>Ga0208940_1000176_pt1 | contig 87183 bp, 78 predicted proteins | sample AD_JPNNA6_MetaG_FD_184445 | JGI IMG/M metagenome (GOLD analysis project Ga0208940, IMG submission 184445) | Active sludge microbial communities of municipal wastewater-treating anaerobic digesters from Japan - AD_JPNNA6_MetaG (SPAdes) (version 2) | ecosystem: Engineered > Bioreactor > Anaerobic... | reverse complement strand
AATTTTAGACTACTGGTTAAGTTTATATTTAATAATTTTTACACCAGCGAACTATGGAATCAATAAGATAAAAATATTTAGGTGAAATCTTTCTCCTGTTATTAAACAATGAGGTTCATATAAGAATCTTTGAACAGGCCGTGAATACGGCACTCGATAAAATATGAGCCGCGTTGCGGCGGTCTGTAAGTTTACGAAACTAACGGTTAAATGTTTTTTTTAATTTTACCACGGAAGGCACGGATTAGCACGGGAGGAATCCGTGTTGACCCGTGCTCCCAGTGGTGAATTGAATTATTTTCAGATAGAACACAGATGACACGGATGGGACAGATTTTCGCGGATCAGCGCAAATCCGTAAAATCCGCGTAATCCGCGTGCTATTAATAAATATATTAATCTCTTATGTTCCTATGATTCAATCACCCAATCACCCAATCACCCAATCACCCAATCATTCAATCATTCAATCATTCAATCATCAATTATCAATTATCAATTCTTTTTCGCCTCTTCGCTCTCTCGCCTTTTCGCTCTCTCATTTCTCATCTCTCGTCTTTAAAACAGCCCAGCGCATAGAGCAAATGACATAGGGTCAGTTATTATCCTTTCGGGCTGATAATGAAGCGGACTGATTTTGGTTCTGCATCATATCCCAAAAACAGTTACCTTTATAACGGTAAAGAGTTAAACAGCGATAAGATGCCTTCAGAAGCACTGAACTGGTACGATTATGGAGCAAGGTTTTATGACCCACAAATTGGGAGGTGGAGTGTTGTTGACCCAAGTGCTGAAAAAGACCACTCATATTCGCCTTACTGCTACGCTGCGAATAATCCTATAAGATATATTGACCCTGACGGTAGATGGTTTGATGATAAAAATGAAAAGAAAGCAGAGCGAATTGTAAAACGAGCTGAAAGAAGAGGTGAGAGACTTGACTCAAAGGCAGAACGGTTAGAAGCAAGAGGGAAAGATGCAACTGATCTAAGAGCTCGTAGTGCGGAATTAAGAAAGACTGGACAAGATATTGCAGCTATGGGTCAGTCAAGTACAGAATATAGATATCTTTCTGTAAATGACAAATCAAATAAAGCAGGAGGGCCGGCAACAGCAGGTTTAGGCACGGGTACTATTACCATGTATGTTGAAAAAAATATGGGAAGTCAACTTCATGAATCCAGGCATGGAGGCGATGCTGCAAGAGGAACATTAACGGCAAACACCTATGGAGTACAAGATGAAGTTAGTGCTTACAAAGCACAATACGCTTATGATGGGAGTCTGCCATATAAACCAGCGGATTTTTTAGATAAGTATCCATTGTTTAAATCAGTTTTCGAAAGTTCAGGTCCGGGCATAATACCAACATCAGTTATAAACAATATGGGATTGATAAACTCAGATCTTGTTAATAATATTGGAGAAGGATCATCAAGTATGGTTAATGGCGTAAAAAGATATACATGGGGACCTTTGTATCCTCCACTAGGAATGAAAAAAGATCAATGGGATAATAATTAAAAATTGCGTATGAAAAAGATGTTGATTTTTATTCCTCTATTTTGTTTCTGTCAATCATGCTCGAGAACGCTATTATTGAGTAATAGGACATTCATTCATGATGATCCCTATAAGGTAACATCAATAAAATTTGTCAATGACACTATATGTACATATGAACAACAGTTTTTATGTGACTTAGATGAGCAATATCGAGAAACTAAAATTACTTGCAGTTATAAAGTTATTGGTAAAAAAATTATCATTAAAAATTCTACTAAGTATGCTGATAGTTTAAATATCCAATGTTTTAAGTTGCCTGAAAGTCAGATAAGAAAATGTTCTTTTATGAACAAGGAATTAATGGAAAACAAGCCTTTAGTATTAGGCGATCGAGGAAATTTATCAATAATTGATATGTATGGATATATTGATAATATCACAACTGATACATTAACTTATAAGAAGAAAACTATTCTTCATAAAAAATGGAATAGCTGCTACCCATTCTTAATGTTTGTATCTACACCTTTTCGTGAGAAGAAATAAAACAAAAAAAAGAAACTAATAACCTACAAAGATAAACAGAACCCTGGGTGACCTAGGTTTTGTTATTATAGAGCGGCAATATTTTTAAGCTTCACACTTTTGATAAGCCCGTCAATAGTATAAAGGATGTGGTTTTTATCTTCCTTTTCCATCTTGGCTATATCATTTAATCTTTTTAGCATGTCCGGATCTTTAAGGACATTCTCCTGCCCCGACTCATCCAGGAGATAACCCACTGTTGTATTAAGAATGGCAGCCATCAGGAAATTGATAAAGCATACGGTTAGAAGCGGGGGAGTGGAGGGAGTTACACAATATGCAGGCAATATTGTATATGAGGGAGGGCGGGTGAGTTACATATTAACTGAAGAGGGGCGACTGGTAGCTGATTATACTAATCCGCCGAGGAAGTTTCTCTATGAATATTCCGTTAAGGATCATCTGGGCAACACACGAGCTGTATTCATGGGCAGTGATCTTTCAGGGGCGGTTGATATTGTTCAGAAGGCCAGTTATTATCCTTTCGGGCTGATAATGAAGCGGACTGATTTTGGTTCTGCATCATATCCCAAAAACAATTACCTTTATAACGGTAAAGAGTTAAACAGCGACAAGATGCCTTCAGAAGCACTGAACTGGTATGATTACGGCGCAAGGTTTTATGACCCGCAAATAGGGAGATTTATTACGCTGGATAGATTTACAGAAAAGTACCTTGACTTTACTCCATATCAGTATGCCGCAAATAATCCTGTTAAATACTTAGATTTTAATGGTGATTCAATTAAGTTGTCAGATGCATTTTTAAATAATAAAACTGCTACGGCTGTTATGAAAGCATTGCTAAATACCGAAGGAGGTAGAGCGTACTTATCCAAGTTTGCATATAAGGGGGAAACAGTGCTAGGTGTTGTTTTGAATGAAAAAGGTGACCAAGGTGAATATAATGATAAAGGTATAGATTTAAATTTTGTGGTTAAGGCAACAAGTGGAGACTATTTCACTGGTGCTGATGATAAAAAGAAGGAAGTAACTATTACAAGCCATTCTAGTCCTTCAGATGAGTCTAAGTTTGCTCAAGGTCTCACACATGAATTATTTCTTGAGAGCAAGTATTTGGCTGATGATCTTAAGGATAACGGGGAAAAGGATTATAGTAACATTTCGACACAGGCTAAAAATGCAGCTTATAATAATCCTTGGGATTACGGACATCAACAAAATAAAGTAGATAGGGCAAAAATAGATCCAAGAAAGTTATTATGGCCCGGTACTGCTTATGGTGTACTTCAATCGATTAACAAATCACTTAATTTAGGTAAAACAAATGAAGAAATTAAAAACGGAATGTTTGACTATTGGACAACTGGGAGTTATGGTAGGAAGTTTTAGCATAATACTTACCGTAATTACCTCATGTTCTGACAAAAATAAAGAGTACACTCACTATTTTGATAAATACTCTTATTTTGATGGCATGCAGACAAGAAATAGTATTATACAAAAGTATAAAGTGATTAATAAGAATGAATATAGGTTTTCAGTTATAGGAGAATATAACGATTATTGGTATTATGAAGAACTAAATGAAAGAGTCGGTCCAAATGGCCTATCTAGAAAATTTTATGATAAATATTTAATTACTCACAAATTTGATAGTGTTTGGAAAGAAAATAGTTTTTCAGGGTATAATAGGCCGTTTTTTATGAATACTGTTACCTTATCCGGTATAAAAAACATTCATGTAAAGGGAGAAGAATATTCGATTCTAAGATATTATGAAAACGAGGGTACATATGGATATGTCTCATATTATCTTAAAGGTTTTGGATTTATTTCTTACGACATGAATAAATTTTATTTGTTATGCCGCAGAACTTATAATGATTATAGAATAGATGAAGAGGTACTAAATGCTGTGTGTGATTCTCTGGTAAGAGACACTTCATTTTTCTCAATACACAAAAGAATTGAATACTTGAAGGACTTAGAAAAAGATATTAAGAATTTGAAATAATATATATTCTTAAGAAAGATAAGAGCAAAACTTCTTGATAGCAGCGGACATCCCGCGTCTGGCAAGTAAACGAATACCCAGCACTTATGAGCGAGTTTTTTGCAATTAGAGGGTATAGGCCTGTCTGGCATTAAAATCCCTGAACAGAGCGCTTAAGACTTTAAGAATAGACTTCTTTTCTTCTTCCGGCATGTGATCGAGCTGTTTGAATTGCTTTATCAGCTCAGCATCTTTAAGAGTCTGTTCTACCTTATCGGATTTATTGCCGTTTACCAGGTAATAAATAGATACATCAAATACCCCGGCCAGTCGTTGAAGGACATCGGCCGGGGGCTGAATGTTCTTGCTTTCATAACGGGTCAGCTGGGTATGAGATATCTATATTTTTGCAGCAAGCTGGGCCTGCGTTAGTCCTATCTGCTTTCTTAGCTCCTGAATCTTTTTACCATCAACATAAAAGTACAATTTAAATTTGTACTTTTAGTCTAGTTTTATAGGGGGTTAGACCAAAAGATTATCAGGATTATAGAGATGGACCGATTAAAATGCATCCATTCAAATACTAACGTTTTATTTTGGAAAAAATAGTTGCAATCATATCCTTCTTCCAAAATAATATTTTTTTTAAAAAAGCTGGTTAATTTACCACAGCAGAGGTATTTCTTTCCGGATTTGACAGATGAAAAATGTAAATAAATGATATACAAACACAATGATACCATAAAGAAATTTTACTCCACTACATTTTCCAATAAAAAGACAGGAGCTATTTTAATTATAATCGTTCTTAAGATGCAAACTTTCGTATCAATGTCTATTTCATGATTTTGGGTGGAATCTTTCTCCCCTTCTACCTATCTGACTCACGCCTGAGCTTGCCGAAAGGACGTATAACGTTTTTCGTTTCACGTTTCTCGTTTTCTTATCAATCATTCAATCATTTAATCTCCCTTTTCTTCTGTTCTTAAACAGTACGGTTTGTATAAAAATCTTTATATAGGCTGTGCCTAGGGCACTCGATAAAATATGAACCGCGTAGCGGCAGCCTGTAAGTTTGCGAAACTAACGGCTAAATGTTTTTTTAATTTTACCACGGAAGGCACGGATTAGCACGGGAGGAATCCGTGTTGACCCGTGCTCCCAGTGGTGAATTGAATTATTCCCAGACAGAACACCGATGACACAGATGCGACAGATTTTCGCGGATCAGCGCAAATCAGTAAAATCCGCGTAATCCGCGTGCTATTAATAAATATATTAATTTCTTATGTTCCTATCATTCAATCATTCAATCATTCAATCATTCAATCATTCAATCATTCAATCATCAATTATCAATCATCAATTCTTTTTCGCCTCTTCGCTCTCTCGCCTTTTCGCTCTCTCATTTCTCATCTCTCGTCTCTAAAACAGCACAGGGCATAGAACAAAGGAGAGAAGGTCAGTTATTATCCTTTCGGGCTGATAATGAAGCGGGCTGATTTTGGTTCTGCATCATATCCCAAAAACAATTACCTTTATAACGGTAAAGAGTTAAACAGCGATAAGATGCCTTCAGAAGCACTGGATTGGTATGATTATGGCGCAAGATTCTATGACCCACAGATAGCACGGTGGATGACGGTTGATCCAGCCGCAGAAAAGATGAGAAGAGTGTCTCCTTACTCATACGGGTTCAACAATCCAATAAGATTTATTGACCCTGATGGAATGGTCCCGGATGAATGGAAATACACATTCAATTTGGAGGGACAGGAAAATCTTGAAAGAGTAAGCAATAAAGGCGGAAACACCACCCAGTATGTTCAAATGAACTGGGAGGTAAATGGGAAAACAGTTGATTTAGGGACCAGAGTCTATCAAACAAATAATAACGAATCCAATGTAGGAGTTGCGATTCACGGTGGAAATTACCAGGGAACTTCAGGATGGTGGAGTAATGCATCAGGTAAAGTTGATAATGTTTATCCGGAAGCTGTACTATTAGGATTTGCACAAGCTGGATTAAAATCACTAACAAAATCAGTACTTAACAGTGTTGATGACGTTAGTGCTTCGCAAACCTCTAAACTATTCCATTATACAACTGATGCCAGTGCTGTAAATATATCGAAGACTGGATTAAATCTGCCTTCAGATAAATTTGTTTATACAACTACAAAAGCAGATTTATCGCCCGTACAAGCGCAAATAGAACTTGCTCTTAAGCCGAATAGAGGTCATCCGAATGCCTTATTCGAATTGGATGTTAAAGGGTTAAGTAAAGCAGGCATAAATCCTGTTGTTGGTCCAAAGCCTGTTACCGGTGGTAATTTTGGAGCTGGAGGCGGCATTGAAGTTTTATTTAATAAACCAATACCGCCAGGATATTTAAATAGAATAAAATAATTATTAATATGGACATCCCTCTTTTTAACAGATTGAATACTGCTGTAGAATTTTTAAGAGATGGCATGAGCTTTAATGTAGGAGATTATGTTTTAGGAGTAATTAATGCTGAGACAATTTTTGTTAATATATATAGCGATTATGCAATGATACAAAATCTGAATAGAGATATCGCTAAGCAGGAATTTTATCGCAAGAAAAGTAGCTTTATTACCTTAATGAATGACGCAAAGATCTTTAACAACTATGTTAAAGATAAATCAATAGAATTTTTCTTAGTGGTTGATACAGGAAATGCAGGTATAAATATTTGTAAAGAAAAGGGTGGAGTATTAGAATTTTACATATAATTTTCTTTACAAGAGAATATTACTTCAAGAAAATAGAATAAAACACAAAACCCGGCAAGTCTGGGTTTTGCGTTTTTACAGCGTAGTAATATTTTTAAGCTTCACACTTTTAATCAGTCCATCAATTGTGTAGAGGATGTGGTTTTTATCTTCCTTTTCCATCTTTGCTATATCATTTAATCTTTTTAGCATGTCCGGATCTTTAAGGACATTCTCCTGCCCCGACTCATCCAGGAGATAACCCACTGTTGTATTAAGAATGGCAGCCATCAGGAAATTGATAAAGCATACGGTTAGAAGCGGGGGAGTGGAGGGAGTTACACAATATGCAGGCAATATTGTATATGAAGGAGGTCGGGTGAGTTACATATTAACTGAAGAGGGGCGACTGGTAGCTGACTATACTGATCCACCGAGGAAGTTTCTTTATGAATATTCCGTTAAGGATCATCTGGGCAACACACGAGCTGTATTCATGGGCAGTGATCTTTCAGGGGCGGTTGATATTGTTCAGAAGGCCAGTTATTATCCTTTCGGGCTGATAATGAAGCGTACTGATTTTGGTTCTGCATCATATCCCAAAAACAGTTACCTTTATAACGGTAAAGAGTTAAACAGCGATAAGATGCCTTCAGAAGCACTGAACTGGTACGATTACGGCGCACGGTTTTATGACCCGCAAATAGCCCGTTGGACAACAATAGATCCATTAGCTGAATCCTCAAGAAGGTGGTCGCCTTACAATTATACTATGAATAACCCTATCAGGTTCATTGATCCGGACGGAATGAGTACTGGGGATTATTATGATAAGGATTTAAATTGGATTGGGACCGACGGAATTGATGACAAAAAGAAATATCTAGTAACACGTGACATAGACGTAGATGAGATTTCAATCTTTCGTCATGGCAAAGTTGATAAAAATGATATGTCGATATTCATTGCAACAATTGAGTTGCCTGATAATTATGTTATTAATAAAATGGGAGACGCTGTTTCAAGAGCAGAAAGTCCAAGTACTGAAGCTGGTGATATAAAGGGTGGCTTTCATGAAGAAGGAGGAAATTATGGCAAAGATCGAAGTAATGGGTCCTCAAAAGTTATTGAAGCCAAACCGAGTAAAGCAGATCCTGAAGTTAGAACTGGATTGGGTATAAATAATTGGGATGCTAAGAATCCATCTGAATGGAATAGCAGCTATAAACCGGAAGGATCTTTTCATGTACATCCATCTGGGTCAAATGGGAATAGAGCATTTGGCACAGAACCATCAAGTGCAGATTTAGAAACTGCTAAAACTATAAGTAACCCCCCTTACAATATAACGGGAGTATCTTATGTATTAGCTCCCAGAGTTAATAAAGTATTTTTATATAATTATAATGGGAATATTGCAAGTGTTCCATTAGACAGGTTCTTAAATTTGGCAAAATGAAAGAATTTATTTTAGGAATATTATTATTGGTTGTTATGAATGAAACTTATTCTCAAAATCTCGCACGACAAATTAAGTTTCAAGTTTACGGAGAAGATATAATTTTACATAATAATTTTAGCATTATTATTGTCAACAACAAGAATGATACACTTAGGTTGACACCTATATCAGATAATATAGTTAGAATCCCTTATCTTTTTTGTAATCAGGATATTCTGCGAGTTGTTTTTAGTTGCGATAAGCACAAATTACTCTTTAATAATATTTATGGTTCTGATATTAATTCAGACACTAAATGGAAATTCAAAATTTTGAAATATCCATTTAATGATGATAAGTTACTTTTAAATAAAGTCCCAAAAGAAGTAAAAGAAGTTTTTATTTGGCAATTTGAACCTGAGGAAAAGGATGGATGGTTTATTTATGAACCAAATTTTGATACAAAACAATAACTTTAAAAAATGTGATAACAATAAAAATATAAAATCCGGTCAATAGCCGGGTTTTGTGTTATTAAAGATCCCCATTCTTTTTCATTAGCTGTAGTATCTCTTCAATTTTGTCAATCACAGACTGAGGACAGGTCCCGATCACGCTTGACAGCGTGAGTTTTTTATTGTAAGGATATAGTCCCAGAAAAAAAGAGAATCAAATCCAAGTCCCATCTGCCTTCCTGCCGAAGGATCTTCCTTAACCAGGAAAGTGTATTTGTAGTTTGCAGCCTGGTGAAGCTGAGAGGTAAGACAGCAGACAGAGACTTCGTCCTGCAGATCCTCGATGATGATCGCCGGCCGGCCAGTTACTTCGCGGTAATCCTCTTGGTTTGCAGGTACATTCTTAATCCCAAGAAAATCTGGACAAAATTTGAAAAACAATCTTAACGTTGATTAAATGCTGCCTTGATAATGGAGTATATTAAAACATCCTCCTGAAAAATTACCCAATACCCGATTGTGAAGAACACCGTGCATTATTACGCTCCGGTTTTTTTAAAATTTTCCTACACTTATTAATCCCTTCAATGATTTTAACAAATGATTCTCCGGTGTTTTAAAATTTTATAAATTTACTTTCATATATCAGAATCGTGACCTCCGGCATAAAATACTATTACGATTCCATGGGAGCGAAGCTGAAGAGAGTGGTAAAGAGCGGAATCAATGTTACGGCAAGGTATTACCTCGACGGATTTGAATATTCCGGCGATAAACACCTGTCGCTTATTCACATGGACGTGGGAGTTATAACTGATTCCGCGGGATACTGGAGATATGAGTATTTTATAAAGGATCACCTCGGTAATACAAGAGTAGCAGTTAGGTCCGAAGCAAATAACGGAGTGCTGTTAACCCAGTCGGTTGATTATTATCCCTCTGGTATGTCGTTCAGCACACAATACAATAACGGTACGGATAACAAATACCTGTACAATGGAAAAGAGTTACAGGACGAACAGATAAACAATGTGAGTCTTGACTGGTATGATTACGGGGCATGGCTTTATGATTCCCAGATAGGCAGATTTACGACAGTAGATCCAATGGCAGAAATATCTAGAAAATGGAGTCCTTACGTTTATGTTTATGATAATTCATTAAGATTTATTGATCAAGATGGGATGATTCCTGGGCCTGGCGATCCTTTTAACTCTCTTAAAGACGCGGTTAAAGATTTTGGAAACATTTATGGGAGCCTTGCTATTTTAGAAAACAGAGAATTTAGAACTAGAATTTATAGTATTGTTGATGAGAAGGGCAATAAAACTTATAGCTATTCAATACCACTTAAAGGTGAAGAAGCTAGTGTAAATGCTATAATCCCATTGCATAAAGGTCAAAGGGGTGAAGCTGGTACACATACTCATCCAACAAAAGAATTCTTTTCTCCTCAAGATGTTGCAAACTCTATTGGGAGAAATGAACCCGAATATATTGTAGTATCAACAGGAGTTCTTAAAATATTTGATCCTAAAGTAGATAAAGTGTCTGATGGGAATGAAAAAATATATGATGATAATACATTTATGCCTCGCGGTTCAGCAAAAGGTCGAGAATTAAGTTCTGATATGCCGAGTAAGGAGCCTTATAGAAGAAATAATATTGATCCTGTAAGGGACGAGAATGCTCCTTACTATAATTCTTGGGTAAAACTTGTCTTTGATGCTGCCATAAGTTACTTAAAACCATCAAAATAATAATACAAAATTAACATCTTTGGTTCAATAAATAAGAGTGCATTATGTCACATAATTATAAGTTTTTAATAGTTTTTTTTGTTATCATTAGCCTATTGGCTACATTTTTTTTCATTCAAAGTAGGAAAGTGCATTTGGAACAAGATCAAGCTAAATTTTACGTAAGTCAAATAATACGTGAAAATAATAATATGGTTGCCAAAGATACTTTGATAGATAGAAAGATAGCATCAACCATTGCAAGCAAGGTATTATCGAGAAAAATTGGCAAATGGCGCACTTTTTTTTATAAGCCATTTGACATCTATCTGATTGATGATTATTGGTTTGTATATGGACCTATTTCAAAACATATGCTAGACTATGGTCCAATGTTAATTATTAATTGCAGGACAGGAGAGATTATGCTGCAAGCAGGATATCAATAATATCCAAGTGATTCTTTTTATATTTTAAGTTTTGGTAAAAGGATAAAATTTTCTATTCAGTTTGAAGAATAATAAAATCGTAAAATATTTTTTCTTTTCCGGTCAGCCAAAATTATTTGCGGCATCTTAGTATTATATATAAAAGAATTGAAAGCAAGGGTTATACTTTACTCGTTGGATTCTACAATATTAATAAAGTATATTCTCACGGCCTCAGATAATTTTGGGAAAGAGCTTTTGAATGGAGGCTTGCTGCAGTGGCCGTGAGTAAGCAATACTACTTGAACCCGATTACGGGCAGAGAACCGGAATCGGGAGAGTTTTATTACGTGGGCAAGCCGGAATGAAAAGGCCCCAAAATTATCTGTAGCCTTGAATTTTCTTTAGTTACTTTCTTTGTTTCAAGACAAAGAAAGTAACACCGTCAATGCCATAACCTGTTCTGCTACCGGCATCGAATTCTTTTTCCGCATCCTTGAGTATCATATTATTCAGCCTTACGGCATTTGTTTTCCAATCGGATATGATCTGGATTAAACCATCAACAGGTATATTTTCGGGTGTATGACCGGTCTGATTGCAGATCAAATCATAAGTCCATGTCCAGGCATAACTTGTGTAGTTGTTGTATAAGCATGCAATGTACTGATTTAACTCTTCGACAGATTTTATCCTGCAGGTTTTAACAGACTCCATAAGTTCATCTATTTTACTTGAAGGTGAGAATAATCCGCAGATGTCCACCCATTTACCAGTTCCTTCAGAACTGTTGCACACAAGTCTGTTTCTTAAGTCTGCCATGGATGAATTTTTGTCGAGTTCCCTGATACGGTTTACAAGCTCTTTCCCGATATAAAGTCTGAGGGCCATCTCATAATACTTCCGGGTTCTCTTTAGCAGGAGACGGTTGATGGTTATACCTTTATAGTTTACGTAGTCCTGTGTTTTTTCAGTTTTTTCTTCGAGGTCACCAAGTATCCTGATGCCATTGATTATCTTGCCAATGATATATGGATTGAATAATTCAAAATGGATAAGATTCAGTTTATCAGGATCTCTTCTTCGGTCCCTTAAAGGCCATTTATCTATATCTCTTCGGGTGCCAACAGTGAAGAGGTTCATTGCCGGTGTAAATTCGCTTTTCCCCTTTTCTTCTGAGATATATGAAAAAGGCAGGTCCGAAGTGTCAAAATTTGAATAGTGTTTGCCCATAACCACGCTGTAAGCGCCGATATGACATGGCCACATCATGTATGAATAGGAACCGGTTTTAGTCCCTCGTTCCAGTATACCCTGGTGCAGCGGGCCAAACTTGTACATATGATTGCTCCGGTTTGGATCACTCCTATGTCTGACCGCTTCGATTCGCAATATTTCTTTATCAGATCTAATATTTTGGCAGTGAAATCTTTATCATGACGATAAAGTACCGTCAGATAAGCAACATGGGAAGAGAGCCTGTCAAAATCTGGGCAATGAGAATTCTTATCTCCTCTTTTGTCAGGTGCCTTTGCATTATCACTGAAAAATTATCTTATTACCGGAAATGAATATTGACAGTCTTTACCAGAGGCGGTTATCATAGTTGGAGCTTTCGATATCTTTAAAATATCTTACGGTTTCAACACGAAGTTCCGAAGTTGCAGGTTCGTCGCATACAATTATTCCTCGCTGGTGCATCTGAATGATTGATGCTGTCCACATATGGCTTATACTTCCTTCAACGACTTCCTTCAGGGCGCGGGCTTTATTATATCCTGAAATTATGATTATCACTTCTCTGGCATCCATAACAGTGCCGACACCAACGGTAAGAGCCTGTTTCGGCACTTTCGCTATATCACCGCCGAAAAATCTTGAATTTGCAAGGATAGTATCATATCTCAGGGTCTTGATTCTTGTTCTTGAAGTAAGTGAAGAACCCGGTTCATTGAATGCTATATGACCATCAGGACCAATTCCGCCAAGAAACAGATCTATGCCTCCGACTGCCTGGATTTTTTTTTCGTAATCAGCACACTCTTTTTCAAGATCTTTGGCATTTCCATCCAGAATGTTAATATTTTTCTTTGGGATATCAATATGGTTGAAAAGATTATCATACATGAAATAATGGTAGCTTTCAGGATGATTCTCATCAAGGCCGACATATTCATCCATATTGAATGTAATCACATTCTTGAATGAGATCTTACCAGCATTGTACATTTTAACAAATTCCTTATATACAGGAATAGGAGAGGAGCCTGTTGGTAAACCCAGAACGAAGGGTTTTGCCGGAGTTGGCTTTTTTTTATTTATTTTATCAGCGATATATGTAGCTGTCCAATTCCCTATTTCAGCAGGGTCTTTTTTGATTATGATTCTCATAGCAAATTTTTTTGAATGTAAGAAATAATTTGATATTTATAATTATTGAGTTTTTTGTTTATCAAGAAAGATCCGTGCATCTGCAACGAAGCAACCTTTATTTTCTTCAAGCACAATTAAAGGGTTGATATCCAGCTCATTAATTTGAGGGCATTCAAGGGCCAGCTGGCTGAGTCTCATAAGGCATTCTTTGATTGATGCAATATCGCGCGCCTTTTTTCCTCTTATCCCGTAAAGTATTTTGTGGAATCTTATCTGTTTTGTCATAGAATCGGCGATAAATTCATCAATCGGCGCTATCCTGAAGCTCACATCCTTAAAGACTTCGACATATATTCCTCCCAGACCGAACATTATTACAGGCCCGAATGATGAATCTCTTTTTATACCAAGGATTACTTCATCACCTGAAAGAATCACTACTGCTTTTATTCCTTTCTGCCTGCATTTTTCAAGCGCCATTCTTTTATTTAATTTCTTCCCTGTCCATTTTTAGTTTTTTATAAATAGTTGTTCAGTTGATTAATAATCATATAATAGCGATGACAAATAATAGCTTCGAATATAAAGAATTTAATAAAATAATTACTTGCATTGAATAAATTTATCTACTCTGGTTTCTCGTTTATTCTCTCATCATTCAATCATCACATCATAAATCATTTTTCGCCTCTTCACCATCTCTCCCTCTCATTCAATCTCCCTTTTTTAAACAATGCAGCTTGTATAAAAATCTTCATATAGGCCGTGCCTACGGCACTCGATAAAATATGAGCCGAGTAGCGTCAGCCTGTAAGTTTACGAAATTAGCGGTTAAATGTTTTTTTAATTTTACCACGGAGCGCACGGGTTGGCACGGGGAAATCCGTGTTGACCCGTGCTCCCAGTGGTGAATTGAATTATTTTCAGATAGAACACCGATGACACAGATGCGACAGATTTTCGCGGATCAGCCTAAATCCGTAAAATCCGCGTAATCCGTGTGCTATTAATAAATATTTTAATCTCTTATGTTCCTATGATCCAATCATTCAATCATCCAATCATCCAATCACCCAATCTCCCAATCTCTCAATCATCACATCATAAATCATTTTTCGCCTCTTCACCATCTCTCCCTCTCATTCAATCTCCCTTTTTTAAACAATGCAGCTTGTATAAAAATCTTCATATAGGCCGTGCCTACGGCACTCGATAAAATATGAGCCGAGTAGCGTCAGCCTGTAAGTTTACGAAATTAGCGGTTAAATGTTTTTTTAATTTTACCACGGAGCGCACGGGTTGGCACGGGGAAATCCGTGTTGACCCGTGCTCCCAGTGGTGAATTGAATTATTTTCAGATAGAACACCGATGACACAGATGCGACAGATTTTCGCGGATCAGCGTAAATCCGTAAAATCCGCGTAATCCGTGTGCCGTCAAAAATATATGTATCTCTTATTTTTCTGGAATTCAATCACCCTATCACCCAATCATTCAATCATTCAATCATTCAATCATTCAATCATTCAATCATCCATCAATTTATCCATCATTCATCGCCTCTTGCCTCTTATGCTTAAAATTCTTTTACTACAAATGCTAAGTCATTTAAAACAGTGCTTGCACGGAACATAAATCGGTTTATATTAGTAAAAAAATCAGTTACCGGAAGTTATGCGAAAAAACTCTGAATTTTACAAGGCCTTAACTACTTTAATTGATAAATCAAGGATATTCGACGATCCTCTCCATACAATTGCATGGGGAACCGATGCAAGCCTGTACAGGCTTATCCCGTGGATGGTCGTAAAACCTGCATGTGAGGAAGAAGTATCCTTTATTCTCGGAAAAGCTTCCGAATTTCGTGTGCCGGTTACCTTCAGAGCGGCTGGCACAAGCCTTTCCGGCCAGGCTGTGACCGACTCGGTAATTATTTTGATTTCAGGTAACGACTGGAATAATTTCAGAATAAACGAAGATAAAACGAAAATCACAGTTCAGCCTGCACTTATCGGAGCCAGGATAAATACTATGCTCGAGCGCTATGGAAGAAAAATAGGGCCTGATCCTGCATCTATAGATGCTGCAACAATTGGCGGAATAGTGGCTAATAACGCCAGCGGACTCAGAAGCCGATCAGCAGGCACAAGTTATAGCACAGTCGAAGATATGAAAATCATCCTTGCCGATGGGACTGTTCTCGATACAGGAAACCAGGAAAGTAGAAAAGTTTTCATCACATCACATAAAAAAATGATCGATGATATACTTTTTCTCGCTCAATCGGTTAAAGAAAACAAAAAACTTGCAGAACGAATAAGAACTAAATACAGACTGAAAAATACAACGGGTTACTCCCTTAATGCTCTTACTGATTTCAGCGATCCTTTCGATATCATAAAACATCTAATAATAGGCTCCGAAGGCACACTTGGTTTTATCTCGGAAATAACGCTTTTTACAGTACCTGTGAAGCCATTCAGAGCCAGCACACTGATTATTTTTCCCGACATAAGCGAAGCCTCAAAAGCTATTACACTTCTTTCAGGGATAGAGGTTGAAGCTGTGGAATTTATTGACCGTCAGGGACTTAAATCGGTTGAAAATGAGCCTGGTATGCCTGGATATCTTAAAAATGTAAGCCGCTCTGCCTCAGCACTGCTGATAGAAACATCGGCATATTCCAAACAAGAACTTAACGAACAGATAGAGGAAATATCAGGGATTCTATCCGGAACAATAACCGAAGTGCCGGGATATTTTACCGATATTCCTGCAGAGTACGATAAACTCTGGAAGGTTCGTAAAGGACTCTTTCCATCGGCCGGAGCAATGAGGGAGAAAGGAACCTCCGTAATAATAGAGGATATAGCAGTGCCTGTCGAACGTTTCGGCGAAGCTGTTTCGGACATAAGAAATATTCTTGAAAAATATAACCTTAATAACAGCGTGATTTATGGACATGCCCTTGAAGGAAATCTTCATTTTGTAATTAGCAGGGATTTTAAAAATGAAAAGGAGACCGGGGAGTACGGAAACATGATGAACGATGTTGCCGAACTGGTTGTTCATAAGTATGATGGCTCACTGAAGGCTGAACATGGAACAGGCCGTAATATGGCGCCTTTTGTAAGGATGGAATGGGGCGACGAGGCCTATGAAGTGATGAAGAGAATAAAAAATATCTTCGATCCTTATAATGTACTTAACCCTGGAGTAATACTCAACGACGACCCGGAAATTCACCTGAAAAATCTGAAAGTAATCCCGGTTGTTGACGACACTATTGATAAATGCATCGAATGTGGTTTTTGTGAGCCTTTCTGCGTTTCAGGTGGTTTTACACTAACTCCCCGCCAGCGTATCGTCGTCTGCAGGGAAATATCAAAGATAAAAGAAAGCGGTTTCCGGCATAATGAGCTCCACAAACTTGTGAAATCTTTTAAATATGAAGGAAATACTACATGCGCAACCGATGGACTGTGCTCATCAAATTGCCCGGTTAATATTGATACCGGCTTGTTTATCAAAAAGCTCAGAAGTGAAAAATCCAATTCCGTAAAAAAAAGGGCAATGTTTGTTGCACGAAATATTCATCATATAACTGCAATGATGAGAACCTTTCTTACAGTTGTTTCCTTTTTACATAACATACTGGGTTCACGCCTGATGAAGTTTTTTGCCACTGGCATTAGAAAACTATCTGGAAATTTTATACCTCAATGGAATCCTTTTTTACCACGTGGAGCAAAAAAGATAAAAAACATAACACGCTCAGGTAAAGATACCGGCAATAGAGTAGTTTATTTTCCTTCCTGCATAAATCGTTCAATGGGTGTGTCGGCTGATTACCGGCATGAAAGACAGCTTTCGGAAGAAATGATACTGCTGATGGAAAAAGCAGGATTCGAGGTGATTTTGCCCGATAACCTCAATAAACTATGCTGCGGAATGGCTTTTATGAGCAAAGGATTTATCGAAGCAGGAGCTATGAAGTCGGGAGAACTTGAAAATGCACTTCTTGAAGCCAGCAGGAATGGAGAATATCCTGTGGTTTGCGAAATGAGCCCATGTCTTTATACAATGAAAGAAAACATGCGGAACAAACTAAAACTTTATGAACCTGTCGGATTTATTATGGAATACCTTTTACCCAGCCTGGAAATTGTGCCTGTGAAAGAAACTGTGACAGTTTTCCCTGTATGTACTATGAAAAAAATGGAGCTCGACAAAAAACTTATCGAACTGGCAAAACTTTGCGCTTCTGAAGTCATAGTGCCCGAAACAAATTGTTGTGGCTTTTCCGGCGATAAAGGATTCTTTAATCCGGAACTTAACCGTTATGCGTTGAGAAATCTCAGAGAACAAATACCTGATACAGTAATACACGGTTATTCGACAAGCCGCACCTGCGAGATAGGCTTGAGCCTTAATTCCGGTATTTCATATAAATCAATCGTCTATCTTGTCAATATGGCTACTCGTCCGAAGAATTTTAAATCTTTTTAATATCATTCCTAATTAGTTATATCAATATGTTTTTAACTTTAAGCAGTCAAACTCAAATTGAGTTTTTCTAAACGAGCTTCTGATTATTCTTTAAAACAACTTATTATGCGAAAAGAACTTCTTTTTTTCCTGTTTCTTTTATCGCAGGTAATCTATGCCCAGCAGGATTATTTTCCTGTTACAGGCGTCAGCGATAAAAGACCGGAAATATACGGATTTAAAAATGCGAGGGTGGTAGTTGATTACCAGACCACGCTGGATAATACGGATTTGCTTGTTTCGGAAGGAAGGATTCTGTCGGTCGGGAAGAACATCTCTTTCCCAAAAGGCACAATAGTATTCGATCTTACCGGTAAAAGTGTCTATCCTTCCTTTGTTGATGTTTATGCAGGCAATTATGGCATCAAAACCCAGACGCCGGCAGGCGAGACAAATCAATTTCCTCAAATGATTTCCATACAGCAGCAGGCCGAAAGGCAGACTGAACCTGCTTCCCGTGTGGCCGGTTACTGGAATGAGGGCATAAAGGCTTCTTATAATGTTTCCGATGAGTTTATACCCGATTCCCGCACTGCAGGCGATTATCGCCAGGCAGGCTTTGGAGCGGTTGTAACTTTCAAAGCCGACGGAATTGCACGAGGTACATCTGCACTTGTTTCGACAGGCGACAACAAATCGAACAGCGTTCTTATCAAAAACAAGGCAACAGCCAACTTTTCATTCAACCGGGGCCGTTCTTCCGACCTTTATCCTGCATCACAATTCGGAATCATAGCTCTCCTGCGACAATTCAACTACGATGCACAATGGTATAAGCAATTGCCTCCGGGATATCTTCACGATGACGACATAGAAGCATATCTTTCCAATCTTTCTATACCACAGGTAATGGAAGTAAGAAACAAACTCGAGATTATGAGGGCCGACAAGTTCGGAAAAGAATTTGGGATCGGTTATATAATAAAAGGTGCAGGCGATGAATATCAGGCGCTTGATGATATAAAGAAAACCGGAGTAAAACTTATTATTCCTGTCAATTTTCCGGATGCTCCTGATGTTAAGGATCCGTACGATGCTGCAAGAGTGCCTTACACAACTCTCAAACATTATGAACTTGCGCCTTCGAACCTTTCAATGGTAGCATCGTCAGGAATAACTTTTGCAATTACTTCGTCCGACCTTCGCCAGTTGTCAACTTTTCTGCCGAACCTTCGGAAAGCTGTCAGATATGGATTACCTGAGGCAGAAGCACTTAAAGCATTGACTTATACTCCTGCGTCTATGATAGGCGTAACAGACCTTGTAGGAGGAATCAGGAAAAATATGATTGCAAATTTCATCATTACATCCGGTAATATTTTCAGCGACGATTGTGTGATATATGAACATTGGATACAGGGAGTACCTTACAGATTCGTCGATCTCAGACTGAAAGATATGAGAGGGACATACACACTTGCGGTTGATACTGCGAAATACAAAATGGTTCTGTTGGGTACATTCGACAAGCCTTCCATAAAAATCCTTGTTGATACTGTTGAAATCAGGGGGGCCTCATTCACCCTCGATAAAGATATGGTGAGTATAAATTTCGAAAGGCAGAATATAAGATACAGGCTTTCGGGTTATATTGCTAAAAATGACATGCAGGGCGGAGGGCAGCTCGACAATGGAAAGCCGGTAACATGGAAAGCAACATTCATCAGCAAAGAATATGAACAGGATTCCCGTCAGAAAAAACCTTCACCACCGCCGGTTGTAAAGCCCGGTACGTTTGTTTATCCTTTCTCGCCTTACGGATGGACCAAACTGCCTGAACAGAAAGATGTACTTTTCAGAAATGCCACGGTATGGACAAATGAGAAGGAAGGGATTTTGACAAATGCAGATGTTCTTGTACGCAAAGGTAAAATTGCAGCAGTCGGCAGAAACCTCACAGCAACCGGAGCAGAAATAATAGATGCAACAGGCATGCACCTCACGCCCGGAATTATTGACGAACATTCTCATATCGCACTCGATGCCACAAATGAAATGGGACAGGCAATAACATCGGAAGTCAGATGCAGCGATGTTATAGACCCTGAAGATATAACCATTTACAGGCAGCTTGCCGGAGGAGTTACGGCGGCTCATATACTTCACGGATCAGCCAATCCGATAGGAGGACAGTCGGTAATAATAAAACATCGCTGGGGCCGCTCCGCCGATGAACTGAAAGTTGAAAACCAGCCGGGATTTCTTAAACATGCTCTTGGCGAAAATGTAAAACGAAGTACAAGCCGCTACCCAAATACCAGAATGGGAGTGGAACAGATAATACGCGATGCATACCAGCGCGCGGTTGACTATAACAGGGAATGGAAAGAATGGAACATGCTTAAGCCTGCCGACAGAGTGGGTAAATTACCTCCCCGCCGCGACCTTGAACTCGATGCACTCGTTGATGTTCTCGAAGGCAGAAGCTTTATAGTCTGTCATACTTATGTGCAATCGGAAGGCACTATGATTATGAACCTTGCACAGGATTTCGGCGTCAGAGTGAATACTCTTATCCATTTCAACGAAGGTTATAAGATAGCAGATCAGATTAAGGAACACGGCGCTGCAGCATCGGTATTTTCCGACTGGTGGGATTATAAATACGAAGTTTACGAAGGTACTTCTTATAATGCACCACTGCTTCTTGGACAGGGTATCCTAGTCTGCCTCCATTCTGATGACGCAGAGATGGGCAGAAGACTCAATCAGGAGGCAGCAAAAGTTATTAAGTACGGTAACATATCTGAACAAGAGGCACTTAAGCTTGTAACGCTTAACCCTGCAAAGATTCTTCATCTCGACGACAGAATGGGAAGCATAAAGGCAGGGAAAGATGCCGACCTTGTCCTATGGACTGATAATCCGTTGTCAATCTATGCCCGCGCCAGCAAAACCATGGTTGACGGTATTATTTACTTCGACGAGGAAACCGATGCACGCCTCAGAGAACAAATGACAAACGACCGGAATAGAATTATATCAAATATTCTCAAAGAAACTCAGCCGGCTTCACCATCAAACCCTAATTCTCAAAGACGATGAAAACAAAAGCTATATTTTCAATTTTAATTATTGTTGCATTTATTACTCAGGTTGTGGCACAGAGCCCTGTCGTGGCTCCTGCCCAGAAAAAACCGGTAATGCTCTATGGAGGAATAATCCATACAGGAACAGGCGAGGTAATTGAAAACGGCATTATCGCTTTTTCTGCAGGAAAAATAACCTTCGTGGGTAAAGCCTCCGAAAGCAGGCTGGATAAGTCATCATACGAAGTAATGGATGTCACCGGTAAACATATTTATCCTGGACTGATTTTCGTAAATACAAGTCTCGGCCTTGTTGAAATCGGAGGCGTGGATGTGACTGTTGATAACCGGGAACTTGGCGACCTTAATCCGAATGTGCGGGCTATAGTGGCTTATAATACCGATTCGCACGTTATACCTGTAATCAGATCGAACGGAATTCTTCTTGCTCAGATTGTTCCTCAGGGAACTCTTCTCCCGGGAACTGCAAGCGTTGTACAGCTCGATGCATGGAACTGGGAAGATGCTGCTTACAGAATGGATAACGGACTTATTCTCGGCTGGCCAAGAAGGACTATCACAGGAACAAGAACAACGACCGTTACCCAGCCACAACCTTCACAGGCGGGACAAACGGCTTATGAGAGAAATGTCGAACAACTCGAAAAAATATTCTCCGATGCAGTGGCTTATTCGGCAATCGAAAAACCTGTAAATACGAATCTAAGGTTAGAAGCAATGAAAGGTCTGTTCGATGGCACCAAAACACTTTTTATCAATGCTCCTGATGCAAAGGGCATAGTAGCTGCTGTTACATTTGCAAAACGTTATGGAGTCAAAAAAATAGTCCTTACAAATGCAAATGAATCGGCATGGGAGGTGAAAGATTTTCTTAAAGAAAACAATATACCTGTTATCATTGCAAACCCCTTGAGCCTGCCGCTTTATGAACATAGTGATGTAAGAATGCCTTTCAAACTGGCAGTAATGTTCAAAAAAGAGGGAATTCTTACAGGCCTCACTTATTCGTCGCAGGCATACGCTAATCTTCCTTTTGCTGCCGGCCAGACAGTTGCTTACGGGCTTACAAAGGAGGAAGCACTTCAGACTGTGACGCTTAATAATGCTAAAATTCTTGGCATTGATGATCTGACCGGCTCGCTTGAACCGGGCAAGGATGCAAACATTGTTGTTTCAACAGGCGATTTACTCGATATGAAAACAAATAATGTGGAACTGGCATTCATAACCGGCAGGAACATTAGCCTCGACAATAAACATAAACAACTCACAAGGCGTTTTCAGGCAAAATATGATGACATAAATTCTAATGGGGAAGCGAAGCAACTACGATAGATAAAGTCCCCATTTGTGGCCTGTCTGCCTGATGCAGGCAGGCGGGGATTTAGGTGCAAACAAAAGGGGTTAACAAATAAATAACATGAGTATTGATTAATAAACAATTATTAATATTTTATTGATATCTAATGCACAGTTAAAATTATTTTCTGATGAAAATCATAATAATCGGTACCGCATTTCCTTACAGAGGAGGACTCTCGGCTTTCAACGAACGACTTGCCCACCAGTTTTCTTCCGAAGGACATGAGGTGCTGATTATAACTTTCAAACTTCAGTACCCGTCGTTTTTGTTTCCGGGTAAAACTCAATATCAAAACGGGCCTCCTCCTGAAGGACTGTCAATAGTCCGGATGATTAATTCCGTCAATCCTTTTTCGTGGATTGCAACCGGACGTAAAATAAGAAAGGAGAAACCCGATATAGTTATCTTTAAATACTGGCTTCCATTTATGTCGCCTTGTTTTGGCACCATCGCAAGGATTGCACACTCGAACAGGTATACAAAGGTAATTTGCATATTCGATAATGTGATTCCTCACGAAAAAAGAGCAGGCGATAAACTTCTTACAGAATATTTCGTTAATTCGATACAAGGTGCACTGGTAATGTCGGAACCTGTTCTGAATGATCTTTTGAAATTCAGGAAAGAGATTTCCGTAAATCTTAGTCCGCATCCTCTTTTTGATAATTTCGGTCAGTCGGTCACGAAAGATGAAGCAATCGCAAAACTGAATTTAAGTCATGCATACTCTTATGTTCTTTTTTTCGGGTTTGTCAGAGAGTATAAAGGCCTTGATTTGCTGCTCAAAGCTTTTCCGGCGATCAAAAGTGTGCATAAAAACGTGAAGCTGATTATTGCAGGTGAATTTTATGATGATGAAAAATCCTATATGCAGCTCATCAGGGAAGAAAATCTGACTGATGATGTTCATATTTTCAATAGATTTATTGATGACAATGAGGTTGCATATTTCTTTTGTGCTGCCGACCTTGTTGTACAGCCGTATAAGAGTGCAACGCAAAGCGGTGTGACACAGATAGCGTATCACTTTGATAAACCGATGGTTGTGACTGACGTGGGAGGACTGAAGGAGATAGTGCCGGATGGGGTATGCGGTTTTGTTGTGAAGCCCGATCCTGCTGAAATTGCCGATGCCGTAATCAAATTTTTTTCGGGCAGCTATTATGAGTCTTTTATCGAAAATATCAGGAAAGAAAAGAAAAAATATTCATGGGAGAGATTAACAAATTCTATTCTCGATATTTACAATAAAATTAAAGAAGATGATAATTAGAAGTAAAGCTCCTTTAAGGATAGGATTGGCGGGTGGAGGCACTGATGTTTCGCCGTACTCCGATCTTTACGGCGGCGCAGTGTTGAATGCCTCGATCAACATGTATGCTTATGCATCAATTGAACTTATAAAGGGTTCATCAATAATTTTCAAATCGGAAGACAAGAAAACTGAAGTTGAATTTCCTGTTTCTGAAGAACCCGTTATTGATAGTAAACTTGACTTGATTAAAGGAGTGTATAAAAGGGTGATTAAAGATTTTAAGATCGAGCCGGCGCCTTTTAGGCTTACAACTTTTGTGGATGCGCCTGCAGGTTCAGGTCTGGGCTCATCATCCACACTGGTTGTTGCCGTTCTTGGAGCTTTTACAGAATGGTTCAGGTTGCCGCTCGGAGAATATGATATAGCAAGATTTGCATGGGAAATTGAACGTAATGATCTTGGTATGGCAGGAGGGAAGCAAGACCAATATGCTGCTGCTTTTGGAGGGGTTAATTTTATGGAGTTTTCCAGTAATAATAAGGTAATCGTCAACCCGCTAAGAGTTAAAGATCAGATATTAAATGAATTATCCAATAACCTGGTTCTTTATTATACTGAAACCAGTAGAATCTCGTCAGATATCATTAAAGAACAACAAAAGAATGTGGAGATAGGAGATACACAGTCGGTTGAAGCGATGCATCGGCTGAAAGAGCTTGCAGTCAGAATGAAAGAAGCACTGCTGAAAGGAGAAATGGATTATATGGGAGAATTACTCGATATTTCGTGGAAATATAAGAAACAAATGGCAGGTGGAATATCGAATCCTCAAATTGATCAAATATATGATACTGCAATAAAGGCGGGTGCTACCGGCGGCAAAATAAGCGGTGCAGGAGGAGGGGGATTCATATTTTTCTATTGCCCGGGGAACACACGTTATGAAGTAATTAGAGCCCTTTCACGATTCGGGGGGCACGAACAAAAATATGAATTTACAAAAAACGGTCTTGTAACCTGGACATTATAAACATGATAAAGGAAGCGATAATACTTGCCGGTGGATTTGGAACACGTTTAAGGGGCGTTGTGAATGATATTCCGAAACCAATGGCTCCTGTGAAAGGGAAGCCTTTTCTCTTCTGGCTCTTTAAATATCTCGAACGACAGAACATCGGGAAAGCAATAATTGCCTCAGGTTACAGGCATGACGCTATCGAATCATATTTTGGAATAACTTCAGATAATATTGGAATTGAATACTCTGTCGAGAAAGAGCCTCTCGACACCGGAGGAGCTGTATTACTGGCTTCTTCACTTGTGAAAGGCGAGACATTCTTTGTTCTTAACGGCGACACTTTTTATGATGTCAATCTTCTTGAGTTTGAAAAGTTTTTTAAAGAATCCGAAGCGGTCATGTCGGTTGCATTGAAGCCGATGAGTAACTGCAGCCGTTATGGTTCGGTCGTTATTGAAAATAATAGAATTACTGCCTTTAAGGAAAAGGGAATAAATGAAAGCGGGCTTATTAACGGAGGGATTTACGTTGTAAACAAAAAATGGTTTGTCGAATCGGCACCAGGGCCAAAATTTTCGATGGAGAAAGATATACTTGAGAAAAGAATAAAATCTGATATTATCACCGGATTTATATCAGATGCGCCCTTTATTGATATTGGAGTCCCTGAAGATTATTTGAGAGCAGAAGAAGAAATGCCTTATTGGTTGATTGGATGATTGATTGATTGATTCTTTATTAATTTATTTTATCTTTTATCAGATAGGCATTTCTCTCTGGTGAGTTTCTATTGATAAGTTCTCCAAGAAATCCTGTAAGGAAAAGCAGGGTGCCAATAATCATTACGGCAAGGGCAATATAGAACCATGCACTGTCGGTTACGAGAGGTGCTCTAAGGTTATGTGAAACATAGTGTAATTTTCTTATTCCAAGGTAGGCTGCCATAATAAAGCCTGCGAGGAACATAAGAGTCCCAAGCGACCCGAACAGATGCATAGGGCTTTTGCCGAACCGGGTAATGAAACCTATGGTCAACAGGTCGAGATAACCTTTTATAAACCGGTCAAAGCCATACTTTGTAGTGCCGTATTTTCTCGGCCTGTGTTCTACAACTTTTTCGCCGATTTTCATGAATCCGGCCTCTTTAGCCAGAATAGGAATATAGCGGTGCATTTCGCCAAAGACTTCAATGCTTTTCACAACTTCGTTTCTGTAAGCCTTAAGTCCACAGTTAAAGTCATGAAGTCTTATCCCCGACGATAATCGGGCTGTGTAGTTATAAAATCTGCTTGTTACCCTCTTTAAGAACGGATCGTATCTTTTCTTTTTCCAGCCTGAAACAAGGTCATATCCCTCTTCCTTTATCATATTATAAAGCGCAGGTATTTCGTCGGGTGAATCCTGAAGGTCGGAGTCCATAGTGATTACCACATCTCCCGAAGCAAGTCTGAAACCTGTGTGTAAAGCAGCAGCTTTTCCGTAATTACGTCTGAAACTAACTGCTTTAATATTTTTGTTGCTCTTTCCAAGATTTTTAATCGTTTCCCATGATTTATCGCTACTGCCGTCGTCAATAAAAATCAATTCATACGAATACCCTTCTTTATTGCATACACTTTTGATCCATTGTGTAAGTTCGGGAAGCGATTCCTGTTCGTTATATACAGGTATCACTATGGAAAGATCCATAATTGTAAATTATCTATTTTCAGGAATGTCAATAAGTGGGTTGCCTTCTTTTTTTATGAAAGCACTTACAAGCAATGACATAATTGTACCATAGAGAATATTGCTAAAAATACTCGATAGAGCTATTATTTCCGGCACGAGTAATTTTTTCTGCATGGCAAGGCTTGCATCTATTGCTTGCTGTGGAGTGCCTCTTTTTACAAGCATTTCTTCAACCATTGCAAGCTGTTTATCCTTAAGCCCGGGATCGATGAATTTATATAGTATATAAGCAAAAATGGCAGCAATTATTGAATAATATACAAAAATAACCACACCTGCACCCACGCTCTGACCATACTTTATATATCCATAAAGATAATTATCCCTGTAAGACTTTAGCATAAAATACAGGAGAACAATCTCAATGAGCAGAAACACATATCCCTGAACCCTATTGAAAGAAAGGTCAAGGAAGTACATTACAAGTGTATATACTACACTTATCAATCCGAGAATTAATCCATTTGTAAGATTTGCTTTCCAGACAGAGGTAGTTTTTTCCATTGATTTATATTTTATATACAATTTGATTAGCAGTCAAATATAATTTAAAATTATAAAATAAGGTAATATTTTTCAGGTGAATGGAATTTGTTATTTTTGCATCGGGTAAGTCTTATACGACCAGCTCCCGCTGAACTCCCCCAGGGTCGGAAGGCAGCAAGGGTAGGCGGTTGTAGCGGTGCGATATAAGTAACTTACCCTTTTTGTTTATAAGTTATAAAGAGTAATTTTTTTAATTCACATTTATTATTAAATTTGGGAAAATGGAAAAATATGCTTATAAAAATTTATCCTGATAATCCTAACAAGAAGTATATAAGAATGGTTGTAGATGTACTTCAGCAGGGGGGAATAATAATTTATCCTACCGACACAGTTTATGCAATGGGCTGTGATATTAAAGCCGTAAAAGCAATTGAAAAAATTGCATCCTTTAAAGGACATAATCCAAACAATCCGGATTTGTCTGTTATATTTCACAGCATGAGCCAGTTAAGTGAATATACAATAATTCGCGACAATAATATTTTCAAGCTTATGAAGCGTAACCTGCCAGGCCCATTTACATTTATCGTTCAGGCAAACAATCAGATACCTAAAATGTTTAAAAACAAAAAGAAGACTATCGGTGTGCGTATTCCCAGGAATAATATTACACTTGAAATAGTCAGGGAAAACGGACGACCACTTATTACTACTTCAATACATAACGACGGTGAAATTGTGGAGTATACCACCGACCCTGAACTGATTCATGAGAAATATCACGACATAGCTGATGTAGTAATTGACGGAGGCTATGGGAAAAATGAACCGTCAACAGTAGTTGATTGTACAGGCGAAGAAATTGTTATCCTAAGGCAGGGGCTCGGAGAGTTACAGTTATAGGATATGGCTTATCTTCTATAGAAACTTTTTGCAAAGAAAACCATTACAGCGAGAAGCTCGAGCCTTCCAAGAATCATCAACACAGAGAAAAACAACTTTTCCGCCGCAGGAAGTCCGGCATAACTATTCAAGGGTCCAAAGCTTCCGACCCCGGGACCTATATTCCCAAGTATTGAAATGGCAGTGCCAAAAGATGTAATTATATCGTATCCCATAAGCGAAATGCCAAAAGCACTTATACAAACAGTTATAAGATAAATAATTATAAAAACCTGAATATTGTATATAATTTCCTGTGGAATAATTTTATGATTAAGTCTTACAGGCAAATATGCATCGGGATGCAAAAGTCGTTTAATTTCTATATTCATATTTAACGAGAGCATCATAATACGTCCGATTTTAATTCCCCCGCTTGTAGAACCTGACATCCCTCCTGTAAACATCAGGGCAAGGAAAATAAGCATGATAAAATTACCCCATAAAATATAGTTATTTGTGTAGAAACCAGTTGTTGTTATAATGGAAACTACGTGAAATGAGCCATTTATAATTGATTCGAAAAAAGGGGAAAAACCATTAATAAATAAAATGACAGAAATTAAAAGACAAAAAACAATTGTAAGTAAAAGATAAAAAATGAATTCACTGTTTTCTTTTATCTTTTTAAAGTCCTTTTTAACAAAATAATATAATACAGACATATTGGTTCCACCTGCAAACATAAATATTGTTATGATTATTTTTGAATAAGGAGTGGCTAACATTACAAGGCTATTATTATGCGTGGAAAACCCACCTGTTGACAAAGTGCTTAATGAAATACATACGGCGTCGAAAAAATTCATTTTTCCGGCTGCGAGCAGCACTATTTCCACGGCTGTAAGGATTATATAGATTAAAATGAGCCGTTTAGCAGTATCAACCCATCTCGGGTGAATTTTATCGGAAGGCTGTCCGGAAAAATCTGTAGTGGAAAGTTGAATAGATGAGTCTTTAAAAACTGGTAAAACATAGAGCGAAAGGAAAATAATACCAAGTCCGCCAAGCCACTGGGTGAGGCTTCGCCATAACAGGATGCCTTTTGGAAGTTTTTCCAGATCGGGAAAAACAGTTGTGGCTGTAGTTGTAAAACCTGAAACCGACTCAAAAAAAGCATCTATAAAGTTTTTTGTCACTCCGCTGAAAAGGAATGGAAGTGTTCCGAATAAGCTGAAAATTATCAGGACTCCTGTTATTATCAGATAGCCTTCACGATTACCGTATGTTTGTTCTTCTTCTTTTATAGGAGTGTAAACAAATACACCTGTTGTTATAGTAATTATACCTGAAACGAAGAATGACGACACTGAAATATCATGCATAATCAATGAAGCCAGTGCTGTGGCCAGCATCATAATGCCCTCGGAGATTAGAAAAATGCCATAAATCCGTGTTATGACCCGGAAATTGATCATAAATAATGGTTAAATGAAGAACTTTGTAACTTTATCAACTGCTGAAGGAAGTGTAAAGACCACTACACGGTCGCCTGCTTTTATCATAGTGTCAGCAAAAGCAATAAATGGTTCATCATTTCTGATGCCGCCACAAACAATCGCATCATCCGGAAAATCTATACTACGAAGCGTGCCCTTTGTGATCTTGGCATTAGGGGGTACAATAAATTCTATAACTTCAGCATCAACACCAGTTAGATATTTAACCTGTATAACATTCGGATTTATTGTATGGCGAAATATCCTGCTGGCGGAAGATATCTTTTTATTGATAATCGTATCTATCCCAATGTTTACAGCAAGATTAATGTATTCCATGTTTTCAACTTCTGCGATGGTTTTCTTCACACCTAATTTTTTGGCAAGCAGACAGGAAAGAATATTAGTTTCGGAATTACCGGTAACAGCAATAAAACAATCCATCATGCCTATTCCTTCGCGATTTAGAAGGTCCACATCGCGACAATCACCGTTTATGATAAGGGTATTATCAAGCACTTCAGCAAGAGTCTCACACTTTTCCTTATTGATGTCTATCAATTTAACTGCACACGATTTTTGCATGTAATAGGCAATATGCTTACCTATCCTGCTGCCTCCGATAATCATAATATTCTGTGTTTCAAAAACTTCTTTTCCTGAAGCCCTCATCATTTCATTTATCCCTTCATTGGTTGAGATGATATAAACCAGATCGCCAAGTTGTAAAACATCATCGGCTTTAGGAATTATGGTATGATTATTTCTTTTTATTGCTACTGCCCTATATTTGTCACTTTTGAATTCCTTGCTTATTTCTTCGAGTGTCATATTTAGAGTAGGTGCCTTTTCGTCAAGCTTTTGAACATATAATGCAAGTTTACCACCTGAAAATTCCATAAAATCAGTTGTGCCACTTTCCTGTAACAGCATCAATACTTCCCTTGCTGCAATGAGCTCAGGATAAATGAGCGAATCTATTCCCAGCGACCTGAAGAAGTTTTCATTTTCCTGTTCGATATATTCGAGGTTGTCAATTCTTGCTATTGTTTTTACAACTCCAAGCCTTTTTGCAAGTATGCACGATGTTATGTTACTGGCTTCCGAATTAGTCACTGCGATAAAAAGATCGGTCTTTTTTCTCATCGCATTCTGAAGAAGACTTATTGAAGTAGATGGACCATGAAAAGTCATTACATCCATGGTCGAATCAATCGGCTTAAGCCTCTCTTCATCAGGGTCGATGATAAGTATTTCATGATTCTCATTCGACAACATCTTTGCAAGATGTGTACCTACTTCACCTGCTCCCGCAATAATGATCCTCATATCTATGCAAATTAAAAAACAAGCAAAATAAGCTATAAAATAATGAATACTCAACTATTTTGATACAATAATTCAAATTCGATTCAAATCCTTAACTTGAAACACCCGTTCTTTTTTACAAAATAAAAAGAACAATCGGAACCATGGCCCATAAATTTGTTATATCGGCTCGGTGGAAATGCCGACGAATATATTGCTATCGAAGGTTGAATACCTGCCGGCAATGAAGAGAATTGCCGGCCTGTAAATATTACTATATCCGGATTGGTTCCGGTAATATCGGGAATCTTATCACCCGCAATAAGTACTTGTATATTTCCAGCTTTTACCAGCAGTGTCTTATCTGAAATATTGTTTTTAATGCAAAGTTTGAGTCCGGATGATGAACAGTGACGTTTGACTTCTTTCGGAATTGTATCGTCAGTACAAAAAAGATAAAGAAATCGGCCCGACTTTATTCCAATAGCTGGCACTGACGTGTTATAAACAATTACTTCGTTGTGATTCACCGTCAAAATACTTGTAACAGTCTGAGCAATCATAAACAATGAAAAAACTACAAAAGGATAAATACTTTTCAGACTGTCTCTTTTAAGAAGGTTCTGCGTTAGCATTAAAAGGAAAACAGTAAGAATAATACCCGATGGAGTTGAAAGGCCTATATCTTCTACTGATGCAAAAGGAATTTTCGAAGTCATTTTAGTAAGAAATCCGGCCAGACCTGCAGTAATATTCATGCAATATGCAGTAATACCCGAAAGTAGAGCTGAAAATGATAAAATTATTGTCAGGAATCCACAAACTATTATTATGTAAGAAACAGGTATAATTACAAGATTAGAAAAAATGAACAGAAGCGGGAAACGGTTAAAAAGCATCAAGGTAAGAGGGAGAGTTCCTTCCTGGGCAATAATGGACATTGCCGTAGATTGCCATATTTTGTCCGCAATTTTTCCGCTAAAATTGAATATATCATAAAACTTTTTATAAAACAGAATAATGAACAACACTGCATGGTATGATAGAAGAAAAGCAGCATCAAAAACTACAGACGGCCATAATACAGCAAGTATAAATGCAGAAGCCAGCATTGTATTTATTGAATTTGTTTTTCTTTTTAGTAGATTTCCCGTATGAAGAAATGAAAACATAAGTGAAGCTCTTACAACCGAGGTAGATAAGCCTGCAATGAAAGAGAATGCCCATAAAAAGGCAATTGTAATAATCAACCTTACAATGTTGAGTTTTCCTTTCAGAAAAAAGAGCATTCCAAATATAAACATACTCAGTACCCCTGCATGAAGACCCGAAACAGCCATTATATGCATTACGCCGGCCTTTGCAAACTGGTCTTTCTGTTCATCCTCGAGCAACGTTTTTTCACCAAGGGTGATTGCAGCTGCTAATGCAAGATTTTCTCCATCGAGACCTCTTTCACGATATAGATTAATAATACGACTACGGTAAATAAGAGCCTTATTGAGAATGCTTATCGAAGCAGGTCTCTTAAAGTAAAGAATATCGGAATGTTTGGTAAAAGCGTAATACCTGAATCCTCTCGACTCCATATAGAATTTATAATTGAACTCACACGGATTTCCTCTGTTGGTGATTTCAATTGGCTGGCATTTGATAATCAATATATCTCCAGGGACGAGATTCTTCCCTGTCGAGTCTTTTTCATGATATAATAGAATAGAACCTCTTACTTTTTCAGGAACATTATTGGAAAAAATACTTATTAGTTTTGTTTTTATGATGAATGAATTTGGCTTTTCTTCAGGGAAATCTGATACTTCTGACATAAATATCCGGCTTTGACTGTCAAAAGTTGTAAGCCTCTCTTTTTCATAAGTTCTGAAAAGTAATCCACATGTAAAAAGCAGAAATGAAAGAAAAATACCATAATATGGATTATTTCCATTATCGTGAGAAAACATGCCGAGGATCGTACAGGTTAGCTCAACAGGAATAATGAAGAATAACACTTTTACAGATAGATGAATATAAAGTGCGGCTATTATGCCAAGGCATAATGGAACGAAAAGCCTTAAAAAAGGTATCTTTTTATGAAGCACTTGATGCAGCCTTTGAGACTGCTGAAAGATATAAAAAAGTTTTTATTTTTTATGCTGAGAATATACCAGAGTTTTATATTTAGCCTTGAATCTACCCCTGGCTATATCGTTGAGTTTGCCTTTTATTAGTGTTTTTCTTAAAGGATTGATTTTTTCAACAAATAATATCCCATCGAGATGGTCATATTCATGAAGAATAATTCTCGCCTTATAATCTTTGAATGTCTCGTCATGAAATTTCCAGTTTTTATCATAATATTGGATCCTTATTAGCGATTCTCTTTTAACATCTTCACGAATATTGGGAATACTCAGGCATCCTTCGTTGGTCAGGTCAAATTCATTATTTTTTTCAATGATTTCAGGATTAATAAAAACTTTTTTAAAGTCGGCAAAACCAGGATCATCGTCAGCAAGCGGGGCACCGTCGATTACAAAGATTCTTAATGATTTTCCTATTTGTGGTGCAGCCAGACCTACTCCTTCAGCATGGTACAGCGTTTCGAACATATCGTCAATAAGCTGGTTTAAACCTTCATAATTTTTATCAATTTCTTCTGCCACTTTATTCAAAATAGGATGACCATAAACAACAATAGGATAAATCATTGTAATAATCTTTTAACTTTCAAATTCCCTTTTTTCAAGAAATGACTGCAAAATAAGTGAAGCGCTTATCTTGTCGGCAAGCGATTTGTCCATTCTCTCTTTCTTTTTCACTCCACCCTCGAGAATTGTTTTCTGGCTAATTATGGATGTAAGTCTTTCATCTTCAAGGTAAACCGGCATATCGGGGAACAATTTTCTTATTCTCTTTAAAAAAGGATTTATATATTTAACAGCTTCACTCGGTGTATTGTTCATTTTTTTTGGATATCCCACAACAATTGCATCTACTTTTTCATTTTTAAGGTATTCTGAAAGATATTCTTCAAGCTTGCCTGTGGGCAGGGTCAGAAGGGGTGATGCTATTATTTGCAGCGGATCTGTTACTGCCAGCCCCGTTCTTTTTCGACCATAATCAATTGCAAGTATCCTTCCCATAAATTAACAACCGGCAAAAATACAAAAACTTTTTCTCGCTTCCTCATGTTCCTTAATCAATAACTCAGAAACGATATAAACAATCAGAACCAACTTATTAGCTAATAAGTTGGTTCTGTAACATTTCTTTTATTAACCATTGAATTCACGGATTAGCACTGAGTTATACCTCGCTTCTCCTCACCACTCTGGGGAGGTAGGGAGGGGTATTTCCATCACCTATCATCCATCATCAATGGTCCATCACAAATCCCTATTCCGCATTTTTTGTAGCTTGCTCATACTGTAAGGCAAGCCTCTGGTATGCCTGGTATCTCCATTTCGCATTTTCCTCGGCGGCTTTGAAAAGTATTTCTGCTTCCTCGGGGAATGTTTTGAGAAGTGAGTTATAACGAACTTCAGAATGCAAAAACTCCTGGAATTTTGACCAGTCGGGTTCTTTTGAATCGAGTATGAAAGGATTTTTGCCTTCGGCTTCCAGCAGCGGGTTATATCTATATAGATGCCAGTAGCCTGCCTGTACGGCTCTTTCCTCTTGCTCCATTGCCTTACTCATTCCTTCAACCAGACCATGATTAATACATGGCGAGTATGCTATAATGAGAGAAGGCCCGGGATAAGCTTCAGCCTCCCTGACCGCTTTGAGGAACTGCGCATTGTTTGCTCCCATTGCCACTTGTGCAACATAGACGTATCCATAACTTATAGCCATCATGCCAAGATCTTTTTTCTTGATTTTCTTGCCTGAAGCAGCAAATTTTGCAATCGCTCCGGCAGGTGTTGATTTTGATGATTGACCGCCGGTGTTCGAGTAAACCTCAGTATCGAGGACGAGCATGTTTAAATCTTCTCTTGAAGCAATTACATGATCGAGCCCTCCGAATCCAATGTCGTAAGCCCAGCCGTCGCCTCCGATTATCCAGTGTGATTTTTTAACCAGATATTGTTTAAGTGAAAGTATATCCTTAGCTATTTGTGATTTATCTTTCTCGCATGCTTCAACAACTTTTGCCGATGCTGTTTTTGAAACTTCGGCATCGTTTCGAACTTCAAGCCATTCCTTAAAAGCCACCTCAGTGTCGGTGTTTACAGTTTTATTACTGATGGCTTCCTGCATCTTAATGGCTATACGCTCTCTTAGTTTATTAGATCCCAGAGCCATTCCGTAACCGTATTCGGCATTGTCCTCGAAAAGAGAATTAGCCCATGCAGGGCCGTGTCCGTTTTTATTTATCGTGTACGGCATGGAAGGTGCCGATGCTCCATAAATAGATGAACATCCGGTAGCATTTGCAATAGTCATTCTGTCGCCGAACAACTGAGTTATAAGTTTAATATAAGGAGTTTCACCGCAACCTGAACAAGCACCTGAGAATTCAAAAAGTGGCTGTGCAAACTGGCTGTTTTTGACATTAAGGAATTTATCCACAATGTTGTCTTTGTATCCTACTTTTTCATGCATGTAAGTCCAGCGTTCTGATTCTGATAGTTGTGTCTCCAGAGGCTTCATCACGAGTGCTTTGGTCTTAGTCGGACAAACATTCTCGCATATTCCGCAGCCGGTACAATCGTAAACACTTACCTGTAGCCTGTATTTATAAGCTTTAAGTACACCGGGGATACCTTGCAAAAGTTTTGTTCCTTCTGGTGCTTTTGAAGCTTCTTCTTCGGTAAGAAGGAAAGGACGTATTGCAGCATGCGGACATACATAGGCGCATTGGTTACATTGTATGCAATACTCGGGCACCCATTCCGGAACATTAACTGCAATACCTCTTTTTTCATAAGCAGAGGTTCCCGGAGGGAATGAGCCGTCTTCTCTACCGGAAAAGACGCTTACAGGAAGACTATCACCTTCCATTTTATTGATAGGCTCAACTACGTCGCGGATGAATGGAGGAATATCTTTTTTATCATCCATTTTTTCTATTTTGATATTTGCCCATTCAGGAGAAACATCGACTTTAGTCACTTCACCACCCTTATAAACAGCTTTGTAATTCATTTCAACAACGCGATCGCCTTTACGGCCATACGTTTTATAAATTGCTTTTTTCATTTCATCTACAGCTTTCTCATAGGGGATAACCTGCGAGACTTTAAAGAAAGCCGATTGCATAATGGTATTAGTTCTTGTACCAAGCCCTATTTCTTCTGCAATAGATGTGGCATTAATGATATAAAAATCGATATTGTTTTCAGCAAGATATTTTTTCATGTGATCGGGGAGTCGCTTTTTCGTTTCTTCAGCGTCCCATAGTGAGTTAAGAAGAAAAGTTCCGCCTTTCTTCAGACCTTTGAGCATGTCGTATTTATTGAGATATGCCGGAACATGACATGCGACGAAATCGGGAGTGTTTACATAATAAGGCGAACGTATAGGATGATCACCAAAGCGAAGATGAGATACTGTAAGGCCTCCTGATTTTTTTGAATCGTAAGCAAAATAACCCTGGCAATATTTATCAGTTGTCTCACCTATTATTTTGATCGAATTCTTATTTGCTCCTACAGTGCCATCGGAACCGATACCAAAAAATTTAGCAGAATATGTACCGGGGGTTGAAGTATTTATTTCCGGAAGCTGAGGTAGTGACTGGAATGTTACATCATCTACGATCCCTATAGTAAAATGATCCCTGGGTTCTTTTTGTTTCATATTTTCATATACGGAGATAACCATTGCAGGTGTTGTGTCCTTCGAACTTAATCCGTAACGTCCTGCAAGAATCTGTGGCCTTATATCTCTGTCGTAAAATAATCCTTTTATATCAAGATAGAGAGGATCACCGTTTGCTCCAGGCTCTTTAGTCCTGTCGAGCACTGAGATTCTTTTAACTGTTTTGGGGATCACATCGAAGAAATATTTCGCAGATAAAGGTCTGTAAAGATGAACCGTAACGATTCCGGCTTTTTCACCTTTTTGAGCAAGATAATCTATTGTTTCTTTTGCAGTTTCGGTTATAGAACCCATTGCGATAATAATATTTTCTGCATCGGGGGCACCATAATAAGTAAATGGTTTATATTCTCTTCCTGTAAGTTTGGAAATTTCTTTCATATAGTTTGCCACGATATCGGCAACAGGTTCGTAAAATTTATTTGATGCTTCCCTTGCCTGGAAAAAGATATCCGGGTTTTGAGCTGTGCCTCTTATAACAGGTTTTTCCGGGTTAAGAGCATTATTACGGAATTTCTCTAGTGCTTCCCAGTCAATAAGTTTTTTCAAATCGTCTTGTTCAAGTAGTTCTATTTTCTGTATTTCTGCCGATGAACGGAAGCCGTCGAAGAAATGTAGAAAAGGTATCCTTGATTTTATTGCTGAAAGGTGAGCAACTCCGGCAAGGTCCATAATTTCCTGTGGACTGCTGCTTGCAAGCATGGCAAAACCTGTTTGACGTGTTGCATAGATATCGCTATGGTCGCCGAAAATTGATAAGGCGTGTGCAGCGACAGTACGAGCGCTAACATGAAATACAGCCGGGAGTAATTCTCCGGAAATCTTGTACATATTTGGAATCATCAGCAGGAGTCCTTGTGAAGCTGTAAATGTTGAGCAAAGAGCGCCGGCCTGAAGAGCTCCATGAACGGCTCCTGCGGCACCGGCTTCAGATTGCATTTCAACAACCTTAACGGTTTCGCCAAAGATGTTTTTTAAACCATTTGCAGCCCATTCATCAACAAACTCAGCCATTGTCGATGAAGGAGTGATCGGATAAATGCAAGCTACTTCGCTAAACATATAGGCGATATGCGCTGCAGCCTGATTCCCGTCGCATACTATAAATTTTTTGTTTCCCATTGTAATATTGTAATTTTAAAAATTTATTTAATAATGATTTAAAAGAATAATCGATATATAAATTTAAATCAAATAATATTTCAACTTTCGTTCATTGAAAGCAGGAATTCCTCATTTGATTTTGTCTGCATCAGTCTGTCGCGAAGAAATTCCATAGCTTCGACAGAATTCATGTCGCTCAGGTAGTTGCGCAGAATCCATATTTTCTGCATTATAGTTTTGTTCAAAAGGAGGTCTTCTCGTCTTGTACTTGAAGCAGGAATATCAATGGCAGGAAAGATTCTTCTGTTAGCAAGTTTTCGGTCGAGTTGAAGTTCCATATTTCCTGTTCCTTTAAATTCCTCAAATATGACGTCATCCATTTTTGAACCGGTTTCAGTAAGGGCCGTAGCGATTATTGTAAGGGAGCCTCCATTTTCTATATTTCGTGCAGCGCCAAAGAAGCGCTTGGGTTTATGTAGAGCGTTAGAATCGACACCACCAGAAAGTACTTTACCCGATGCCGGTGATATAGTATTGTAAGCCCTTGCAAGCCTTGTTATGGAATCGAGAAGTATAACTACGTCGTGCCCGCATTCTACAAGCCTCTTTGCTTTTTCCAGAACTATATTTGCAACACGGCAATGTCGTTCGGCAGGTTCGTCAAATGTCGAGGCAATAACTTCTGCCTTGACGTTTCTTGCCATATCGGTCACTTCTTCAGGCCTTTCATCCACAAGGAGAATAATTAGGTAAACCTCAGGATGATATCTGGAAATTGCATTTGCAATTTCCTGAAGAAGGATGGTCTTTCCTGTTTTAGGCTGAGCAACGATGAGCCCTCTCTGGCCTTTACCGATAGGGCAGAACATATCAATAATTCTTACAGAGAGAGAACCTTCGCCCGGTGTACAAAGTGTGAATTTTTCATTCGGGAAAAGAGGGGTAAGATAATCGAAAGGCACTCTATCGCGTATAAAATCAGGGCTTCGACCGTTAATCTCCTCTACTTTTATAAGTGGGAAATATTTTTCACCTTCACGCGGCGGCCTTATGGTCCCTGTAATAGTATCGCCCGTCTTAAGTCCGAATAGTTTTATCTGCGACTGCGACACATAAATATCATCAGGCGAGTTGAGATAGTTATAATCGGCCGACCTCAAAAAACCGTACCCATCGGGCATTATCTCAAGTACTCCGGTACTGTAGATGATGCCTTCAAAGTCATAAGGTTTCTCTTTCTTTTCTTCTTTTATTTCCTCTTTTTTAATCTCAGATTTAACAGGAGGAACCTCTTTTTCCTGATAGGTGATTTCAGGAGCGATAACCTGTTCAACAAAATTGTTCTCATGTTTAATCTGTTCATCAATTAAATCACCGTTTGGAATATTGAGATAAGTGTCGTCAATCAAATCGTTATTAATTTTTTCATCATTCGAATAGATGATTTCCTTATTTTCTAATGGCGATTGAGTATAATCTCGGCCAGACATGAAAGGTTTATTATCCCATTGTTTTTCATTCTGTCCAACCGATCTCGAATCTGTTTTTTTTGAATTGGAATCCTCGAGCTTCATTTTTCTCTGTTGTTCATGCCATTCTTTTGTCTTCGTTTCAGGCCTCCCAATATCGGTCGGAGAAACTGTTATTACTGACTCCCTTGGAAGAGAAGATGTGCTTTTAATAAACCTCGGCCTTTTCCCTCTTCGATTGGATTTCTCAGCAGGCGGTTCTTCAATATTTTTTGTTGAAGATTGAGATTCGGTAGTATGAGACTTAGCAGAACTATTATTTTCTAAAGAATTAATAGCCTGCTGATCAAGAATCTTATATATAAGATCTTGTTTTTTAAGTGATTCAGCTCTTTTAATATTAAGCTCCTTAGCAATTTCCCGTAATTCAGGAACTAGTTTCTTACTTAATTCGAGAATGTCGTACATAATTTATTTTATGGTGATTAAAAATGATTTTTTTGGTTTTTTAAGACCCGTTTAAAGGGTGAGAACAAAAAAACTCTGAAGAAAAAATCAATAGTTTTATTATTCAATAGCCGGTACAATATTAAATAAAATTGATTAAATAATTCAAAGCAAATGATAAAAAAGCTTCGACAGATAATAAAAAATTGATATTCAACCAGAAAAAGTTTTCAAATTTAAAAAAAATATTTAACAAATCAAAAAAATATTTGTTTTACATATTGATAAAGAAGATTTTTTTTATTAAAATTGTGGTGTTGACCGGATATCTTCATTAACTTTTAAACCTGTCTGCCGATGCGTCAATTGAAAATATCAAAGCAGGTCACAAATCGTGACACACTTTCACTTGATAAATACTTACAGGAAATAGGTAAGGTTGATTTGCTTACGCCGGAAGATGAGGTTGCACTTGCAAAACTTATTAAATCGGGCGATAATGAAGCATTGACAAAACTTGTAAAAGCCAATTTGAGATTTGTTGTATCGGTAGCCAAACAGTATCAGAATCAGGGGATGACTTTGCCGGATCTTATTAATGAAGGCAATCTGGGACTTATAAAGGCTGCGCAAAGGTTCGACGAGACGCGCGGTTTCAAATTTATTTCTTATGCTGTATGGTGGATTCGGCAGTCAATTCTTCAGGCGCTCGCAGAGCAATCGAGAATAGTACGTCTGCCCGTAAATAAAATCGGTTCAATAAGCAGAATAAACAGGGCATTTTCACAACTGGAACAGAAATATGAAAGAGAACCGTCGGCTCAGGAAGTTGCCGATATGCTCGAGATGGCCCCTGAAGAGGTCAAAGATGCTCTCAAAAGTAACGGGCGCACTCTAAGTATGGATGCACCTGTGAGCACCGACGAGGAAAATTCTATGTATGATATTATGCAAAATCCCGACGCCCCAAGCCCGGATAAAAATCTTATGTACGAATCACTCTCTTTCGAAATTGAAAGAGCTTTAAGCACCCTATCTGTAAGAGAAGCAAAAGTACTCAAACTCTATTTCGGTATAAATATGAAACACCCTTACACTATGGAAGAAATAGGAGAAGCACTTTCCCTGACGCGCGAAAGAGTTAGACAGATTAAAGAAAAGGCTTTAAAAAAGATTAAATATACAACACGCTGTAAAATACTTAAAAGCTATCTGGGTTAAGGTCTTTATAAAATTTTTTACCAGATTTGCTTTTTCGAAAATATTTTTATGACACATCTAATTGCTCCTTCAATTCTAACAGTCGATTTCGCCAATTTGCAAAAAGAAATTATGATGCTTAACAGTAGCGTCGCCGATTGGATTCACCTCGATATCATGGACGGTGTTTACGTTCCGAATATATCATTCGGCTTTCCGATTCTCGAAAGTGTAAAGAAGATAGCCAAAAAACCGCTCGATGTTCATCTGATGATAGCAAATTCAGAACCTTATCTCAAACGATTCAAAGATGCCGGAGCCGATATACTTACTGTACATTATGAAGCATGTACTCACCTGCACAGGACAGTCAACGAAATAAGAATGCTCGGAATGAAAGCAGGAGTGGCTTTGAATCCTCACACCCCGGTAATTCTGTTGAAAAACATTCTTCCATATATCGATATGGTACTTATTATGACCGTTAACCCAGGTTATGGAGGACAGTCATTTATTGACGAGAGTTGGAACAAAATCTCGGAGTTGAGGCAACTGATTGATGAATCGAAACATGATGTGCTAATACAGGTTGACGGCGGAGTCGACCTTAGAAATGCCCGATTACTTGTCAATGCAGGCGTAAATGTTCTTGTTGTCGGGAATACTGTGTTCAGTTCCGCTAATCCTGCTGAAACAATACTCAGATTGAAAAAACTGAAAGATTAATATTCTTCTGCCAGTTCCTCTTCGAGGAACCTGATTATTTCTTCTTTTTGGTCAGGATGAAACCATTTGATTCCATCATCTCTTGCCCACCATGTGATTTGCCTTTTAGCATATCTGCGAGTATTTTGTTTTATAAGATTTATTGCTGAATCAAGATCAATTTTCCTATCGAAATAATCGAATAATTCTCTGTAACCGACAGTTTGAAGTGCATTCAAATGTCTGAATCCGTAAAGATCTCTGGCTTCTTCTTCCATGCCGCCTGCCATCATCCGGTCAACTCTTTCGTTTATTCTTCGGTAAAGTTCATCTCTCGGCCTTTCAAGCCCGACTTTTATTATCCTGAATTCCCGACCGGGCAACTCTTTCTTTAGAAATGATGAATAAGGCCGACCTGCGGCTTCACATATCTCCAGAGCTCTGATAATTCTTCTGGGATTTCTAAGGTCAACAATTCTATAGTATTCAGGATCCATCATTTTTAATGCAATTCTCAGACTTTCAATACCCTCTTCATGGCAGAGTTTTGAATATTTTTCTCTTATTGCAGGATCAATATCAGGAATATAATCCATTCCCTTACATACAGCGTCAATATAAAGTCCTGAACCACCGCACATTATAACAACAGAATTTTTCTTAAAAAGAGAAGGCAGAATATTTAAAACGTCCTTTTCATAAAGGAACGCATTATAGTAATCATGTATAGAAATGAATCGTATAAAATGGTGTTTTATCCGATTGAGCTGTTCGTCATCCGGAACGGATGTACCTATTTTCATTTCACGATAGAACTGCCTTGAATCGGAAGAGATTATTTCGGTTCCGAAATATGATGCTATTTCAATTGAAAGCTCCGTTTTTCCTGAAGCTGTAGGGCCAAGAATTACTATTAAAGTGTTCCTCATTGCATCATGGAGATATTGCGAGAGGATTATTCCTCTTCCTCATCTCCTTCCTCTAATTCATCTCCTTCCTCTTCTTCTTCTTCTTCTTCTTCCGGCTGATCAATACTGCCAAATTCATCAATATCATTTTCATCTTCTTCTTTGAGGAAGAAATCATCGACACCTATACCTTCCTCTTCTTCTTCGTCTTCCTCGTCAATAGCCAGAGGACGGAAGTTCTTGTGTGATTTGGAACCGAAAACAATTTGTTTTGGAGGAGCGCCCTTCGAATTTGTACATACAGGATATTCCTTTCCTTCTTCTTCTTTTGACTCTCCTGTGTATTCGATATACAATGCCCTGTCATTAAAGAAATCGAAGACATAAAGAAGTTTCTGGTTTTTTTTGAATATTATCTCTTCAAGAACGGCATCTTCCATTGTTGAACATCCGGTTCCCATATCGAGCAATGTAAATTCCTCCTCCTTCTCCCACTTGTCGTTAGCGAGATAAAATGACGCTATCTGGGATTTGTCGAACTCGAGTTCTTCCTGAAGAAGAATATGAAAATCCAATAGAGTTTGGTTGTCGAGAAACTCAAACTCTCTTATAAATGATTCATCTTCATCCGATAATACAACAAATTTGTAAACCATTACTCAAAATTAAATTAAATCAGACGACGCAATATAATATTTTTTATTTTACAATTTTCTTTCTTTATTTTTTTTCAAAATAAATTCTATTGTATCGATATTATCGGCATAATTCCACAATTCTGGCCATTGTGTTTTACCGAATTCGACCATACCTTTTCCAACAATACATTGTATTTTATCCATATCCGACCCTATCAGAGACGAAAAGTCTTCATCTCTTCTGTAAAACTCATAAAAAATTACCGAAACTGGCGAAGCAAGCCCCTTCTCTTCTTTCAGGATAAAATGACCGCAGTCATCGAAAGCTTCTCTGTTAACCATAAAAACGGCTTTATGATAATCATAATTATTGCCGTATTTTGTATGATTTATCAGCTCGGAATATTTTACCCATGATGTTTTTAATTTGTCAATGTTATAATCTTCAGGAAGATATAACTTCGAAACATTTCTGCAGCCGAGTCCGAAATATGAAAAGATATCTTCGCCGAGTTTTTCAAGTTCGGAATCATCCTCACTACCTGTGAGAATGGCAATACTGTTTCTGTTCTTTCTTATCAGATTTGGATATTTACCGAAATAATATTCGAAATATCGTGAAGTATTATTACTGCCTGTGGCGATAACCGCATCGAAGTTTTTCAGAAATCCATCTGTAAATTCTATCATCTTTTCGAAGCCGTCGTTGATTTCAATTAATATCTGGGCCAGCGCAACCGGTAGTTCCGGATCTTTCGAACTTGTTTTTGCCAAAACTCTGTTTCCACTTATCAATACCGAAAGAAAATCGTGAAAGCTCACAAGAGGTATGTTACCAGCCATTACAATGCCGATTGTCGAAGGTTCGGCTGTATATTCCAGAGCAGGATATTTTCTGGTCCATTCCATGATTTTTTCAAGGGTCAGATTAGCGGAAATAGCACTTAGAGCTAACCTTACGTTTTCAGGTGTAAACCAAGGATTGACATACTGCTGTTTTTCGATAAGCTTTTCAAATCTGCCGGAATAAATAGCATCCTTACCGTCAAGCGATTCTCTTATAATCTTTCCTAACTCTGCAAAGCTTTCGATTCTTTCTTTTAAATCCATTTCTGAATTTTAAACCATGCAAAATTAATCTTTTCCTTTTTTATAAAACCAGAGAGCCTTTCGGAATTATTCCAAAAAGCTCTCTCACATGATTACTCTCCAGTTTTACCTGACCGAAACAGGCAATATTATTATACGTTTATTCCCTCTAATTCAGATATTTTCTATATTATAAACGATTGAATTTCGAATTCATAATGATTTCTGCAATAAATGATTTCAGAAATTATAGCAATGCAAACTTTATAGGAATAACATACCACACATTAACCGGTTTTCCGCCCTGTTTGCCAGGTTGCCAGGGAGGAAGCATTTTTATTACTCTCATTGCCTCTTCATCGAGAGAAGGATCAACTCCTCTAATAACTGAAACCTGATCGATAGTTCCTTTACTTGTTATACAAAATCTGATGGTAACAGTTCCCTGGATCTTATTTTTCTTAGCTACCTCAGGATATTGTATGTTGGCATTGACGAAATCCATCAATGCTTTATCACCGCCCGGAAATGAAGGCATTTCTTCTACAACCACGAATACTTCTTTTGGGGCTTCGCTTACAGAGGAAGCATTGTTTGTGCCTGTCGAAACGTTTGGGACGTTTTTGCTGTCGTTCTCCTTAACAACAACATTTGTTCCTGCCTTTTCTTTGATGTTGTTCTCGCATGAAGATATTGTAAATCCCAGAAAAGCTATTACAGGGATAACTAAAAAAATTTTCAGATTGCTTAAATCCGATGTTCTTTTCCTTGTCATCATGATTAATCTTTTTTTAATAAGAGATGGGTTGGAGAAAGCGTTTACCGCAACGAAGGCGCGTGAATTGAACAACGCGTTCATAAGATGGTTTTGATAGCCGGCAATGGTTATTCCCGAATTAAGACACTCATGGTCGGCCTGATATTCGTGAACCGCTCTTAGCGACAGGCTGATTAGATAAATAAATGGATTGAACCATTGCAGCACCTTGACTGTTTCAACAAGTAGAATATCAATAAAATGATAGTGCTGAAGATGCTTCTTTTCATGCATAATTATTTCAGCGGCCGATTCAGACGTGAGAGAATCTTTAAGAAAGATGTATCCCATTGCCGAAAATCCAGGGGAGTTAAATTTTTTGAATTTTATTATACGATCTTCTTTATCGTGGTTACTGGCTATAATAAAAATAAGTATAATCAGGTCGGTAACCAGTTTTAATCCGAATAAGAACAAGCCTGCAAAATATATTTTCGATATAAATCTGCTCGCACTCCAACCTTCAGCGGTTATTTTTGAAGAATCTTCAGGGTTTGCGGTTACAATTATTTCGGACAATGTTTTGCCAATATTGCCTGGAATCGTGTTTTCACTTATGTTTATAGAAATTGCAGGGAGAATAAGTGATAATAAGACAGCCGAAATTAAAAAAATCCTGTTGCGCGTATAACGTGTATCCCGGCTTAGAAATAAAAAGTAAATAATATAAAAGCCGCCGAGATAAACGGCAGATTTAATCATGTAAATCAGGAAAGCATTCATTTCTTCTGTTTTTTTACTTCTTTTTCCATAATTTTCATAATCTCTTCCATCTCTTTCACTGAAATGCTTTTTGATTCAACGAAAAAGCTTACCATATTTCCGAAAGAGTTTGAGAAATAATCGCGAACAAAATTCTTTAAATGAGTTCTGGAATATTGTTCCTTGGTCACAGCCGGATAGTATTCATAAGTGCGGCCGTACGCCTTATGCATAACAAAACCTTTGTCCTCAAGTATTCTGACAATAGTACTTACTGTTGTGTATGCAGGCTTTGGATTGTCGAAGTGTTCGAGAATATCTTTGATAAACCCCTTCTTAATTTTCCATAGAATTTGCATTACTTGTTCTTCTGCGCGTGTTAGTTCTCTCATAGTTTTAAATATTTTATGTAAAAAATAACATTAATTTCTTACAAAGATAAAACGAATATTTTAGTTTTGCAACTAAAATATTAATTATTTTTTAAAAAATATGAACAGGTTTTTTGCTTAAATCTGAAAAATTTATACTTTTATTTCTTTAATTTCAAGTATAAAGCAAGATTAGTACCTTTACAAAGAGTTTATTTATATGTTTAAATTCAATATTTTCATAGAGAATATAAGGATTTCGGTGCGTGCAATAAAATCGAATATGATAAGGGCAATACTGACAATTTGTATTATTGCCTTTGGTATAATGGCGCTTATAGGAATTCTTACAGCTATTGATTCGATTAAAAATTCGCTTACCCAGCAATTTACGATGATGGGTGCTAATTCATTTACTATTTCTTCAAGGGGGATGAATATTCAAATAGGGAACAGTAGATATCGCACCAGAAATTATTCAAGGATAACATACAGAGAGGCTCAGGAATTTAAGCAGGTTTTTACTGAGCCAGCTTATGTTTCTGTTTTCTTTAATGCTTCAGGTTCAGCAACTGTGAAATATGGATCAAAAAAAACAAATCCGAATGTTTCCGTTGTCGGTGTTGATGAGGATTATCTTACTGTTGCCGGATATGAGATAGAAGATGGGAGAAATTTCACAGTCGATGAAGTTAAAATGGGCAGACATCTGGTTATTATTGGTAGTGAGATTGTTAAGAGCCTTTTTCCGCCCGGTATCAACCCTATTAATGAAGAAATAAATCTTGCAGGTATGAAACTGAGAGTCTCAGGTGTTTTGAAATCGAAGGGTGCAAGTGCATTAGGAGCGGATAATGTGTGTTTTATGCCTGTTACTACCGCACGTCAATATTTTTCAAGGCCCAATATGACTTTTCAGATTACTGTGATGCCTTACAAAGCTGCCAATCTCGATGTTATTGCAGGTGCTGCGGAGAGTGTATTCAGGATCGTCAGAAATCTTAATCCGCGCGACGAATCCGATTTCAATATTACCAAAAGTGATAACATTGTTACTTTGCTTCTTCAGAATATAAAATATGTTACACTTGCAGCAACAATTATTGGAATTGTAACTCTATTCGGTGCTTCCGTTGGACTTATGAACATCATGCTTGTTTCTGTAACCGAACGAACACGAGAAATAGGAACTCGCAAAGCTGTTGGAGCAAAGACTTCCACAATAAAATCTCAGTTTCTGTTTGAATCGGTTATAATAGGGCAGCTTGGAGGAATATTCGGCATATTTCTCGGCGTGCTGATAGGTAATATAGTATCATCGCTGCTTAAATCGAGTTTTGTTATTCCATGGCTTTGGGTTATTACAGGAGTAATAGTATGTTTTATTGTCGGTATCGTTTCAGGTTATGCACCGGCGGTTAAAGCTGCTAATATTGACCCTATTGAAGCCTTAAGATATGAATAAAATTAACAGATATGGAAAAGTTGATTATACAGGAAGAGCGTAAAAATTGTCCGGGTATGTATTATTACCCTGAGAAAAACATGCTTGAAGTGAAAGGACGTTCAATACCTGAAAATCCAGAAGCTATTTTCAAAAGACTTGATGAATGGATTACAGATCATTTTAAAACATCTGATAGTCTGGATGTTGATTTTATACTTGAATATATTAACAGCGGCTCTTCAAAATTTCTTTATGAAATTCTTAAGAAGCTTGCAAATTATATAAACAAAGGAAAGAAGGTTAATATAAGATGGCTTTATGAAGAAGACGATGAAGCTATGCTGGAACTTGGAGAACATTACCGTGATACTGCCGGTATTCCCCTTACAATAGAGATGATTTGAACATGTTCGGATTACCTTCTATTCATTTAAAAAAAACCCCTGTCCTTGAATAACCAGTTATTATATGATAGTCAGGACAGGGGTTTAGATTTAATTTATAGAATGAAAAATTATTTCATTACAAGCGGTATAAGATCGACTACACGGCAGGAATAACCCCATTCATTGTCGTACCATGAAAACACTTTAACCATTTTGCCGTTTACCATGGTACTCAGGCTGTCAAAAATGGATGAAGCTGTTGTGTGAATAACGTCGACCGAAACAATCGGATCTTCTGTATATTCCAATATTCCTTTCATTGGACCTTCTGCTGCCTTTTTCATAGCGGCATTGATTTCCTCTTTTGTAGCTTCTTTCTTTAGAACTGCAACTAAATCAACCAGAGAACCTGTGGGTGTTGGAACTCTAACTGCTACTCCATCGAGTTTGCCTTTGAGTTCCGGAATAATTTTACCGATAGCTTTTGCTGCCCCGGTCGTTGTTGGAATCTGAGATATAGCTGCAGCACGTGCACGCCTCAGGTCTTTATGCGGCAGATCGAGTATCCTCTGATCGTTGGTGTACGAATGGATGGTTGTCATATATCCTATTTCTACACCCCAATTGTCATTCAACACCTTAACGACAGGTGCAAGGCAGTTCGTCGTGCACGATGCATTTGAGATACAATTATGCTCAGGCTTGATGTCTTTATCATTAACACCGATAATGACCATGGCATCAATTTCATCCTTTGCAGGAACTGTGAGAATGACCTTTTTAGCTCCGTTCTTCAGATGATCTCCATAACCTCCTTTAGGGCTCTCTTTTGACGTGAAAATACCTGTTGATTCTATTACAACATCTGGCTTTTCGACCCAGGGTATATTGGCAGGCATCTTCTCGGCCGTAACTCTATACTTCTTCCCATGAACGATAATATTTTCATTATCGTGTGACACACCTTCGAATTTTCCCTGTGTTGAGTCGTATTTAAGCAGATGAGCAAGGGTCAAAGTATCGGTAATGTCATTGATACCGATTATCTCAATGTTATCTCTTTCAAGGGCAATCTTGAAAACATTTCGCCCGATTCTTCCGAATCCGTTGATTGCAACTTTAATTTTTGACATATTGTTGTTTTTTAAAGGTTAATACTTTGAACTGCCAAAAATAAAAAAAAATGAATAATTTAAGTTTAACAGAATAAAAGAAAATGATTTTATTTGTTCTTTTTGAAAATATTCGATAGTTTGTTCGATTCCGGATTTAAAGGGTCAATTACAATTCCAAAACGATAGCTGGCAAAAAGAGAAAAGAAAATAGCTTTGTTTTCTGCTACATCCATTATTGGAATTTTCTTTGGGAAAAGGTTAATCTGCGAACCGATTTCAATTGCATGAATAACTTTGTTCTGTTTGCTGTATTCGAAATTGAAACCTGCTTTACCATAAATTCCTGGAAGAACCCTTGTTTCTTCTATACCTTTGAAAAAAGAGCTTTTCCCATAAATCATTGTGGGATCATGCTTTTTAATATCGAATTTTTCCTCGATAATCTCGGCTTCGTATGAGCCTACAAATTTCAGTATTTTGTAATAGATTGGTTTATAGAAACACAAAGCAGGGCCGGCGGTATAAAAATATCGTATTGCAACGCCTCCAAGGTCGGCTTTTTCATAAATTTCTTTCTGATGCCCAATACCTCCCCGAAGCACTGCTACTGCATTCTTTTTTCCGAAGACAAAAGAGCCAGGAGTTTGATAGGCTGGATTCGAAAGCCTGACTTCTTTGGGATGTTTGAGCGATACAAGGTCGAACTCGAGAAGCCGCCTGTTGAAATAATCAATTCTCTTCCCTTCTCTGTAGCCAATGCCGTAACCGTCCGTGTTTAATGAAACACCAAAAGTGCGTTCGCTTCTGAAAATAATGGCCTGTTGCTGATCAATTTCACCCTGACTGTATAAAGTTATATAACACAAAAGAAAAAATACCGTTACCGGTAGCTTTTTCATATTGAGCGCCATTGATTTTGTCAGGGATATGAAAGGATATCCTGACTTTTTAACCTTTATGTTCGGTTTTCGAAACATCGGCTTTGCTGTATGCAGGACATACCTGCTTGTTGCATGAACTTGCAACCATAATTATCACAAAGGCAATAAGCATTGTAACAGCAAATTTTTTCATAATAATATTATTATAATATTCTTTGACAAAATTAATATTTTTAATTTTAAATAAAATTAATATTAACTAATAATGAAAATTTTTCTGTAAATTAAATTTAAAAATAAGATTATGAAACTGATTGATGAATTTAAATCTTTTGCAATGCGAGGCAATGTAGTCGACATGGCTGTCGGTATTATTATTGGTGCTGCCTTCAGTAAAATTGTTTCTTCCCTCGTAAATGATATCATTATGCCACCCATAGGATTACTGCTGGGTGGAATTAATTTTACCGATTTTAAAATTGTTATGAAAGCAGCTACCGAAACTACTCCTGCCGTGACATGGAATTATGGTAATTTTATTCAGGTAACCGTTGATTTTCTTATTGTTGCATTTGCTGTCTTTTTATTGATTAAGGGAATGAATGCTCTTAAGAAGAAACAGGAAGAATTACCTCAGTCACCTCCTGCACCATCCAGGGAAGAAGCACTTCTTTCAGAGATCCGCGACTTGTTGAAAAAATAATCTTTTTATATTTCCTGTTTTTTTACTCGTCCAAAGAACTGGGGATCTCGGGAAGCGGGAGGCGAGAGAGCGAAGAGGCGGGAGGGCGAAGAGGCGAAAGATGATTTATGATGTGATGATTGGGAGATTGGATGATTGGGTGATTGGGTGATTGGGTGATTGAATCATAGGAACATAAGAGATTAAAATATTTATTAATAGCACACGGATTACGCGGATTTTACGGATTTACGCTGATCCGCGAAAATCTGTCGCATCTGTGTCATCGGTGTTCTATCCGGAAATAATTCAATTCACCACTGGGAGCACGGGTCAACACGGATTTCCCCGTGCCAACCCGTGCGCTCCGTGGTAAAAATAAAAAAACATTTAACCGCTAATTTCCCAAATTTACAGACTGCCGCTACTCGGCTCATATTTTATCGAATGCCATATTCACGGCTTGTTTAAAAATTCTTATACAAGCTGCATTGTTTAAAAAAGGGAGATTGAATGAGAGGGCGAGATGGTGAAGAGTCGAAAAATGATTTATGATGTGATGATTGGATGATTGGATGATGGATAAGAAACGATAAATGATAAACGATAAACGTTAAACGTAGAGACAGTCGCAATCCTTGTTATCGTGGAATATGTTCTGTCTCAGTTCTTTTTATGTGTATAATAAAATCAATAAATTACAATTAATAATAAAACGTTTTTCAATACTGATTATTCCTGAATGCTGCAAAATTTTACCATTCATCTGTTAAAATTTTCCCTGTTATTCAAATATCATCAATAAAAATCACCACTGTACGACAAACCGAAAATAACGGTAATATTATTACCTCCGTCTTTAATTTTGCGGGCTTCCGCGATTATTTTATTATGGAAGACGATTAATAAGCCTTATTAATTTCTCTGCAGGCGGCAGGGGATTGTAAAAATATTTATTAAAGAATATCAGCTTTAGAAAGGGTTGGACTAAAGTCCTTTACAAGAGTTGAGCTTCTTTACAGTCAGCTAAAGCTGACTATAATTGAATATTCAGAAGCCAGACAAGGCTTAGTGTTACATAAGATCTCTTTATGTTTAATTTGATAAACTGCGGTCGGTTTCAGCCAGCTTGAGGGTTTTAAATTATAGTTTTAGCCCTCATTTCATTGTGGTTCAATTAAGGTTGCTGTCGGCTTCAGCCGACGATAAATATTTATTAAAGAATATCAGCTTTAGAAAGGGTTGGACTAAAGTCCTTTACAAGAGTTGAGCTTCTTTACAGTCAGCTAAAGCTGACTATAATTGAATATTCAGAAGACAAACAAGGCTTAGTGTTACATAAGATCTCTTTATGTTTAATTTGATAAACTGCGGTCGGTTTCAGCCAGCTTGAGTATTTTAAATTATAGTTTTAGTCCTCATTTCATTGTGATTCAATTAAGATTGCCGTCGGCTTCAGCCAGCTTGAGTGTTTTAAAATTATATCTTTAAATCTCATTTCATTGTGATTCAGTTAAGATTGCCGTCGGCTTCAGCCGATTTTGGGGTTTTTAAATGAAAGCCTTTAGCTCTCATTTCATTGTGATTCAGTTAAGATTGCCGTCGGCTTCAGCCGACGGATTGTAATTTATTTTTAATTTTTTCGCTGTTTCATTCTAAAAAATTAACTTTATCGCCTTTCATAGCACAATTATCAGGATAAATACTTTTAAAAAATAAAGGAGATGGAAATATTCGATATTCTAATGAACCGTAGGACAATCAGGGAGTACCTTGACAAGGATGTGGATGATGAACTTCTCAAGAAAATCCTCGCTGCCGGATGTCGTGCCTCAACAACTGGCGGTATGCAGGTTTACAGTATAATTATTACACGAGATAAAGAAAAGAAAAAAGAACTCCTGCCTATTCATTTCGATCAGAAAATGATTATGGAAGCACCTGTCGTTCTGACATTTTGCGCCGATTTCAACCGGTTTAATAAATGGTGCCGCTTCCGAAAAGCCGAACCAGGTTACGATAACTTTATCTCATTTTTCACCGCAGCAATCGACGCTCTCCTTGTAGCCCAGACTGTTTCAATAGCCGCTGAGGCTTCAGGACTGGGTATCTGTTACCTCGGAACAACTACCTATAATGCCGACAAAATAATTGAGGTACTGAAACTGCCCAAAGGTGTTGTGCCCGTAACTACTATTACTCTTGGCTGGCCCGCAGAAATGCCTCAACAGGTTGATAGATTGCCTCTTGAAGCAATAATACATAACGAAACTTATAAAGATTATTCCCCTGAAGATATTGACAGATTCTATAACGAAAAAGAAAAAAGAGACGATTCATTACAGTTCATTAAAGAAAACAACAAGGAAACTCTTGCCCAGGTTTTCACTGACGTAAGATATAGAAAAGATGATAATATCCTGTTCTCGAAAACACTGCTTAAAGTTCTTGAAGACCAGGGCTTTATGAACCAATAAAAACAACCAGTTATGAAAAAAATTATTTTAGTATTCAGTTTTATATTGTGTGCATTCTTTTCTTCGGCTCAGAATTCCGGTACAATTGTTCTGGAAGATGTGGTACGTTCTCATTTCAGGAAAGAAATCCTTATCCCTGATATTTCGGGATATATTACCCTTAAATGTGATTTTCATATACACACTGTCTATTCCGATGGTGTAGTATGGCCTACGGTGAGAGTGAACGAGGCATGGGAGAATGGACTCGATGCTATTGCAATAACCGACCATATAGAAGGGAATCCGAAAAAGCTCCCGGGGCAGAAACACATGGCTTACGAAACAGCACTTCCTTCTGCCAATGCAGACGGATTAATTCTGATTAAGGGTGGCGAAATATCAAGAGACATGCCTCCGGGCCATTTTAACGCTCTGTTCGTTAAAGACGTCAATGCTCTTGATCTGCCCAATTATATGGATGCCCTGGACGAAGCTGCAAAACAAGGCGCATTCATTATATGGAACCACCCGGGCTGGAGAAAACAACAACCCGATACTACCAGATGGATGGCCGAACATGAGAATATTTATCGTAAAGGCTGGATGCATGGAATAGAGGTATTCAATGAAAAGGAATGGTACCCCGAAGCCCTTCAATGGGCACTTGAAAAAAATCTTGCAATTACCGGCAATTCAGATGTACACGATGCTTTTGAATATTATTATAACACTGATAAATATCCCGTACGACCCCTCACCCTTGTCTTCGCAAAAGAAAGAACGGAGGAATCAATAAAAGAAGCAATGTTCGCAAGACGAACAGCAACTTTGTTCTTTAATAAACTTATAGGGAAAAGGGAATTTATCGGACCAATTGTAAATCAATCAATAAAAGTATTTGATTCACATTTTTATCAGGATGGTTATGCCTACTTCAAAATAAAGAACTGTTCCGATATCGAATTCACAATGATTAAGCTGACCAAGGATGATTCCCAAATGCCACAGAAGATAGTGCTCCCGCCTGAAGGAACAATACTTCTGAAAGCGAAACAAATAAATGGCAAAGCCTCATCATATCGGTATAAATTGATAAATGTACTGACCGGAGTCGAACAATATTATGAGTTCACAATTACTGTGAAATAAGAGTTATTTGGCCTGCCCATAAGAGCTTTGCTCTACATGGAACTATAGGTTTCGTTAAAGAATTAGTCAACCTTAACTTCTTTATTCACATAATAAACATTAGCCTGCTGAGTGGGAGTGATGGTTATATCGTTTATGCAGACATGTGGAGGAAGACTGGCACACCAGAAAATCACTTCTGCAATATCTTCTGCGGTAAGTGGCTTTATGCCTTCATATACCTCTTTTGCCCTCTTCTTGTCACCTTTGAACCTGACGAGCGAGAATTCTGTTTCAGCCATCCCCGGCGCTACATTAGTTACTTTGATGTTATGCCTCAAAAGATCAATCCTCATTGACCTTGATAGGGAATCAACTGCATGCTTGGTTGCACAGTAAACATTCCCCTTTTCATATTCCTGTTTGCCGGCTATTGACGAAATATTGAAGATATGACCCGATTTGCGCTCAACCATCAGAGGCGCAACTGCCCTTGTAACATATAGAATACCTTTGATATTTGTGTCAACCATTCTGTCCCAGTCATCAATATTTCCTTTGTCAATAGTATCGAGACCAACGGCAAGCCCTGCATTATTTACAAGAATGTCTATCTTTTTCCACTCGTCAGGCATTTCTTCTATTATGTCCTCCACTTCATATCTTTTCCTTACATCAAAATTGAGACTGAGAACTTTAATTCCGGCATTCAGTGAATTGAGTTCCTGTTCGACTTCCTCGAGTCTTTCGGTTCTGCGACCGGTAATTATCACATTATACTCGTTCATGGCAAATTTTCTAGCTGTCGCTCTTCCAAAACCGGAAGAGGCCCCTGTAATCATTATTATTTTATTCATGGCAAAATTTTTTCTATGTAAAAATAAAAATAATCGGTAAGTAAAAATTTATCTTTCTTTGTCAAATCTCCATTTATTCTCTTAAAAAAATGTAACTATATTTGAAACAACTAATTACAAATGGGAGAAATATTACAGGATTTATTAACAGGGGAAAAAGCTTCAGTAGAATCAATGTTCGATTCTATAGCACGACGGTATGATTTCCTGAATCATTTTCTTTCTTTTCGTGCTGATATTTTATGGCGGCGTAGAGCAATAAAAAGCGTAGAAAAAACACTTAATCCTTCTTTTATTCTCGATGTTGCAACAGGAACAGCTGACTTTGCTATTGAAGCCACGCGGCTTAATCCCGTCAAAATTACCGGAATAGATATCTCTGAAAAAATGCTCGAACTTGGCAGAAAAAAAATCATAAAAAAAGGTCTGACAGAAAAAATAGAACTTGTATATGGTGATGTTGAGCATCTGCCTTTCGATGATAATTCATTCGACCTGGTTATGTCGTCTTTTGGGGTAAGGAATTTTTCCGATACTTTTAAGGGCATCAATGAAATGGCCAGAGTTCTGAGAAAAGGCAGCTGTATGATGATCCTCGAATTTTCGATGCCTTCGAACAAATATTTCAGGAGGCTTTTTAATTTTTACTTTTTCGGAATTCTCCCCCTCGCCGGTCGCCTTTTTTCTGGCAACAAAGAAGCGTACAACTATCTTCCAGACTCAGTCGAAAAATTTCCTGAACGAAAAACTTTTATGAACATGATGGAGAGAGCCGGTCTTTACAACGTGAACTTTCGTAACCTTGCAGGCGGAATAGCAGTGATTTACACCGGATTAAAATTATAAAACATCTGTATAACCAAAATCCCCAAATAAGACTTATGCAATAATTACAGAGGAGAGGGAGTTTATTATTTGTTATATTGCGAAAAACTATCATTTTGCATCGGTGAAGAAGATAACTTACAGCATTGCTACGATAATTATATTCATTGCCGTTTATAATCCGGTTTATTCTCAGAAAGAGAGGCCCAAAAATATTTCGTGGTACGACGACAAACCTCTTCATTTCGGATTCTGCATTGGCTTCAATGTTATGGATTTCAATATAACACCTTCTTTGCAACATTTTCAGACCGATTCGCTTTACCCCGAGGTTGCCCTTTTAAATCCGGGAATTAACATACAGATTGTGACCGACTTCAGACCAGGAGAATATTTCGATATACGGTTTCTGCCCGGAGTGGCTTTCGGACAGAGAAATGTAAGATTCTATAAGAATCAAGTTCTTGTAAATGACCAGCAAAGGCTTGAATCCTCTTTTCTCGAGTTTCCGCTTCTGTTGAAATACAAAGGAGAAAGACTCAATAACGTAAGGCCTTATATCATAGGCGGAGTTAACTACCGTTATGACCTTGCAGGCAAAAAGGAATATGACGAGGATAAGCCTGTTTATCTGAGGATAAAACGTTCGGATATTTATTTCGAAATAGGTTCTGGCCTTGACTTTTATCTTCCATACTTCAAATTATCGGTCGAGTTGAAAATGTCGGCCGGTACCAGAGATGTGCTCCATCATGATCCGGCGCCCGGTTTTCAACAATATGTGAATGCTATCGAAAGGATGAAGTCGCAGATTTGGATTCTATCATTTCATTTTGAATAGACGTGATTGAGAAAGTTACACTTATCCTTGACCCTGCCTCAGCGTCGGATATGGAAAAAGTCAAAAGTACTGCAGCCTCGACTTTAAAAATTCCTATTCAGGATATGAGAGAGGTAAGAATTTGCAGGAAGGCAATAGATGCCAGGCATAGGGATATCAAAGTAAATCTGACTGTTGAAATTGCAGTCGGGGAAAATGAAAAACTTTCGTGCGTGACTCCTTTCCAACCTTTAAATGTACAACGTTCCCGTGAAGTTATTATTATAGGCTCGGGTCCTGCAGGCCTCTTTGCAGCTCTGCGGCTTATAGAACTTGGACTTAAACCTGTGATTCTCGAAAGGGGCAAGGATGTTACAGAACGTAAAAAGGATATTGCACGGATAAGCAGGGAACATATTGTCAACCCCGAGAGCAATTATTGTTTCGGTGAAGGCGGCGCTGGAACATTTTCCGATGGGAAGCTTTATACCAGGTCGCATAAAAGGGGAAATAACAGACGGGTGCTCGAACTTCTTTATCTTCATGGTGCCGATGAATCGGTTCTTTACGACGCACATCCACATATCGGCTCCGATAAACTGCCGGGAATAATAAAAAACATCAGGGAAACAATTCTTGGAGCTGGAGGTGATATCTGCTTCAATTCAAAGGTTACAGATTTATTAATTGGTGACAACAAAATAAAAGGAGTGGCAATTTATGACGGGAGGAAATTTATCTCTCCTTTTGTCATTCTGGCTACAGGTCATTCAGCAAGAGATATATATGATATTCTTTACAGGGAAAATATTGAGATCGAGCAAAAGTCGTTTGCAGCAGGTGTAAGAGTGGAGCATCCTCAGGAGCTTATAGACCGTATTCAGTATCATGGAAATGCAAGGGGAGACTTTCTCCCTGCCGCATCATACAACCTGGTAAAGCAGGTTGAGGGTAGGGGTGTGTATTCTTTCTGCATGTGTCCGGGTGGATATATTATTCCCTCTGCCACTTCACAGGAAGAGGTTGTGGTAAATGGAATGTCGCCTTCTGGGAGAAACTCGCCATTTGCAAATTCCGGAATTGTTGTTGAAATAAGGCCCGACGACTTAGGCAAATTTTCACTTTACGGGAGAAAAGCAGGTTTGGAATTTCAGCGGGAGTTTGAGAGGATGGCGTGGGAGGAGGGAGGCCGGACACAAAAGGCACCTGCCCAAAGGCTTACCGATTTCGTGGATGGGAGGTTTTCCTCGGCATTGCCTGAGGTTTCTTATCTTCCGGGTGTCACCTCTTCGCCGTTGCATGAGTGGCTGCCGGAATCAATCAGCCGTCGCCTGCGGCAGGGATTCATTCTCTTCGACAGAATGATGAAAGGTTTTCTTACAAATGAAGCAGTTGTCGTCGGTGTCGAATCGAGAACTTCATCGCCTGTAAGGATAATCCGGAATGAAAATACTATGGAACATATTCGAGTTTTCGGCCTCTATCCGTGTGGAGAGGGAGCAGGATATGCTGGAGGCATTGTTTCGTCGGCAATAGATGGCATGAGAGCGGCAGAAGCGATTCATTCAGCAATTCGGTAGTCATTCAATGGTCATTCGATTGTCATTCGATAGTTCAGGATTAGTTCGTTCAACGTATAGGGTTTTATGTTTTGCGTTTCATGTTTCATGTTTCACGTTAATATCATCTATCATCCATCATCCATCATCAATAACCTCACGTCTTCTCCTTGCGAACTCCGAGAAAACAATAGAGGCCGCCATTGCCGCATTCAGCGATTCGATTCCTCTCTTTGAATTAGTAAATCTGGGTATTGATAACCGGTAACTTACAAAAGGTAAAAGCTCCTGCGAAATACCTTTCGATTCATTGCCCAGAAGTATAACCCCTTTTTCATCGAGCCGAGAGGAATAGATAGATTCTCCTTCAGGGAAAGTGCCGTAAATGGGAACACCATAATTTACTGCGGAATTAAGAAATTCTTCAAGATCTGCATAGAGAACATTCACATTCAATATAGCTCCCATAGTTGCCTGTATAACTTTGGGATTGTAAACATCCACACACGAATGAGAGCAGACTATATTCCTGAATCCGAACCAAGCCGCCGACCTAATAATAGTGCCAAGGTTCCCCGGATCCTGAATAAAGTCGAGCGCAATACATTGTTCGGTCAGAATTTTTTCAGGTTCATATTTCATCTCCGGCATCTCAACAACTGCAACGGCATTATGAGGTGTTTTCAGAGAGCTGATTCTTCTTAGCTCATCGAAACTTGCCGGAATCACATTGCCTATCGAAGCGAGTAGTTCTTTATTCAATCCGGAAATAAATTCGGCCTTTGCTACAAGATATACCAGTTTCATTCCACTGGCTATAAACTCCTTTACCATTTTATCTCCTTCGACAATAAAAAGTTTGAGTTCTTCTCTGACCTTTTTTTTCTTAAATGATAAAATAAATTTCTCCTTATTTTTGCTCAGCATTTTAAAATGGTTTGTTCATAACAAAAAATTATAAACAATATATTTGTAAATCACTTTTCACGGTTCAATTTGAACAATATATTCTCCCATAAAAGTATAAATCTTAAAGGACATCTGGTAATTCTAATGTTCCTGTTACTGACAGTTCTTTCATGCAGTCCTACAAAGTATATTCCTCAGGGAGAAACACTTCTCGATCAGAACTATGTAAAGATAAACAATGGGAATTTAAAAAAAAGTGAAATATATCCTCTTATTAGGCAGAAGCCAAATAAGAAGATTTTTGGTGTGAGGTTTCATCTCGGCCTGTATAATTTCTCAGACATTGACAAAGACAAGTGGCCTCATAGCTGGCTAAGGAATATTGGGGAGGAACCTGTCGTTTTTGATATGAATTCCGTCGAGAAATCCAAAGAACAGATAAAAGCCTACCTTATTTCTAAAGGTTATTTTGATGGAAGTATTACAGAAAAAATTGAAACAGAGAAAAAAAGGACGAAAGTATATTTTGAAATAAATTTGAATACTCCTTATACTATACATGACATTAAGTATGAAATTGAAGACACTACAATAGCAAAGATAGTTTTCATTGATTCCGCTGCCTGCCTTATTGAACGAGGAAAGCCTTATGATGCCGATGTATTACAGGCTGAAAGAAACAGGGTAGAGAGATTTGTACGTGACCATGGATTTTATAATTTTTCCGCCGAAAATATCTCCTTCAGAGTAGATAGTACTATACCCAACCGTCAGGTTGATATTCAATATATTATAAGGAATCCTGTAAGGATAGGGCCTGATAATAAACCGGTTATTGTCCCCCATATGCAATACAGGTTAAGAAATATTTATATCTATACAGATTATAATCCCCGCGATTTTCTTTTAATGGGAGAAGAATATCTGAAAAGATTCGATACTATTTATTATGAGGGCTATTATTTTATTTCTTTGGAAAAGAAGCCTTCAGTAAATTATGATTTATTGTTACAATGCATTTACCTGCATCCAGGCTTCACTTTCAATCAGTCGAACACTGAGCGTACCAATAAGAGTTTGCTCGCGCTTAAAACATACAGGTTGGTCAACATTCTATATAATGAGGTTGAAGAGGAGCCCAAAGACGGTGATTACAGGTATCTCGATTGTATCATTCAGCTTACTCCTTCCAGTAAACAATCATTTACAGTTGAACTTGAAGGAACCAATTCGGGAGGAAATCTTGGAGGGGCTCTTAATTTTATATACTTAAACAGAAACCTTTTTCATGGCGCAGAACAATTTAATTTTAAACTCAGAGGAGCTTACGAGACATTTTCACAGACTACAACCGGAATAAAAAGCACAAGGGAATTCGGCGCTGAAACGAGTTTACAGTTTCCGGGTTTGCTTGTACCATTTCTGAAAAGCGAAAACTTTATACAGAAATATAATCCTTCCACATCAGTACAGGCTGCTTATAACTATCAAAATTTACCTGTATATAAACGTACTGTTGCTAATGCCTCATTCGGATACAGATGGAACCAGGATAATTACCGTACTCATATATTTTATCCGTTACAAATGAACATGGTGAAAATACCGTCTATAGAACAGGAATATTATAAAAATGTAATAGAAAAATCGTCGTACCTTATAAACAGCTATAAAGATGTTCTGATTGCCGGAGGAAGCTATTCGTATATTTTCAGCCGACAAAATATTCGCAGGTCGAAAGACAATTGGTTTATCAGAATAAACGCCGAATCTTCGGGTAATCTTTTAAGAGGAATAATGAATATTACCGGAGCAACGGCTGTCCACGATTCACTTACATCTCATTTCAATGTTTTTGGTCAACCTTTCGCTCAGTTTGTTAAAGGTGATATAGATATAAGATACAACAGAGTGATTAATGATGTAAGTTCGATAGTTTTCAGAGGATTTGCCGGAGCCGGATTTCCTTATAAAAACTCGCTTGCATTGCCGCTTGAAAAACAATATTTCGAAGGAGGTGCTAATGGTATTAGGGGCTGGCAGGTTCGATCTTTGGGACCGGGCTCTTATTCGCCTCCTGAAGCAAAATATATTAATCAAACCGGCGATATAAAACTTGAAGCTAATATTGAATACAGGTTTAAGCTTTTTGGTGTTCTTGAAGGTGCCGTATTTTTGGATGCCGGTAATATCTGGGCAATACGTAATGACCCGGACAGACCAGGCGCAATGTTCAGGTTTAATAAGTTTTATGATGATATAGCAATAGGTTCAGGATTCGGAATGAGATTTGACCTTAAAGTTGTGCTTCTGAGAGCCGACCTTGGATTCAAAATTCGTGACCCGAAACTGACAGGAAGAGATAGATGGATATTTACAAGACAGTCGTCTGACAAGAGTGGCAGTAATGCGGCATTTGTGATTGCTATAGGTTATCCTTTCTGATTATTGGCTTATTGTTTACAATTTTGGAATTTAAGATTTATCTATTTATGCTTTATTGGGAAAATATTTTAAAATTTTGTCTATCATTTAATCCTTCTAATTAAAAAATTCCTCTGCTCAGTAATTTTTCATGATTCCTTAATGTTTTAGAAATAAAATTTTTAAATTGCGTCTTTCCTCATTAAAGAACAAAAAGGGAAAGTATGTCTCGGCTGTCAGAATGGTTCGGCTTTTCCAGACGTGAAAGAAGAGCTTCCTTTATTCTCATAATACTCATTCTTTCATTCTTCGGCATCAAGGTTATTATTGACAATGAAAAAATTCCTGTAGAATATTATACTATTGCAGCTGATTATCTTTCATCAATACCGCAGCCAAGCGATACAGTCAGTTCGGCCATAAGACTATTTGACCCTAATATTGCTCCTTTTGAATCCCTTCTTTCAGTCGGGCTTTCACGTTCTCAAGCAATGAATATTATCAACTTCAGAAATAACGGAGGTAAATTCCTTAAACCCGAAGATATTTATTCGATGTATTCAATTGATTCTGCCACTGCCGAAAGGATTATACCTTATATTGTAATAAGCAGAACCGAAGTAGAAAAATATTTGAAGTCATCTGGAAGAAAGAACATAAAAACAGATATTAACATCTCCGATTCGGCCGGCCTTGTTTCTTTACCAGGGATCGGACCTGTGTTAGCTTCACGAATTATTAAGTACCGTAAGCTACTCGGCGGATTTGTCGATCCCGCTCAGTTAAAAGAAGTTTACGGCATTTCCGACAGTCTTTATTCGAAAATTGCATATCTGGTTACAACCGATTCGACAACTATCAGGAAAATTGCAATTAACAATGCCAGTTTTTATGAAATTTCAAGGCACCCATATATCGGGAAAGATGCAGCGTCGGCTATCGTAAGGCTGAGAAAAAATGGAGTAAAGTTCAGATCAATGAGTGACCTGACAGAGAAAAATATCATAGTTGAATCGAAAGCAAAATATCTGAATTATTACTTAAATTTTTCTGAAGATGGGACCAATGAAAAATTTTGATTTTAAAGAAAAAAGAGTTATTTTTATATAATGTTTAAATATTGTAATTTAAATATGCAAAAAGCCTATGGAAAAATAATTGCATTAATTTTGAAAAGAGATTTTTAATTTTTACCTTTGTGCCTCAATTTAATCAATTAAAAGACATGATTATTGTTCCGGTTAAAGAGGGCGAAAATATTGACAGAGCTTTAAAAAAGTTCAAAAGGAAATTTGAAAAGACGGGTGTTATGCGTGAGTTGCGTGCTCGTCAGGCTTATGTAAAGCCTTCGGTTCGCCGAAGAGAAGAAATCAAGAGGGCTAAATACATTCAAAAAATACAGCAAAAGGAATTTTAATCCTTTACAATATTTATTAATAATAATCCTATACTGGTTCCTTTATGGATTACAAGGAATCGTTTCTTAAATATTTGCAAGCGGGGAAGCACTATTCTCATAACACGTTATTATCATACGGGAATGACCTTGATAAATTTGTTGCTTTTATTGGGAATTCGGATAAAACAGGAGATCTGTCCACAGTAACGTCGTACGACATCCGTGGTTGGATAATGGAAATGATAGATGAAGGATACTCTACTGTTTCAGTTCATCGTAAAATATCATGTCTGAGAAGTTTTTATAGGTATATGTTAATGGAGGGTAATATAAAAAAGAATCCGCTCGATGGGGTTGTATTGCCACGACGCCAGAAACGATTGCCTGTTTTCGTTGACGAATCTGCCCTTAATAAACTCCTTGATGATTATGATTTTGGTGATGATTTTAAGGGATTAAGGAACAGAACAATAATTGAAATGTTTTATACGACAGGTATTCGGAGGGCTGAGCTTACAGGCCTTAAATGCACCGATGTGGATTTTTATGAAAATACTGTAAAAGTAACAGGCAAAAGAAATAAGCAGAGAATAATTCCTCTTGTTATTTCTTTCGTTCCCAAGCTTAAAGATTATATGAGAATGAGGGAGGAAGTTTTTGGAACTGGCGACGGCTGGCTTTTTATGACAGATTCAGGTAAAAAGATGTACGATAGGTGTGTTTACGGAATAGTGAATTCATATCTTTCACTTGTTACTACTATCGAAAAGAAAAGTCCGCATATTCTGAGGCATTCTTTTGCAACGCACATGCTTAATCGTGGTGCCGATCTAAATTCTATAAAAGAGTTACTCGGCCATGCAAGTCTTTCCGCAACTCAGGTTTACACACATAATACATTTGAAAAATTGAAAGAAGTATATAAACGCGCTCATCCAAGAGCATAAGAAAGGAGGTAAATAATGAATATTCAAATTCATTCTGTTCGATTTGATGCCGATAAAAAACTTATTCAGTTCATTAACAACAAGATGACAAAGCTTTCAAAATTAGGAAACGGCATAATAAATGCAGAGGTTTACCTAAAGCTTGATAATGATAATGGGGTGGGGAACAAGATTGCTGAAATAAAAGTCGAATGTTCCGGCGAACCATTATTTGCCAGGAAACAAAGTAATAGTTTTGAAGAGTCGGTCAGCCTTGCAATTGATGCTATTAAAAAGCAGATTGCCAGGCATAAAGATAAATTAAAGGGAATGTGAGCCGCTTGTTTTTAAAAATATTTTAATGAATTGTAATAAATAATAATTAAATTTTATAAATTTGCACACCTATTTTTGAGGGGTATTTTATGCCCTTCAGCAGCGTTCTTTAAATTGCCGATGTAGCTCAGTTGGTCAGAGCAGCTGATTTGTAATCTGCAGGTCGGGGGTTCGAATCCCTTCATCGGCTCGTGAATAGCATGAGTATGAAAAAGAAAGAGAAGGTTCTATAATCAGGAGGGGAGATACCAAAGCGGCCAACTGGGGCAGACTGTAAATCTGCTGGTTAATACCTTCGTAGGTTCGAATCCTGCTCTCCCCACCAGGTTATAATTTCGACGCATTGGTATTTTAAAAATGATTATAGCGCTAACTCTTAATTAATATTTCATGCGGGAGTAGCTCAGTTGGTAGAGCATCAGCCTTCCAAGCTGAGGGTCGCGGATTCGAACTCCGTCTCCCGCTCAATTACTGTAGCCAGAGTAGCTCAGGGGTAGAGCACTTCCTTGGTAAGGAAGGGGTCAGGGGTTCAATTCCCCTCTCCGGCTCGACGAATAAATTAAAAACAGATATAAACAGTTATAATATTGATTATTTATAAATTAACTTAATAAAGCTTAAATTATGGCAAAAGAAAAATTTGACAGGTCTAAACCGCATGTTAATATTGGTACTATTGGTCATGTCGACCACGGAAAAACAACTCTTACATCTGCAATTACAAAGGTTCTAGCTAAGAAGGGACTGGCAGAGGCAAAGGACTTCTATGCCATTGATAATGCCCCTGAAGAGAAGGAAAGAGGTATTACTATTAATACATCGCACGTGGAGTATCAGACTGAAAAAAGACATTATGCACATGTTGACTGTCCGGGACATGCCGATTATATCAAAAACATGGTTACAGGTGCTGCCCAGATGGATGGAGCTATTCTGGTAGTTGCTGCCGATGATGGTCCTATGCCCCAAACTCGTGAGCATATACTGCTTGCTCATCAGGTTAATGTACCCAAGATAGTAGTTTTCCTTAATAAGGTCGATCTTGTTGACGACGAGGAATTGCTCGACCTGGTTGAGATGGAAGTTCGCGACCTTTTAAACTTCTATCAATTCGATGGCGATAATGCTCCTGTTATCAGAGGTTCAGCACTTGGTGCGATGAACGGAGAACCGAAATGGGAAGAAAAAGTTATCGAACTTATGAATGCTGTTGATGAGTATATTCCTATACCGGTACGTGATATTGATAAACCTTTCCTTCTTCCGGTTGAAGATATCTTTTCAATAACCGGTCGCGGCACTGTGGCTACAGGTCGTATTGAAACAGGTGTTGTGCAAACCGGTGACGAACTCGAAATTATAGGACTCGGAGCAACCAAGAAAAGAACTGTTTGTACAGGAGTCGAAATGTTCAGGAAAATACTCGACAGAGGTGAAGCAGGTGATAATGTCGGATTACTTCTACGTGGTGTTGACAAAAAGGAAATAAAAAGAGGTATGGTTCTTGCAAAACCCGGCACAATAACTCCTCATACCAAGTTCAAAGCTGAGGTGTATATACTTAAGAAAGAAGAGGGTGGCCGCCATACCCCGTTCCATAATAAATACCGCCCACAGTTCTACCTTAGGACCCTCGATGTGACAGGTGAAATAATCCTTCCGGAAGGCAGAGAAATGGTTGTACCTGGTGATAACCTGACTATAACTGTCGAACTTATCTATCCGGTAGCTCTTAATGTCGGTCTCCGTTTTGCAATTCGCGAAGGAGGAAGGACAGTTGGTGCTGGAACAGTAACAGAAATAATTGAATAGTAAAATTATATATAAACATTTCGGCCAGTCTACAGAATATCTGCTGACTGCCGTAAATACGGGTGTAGCTCAGTTGGTAGAGCACTGGTCTCCAAAACCAGGTGTCGGGAGTTCGAGCCTCTCCTCCCGTGCTTAAACCTTCAGAGAATGAAAATTAAAAAGTATTTCAAAGAAGTATATACGGAACTTGTTCATAAAGTAACATGGCCTTCATGGAGTGAACTTCAGAATAGCGCAACACTTGTGATGGTTACAACGCTTATAATTGCTTTGATCGTTGCGGTTATTGATCTGATTTTTGGCAGATTTATGGGATTTATTTATAGTTTGCTATATTGAAAATTACACGACTTCCGATGACGGATATTGTAAAGAAATGGTACGTGCTTCGTGCTATTGGCGGCAAGGAGAAAAAGGTCAAGGAATATATAGAAAATGAAGTTGCCAGACGTAAACTTCAGGACTTTGTTTCTCAGGTACTGATTCCAACTGAAAAAGTTTACCAGATAAGATCCGGTAAAAAGATTAGCAAGGAAAAATCATTTTTCCCTGGATATGTACTTGTCGAAGCTGCTCTTGTAGGCGAAGTGCCCCATCTTTTACGAAATATTCCCAATGTGATGGGATTTCTTGGCTCAGAGGATGGAGAACCTGTTCCATTGAGAAAATCAGAGATAAACAGAATACTGGGCAAAGTTGATGAGCTCAATGCAAGTGATGAGGAATTGAATATACCCTTCTTTGTAGGCGAAACAGTGAAAGTGATTGACGGACCTTTCAACAGCTTTACAGGTGTAATAGAAGAGGTTAATGAGGAGAAAAAGAAACTTAAGGTGATGGTAAAGATTTTTGGACGTAAAACTCCACTTGAATTAAGTTTTATGCAGGTTGAAAAAGAAAGCTAATAAAAAGTATATTAAGATATTGACGGCCACAATAAATTGTAATGCTTCCTGAGTGGCTGTCAGGTTCGCAAAATAAAATTAATAATCAATTATGGCAAAAGAAATTGCTGGAATAATAAAATTACAAATCCGAGGCGGTGCTGCTAATCCTTCACCACCCGTAGGCCCTGCATTGGGCTCAAAGGGCGTAAATATCATGGATTTCTGCAAACAGTTTAATGCCAGAACTCAAGATAAGGCAGGAAAAGTTATTCCGGTGGTGATTACTGTTTATAAAGACAAATCATTCGAATTTGTTACAAAAACTCCACCGGTGTCAATGCAACTGTTAGAATGTGCAAAAGTGCAAAAAGGAAGTCCGGAGCCAAATAGGATTATAATTGCTTCCATAACGTGGGAACAGGTTAAAAATATTGCAAAAGATAAAATGGAAGATATGAACTGTTTCACATTGGAATCGGCAATGAGAATGGTAGCTGGAACCGCAAAGAGTATGGGAATAGACGTAATAGGCGAATTCCCTGAATCTTATAAAATTAATCAGAAATGAGTAGACTTACCAAGAATCGAAAGCTTGTCCTCGAAAAAATTGATAGGACAAAACTTTATTCATTGACAGAAGCTGCTAAACTGGTAAAAGAGATTACCACTACAAAATTTGATGCTTCTGTCGATCTTGACGTAAGGTTAGGTATTGATCCTCGAAAGTCCAACCAGATGGTTCGCGGTGTTGTTTCCCTTCCACACGGAACAGGCAAACATGTACGAGTATTAGTACTTTGTGAACCTGATAAGGAAGCTGAAGCACGAGAGGCAGGCGCAGATTATGTCGGCCTTGATGAATATATCGAAAAAATAAAGGGAGGATGGACTGATGTTGATGTAATAATAACCACTCCGTCAGTTATGAGTAAAATTGGTCAGCTTGGCAGAATACTCGGACCTCGTGGATTAATGCCAAATCCAAAAAGCGGAACCGTAACCAATGAAATTGGCAAGGCTGTGAGAGAAGTAAAACAGGGGAAAATAGATTTCAAAGTAGATAAATACGGAATCATTCATGCCTCAATCGGAAAGGTCTCTTTCGATCCTTCACATATTGTTGATAATGCTAAAGAGTTTATCTCAACAATTAATAAACTTAAACCGGCAGCTGCAAAGGGAACTTATATAAAAAGTATTTTCCTTTCCAGTACAATGAGCCCGAGCATTAAGATAGATCCTAAGAGCCTGCTTGAATCACAAAATTAAAACTGAAGATAAAATTATGAGACGCGAAGACAAAGATACTTTAGTTGAAACTCTTGCAAAACAAATAAAGGAATACGACCACTTTTATCTGACCGATATTGCAAACCTTAATGCTGCCGATACAAGCGCCCTCAGAAGAAAATGTTTCGAAAACCAGGTAAAACTGGTGGTTGTTAAGAATACTCTACTGAAAAGAGCCCTTGAAAAATCAGGTGGCAACTTTGAAGAACTTTATCCTGTTCTTAAAGGTCCAACGTCCATCATGTTTGCTAATTCAGCCAGTTTTCCGGCAAAACTAATAAAAGATTTCCGACAGCAACATGATAAGCCCATTCTTAAAGGCGCATATGTACAGGAATCTATCTATGTTGGAGATAATATGATCGATACACTTGTCTCCATAAAAACAAAAGAGGAACTCATAGGAGATGTCATACTCCTGTTGAAGAGTCCGATGAGCAATGTCATATCTGCACTTATGTCGGGCGGTAATAAATTACAAGGTGTTCTTGAAACACTTTCAAAAAAAGAATAATTAATAATGTATAATCAATAAAAATTCAATAAAAATGGCTGATCTTAAAAAATTTGCAGAAGAACTGGTCAATCTTTCCGTAAAGGAAGTTAATGAACTTGCTAAGATACTCAAGGAAGAGTATGGTATTGAACCCGCCGCAGCATCGGTGGCTGTTGCAGCTCCTGCAGCTGGCGGTGCCGGAGCCCCTGCAGCCGAAGAAAAAACGGAATTCGACGTAATTCTTAAATCCGCAGGTGCTCAAAAATTACAAATTGTGAAACTGGTAAAAGACCTTACAGGGCTTGGACTTAAAGAAGCAAAGGCATTGGTTGATACAGCCCCTGGTCCAATTAAGGAAGGCATTACTAAAGAAGAAGCAGAAACTATAAAAGCAAAGCTGACAGAAGCAGGAGCCGAAGTTGAACTTAAATAAAGTTAAACTGATTACTGATTTACAGGTTTAGTCCCGTAATATCGGGACTAGACCTTTTTCTCTATATATATTTATTATATTTTAATGTAAAATATTTTGTATAAGTTTACTTAATCCTACAAATAAATGTCATCAAGAATAAACGAAAGAATAAATTTTGCTTCCAGAGAAGATAGCCAGGACTATCCTGATTTTCTGGAGATCCAGTTAAAATCATTTTTTGAATTTTTCCAGCTTGGAACAACGCCGGAAAATATAAAAAAAGAAGGACTCTTTAAAGTTTTCAATGAAAATTTTCCAATAACAGATACAAGGAACAATTTTGTACTCGAATTTATAGATTACTCAATTGATCCTCCAAGATATACAATCGAAGAATGCCTTGAACGCGGGCTAACTTATAGTGTTCCGCTTAAGGCAAAATTAAAACTTTACTGTACCGATCCTGAACATGAGGATTTTGACACAGTTATTCAGGATGTTTATCTGGGTGTTATTCCATATATGACCGAAAGAGGAACTTTTGTGATAAATGGGGCCGAAAGAGTGGTTGTTTCACAACTTCACCGCTCTCCAGGCGTATTTTTCGGACAAAGCATACATCCTAACGGCACCAAGCTTTACTCGGCACGCGTAATACCTTTCAAAGGCTCGTGGATCGAATTTGCTACAGATATAAACAACGTAATGTATGCTTATATAGATAGAAAAAAGAAACTGCCAGTAACAACACTTCTAAGAGCTATAGGGTTCGAAAGCGACAAAGAGATCCTTGAAATTTTCAATCTGGCCGAAGAACATAAAGTTTCAAGAACAAGCCTTAAGAAATTTATCGGAAGAAAACTTGCTGCAAGAGTTCTCCGGACATGGGTGGAAGATTTTGTAGATGAAGATACAGGAGAAGTCGTTTCAATAGAACGTAATGAAGTTGTTCTTGACAGGGAAACAGTGATTGAACCTGAACATATAGACCTTATCGTTGATTCAGGTGCAAAAACAATTCTCCTGCACCGCGAAGATGTTAGCCTGTCAGATTATACAATTATTTATAACACGCTTCAAAAAGATCCCTGTAATTCTGAAAAAGAAGCAGTCATTTATATCTATCGTCAGCTTCGCAACGCAGAACCTCCCGATGAGGCAACAGCACGAGACGTAATAGAAAAACTTTTCTTCTCAGACAAACGTTATGACCTTGGAGAGGTTGGAAGATACAGGATAAATAAAAAACTCGGACTCGATATCAATCCGAATATCAGAGTTCTAACAAAAGAAGATATCATTAAGATCATAAGCTATCTTATTCAGCTTATCAATTCAAGAGCTGAAGTAGACGATATAGACCATCTCAGTAACAGAAGAGTGCGTACTGTTGGTGAACAGCTTTATGCTCAGTTTGGAGTCGGACTTTCGAGGATGGCTCGTACTATAAGAGAAAGAATGAATGTAAGGGATAACGAGGTGTTTACACCTGTTGACCTGATCAACTCCAAAACACTTGCCTCTGTGATTAATTCTTTCTTTGGTACAAATCAGTTATCACAGTTCATGGACCAGACCAACCCATTGGCCGAAATGACACATAAAAGACGTATGTCTGCTCTTGGACCAGGTGGTCTGTCGCGTGAAAGAGCTGGTTTTGAGGTGCGCGATGTCCATTATACTCATTACGGGCGACTCTGCCCAATAGAAACACCGGAAGGCCCTAATATCGGACTTATATCGTCACTTTGTGTCTATGCAAAAATAAACGAACTCGGTTTTATCGTTACTCCTTACAGAAAAGTAGTTAACGGGAAAGTGGATTTAAGCGATGAGGGAATCGTCTGGCTGAGTGCCGAGGAAGAAGAAGGTAAAAGAATTGCACAGGCTAATGCCAAACTTAATCCGGACGGCACTTTTGCAGAACAGAGAGTTAAATGCAGATTCGAAGCCGATTATACTAATGAAGCTCCTGAAAACATTGACTTTATCGATATTGCTCCTAATCAGATAGCATCAATAGCCGCATCTCTGATACCGTTCCTTGAGCACGACGATGCAAACAGAGCACTTATGGGCTCTAATATGATGCGCCAGGCAGTACCGCTTATCAATCCGGAAACACCTATCGTTGGAACCGGACTTGAGAAAAAATTAATAAGCGACAGCCGTATTCTGATAACTGCTGAAGGCGACGGTATTGTTGAATATGTTGATGCTAATGAGATAGTTATACGGTATACACGAACAGATGAAGAAAAATTCGTTAGCTTCGAGGACGATGTGAAACATTATTACCTTCCAAAATACAGGAAAACCAACCAGAATACGTGTATCAATCTCGTACCAATTGTACGAAAAGGAGAAAAGGTTACAAAAGGTCAGGTTCTTACAGAAGGATATGGAACAAAGGATGGAGAACTGGCTCTTGGACGCAACCTGAAAGTCGCCTTTATGCCATGGAAGGGATATAACTTCGAAGATGCTATCGTGATATCCGAAAGAGTTCTTCAGGAAGATATGTTTACATCAGTTCATATTGACGAATATCTCCTTGAAGTAAGAGATACAAAAAGAGGACTTGAGGAGCTTACAGCCGACATACCGAACGTAAGCGAGGAAGCTACTAAAAACCTTGATGAAAATGGACTTATCAAAATAGGCGCAAAAATAAAACCTGGAGATATACTAATCGGAAAAATTACACCAAAGGGCGAATCAGATCCTTCACCGGAGGAAAAACTGCTTAGAGCAATTTTCGGCGATAAAGCTGGTGATGTAAAAGATGCATCTCTTAAAGCAGGCCCCTCTCTCGAAGGAGTTGTCATAGACAAGAAGCTCTTTACAAGAGCTATAAAAGACCGCAAGGCAAAAGCTCTCGAAAAACCGCTTCTCGAAAAACTCGATGCAGAATTCAACAAGAATATTGAAGAGATCAAAAATAGACTTGTAGATAAACTTTTTATCCTTTTAAACGGTAAAACATCTCAGGGAGTCAAGGATTACCTTAATGTCGATATTATACCAAAAGGAGCAAAATTCACTCTTAAACAACTTCAGGAAATCGACTACCTTAATATTAATCCAAATAAATGGACTACCGACAAAAAGAAAAACGACAACATAAAAGAGCTTATTCATAATTATGTAATTAAATACAAAGAGATTGACGGTGTTTATAAACGCAAAAAGTATAATATTACAATAGGTGATGAACTCCCTGCCGGAATCGTTCAGCTTGCCAAAGTTTACGTTGCAAAAAAGAGAAAGATAAGAGTGGGCGATAAACTCGCAGGAAGACATGGTAATAAGGGTATCGTGGCAAAAATTGTCCGCCAAGAAGATATGCCTTTCCTGGAAGACGGCACTCCTGTTGATATTGTTCTTAATCCTCTGGGCGTTCCATCACGAATGAATCTTGGACAGATTTATGAAACTGTTCTTTCATGGGCAGGTCAAAAACTTGGAGTGAAATTTTCTTCTCCTATATTCGATGGTGCAACAATTGACCAGATTACCGAATATACCGATAAAGCTGAGCTTCCAAGAAACGGTACTACATTCCTTTACGATGGAGGAACCGGCGAAAGATTTGACCAGCCAGCTACAGTCGGGGTGATTTATATGATGAAACTCGGCCACATGGTCGACGATAAGATGCATGCCAGATCTATAGGGCCTTACTCTCTTATCACACAACAACCATTAGGAGGAAAGGCACAGTTTGGCGGACAAAGATTTGGAGAAATGGAAGTTTGGGCACTCGAGGCATTCGGTGCAGCATATACTCTGCAAGAAATACTTACAATTAAATCGGACGACGTTGTGGGCAGAGCTAAAGCTTATGAGGCAATTGTTAAGGGTGAACCAATGCCTGCTCCCGGAATACCTGAATCACTTAATGTTCTTCTACATGAACTCAGGGGACTTTGTTTGAGTGTGACACTCGACTAATAAATATCAATAATTCTTATCTGGTTAATAGTTAAAAATTTAAAATATGTCATTCAGAAGAGATAATAAAGCAAAAACCAATTATTCAAGGATTTCAATTGGACTGGCTTCACCTGAAGAAATTCTCGACAGGTCAAGCGGCGAAGTCCTTAAACCGGAAACAATCAATTACCGTACTTATAAACCTGAACGCGACGGACTTTTTTGCGAAAGGATTTTCGGCCCGGTTAAAGATTATGAATGCCATTGCGGAAAATACAAAAGAATACGTTATAAAGGAATAGTTTGCGACCGCTGTGGCGTGGAAGTGACAGAAAAAAAGGTACGACGCGAAAGAATGGGACATATTACTCTGGTCGTACCTGTTGCTCATATATGGTATTTCAGATGTCTACCAAATAAAATAGGATATCTGCTTGGATTGCCATCAAAAAAACTTGATTCAATTATCTATTATGAAAAATATGTCGTTATAAATCCAGGTATCAAAGCAGCCGATGGCATTAATTATCTTGATTTTCTCAGTGAAGAAGAATATCTCGAAATAATCGAGTCTCTTCCAAAAGATAATCAGCTCCTGGATGATTCTCATCCAGATAAGTTTATTGCAGATATGGGCGGCGAGGCACTCTACAAACTGCTCAGCAGGCTCGACCTCGATGAGCTTTCGTATTCACTTCGTCACAAAGCAAATACTGAGACATCACAGCAGAGAAAAAATGAAGCTCTAAAACGTCTTCAGGTTGTTGAAGCTTTCAGAGAATCGAGACATATTAACCGACCCGAATGGATGATTGTTAAAGTAGTTCCTGTTATTCCTCCAGAGCTACGTCCTCTCGTTCCACTCGACGGCGGACGATTCGCAACAAGCGACCTGAACGATCTCTACAGGCGCGTTATTATTAGAAATAACAGGCTTAAGAGGCTTATTGAAATAAAAGCTCCTGAAGTTATCCTTCGCAATGAAAAGAGAATGCTTCAGGAAGCTGTTGATTCCCTTTTCGATAATTCCAGAAAAGCTAATGCTGTAAAGACAGAGGCAAATCGCCCGCTTAAATCACTCAGCGATAGTCTTAAAGGGAAACAAGGTCGTTTTCGTCAAAACCTTCTCGGAAAACGTGTTGACTATTCTGCACGTTCAGTTATCGTGGTCGGACCCGAACTCAAAATTCATGAGTGCGGACTACCAAAAGATATGGCTGCCGAACTATATAAGCCATTCATTATCAGAAAGCTTATTGAACGCGGAATAGTAAAAACAGTTAAATCCGCCAAGAAAATAGTCGATCGCAAAGATCCTGTTGTATGGGATATTCTGGAAAATGTTCTTAAAGGGCACCCGGTTCTGCTTAACAGAGCTCCTACATTGCATCGACTTGGCATTCAAGCTTTCCAGCCAAAACTAATAGAAGGGAAAGCTATTCAACTTCATCCTCTTGTATGTACGGCATTTAACGCCGACTTCGACGGCGACCAGATGGCTGTCCATGTACCTCTCGGTAATACTGCAATTCTTGAGGCACAAATACTTATGCTTTCATCCCATAACATACTTAACCCTGCAAACGGTGCACCTATCACAGTGCCGTCACAGGATATGGTACTCGGACTTTATTATATGACAAAAGGGCGTAAAAGCAGTGACACAGAAAAAGTAGAAGGAGAAGGATTAGTTTTCTATTCTCCCGAAGAAGTGAACATTGCATATAACGAAGGTAAAGTAGATCTTCACGCTTTTATAAAAGTAAAAGTCGACGATATAGTTGACGGAAAGCCTATAAAGCATATCATTGAAACCACCGTGGGTAGAGTGCTCTTTAACCAGTGTGTGCCAGAAGAAGTGGGATTCATTAATGAAGTCCTTAATAAGAAATCGCTACGCGAAATTATCGGCCATGTGTTGAAAGTTTCAGGAGTTGCCAAAACAGCCGACTTCCTTGATGCAATAAAAAATATGGGCTTTAATTTTGCTTTCAAAGGCGGCCTTTCTTTCAACCTCGACGATGTTATCATACCGGATGAGAAAATGAAATTCGTACAGGAAGGATACGAACAGGTTGAAGAAGTCCTTAACAATTACAACATGGGCTTTATTACCAACAATGAACGATATAATCAGATTATAGACATCTGGACTCACGTGAATGCGCGTCTTACACAAGCACTTATGAAACAGCTTTCCGCCGATAAAGATGGCTTCAACTCTGTATACATGATGCTCGACTCGGGCGCTAGAGGGTCAAAAGAACAGATACGTCAGCTCTCAGGTATGAGAGGCCTTATGGCTAAACCACAGAAATCAGGCTCAACAGGTACAGAAATCATAGAGAACCCAATACTCTCTAACTTTAAGGAAGGGCTTTCAGTGCTCGAATACTTTATTTCAACACACGGCGCTAGAAAAGGACTTGCCGATACGGCTCTTAAAACGGCCGACGCTGGTTATCTTACACGCCGCCTTGTTGATGTGGCTCAGGATGTCATTATAAATGAGGAAGACTGCGGCACTCTCAGGGGACTTGTTGCAACGGCTATCAAAAAGAACGAGGAAGTCGTTGAAACATTATATGAAAGAATACTTGGGCGTACAGTTGTTCACGACGTATTCAATCCGCTAACGGGTGAGCTTATTGTTGCAGCAGGTGAGGAAATAACAGAAGAGATAGCTAAAGTTATAGAAGATTCACCTATTGAGCAGGTTGAAATAAGATCGGTACTCACATGTGAATCAAAGAAAGGCGTTTGTGCAAAATGCTATGGACGTAACCTCTCTACCGGCCACATGGTGCAGAGAGGCGAAGCAGTGGGAGTAATTGCCGCTCAAAGCATTGGCGAACCAGGCACACAACTAACTCTGCGTACATTCCACGTCGGTGGTACAGCTTTGAACATTACGTCTGAATCGAACCTCGTTGCACGTTATAGCGGAATTGCCGAATTTGACGAACTTAAAACAGTTTCGAAGAAAGATCCCGAAAAGGGAACTATCGACATTGTAATAGGCCGTCTTGCTGAACTGAGAATAATAGACAAGAAAACTGGAATTGCACTTACAACACATTCTATTCCCTATGGTTCGAAACTTTATATAAAACCTGGTGAAGAAATCGAAAAAGGAACCTTAATTTGCGAGTGGGATCCGTTCAATGCCGTTATAGTTTCAGAAGTATCTGGTAAAGTGGCTTTTGACTATATGATAGAAGGCGTTACTTATCGTGAAGAATCCGACGAACAGACAGGTTTTAGAGAAAAAGTTATAATAGAAAGCAGAGACAAAACTAAGAATCCTGCAATTCGCATCCTCGACGATAAAGGCAATGTTCTAAAAGAATATAACCTTCCTGTAGGCGCACACATGGTGACGGATGCTAACAAAATGGTCGAAGCTGGAGATATAATTGCTAAAATTCCAAGAGCTATAGGCAAATCAGGCGATATAACCGGAGGCCTTCCAAGAGTTACGGAATTGTTTGAAGCACGTAACCCGTCTAACCCTGCAATAGTCTCAGAAATTGACGGAGAGGTGTTGTTCGGTAAAATTAAAAGAGGCAATAGGGAAATAGCTATTAAATCAAAATCAGGCGAGACCAAAAAGTACCTTGTACCTCTTTCGAAACAAATACTTGTACAGGAAAACGACTATGTCCGCGCTGGCACACCACTTTCCGACGGGGCAATAACTCCTTCTGACATCCTTGCAATAAAAGGTCCTACAATGGTACAGGAATACATAGTAAATGAGATACAGGAAGTTTATCGCATGCAGGGTGTTAAGATTAATGATAAACACTTTGAAATAATCGTCCGTCAAATGATGCGTAAAGTTGAAATTATTGACCCGGGCGATACTAGATTCCTCGAAAAACAGGTTGTTGATAAACTTGAATTTATGGAGGAAAATGATTGGATATACGGCAAGAAAGTTGTTGTGGATGCAGGTGATTCACAAACACTTACACCTGGGATGATCATCACAGCACGTAAACTGCGCGACGAAAACTCAATGCTTAAAAGACGTGACCTTAAAACGGTTGACGCAAGAGACGCAGTTCCTGCTACTTCATGTCAGGTGCTTCAGGGCATCACGAGAGCAGCACTTCAGACAAATAGCTTCTTCTCTGCCGCTTCATTCCAGGAAACAACTAAAGTGCTTAACGAAGCCGCAATACTTGGTAAGGTTGATAAACTCGAAGGACTGAAAGAAAATGTTATTGTCGGACATCTCATCCCTGCTGGTACAGGCGTAAGAGAATACCAGAGTATAATAGTTGGTTCCGTTGAAGAAATCGAAAAACTTACAGGTATCAAAGAATCACAACTCGAACCGGCTGAAGATAATAAATAAAAACTTAAAATTATGTCGGAGCAAAAATCACAAAATCAGATAAGCATCGAACTTAATGATGAAGTAGCAGAAGGTATATATTCAAACCTTGCAGTTATAACTCATTCTTCTTCAGAATTTATTATTGATTTTATAAGGCTTATGCCCGGAGTGCCAAAAGCGCAGGTAAAATCGAGAATTATTCTTACACCTGAACATACAAAAAGACTTGCAGCAGCCCTCGAAGATAATATAGCAAAATATGAGGCCGTACATGGCAAAATAAAAGAAATCAAAGAAACAGGACCTATTATGCCTCCTGTCTCTTTCGGAGGCCCTGCTGCACAGGCTTGAAAAACTTTTAACACAGATAAAGCTTTCCCATAGAGAAAGCTTTATCTGTGTTAAAATAATAAATGTTTAATTTTATAGTTTAATAGTATAATAGCAGGATATTGCATGAAATCAAAACTAATACATAAAATACTATTATTTGCCGTCATTATTTTTTTAATGATTTTCAACACGGAATGTAAAAAACAACCTAGATGCGGATGCGGGAATGATGTAATCTTTACTCTTACCGATGCACAGGCGTTAGTTCAGTATAATGAAAGCAGCAATACCATAGCATTCTATCCGGTTTTGTCAACAGGTGCTACTTATTATTTTTGCAATCCGAGCCAGTGGATTGATTCTATTAAGAAACTTAATACAGATGAATATATTCTGATAAGCGGTGATGTTTTCTATGAATGTAACTACCTTTACCAGAGTGGCAATTACTACTATCAAATTCCACCTGTGTATCAGGTTGAGGTGACTTCAGTAAGGGAAGATAGTTATAGTAAAAAATAACATATTCCTTCAATTCCAGCTGCTCATTTTCTGCTAAATTTGTATCTTTCAGAAAAATTCACATGAAACGGTACGATATTTCTTTTATCGGGGCTGGACGTGTCGGTGAAGCACTTTGTACTGAATTTTTCAAGAAAGGCCACAAAATATTACAGATTGCATCGAAAGGAACTGAAAACAGTCGTTCGCTTGCCGCACAATGTAGTGCTGAATGGATAACTAATCTGCATTTTGACAAACCTGCCGACATAATATTTGTATGTGTGCCTGATAACGACCTTCCTGATGTCTTAGGCAAAATAGAATGCGGTGAAAATACAATCGTAACCCACACCGCAGGCAGTTTCGGACTAGAAGTATTTCCTTCAGCTATTCTTTTCAAGGGTGTTTTCTATCCTCTTCAGACTTTTTCGAAAGGAAGGAATATAAACTTCCAGGAAGTACCTCTGTTTATCGAAGCTTCAGATAATACTTCCCGCGATTTGCTAAAAGCGATTGCAGAATCAATATCGGATAGAATTTATGAGTCGGATGTTACACAAAGAAGAATAGTTCATCTTGCAGCAGTATTCGCTTCCAATTTTGTTAATTATATGATACTGCTGTCAAAACAAATATGTACAACTGCTTCTTTTTCTTTCGATATTATGACCCCATTGATAAAAGAGACTGTAAAAAAAGCTATCGAAACCGATCCTGAACTTGCCCAGACAGGTCCTGCAGTAAGAAATGATACGGAAACTATTCGGAAACACATGGATTTATTATCTTTCTCACCGGAAATCAGAAAAATATATGAAGTGATTTCAAAATCAATAATGGAATATTACAGAAACAGATGAATAATTTTAAGGAGAAGCTAAATAAGATAAGGGGTTTTATTTTTGACATTGACGGTGTTCTGTCATTACAAACTGTAAATCTGGATAAATCGGGAATACCTGACCGTACCGTTAATATCAGGGATGGATATGCCATTCAGCTTGCAGTGAAAAAGAATTATAAGGTAGCAGTCATTTCGGGCGCTATGTGCAAAGAATACCGGAAGAGGCTTAATCAGCTTGGCGTTAAAGATATTTACTTAAACAGCGCTGTGAAAATAAATTGCTTCAGGGATTTTTTAAAAAAATCAGGGCTTTCGGCCGACGAAGTTATTTACATGGGAGACGACATACCCGACATTGAAGTGATGAAAGAAGCCGGAGTACCTGTTTGCCCAGCCGATGCTGACAACGAAGTTCGAAAACTGGCGGTTTATATATCCGACAAAAGGGGAGGCGAAGGATGCGTGAGAGATATTATTGAACAGGTTCTCAGGTTACACAATAAATGGATGAACTCCGATACCTATAAATGGTGAATATATGAAGGATTTTTTGAAGCTTATACGGTGGCAAAATCTTCTTATTGTTGCACTCACAATGATACTGATGAGGTATGCCGTTATAAGCACTATCCTCAATAAAATAGATGTCACACTATTGCCTGTAGCCGGTAATGAACAGACTATGAGACTTCAGTTTCAATGGTACGATTTTGTCTTTCTTGTACTTGCAACAGTTATGATTACTGCAGGAGGCTATATTATTAATGATTATTTTGATATTAAAACCGACCTGATAAATAAGGGCAAAGCTATAGTTGGCATGGCAATCTCACGAAGAGTGGCTATTTTGTGGCATAGCATCATGAATTTTATTGGAGTAGCTCTTGGTTTTTATGTTTCATGGAAAATCGGCTATCCGATTGCAGGCATAATGTTTCTTCTTGTTACTGGCTTGTTTTATTTTTACTCTGTAACCTATAAAAGACAGTTCCTTTTAGGTAACTTTATTGTCGCTTTTCTTACTGCAATGCTTCCTTTTCTCGTTCTTTTTTATGAATGGATACCTCTGAATAATTATTACACTGTTTTTTCCATTAAAATGCCTGAATTTAAGATTATTATCTGGTGGGTGGCAGGTTTTTCACTTTTTGCTTTCTTTACAACTCTTATTCGAGAAATAATAAAAGACATTGAGGATCTCGAAGGCGACGAAACTTGTGGAAGAAATACTCTGCCTGTAGTAATGGGCATCAAAAATTCAGTAATAATAGCCGTTTCCCTTGTCTTTGTAACATTGATACTTCTCTACCTTATATGGTATTTCTACATAAATGATATCATAACATTTCTATATTTAACCATAACAGTAGCTTTACCGTTATGTTCAGTCATAGTTCTTCTTTTGGCAGGAAATAAAGAGGGAAAATACCGGCTTGCATCAACAATCATGAAGGTTGTTATGCTTACAGGCCTACTTTATTCGGTTGTTGCGAAAATAATCATCTCTTTTAATCTTTACTGAACGATGTTTAAAATCCCCGCCAGGTATAGGTTGATTCTTGCCTCACAATCGCCAAGACGTCAACATCTTCTTCGTGAATCGGGTATAGTATTCGAAATCGCCGAGAGAGATTTTGATGAATCATTTCCTGAAGAACTCAAAGGAAAAGAAATTGCAGAATATCTTGCACAGAGCAAAGCTGAACAGCTATTGAAAGAATTTAACGATGAAAATACTGTTGTTATAACCGCCGATACTATCGTATGGGTGAAAGGAAAGAGGCTTGGGAAACCTCATGATTATGAAAGCGCATTTGGAATTCTTAAAAACATATCGGGCTGCACTCATGAAGTGATTACAGGAGTAGGACTTCTGAATGGAGTGAGACTCAAAGTTTTTTCAGAATCTACTCTTGTTACATTCGATACGCTTACCGATGAAACGATTGATTATTACATAAGAAACTATAAACCTTACGATAAAGCAGGTGCTTATGGAATTCAGGACTGGATTGGAATAGTAGGTAATATCGGCATAAACGGCTCATTTTTCAATGTAATGGGAATGCCTGTGAACCGCCTGCTTAGAGAACTTGAAAACTGGCTTAAATAAACCAAAATAATAGTTATGAAAAACAAAATTTTATATTATTTACTTTTTCTTTTTTGCTTTCTGAGTTCTTTCTCGAAGGCCGACGAAGGAATGTGGATACCTCTGCTTATCGAAAAATACAACATTAAAATTATGCAGGAGAAAGGATTCAGACTGTCGGCAGAAGACATCTATAGCGTAAATAAGGCATGTATGAAAGATGCCGTTGTAATTTTTGGAGGAGGGTGCACTGGTGAAGTTATCTCTCCGGAAGGTTTGCTCATAACAAATCACCATTGCGGATATGGCCAGATTCAGAGACATTCCACACTCGAGCACGATTATCTCACAAACGGATTCTGGGCTATGAACAGAAGCGAAGAACTACCAAATCCCGGGCTTACGGTCACATTTCTCAGGAGGATGGAAGATGTTACTGCAAAAGTTCTTGAAGGCGTTGTAGAAAATTTGACGGAAGAGATAAGAGACAGTATAATAAATTCGAATATCAGCATGATTGAAAAGAAAGCTGTGGAAGGAACCGAATATAGAGCAACGGTTAAGCCTTTCTTCATGGGCAATCAATATTTCCTTTTTGTAAACGAGACATTCAAAGATATACGCCTTGTGGGAGCGCCTCCTTCTTCTATTGGTAAATTCGGAGGCGAAACAGATAACTGGATATGGCCACGTCATACTGGCGATTTTTCACTCTTCCGTATTTATGCTGGGAAAGACAATAAACCGGCTGCTTATTCAAAAGATAATGTGCCGTATAAACCTCCCTATTATTTTCCGGTCTCTCTTAAAGGCGTTAAAGAAGGAGATTTTACAATGGTATTCGGCTACCCGGGAACAACTTATGAATATGTCCCTTCATTTCATATTGATATGATAAAGAATTATATCAACCCAAAGATGATTGAAATAAGAACTGTAGAGATTGAAATTATGGAATCGGCTATGGCATCAGATCCATTAATTCGAATACAGTACTCAGCTAAAAAATCGGGACTTGCAAATTCATGGAAGAAATGGCAAGGGGAAAACCAGGGACTTGAAAGGATGAATGTTATCAAATCGAAACAGGACTATGAAGAGAGGTTTACTTCATGGGTTAATCAGGATGAACAACGAAAATTGAAATATGGGAATATCCTTCCAGGTTACAGGGAGATTTATGAGCAATATCGCAAGTATCTGTTTGTCAATAATTATACTGCCGAAGTGATAAATGGTGCCGAAGCAATTGCTTTTTCGAGAAATGCCGGTTTGCTGGAAAATCTTATCAGAACCAATTCGGGCGAAGAACAGATAAAAGCTGCAAAAGAGAGACTTCTAGCGGCCGGGAAATCATTTTTCAAAGATTATAACCAGGCAACCGACATGAAATTGTTTGTGGCAGTAATGGAAATGTATAGCAAAAATATGGAGCCGGAATGGCAGGCTCCGGTATTTAAAGAAATAAGAGAGTATTGTAAGGGAGACTTCAGTGCACTTGCAAAAAAGATTTATTCCAGAAGCCCTTTCACTGATGAGGCAAGATTCAATTCATTTATAACCGGTTTCAGTAAGAAATCCCTTAAGGTGCTTGAAAAGGATGTTTTTTATAGGCTGGGCAATGGTTTTGTCGAGTTTCTTTCTTTCAAAGTCAGAGATGAACTCATCGGACTTGGCAATGAGCTTAAACGACTAAATAGAATATATATGGCTGCACAAATGGAATTTGAAAAGGAGAAGATTTTTTATCCCGATGCCAACTCAACGCTCAGAGTAGCATACGGCCAGGTAAAAGGATATTTTCCTAGAGATGCTGTATATTATACACATTCCACAACAGTGAGAGGTATAATGGAAAAGGATAATCCTCAGATATATGATTATAATGTACCTGAAAAGTTAAAGGTGCTATACAGGAACAAAGACTTTGGAAGGTATGCACGGGATGGTGAAGTTCCGGTGTGTTTCGTTGCGAACAATCATACCACTGGAGGCAATTCAGGCAGTCCGGTTATAAATGCCGAGGGTCACCTGATAGGTGTGAATTTCGACAGGGCATGGGAGGGTGTTGCAAGCGATATGGCTTTCAATCCGGAACAAAGCAGAAATATTAGTCTCGATATAAGATACGCCCTCTTTATCATTGACAAGTTTGCAGGCGCAGGTTATCTGCTGAATGAAATGACGATTATAGAGTGATTTCAGAAAACAATTTGATTCTATTATTTAAACGCGGTGAATTATTTGTAGGTTAACTTAGGGTTTGGTGAAAAAGTCATTTAGTTTTTGATAACATGAATTCATTCTGGCGCAAGATAAAAATGTCCGACACTGAAAAAAGTGATGATAAAGCCTCTTTTAAAAAAGAGAACAAAAATTCTTTGCCGAACCTTATCAGGTTCATCACAAAGAATATGGCTGCTATCCAACTTTCGGACGTTTTTGATGTTCTTGCCCTTACTTTATTAAGATTATAGCCATTTTCCCCCTGTCCAAATTTACCTTTAACCTGGTTCCTTATCCCTTGTTCTATTTTCTGTTTCCTCTTCCAGTACTGAGTTTGACTTTTTGATGCTGGCCTTCCAAGTGGCTTGCCAGAGTATCTGATTCCCAGTTCTTTGAGCCATTGCCTGTTTTCACGCGTGCCATATATCTTATCCGTGATTACAACTTCCGGATAACAAACATTTAACTCTTTGTATGCTTCAACCTGTTTCTTTAAATCGGTCCTTTCATTGTAAGCTTCCCAACTTAGTGTGTTGATCCTTGCATAACCATCTTGTATGCTTACCCCCAGCTTTGCACCAAATTCTACTTGTGCTTTGTCCTTTCCCCGAACGATGGGCCTTACATAGGGTTGGTAAATATTAACTATCCGGTTCTCAATACTATGAGTATGTTCATTATACATCTTTGACTGCTGCTCGTATATGTGTTGTATCACCCAGTATATTCTCTGGTCCCTGTGCTCAAGTGGAAAGTGCTTACCTCCTCCAGTGTCCAATAGCTTATCGATGCTTTTCAGGTTATGTCTGAGGTATCTTAACTGTTGTCCTACTCCTTTGCGTATTTTTTTTTACTCTTGTTTTTCCTCTTTGCCAGATTCAAATACTCTTTTCTGGCTTTACGTCTGTAGGTACGTGGTTTGTCTCTGATATTTAGCTCTACGCAAAGTTCATCTATCAACCTTTCACTATCCTCTCTGCTTCGTGCAAGAAGACCAAGATCCGTCGGATATGCTATCATCTGAGGGTATTGATTCTCCTAGGTTTACCCACCTGTTGTTTTTATCCAGCCTAATCTCGAATGGCGTCTTAAATTCCTCGATGCTCATCTGATTTTGCGAAGTATATCTGATCATAATTGCATGGTTTTCTGAAAGAAAGATACAAATAATATGCAATATTTAATCAAAATATATCCGTTTTTTATTAACAATCAATTGTTTATAACTTTTTCACCAAACTCTAATTAAATGGTTGGTTAGTGAGAATCCAACATATCTGAAATTTCTATTAAAGTTTTCGGTAATCCACCTATAGCACACCAAGGTCCACCAATTGTAAAGAAATCCACTTTATTGTACTTTATAAATATTGTATCACCTTCTATAAATTCATTAATCGGTATATGTCCTACTAAAACACAGTTTGAGTAGCTTATAATAGGTGATCCTTGTGGTACCATCCAGTTATTCCATGTTTCTCCAATAATTTCATCTGTATCAATGAACTGTAAAACAGTCCCTCCACAGGTAATTTTAATAATCTTCCCTGTACTGTATATTTCTGATGATTTTTCTGTTATTTTCTCACAGCTAAACGCCATGTTAAATATACTATAGACAATTAAAAGTCTAATGATTGCATTCATTTTATTCATGTATTTTAAATTACACTAAAAAACGTTAATTGACCTTCTTAGTTCAGATTAACCTCGTAAAAATTCTATTTCTATGCCAAAGTTATGATATTTGTATGATATAAGTCAATTAAAATCACGACTTTTTAGTTATCGGTATTGTTTATACAATAAACGGTAGTGTTTTATGAGTAAAAGGTGTCTCAACCCCCTATAAATTGGACAGTTTTTTCAAAAGAATATAGAACTTCTTGTTTAATGTTTTTTGCATTTTCATTCATCAACCGATCAGCAAAGTTAGCCGTATCTTCGGATTTGTCAAGAGCAAGACCAGTGTCCGCACAACCCGACACTCCTGACAACTCCTCCGATACATGCGCTGATTGTGGCTTATCGATTGAAAATGAGGTAAAATATTCATTCCAGACCTGTATCGGAGTCTTTCTTTTCAAACTGCCATGAAGCCTCTTGGTATTGTAAAAAATCATTTAAGCTGATAAAGTCTGTTTTGATTCATAATAGCTCTCAAAATCAAATCGTTGGATAACTTCCCGATCAAGTATGCTGTGGAATGCTTCAATATTTGAGTTCTCCTCATGTGTTGCAATATGAGTGAACTCCTGGTGAGCTTCAAGGCTACGGAGAGACTGTCTTACCATATTTGCAATAAACTGAGAACCATTGTCATTTCTTATAAATACTCCTTTCAGCCCATATTTAAGATTTATACGACTCAGCAGCTTTACAACATCAATCTTTCTTATACTGCTTTGATAAATGTAACCAACGATGCAGCGGGTGTAAATGTCCATGACAGAAAGAAGGTAGTAATTTCTTTTTTCTCCCCTTACCCATATATACTTTATGTCCAGACACAAGTACTCCATAGGCCTACTGGCTGTTATTTTACGGAACTTAACAAAATCTCTTTTGCCATGTGTGCTTATTACTTTTCCCAATAATAACTTGCTTTCTCCCATCAGCCGGTATACTTTCTTGTGGTTTATGATATAATCCATTGCTTTAAGCGCTGCAGTTACATTCTGGTACCCATAGCAAACAAACTCTCCACTAAGGACCTTTTTGATATCATCAACAACTTTTTCATTGGCTACTGTTGTACCATCCCTTTTTATTGTGGTTGTGCTTGGAGCAATTCCTTTTCTTTTATCTGAAGGTTTGTAATAGTAGCTGCTCTTTGGAAAACCGACTCATTTAAAAAACTCACTCTTTTTGGTAATATGCTGATATTGATTAACTATACTCATCTTGTCTTCGACCCGATAGGAGTTTTTTTTAAAAGCTCTGTTTTTACTTCAATTTCCAGAGCCTGCCTGGCAATGATCCTCCGCAGTCGCTCATTCTCTATCTCCAGGGCACGGACTTCCGGGTCTATTCTCTTGTGCTTGTCCTTTAAACCAGATATACCATCACTGATGTATTTACGCTTCCAACGTGCATATAACGATGGTGCAACATTATACTTCCTGATTGTAGCAGCCTGGCCTTCTTTTTCTCCCTCCTGAAGTATTGAAAGTCGATATTCAGCTGTAAATTTTCTTCGATTCTTTGTCATAATTCCCAAATTTAATTAGACCTAATTTGTTTTTCAAATTAGGTCCAGCTATTTGGGGGGCTAAGACAGTTGCAGGGAAGGGCTGCAAAACTCTTGTGCGCGTCGGAGATCCTGGTATAATACTGAAATGCGCATTGCCTTGCAGCTAACGGTCGGCAGTTGCTTACGCTGGGGAGTTAACCGCCAGCGGCGTTATCCGCCGTTAAAAAGCTAGTTAAAGGTAGTAAAAATACTGCATCTGTATCATCAGCCCCAGTGAAAGCAACTGCATGTTGTGTGCAGGTTTTATTTCTCAATAAAATGTTAAAAGAAGAAACTTTACATATCCGTTATCAGAACTTTTCTCTGCAATTTGATATTTTATCAGGTTATTTAAATTATAGCTTTCTCCTTCGATAAAAATAAACTGTCCTTGAAATTCATAATTTTTACCATAATCACCAATAATCCAAGTATTAGCCCAAGATTGGTCGAGTTCGAAATTCATTACTCTTTCAATCTTGTTTTCTTTAATCACAGATTGAAGTTCTTTGGCGATTAATTCTCCTGCTGAATATTCTTCATCTTTTTGACAAGATACAGAAATAAGAGAAGCACTAATTAGAAAAATAAAGAAAAGATTTCTCATAATTCATTGTTATTTTTAAGACATTAACATAATAAAAATATATCAATTAATTTATTTGCAATGTGCGTATATGTTTCTTGAACTTGTACATAACATTCAGCCGGTATGACCAGTAAGGGAGGGGAAATTCCTGTTCCTTTCCAGTTGTTACCAGGAGTTAAGGCAAAGGTAAAATATTTTTATTTATAATCAAAAGCCCTTATTGGTTATACCGGCCTGTTAGGGGGCGTTGGAGTGCCGTGAGCGCGTGGAGTGGTAATCCTGTCACGTTACTGTCTGTCGCGAAACTGCCGGAACCTGTCATGGTGTTCATACTAACCAATGGTCTTAAACAAAGGATTAAGGAATAATGGAAAGATTAACCTTTACGGG
>Ga0208940_1000175_pt1 | contig 87267 bp, 68 predicted proteins | sample AD_JPNNA6_MetaG_FD_184445 | JGI IMG/M metagenome (GOLD analysis project Ga0208940, IMG submission 184445) | Active sludge microbial communities of municipal wastewater-treating anaerobic digesters from Japan - AD_JPNNA6_MetaG (SPAdes) (version 2) | ecosystem: Engineered > Bioreactor > Anaerobic... | reverse complement strand
GGCGCTCGCGGTGGCGGCGTAGCGCGCGATTTTGCCCCCTGCGGCGGCGCCGCCGCAGGGGGCAAGCCAAGAAACACCTTGAGTGGAAACCATGATAACCAATTTGCTGAACTTGACGGACACAACTCTGATTTCGCTAAACAAGGGATCGTTGGGGTTATGACCAGGGCGCTCGGGACCTCCCGGGCTCCGATAGAACGCGGGCGGGCGGTTGAACCACCTCTCTAAATCGTTTCGGTTTAGCCACTCAGGCAGGAAGCGTGGAGGGCGCGCAAGGCAAAACAAAGGTTGAATTAGCGGGCGTTCGCGGTGAATAATGGGCTATACGGATTATGAGCCTGGATGCTGCACAACGGACTAAAGTGGCGGAGTGGATCGAGCAGGGCCTGAAGCTTTCTGAGATTCAGAGCCGGCTGGCTTCGGAAATGGGGGTTCGGCTGACCTATATGGAGGCGCGCCTGTTGGTGGATGACCTGAAACTTACGCCGAAAGATGCCGAACCATCTGAAGTGGTTGAGTCCGCGCTTGTTGACGCCACGCGCGGGGCACCACCGGAGGCGGCCCAAGCCAGGGGCAACCCACAATCCGCCGCGCCCGAGTCGGCACTGACGGGCGGCAGTTCTGGAAACGTGGCGGTCTCGGTGGATCAGGTTGCCCGACCCGGCGCGATGGTAAGCGGCAAAGTCACTTTTAGCGATGGCAACACCGCGGCCTGGCAATTTGATGAGTTGGGGCGGCTGGCTCTGGCGCCGTCCCAAGCCGGCTATCGGCCCTCGCCGGCCGATGTGGAGAAGTTCCAGATGGCACTGGATGCTGAACTGAACAAACTGGGGCTTTGAACCGCGGAAGTATTCGCACCCTGGAATGAGTAAACCTGATTTAACGCACCTGACCCGCCGACGGTTTTTGCAAGTCGCGGCGTATGGATTGGCCCTGGGCAATGCCGGCCTTGCCGCCGCCGCCGGGCGGCGCACCACGGCGCCTTTCTTCCGCACGCGCGGCGTGGTGCTGACCCCCGACGACCTGACGCTTCCCGATTGGCCCAAACGCGCCCGGATGGCGGGGTTGACCACTCTTGCGCTCCACGCGCCCCATTCGCCGCGCCGACTGGCTGACTATATGCGGTCAGCGCCCGGGCGGAAATTCCTGGCTGCTTGCCGGCGGCATCGCCTGGCGGTTGAATACGAATTGCACGCCATGCAGGATCTGCTGCCGCGGGAGTATTTTGACCGGGCCCCCAAAATGTTCCGTATGGACGAAAAAGGCCAGCGGGTTCGCGATGGGAATTTGTGCGTGCACTCGGCCCCGGGGATGCAGATTGTTGCCGATAATGCGGTTGCCCTGGCGCAGGCGCTGCGCCCCACCACGGGCCGTTATTTTTACTGGGGCGACGATGGTTGTACTTGGTGCCGCTGCCCGCAATGCAACGGCCTGAGCGACAGTGACCAGGCATTGCTTGTCGCCAATCGAATACTCGAAGCCCTCCGCAAGGTGGATGCCCGGGCGCAGGTTGCCCACCTGGCCTACCATAACACGCTGCCACCGCCCCGGAAGGTCAAGCCCGAGCCGGGCATTTTCCTTGAATACGCGCCGATCCACCGCCGTTATGACGCGCCGTTTGAGCAGTCCGACGATGCCCAGACGCGGCGGGAATTTGAGTTGCTCGATGCGAACCTGGCGGTTTTTGACCGAACGACAGCGCAGGTGTTGGAATACTGGCTTGATGCTTCGCTTTTTTCCAAGTGGAAGAAACCCGCCGTGAAGGTGCCGTTCCTTCCGCAGGTCCTGGCAGCGGATTTGAATACCTACGGTCGCCGTGGCATTCGCCATGTGACAAGCTTTGGGGTGTACTTGGATGCGGAATACGTTTCCCGGCATGGGGAACCCCCGCTCCAAGAGTATGGCGAGCAACTTCGCCGGTGGGCGCCCGACAAATGAGACGGCCGTTCTAAACGAGGAACAGAGCGCCTCGGGTGCGAAGCTGCGGGCGTGGCTGGCGGCAGGACGCCGCCGGCAGCAAGCGGGTTGCGTGCCCTCATCGCTTCCTGCGGCAGGGCCAAGGGCGGCCGGGTGATTCCGGCGCGAGGTTCGTTGCCGGTTTTTGTTTGGAGCGGTCGCGGATTTGGGTGAAGATAATAACCTTATGCAGGCGGCAAAACTGGTTGAGTTATTGGGCGAATCCTCGCAGATACTGTTTTTTACCGGGGCGGGCATATCCACGGGCAGCGGGATACCTGACTTTCGCGGGCCGGACGGCGTGTGGAAATATCGGCAACCGGTGTACTACCATGATTTTATGCGGTCGGAAGCGGCGCGGATTGAGCACTGGGATTTCAAGCTCGAGGGCTGGGAGGCCTTTCGAACGGCGCGTCCGAACGCAGTCCACGAGGCCATTGTGCGTTTGGAACGCGCGGGCAAGGTACGGGCGGTCGTGACGCAAAATATAGACGGGCTGCACGCGCGGGCTGGCACGGCGGCCGGACTTTTAATCGAATTGCATGGCACGAACAGTCTTATTGAATGCCAGACTTGCGGGCGGCGATCGGAGCCCGAGGCGCACTTCGAGTATTTTCGCAAGACCCGCCGCCCGCCCGTGTGTGAGTGCGGCGGCTTTCTGAAACCAGCGACGATTAGCTTCGGCCAAAACCTGCGAATCGAAGATCTGGAAAAGGCGGAAGACATGGCCCAGGGCGCTGATTTGGTCGTGGCGTTGGGCTCGACGCTGTCCGTCCATCCCGCCGCGGATATTCCGCTGCTGGCGGCGAGGCGGGGCGCGCCGTATGTGATCATCAATCGCGGGCCGACAGAGCACGATGAGATGCCGGAGGTGACGTTGCGGATCGAGGGCGATGTGGGGGAGATCTTTCCGCCGGCCGTTGCGGCGGCGCTGAAGGTTTAGCGCACTGGTTGGTTGAAGTCTGGCGCAAAGCGGCATTGTTAGCCGGCCGGGCGGGCAACCGCGGGCGAGGTTTCGGCGCGAACGATTCTGAACAAGAGGCTTTTGCTGTCCCTGGTTTTGGTTCATTCTGCGGGCGTGAAACCGTTGTCGGTGGAAAAAGTTCGCACCGTTGTCCGCTCCGCGCTGGCCGAAGACCTGGGCCGCGGGGATGTGACAACTCTGGCCACGGTGCCGGAGAGTGCGCATGCCTGGGCGGAAATCCGCCCGCGTGAGGCGATCGTGGTGGCGGGCCTGTCGCTGGCCGAAGCGGCTTTTCGGGAAATCAGCCCGGCGGTGCGAGTAAAGCGCGCCACCGCGGATGGCCGGCGCGCAGCCGCCGGCGAGCCTTTGCTCGTGATTAACGGACCCGCCCGCGCCCTGCTCAGTGCCGAACGCGTCGCGCTTAATTTCCTTCAGCGCCTTTGTGGCATCGCCACGTTAACCGCGCAGTTCGTTGCGGCCGTCAGGGGTACGCGCGCGAAAATACTCGATACCCGCAAGACCACGCCGGGATGGCGCTGGCTGGAAAAATACGCGGTCGCCTGCGGCGGCGGACGGAATCACCGTTTCGGTTTGTTTGATATGGTGCTGATTAAGGATAACCACCTGGCGGTGCTGAAGGACAAAACGCCCAATGCCATTGTGGCTGCGGTGCGGCGAGCGCGGGCCCGCTATCCGAAGCTCAAGGTGGAGGTTGAAGCGGATACGCTGGAGCAGGTGGCGCAGGCGGTCGCCGCCGGGGCGGACCTGGTCCTGCTCGATAATATGAGCCTGCCCCAGTTGCGCCGGGCGGTTGCGCAGTGCAAAGGGCGCGCGCTGACCGAAGCCAGCGGCGGGGTGACTTTGCGGCGCGTGCGCGCGCTGGCCCAAACCGGAGTGGATTACATCTCGGTGGGGGCGCTCACCCATTCCGCCCGCGCGGTTGACATCGGGCTTGATTTCCGGAGCTGACGGGAACGCATACATGAGCCTGGACGTGCAAATCCTTAGTGCGCTGCGGGGCCCCGGCGATGGCGCGGTCTCGGGCGCGGAATTGTCGCAGAAGCTGGGAGTGAGCCGCGCGGCGGTATGGGCGCATATAGAGGACTTGCGGCGGCTCGGCTACGACATTGAGGCGAGTCCGCACCGGGGGTATCGGTTGTTGAGCGCGCCAGACTTGCTGCATGCGGATGATATGCGGTCGCGCCTGGGGCCGACGCGGGTTATTGGGCGAGACATCCGGGTATTCGAGGAGACTGCTTCGACTAGTGATGTGATCGAAAAGCTGGCGCGTGATGGTGTTCGGGAAGGGGTGGTGGTTTTCGCGGAATCGCAAACGCGGGGCAGGGGACGGCTGGGGCGAAAATGGGTCTCGCCGGCTCGCCGCGGGTTGTGGTTTTCGGTTCTCCTGCGCCCGGCGGTGCGGCCGCAGGAAGTCACACGGCTGACGGTGGCATCGGCCACAGCAGTGCGGCGGTCCATTGAATCGCTGACCGGGCTGAAGCCGAAAATCAAGTGGCCGAACGACATCCTGATTCGAGGGCGGAAGGTTGCCGGCATCCTCACGGAGTTGAGCGCCGAATTGGACTGCGTAAGGCACGTGGCGCTTGGCATTGGGGTGAATGTGAACCTGGAGCCCGGGGATCTGCCCCCGGAACTGCGCGCGCAGACGACCTCCCTGAAGATAGAATCCAGCCGAACAGTTTTGCGACCGGAGTTGGCAGTGGCAATTTTGCGCGAATTGGACCGCGATTACGCCCGCACGGCCACCGGCCAGTTTGCCGCGCTGGCGGAGGAATGGGAAGAGCATAGCGCCACGATGGGACAGGAAATCGTCATTCGCGTCGGCGCTCGCCAGGTCCGCGGACGGGCGGAGTCATTGGATGATGACGGCGCGCTGCTTTTGCGCTCCGACCATGGGCGCCTGGAACGGGTTGTCGGGGGAGATGTGGCGCTGGCAAAATGATTCTCCTGTTTGACATCGGCAACACGCACACCCACCTGGGGCTGGCGGATGCCCGGCGGGTATTGAAACAGGCGAACCTGCCGACCGTGGCCTGGGGGCGAGGCAGCCCACGAGGTGTGCTTCAGCGATTTGCGGGAGGCGCACGGTTGGAGGGAGCGGTATTATGCAGCGTGGTCCCGCGTGCGACCGCCTGGGTTCACCAGGCAATCCGGCAACTTTGGAATCTGCCTTGCCTCGAGCTGACCTCAAAAACTCTTTGCGGTGTAGGCATCAACTATCCGCGCCCCGCAACGATTGGCGCCGATCGCTTGGCCAATGCGGTTGCGGCGCGCCACCACTTTGGCGCTCCGGTGGTGGTGGTGGACTTCGGGACCGCCGTGACGTTTGATGTGGTGGATCGCGCCGGAGATTATGTTGGAGGCATTATCGCTCCCGGACTGTCCGCGATGACCGATTACCTGCACGAGAAGACCGCGTTGCTGCCCCGCATCCGTATTCGTGAAGTTCAAAGCGTGATTGGCAAGAGCACCGAGCAGGCCATGCGCGTTGGCGCAGTGCAAGGTTATCGTGGCTTGATTCAGGAGCTGATTCGGGCGTTGAAGCGTGAACTCAAGGCCCCCCGTCTTCCTGTTGTGGCGACCGGGGGTTGTGCGGAACTGATTGGGGCCAGGCTAAAAGTGATTACTGCGGTGGATCCGCTGCTGACGCTCGAAGGACTTCGCTTGGAGTGGCAGGCAAAGCATCCTGACCGGGGGGATAAGTCAATGTCGGAGCGGGGGCGCGCGCAAAGGAGTCAGGAGACGCCAGCTATTTGCTGAGTGGCGGTTGGTGATTCAAAAAGCGGATAATCATAGTGCATTGGGCAACGCGATGCCGTCGGTCAGCCGTTGGCATTCCCGTGCCGGGTTGTCGTACGGCATTGGAGCGTACATGGTGTGGGGGGTTATTCCCCTCTATTTTCATGTGGTGGCAGAGGTGCCTCCCTGGGAGATTTTGTGCCATCGGATAGCCTGGTCGGCCCTCTTTCTGGCGCTGGTGGTGTCGGTTCGCGGTGAATGGCAGGCTCTGCGACCCATCCTGCGCAGCCGTCGGAAGATGTTGCTCCTCTCTGTAGGTTCCGTCCTCATCGCCTTGAACTGGCTGATATTCATTTACGCCGTCATCAGCCAGCAAGTTCTGGAAGCCAGCCTGGGCTATTTCATCAATCCACTGCTATCGGTTGCGCTTGGGATGATCTTCCTTCGGGAGCGCCTGCAAGGTTGGCAGTGGTTCGCAGTGGGCATCGCCGGGGTTGCCGTTGCCAACCTGGCATGGCGAGGCTCGGGCTTTCCCTGGATCGCGGTTTCGTTGGCCGGCACCTTTGGTTTCTACGGTCTTGTACGCAAGGCCGTGAACGTAAACTCGCTACATGGTCTGCTGGTTGAAACAGCGCTGCTGGTCCCCTTGGGGTTGCTGGTGCTGGCTATTGTGCCTGCTCCTCCGCTTCCGGTTTTGACCCTGGGCGTGCTGTCATTGTCGGGCATTATTACCGCGGTGCCGTTGCTGATGTTTGGCGCGGCGTTGCGCCGATTGAAACTTTCCACCATCGGCTTTCTGCAATACATTGGCCCGACGCTGCAATTGCTGGTCGCCACAGCGATCTTCCGAGAACCGCTTGACCGAATTAAGCTTGCCAGTTTTATCCTCTGCTGGTTGGGCATAGCGGTTTATACCGCTGATTCAGTTCTCTCTAATTCCTTGCAGCCGGTAGCTGATGAGCCGGAATAATGCAGAAACCGCAACCCGGCTAGCCGTTGGACTTAACCGATTCCGGACAGCCGTACGGGAGCCGCCTTCGGGCAAGTTAGCCGGTTTCTGTACTTGAGGAACTGGGTTAATCAGGCGAAGGAGCTTCCAGCAAGCGGGGTTTTCGTTCGTGCAGGGGCAGCCAGATGCGAAAGGTAGTGCCGCGGTCTTCCCGGCTTTCGAGTTCGAGGTGGCCGCCGTGCGCCCGGACGATACGCTGGACGATCATCAGGCCCAAGCCGGTCCCCTTTTCCTTGGTTGTGTAAAAAGGCTCAAAGATGCGGTTGACTTGTTCCTGTTGAATGCCACTGCCGGTGTCCGCGACGCTGACCCAGACGCCATCGGCCCCTTCGCCGGTTTGCACGGTGAGGGTGCCGCCCCGGGTCATCGCCTGGATCGCGTTTTTAATGAGGTTTACCAGAAGTTGTTGGATTTGAGTCGCATCCAGGGGGGCCAGAGGCAGTTGGGGAGCCAGGCGGGTGCGGAGTTGCAAACCGCGGTTATCCATTTCCACCTGCAGCAATTGAAGGGTTTTCTGGACGACTTCGTTAAGTGAGGCCGGTTTAAGCTGTGGCTGGCTAGGTCGAATCGCCTGCAGGAATTGGGTAATGATGTAGTCGAGCCGATTGATTTCACCGCGCGCGACAGACAGGTATTGCTCCAGCTTGGGAACGAGATCCCGGGCAATGTTGTCATCCGAGGCATCCCGGGATCGAGCGCGCAACCGAAGACGGGAACTGGCCGAAGCCAGGGGCTGGCTTAGGGCGGCTGAGCGCAGCTTCTTGAGTTCGCGCTCCATAAGTTGCAAATGGATGTGGAGCGCATTGAGTGGATTGCCGATCTCATGAGCCACACTGGCGGCCAGCAGGGTCAGAGCCTGGACCCGCTCGCTTTCGATGACTTCAATGGTTTTCTGGCGGGCTTCGGTGGCATCATGCAGGATGAGAGCCACTCCCGTGCCGCCGGCGGCCTCGCCTGCGAGCGGCGCGGCATAGAGCCGCAGAAAACGCGGGCGTGGATAGTGGATTTCGAATTCGTGCCGAACGACGCCCGAGCCATCGGCGAGGTCAAAGTGGCGGATTTTTCCCCATTCCAGATCAGGGATGAAGCTGGTGATGTTCTGGTTCTCAGCTTTGGGTTGCAAGCCGAGGAGGCGGGTGACGGCTTGGTTGAAATAGATGATGCGGCCAGATTTATCCACAACCAGCACCCCGTCTTCAATGGTGTTGAACAGGGTTTCGAGAAAGCTGCGCTCCCGGGCCAGGCGCTGGAGGACAGTTTGCAGGCCGGCTTCGTCCAACCGGCCGATGCGGGGCAGGACTTTGTCGAGGAACCTGGATTTGGCAGCCATGGCAGCAAGATTTACCCGCCGGCCAGGAGGGCACGAATTATCGGCGGGGTAAGGCTGATTCCGGAAGGCCCGAGTTGGTCACCCAAGAGGTCCGCCGTGAAGCCGTCAGGAGCGGGATGCAACCGAAATTGCGGGATTAGAACCATTTCTTTTTACGGAAATACCACCAGATAGCCAGGGTGGACAGCAGCGTGACCGCGAAAGCGGCCAGGTAGCCCTGCGTCCAATCTACTTCGGGCATGTTTTTGAAGTTCATGCCGTACCAAGTGCCGACCAACATCATCGGAGTGGTGATGACCGTGATCATCGTCAGCAGCTTGACCACTTCACTCGTGCGGTTGGAAGACATGTTCAAAAAGACATGCAGAATAGAGGTGAGGGTGTCGGCATAACCCTGAGCCAATTCTGAAATATGGAAGAGCGTATCGTAGATATCCCGATAATAGGGAACGAGATGGGCGCGGATGAGTTTGAACTCCCCGCGCGCGAAACGGGCCAATACCTCGCGCTGCGGGCCGATGATCTGACGCAGGTGGAGGACCTCCCGTTTGACTTGAATAATCTTGTTGAGGATATGGTGGCTGGGATCCTGCAGCGCCTGTTGTTCGAGTTCGGCGATTTCAAGCGAGAGTTCGTCCAGGGCCGGTTTATAATTATCTACAATGGAATCCAGCAGGGTATGCGCGACGCGGTCGGGGGCCCGGGCAATGTTGGTGATGGCCTTCACCGCACGTTCTTCCGTTTGGGATACGCTGCGGAGCGGTCCATCATGATAAGTGACGAGGAAGTTCTTGCCGAGAAAGAGACTCAGTTCGCTGGTGGCGAAAACCCCATCCTTGCGGCTGTAGTCTACCGCATGAATTACCAGGAACAGGTAGGGAGCAAACCAATCCCCCTCCTTGGGTGAATATTCTTCCACCTTGGGCGAGGGGCTCGCGGTGACGCAGTCCTCGATGGACAATGGATGGAAATGGAAGACGTCCTCCAACACATATTTCGTCTCTTCGGCCGTGGGGCTTTCCAAGTCCACCCACAGAAACAGGTTGGTGTCGCTCAGCAAGGTTGGCATCAAGAACATCTCGATGTCCTTGCTATGCAGGCGGCCTTGAGTTGTAAATACCAGCGAGCGTATCATGCAACAGCCCTTGTTTGGGCGAACAGCATGTTAGGCGGTCCGAAGCGAAAAGCAAGGTTGTGCGAGATTTATGTCGTGTGCGAAATTTACTGCGTCCACGTCCCAGGCGGAATTTATACTGATTTGCCGGCCTCTCCCGCAAGCTCGTTCAAACACGCAATAATATCCGGTAAAACAAGGACACAATGCTTGTCCTGAGCGGAGGCCCCCTGGAATGCTCCTCTCGTCCAGCAGGTGGTGGAATCGGGCGGTAAGAGCTGGTGAGCTGCGGGTCGGGACAGTTAGTGCCCGGCGAATCCCGGCAATTCACACTGATGGCATTGCCACCACTGTAGCCCATCGTGGGTCAGGGCAGAGGGTTGTGCCCGGACAAACCGGGGCCTCCGGTCAGCCATAATGTTCGTAAAATACGCCTGCCCCGACGAAGCATGGATAACCTCGCACCAGTTCGCAACGCACGCTTGCTGTGGCGGAGGGTTGATCAGCCTCGATGGATTGTCCATGTCAGCCGTCCGAGCTATCAACGCTGGCAGGTGCAGTTCACGCATTTATAGCAAGGTCCCTTGCGTTGGCTTGGTTCCATCTGGGCTCCTTCACATGCCTGATGGCTACTGTTGTGATCGCGGGAGTCCGCGGCGAGCGTCTTTGGCGGTGGAAGACCTCGTCCGACTAGGCATTTTGGCTTACATCATTTCTTCGGAGCCCAATCCATTATGATTCTTTTCGCTCCGTCCCACCGGCTTTCAGCTTCTTCGTTCGGTGCGGACCGCCAATATCGACTTATATCTCCATTGGCATAGAGCTCTATTCCTTCATCGCCCCCATTTGCTTGCAGGGATTTTAGCTGTCCCTCGGGGTAACAATTCAGCTTAAAGAGCAGTCTTCTCGACTTGGAGTCTCGAACGGTTACCTCCCTCACAATGTAGTTCGTGTTCCAAAAAGTGAAACCGAACGTCTTGTCTCTCTGTACGACTGTGGCCGAGTGCCGGCCATTCCATAATTGAACCTCTAAGCCATCCGCTAAAACCTTATCTATGACATTGCATATTTCGACCGCCGCTTTGGCAAACTTCTCAGCCTTCGGGGCATTAGTCGCGCCGCTTGCTCTCAATGCACCCTCTGCTATCGGCTTAAGCACAGTGGATATACGGGAATCGCTCTTAACGTTAATGCTGGCGTTTCCGGCCTCTCGGCGAAACGCCTCGCGCCGAGCCTCGGGAAGACTTTCCCACTTGTTCGAGCGATCCGAGTTTGAGGCGTCCATGTTCGAGGAAGAAGCCCTATTCGTTTCGTTGGTTTGGCTAGATCCGCGAAGGCATACCAAAGCAACTGCTGCCACAGTGCATAAGAGCGCCCAAAACGGTTTTGCTCTCATAAGGAAGGACATTTCCTTCTCAGGATGTCTCTCGCCATGCACACTCAAATCAAAGCGAGACAATCCCCGCTTATCAAGCAAGATCTCCCGGACGGGATTTCCTGGGGGCGGAAGAACTAGCGTTTGCCGCCGTAACGCTGCTCGAAAGAGGTTGCACCCGTCGGCAGAGGTTCGGCGGCAGATTCGGCAGCTTCCGCCGGTTTTTCGGCCGGGGCGTCGATGGCACCAGCCAAGCTGGTATTCGCCTTAAAGATGCCAGCCACGACGCTCTGCTCGGTCTCCGGCGGCACGGCGAGGAATATTTTCCCCGGGATCACTCCGTTAGCAGTCTTGCCGAATTCGAGTTTCAGAACGTACCCGGAAGCAAATGTCTTCTGTTGCGCCTGGTAGCGGGGATTGGGTTTCCAGAGTTTAACCACCTGCGGCACGTGTTTGCCTTTCATGTCGGGTGAGATGGTCCAGGAGCGATCCAGAATGCTTTCACCAGCGTTCAGCCGTAAATAAACCATAAACGCCCGGGCAGGGGATGCCAACGGACCCTCGACCAACCGGAGCAGATAGATGTTGCCGGGCATGCTATCAAGGCGAGCGGTTTCAACGACGAAGTTCGAGCCCGCAATCACACCATTGGCGTTACTCTCCGGAATCCTGGCCTGGCCCACATCAAGGGTCCAGGCAGGTGGCAGCAGGGGCAGTTCCTTTTCCACCGGCGTCTCTGCTGGCGCGGCGGGTTCGGCGGTGGCGGCGGGCGGTTGGGTGGTGCTGGCGCTGGTTGATTTGGCTGCCGCGTCGCGTTGGACCATCCAATCCCGGAGATATGGATATCCGACCAAACCACCCACAGCTACCACAAGCACGCCCACGCCGATCTTCACCCATTTCAGGGCGGCTCCCTTTTGTCCGGCCTTCGCTTGAGCCAACTGTTGTTCCAGCGCGACGGCTTGCGGGGCCACTGTTCGTTCGGAAGCGGAGCGCTGCGCCCGAGATGAGCCGATGGAGAGTTTTGCCTGACCCGGCTTGGCGCTTGCGAACGTAGCAAGGGGCGAAACTTCGGGCTTGAGGGGCACGGTCAACTCTTTCCGGCAGGTAGGACATTGAATCTGATGCCCGCTCCAAAGTTCATCACATTCAATTTCCTGTCCGCAATGGGGACACGCAAATTTCAGGTCAGCCATAGCTTTTACTTGTTGCCAGCGCCCCACATTCACCGCCAACGGCTGGTTGTGCGGCACGGGCCTGATCGGGAGGCATATACAACATGGCAGAGCCTCGCCGTCAAGGAAATGGCGAGAGAGAATTCTTGACTGCGGCAGGGAAAATGAATTTCATTATGTATGATTGAGTCATAGAACTCAGATGCTCAGGCGTGGTCGTTTGCTAAATACATGAACACAACTTTCGCAGGCTTAACGGTGAGCCATTTGCTGGCTGGGATAATAATTGCCGCTACGCTCGGCCTGCCGGGGGCGGCATTTGCTGCCCCCAAAAAGGTGCTTGTAGTTACGGTTACCACCGGATTTCGCCACAGTTCCATTCCCACAGCAGAAAAAGTGCTGGCGGAACTGGGCAAAGCAAGCGCCACATTCAAAGTCGAATATGCGCGGGTAGAGCCGAATGAAGCTCAATTTAAAGGCCCTGATGGCAAACCGGATGAAAAGAAAGTCAATGCCGCCATCGAGAAGGTTCTGGCCGAGAAGATGAGCCGTACGGCACTGCAACAATACGACGCCGTGATCTTTGCCAACACGACCGGGGATTTGCCGTTGCCGGACAAGCAGGCATTTCTGGATTGGGTGAAGTCGGGCAAGGGCTTTGTCGGGATGCATTCGGCCACTGATACTTTTCACAACTTTGCCCCGTATCTCGAGATGATCGGGGCCCAGTTCCGGACACACGGGGCGCAGGTGGAAGTGGATGCGATCAACGAGGATGCCGCCTGCCCGATTTGCCGGCATCTGCCTAAAAACTGGAAGGTGTTCGATGAGATTTATCTGTTTAAGAACTTTGACCGCACCAAGGTGCATGGTCTGCTTACGCTCGACAGGCATCCCAATGAAAAGACCCCGGGGGATTATCCGATCGCCTGGTGCAAGGAGTACGGCAAGGGGCGTGTTTTCTATACCTCGCTGGGACATCGCGAGGATGTGTGGGATCCGGACTGGCCTGACCGCAAGAATTCTCGCGAAGTGGCGGAAGCCTATCAACAGCACATTCTGGGGGGAATTAAATGGGCCTTGGGATTGGAAAAAATGAATGCCAGGCCCCCAAAAGTGGCGGTGGAATAGTTTTTCATCTAGATTCTATTCAAGTCCTATATGAACCAAAATAAAAGTGAGAGTTTGGGATATAACCGGCGCGATTTTCTTAAAGGTGGATCGGCTGTCACGCTGATGACCATGCTGGGCGGGGTAGAACTGTTTGCTCAAGCCAGTGCCGAAACCAGCGATGAAACGGCGAAGCCGGCGGGGAAAATAAAGGTTGCGGTAATTGGGCTGGGCGCGTGGGGCCGCGAAATTGTTAACACCCTGGTCCGTTCGTCGCAAGCAGATGTCGCGGCCATTTGTGATACCTATAGCCCATTTTTGAAACGCACCGCCAACGCCGCGCCAGGCGCCACCCAAACGGGAGATTACAAAACCATTCTTGAAAATAAGGACATTAAAGCGGTCATTATTGCCACGCCAACACACTTGCATAAGGAGATTGCACTGGCCGCGCTCAAGGCGGGAAAGCATGTCTACTGCGAAGCGCCGTTAGCTGGCTCAATCGAAGACGCACGGGAAATCGCGCTGGCGGCCAAAGCCGCCAGGCAACTGGTTTTCCAGAGCGGCTTGCAGATGCGCTCGGATCCGTTGCGTCATTTTCTGTTGCCATTTATTCGTTCAGGAGCACTGGGTAAGAGCGTTCAGGCACGGGCGCAATGGCACAAAAAGACAAGCTGGCGCTCGGCTTCGCCCAATCCGGAGCAGGAAAAAGCGCTTAACTGGCGGTTGCGCCAGGCCACGTCGCTCGGCCTGATTGGTGAAATAGGCAGCCATTCGATTGATCAGGCCGGCTGGTTCCTGAACGCACTGCCCACCGCGGTCACCGGCTTTGGGTCGGTTGCCTTCTGGAAGGAAGACCGGGACGTGCCGGATACGATTCAGGCGGTGTTGGAGTTCCCGGGGGGAGTGCGAATGTTTTATGACGCCACGCTAGCCAATTCGTTTGACGGGGAGTACGAGATGCTCTACGGCAGCGATGCCGCAGTCATGATGCGCGATGGCAAGGCGTGGATGTTCAAGGAAGTAGATTCGCCGCTGCTGGGCTGGGAAGTTTATGCCGACAAGATGACCTTCTATAAGGAGACCGGCATCGCTATTGTAGCCGGCAAGAGCAAGGCTATGCCGGCAAACGAACAACCCCAACCTGCGCAGGAAGCAACCAGCACGGACACTCCCCTTTCAGTTGCCTTGGGCAACTTCCTGCGCAACGCCCAGGATCTCGCGACGGCGGCGGAAGACTACGAGGCCAGCTACGGGTCGGACGATGTGGAGGGCCTGATGGAGCACCTGTCAGCCGTGCCCCGACGAGCCGCGGCAGGTTACCTGGAAGGCTATCAAGCCGTCGTTACGGCCGTGAAAGCCAACGAGTCCATCCTGGGCGGCAAACGAATCGAACTTAAGCCGGAATGGTATGAATTGGCTTGAGCGAGCAAACGTCAAACCATGCAGACAAGCAAGCAGACGCGATAAACAAATAAGACCATAAATATGAAGAACCACACACTGATTGCAGGAACCATCTCTTTTTTATTGCTGACTTCGGCGGTTACGCAGGCAGCCAGCCAGGCGACCACCTATAACGCGCGGTCGGGTAGCAAGATGCGCATTGAGGGCACGTCCAACATCCATGATTGGCAGGTGGAAAGCCCGTTTATCGGAGGGATGATGGAAGTCGGCCCGGGTTTTCCCACGGAACCCGGCCAGGCCGCGACTCCCGGCAAAATGGAAGTCAAAGCGAACGTGTTTATCCAGGCACGCTCGCTCAAGAGCGTTGAAAAGGACGGCAAGCCCTATAGCGATAAAATGGACGAGATCATGTGGGAACACCTCAAAGAGCCGCAGTACAAACGCATTGTTTACCAGCTTAATGAGCTGACGCTCAAGGAAGCGCCCAAAACCAAGGATGCTCCTTATGTGTTCGATGCCAAGGGCGAACTGGCAGTGGCCGGCGTAACCAACAAGATCGCGATGGAGGTGAATATTTTGCCGCTGGCGGACAACCGGTTGGAAATCACCGGCAAACACACGCTGAAGATGACCGATTTCAAAATTGATCCTCCCGCTCCTAAAATTGCGTTGGGCCTCATCAAAACCGGCGATGAAGTGAAGCTGATTTTCAAGTGGATCGTGGGCCAAAGGAAGATGCCCACCTCTGGAAATTGATAGTGGGGAGAGCCAGCAGGAGTTGGTTGTCGTTCTTAACGCGACGGGCCTAACGAGAGTGTTCGTCGGAAACGGCCGGCGGCGTGGCTTGTGCGGAGGAAATGCTATTTATTCTCCGGCAATCTGCAGCCCAATGCGGAAGCGAGGCTTCCCCGTTGTATTTGTGGGAGGCGGACTATTTCACAAGGCCAACACGGGAAAGAATGCGCATCCGTGATTTACGGTTTGGCTTCAATCAAGGCGATTTGACCATCAAAGTCAGTGGCGAAAACTTGCGTTGCGCTGATCGGCACGACCGTATTCATCACCCCGGTGCCGAGTTTATGCTGCCACTGGATCGCACCGGTTCGGGCGTCCAGCGCGAAGAGCAAATCATTCTTGGTGCCGTAGAATAAAACGCCGTTCTTTTCGACCAGCATCGCCGAGTTGATGTCGTAGCCAAACCCGGCGTTAAGTTCCCAAATCTTCTCCGGCTGGGAAGCACTGGGAGAGAAGGCGTAGAAGAAATCGTTCATCGCCCGAACATAAAAACGATTTTGGTCTTGAGACAGGCCGATAGATTCGCGCACGACATAGTCTCCGGTGCGCCAGACCTCGGCGCCGGTTTGGAGGTTCAGCGCGGTCATTTTGCGGTCGGGAGCGACGATGAAAACCTTGCTGTCGGCACTTACAGGCCAGCAGGCGGCAGGGGAATAGAGCACCCCGGGTTTATCGCCCTTCCACTTCCAGATGAGTTTTCCCGTTGCTGCTTCCAAGGCATAAAGATGCTGATCCCAGGCGCCGAAAATCACTTTGCCGCCATGAATCAACGGTTTCGTTTCGACGAAACCGCCCAAGCCATCGTATTGCCAAACCGTGCGCCCGGAGGCCAGATCGAGCGCGCGGAAAACGCCTTCGCTGGAACCGATATACACCCTGCCGCCTGCTATGCGGGGTGAGGCAACGATGGGACGGTCCGTGACATGCCGCCAGATTTCCTTTCCGCTCGCGGCCTTGAGCGCATAGATAGTTCCATCGGTGGACGCAATGATCACAACGCCTTCGCTCACATCCGGCGTGGCGTAAACGGCGTTTCCGGTAAGAAACTGCCAGCGTTCCCGGCCGGTTTTGAGGGATAGCGCGTACACCTTGCCAGATGCATCTCCGACGATAGCGAGGTCCTTCCAAACCGCCGGAGAACTGGCGATGGTGTAGCCACTCTGATAAATCCAACGCGGCTTAACGCCGGGGTAGCGCGAGTTCACCGAAAAGTCGGGACGCGGGTAATTCCCGGAATTAGTGACATAGTTATGCTTTTGCAGTTTCACCGAATGCCAGGGGGGCGATGTTTGCCGACCAGTGATTCGTTCAGAGAAGGTCATAACGCCGTCCTTAATCTCGACCAGGTTGAAGCCCCCCGCGGCAGCATTCGCGCGCAGGCTTGATCGGCCCATGACGCCGGGTACCCCCTCGAAGAGGTAGCGTTGATTGCCATGTCCGTGGCCGCACAGGACGACCTGCGTATTATAGCGCTTAAGGAGATCAAGCACGACGTACCAGTTGGCAATGCCGTTATCAATCGGGTAATGCGTGATGAAGATGATTGGCTGGTTCGGATCCGGCAGTTGTGCGAGGGTTTCCTTCAGCCAGCGCACGTCCTGGGGCGCCCAGTGGCCATCGCCCATTTTCATCAGCGGCCCTTGGTGCAGACCGATGAAGCGGAAACCGCCCTGTTCGAAAACGAAGCGGTCCGCCGGCCAGAACCGCGCAAAATCCGTCGCTCCGGACTCAGACCACTTGGCGTCGTGATTTCCCGGCAGAATGTGGTACGGCAGCTTCAACTTATCCAGAGACTGCTTTGTCCGCTTAAACTGCTCGCGGGAACCGTACTCCGTCACATCGCCGGAGATCACCACGAAGCTTAACCCGGTCAGCGAATTGATATCGTTTACGGCGGCGTTCAAGTCCTGTTCGCCAGTGTCGCTACCGACGTGAGTATCGCTGAGCCAGGCGAATCGCAGCGGGGCAGTGGCAGCCAGAGCCGCCAGCGGCATAAGATAAAGCAGCACGCAGGGCACAGCACGGCGCAGAAGGCAGACCATTCGCGTCAATAAGCAGTATTTTTGCATAGGTCTATATTCCCCTGCGTTGCGGTTTGCTGCAAGTTAAGATCCCGGTCAGGCAGGCTCGCTCTTCCCGTGGATGTGGCAACTGTCCTTGCGGTTGGAGGTTTGGCCAAGACTGTCCTTAATCGGGTTCGGCTATTAGGTCGTAATCCATGTGGTCAATAATCTTTACCCATGCGAACGCGCCTACGGGTAACTGGCCCTGAATGTAGACCCGGCCATCAATTCCGGGAGCGTCGGCTTCGCTGCGGGCCATCAGGAATCGGCCCGCGGGCTTGCCGGCCAGACGGAGTTTGCGGCGAGCCGAGGCATATTCCCGCGGATTGGTGTGAGTTCGCCGCAATTCCGCCAGGTTGGCCGAACCTTCAATCAGCACCTTAATCGTGCGTCCCACAAATGATTCGGCGACTTGTGCCGCGATTTTGCGCTGCGCCGCCAAGGCAAGGTTGCGCCGTTTTTGTTTAATCTTTTCAGGAACCTGCCCGCCCATTTTTCCGGCGCGTGTCCCTTCTTCGCGCGAATAGGTGAATACGCCCAGGCGCTCAAACCTCGTTTCACGAATAAAGTCCAGCAGGGCTTCAAAACAGGCTTCCGTTTCGCCGGGAAACCCAACAATAAAGGCCGTGCGCAAAGTGACGCCGGGAATGCCGGCGCGGATGCGGTGGATCAGATTGAGAATATGCTCGCGCGAGGTCTCGCGGCGCATCCGCTCGAGCATGTTCGGGTGAATGTGCTGCAGCGGAATGTCCAGATAGCGCGCGACTTTGGGGCACTCCGCTATCGTTTGAATCAGTTCATCCGTCCAATGCGCGGGATGCGTGTAGAGCAGGCGAATCCAAAAGTCTCCCGGCACGGCATTTAACTCACGCAGCAGCGTGCTGATGGTGGAAACCGGGCGCGAAAGCGATTTCCTGGCGGCCCCGAATCTTTCCGGCCTGGAGAAGTTGCCACGGTCGGGGCGCAAATCCATCCCGTAGCAGGTTGAGTCCTGTGAAATAAGGTTCAATTCGCGCACTCCGCTGGCTACGAGAGTTTTGGCTTCGGCCACGATATCGGCCTGCGGACGGCTACGGTACGCGCCCCGGATGCGCGGAATGACGCAGAAACTGCAAGGATGATTGCAACCTTCCGCAATCTTCACATAGGCGAAGTGATGCGGCGTAAGCCGGAATCGCGGGGTTGCATAATCGGGGATGTAGCGGGATCGGGGAGAGATTCTCACCAGGGGAGGAGCCTCAATGGTGCCGCCTCGGGACGTGCATGATTGAGACGGCGGGCGGCGCGCCAGCACCTGGCGGACGACATCCACGATTTGCGGGACCTGGTCAAGGCCCACGAAAGCATCCACTTCCGGCAGCAGCACCGGCAGTTGACTGCGAAACCGCTGCGGCAGGCAGCCGGCGACAACCACCCCCTGGCCGCGCTGTTTCCAGTTGCGCCATTCCACCGATTGCAGAATCGCATTCACGCTCTCTTCCTTGGCTGAATCAATAAAGGCGCAGGTGTTGACAATCACCACGTCCGCTTGCGCGGCTTCGTTGGTAACTTCCAGGCCGGCCCGCAACAGCATGCCTACCATCACCTCGGTATCCACGAGGTTCTTCGCGCAGCCGAGCGAAACCAAACCCACCCGGGCCGGTCGGGTTGCCGTCGGTTCTTTCATCCAAGACCAATCCACTTGCGGCTGGCTGGAAACGAAAGTTGTCCGTCAGTCCGCCTGCTTCCCGCCCACTTGGCCGCCACGCCTTGCAAATGGGCGCTGCAAGCCCGCGCCGCTTCCAGCAGCTTTAGCATCGCCTCGCGCGAGGGAAGCCCATCGGCGGAAATAACCCCATGAACGGCAATATAGAAAACCAGGGTGGCCAGGTTTTCCCCTTTGCCAACCAGGACATTCGATTCCATTCCCGTGCAGCGGCAGAACTGCTCAAACATTTCCCGGGTTAGCCGGGGCGGGCGCCTGCCAGCCGAGCCGGGCGCCGGATAAATCTGCGCGTAACGGGAATTGGCAGGGTCGGGAACCGGGAGCCGCCGATGGCGGTTTTGTTTCCGCCGCGCGGCCTGCGCGATCAGCATGGCGCATTCATGCCGAACCCGCCTGGCCAGGTCTTTATTCCCGGCCGCCAAGTCCTTCGTCAAACGCATTTCCAGCAAGCATAAACTGTAAGCCAGAACTTCGGCAAACAACTGTTCCTTCCGCGATGCCCCGTCCCCGCCAGCGCCTTTTGGTTTAGCCAGTTCCGCTCCGGCTACGGCCAGGATGGTTTTGGCCCAGGCCAATGAGTCGCGGCACAACTGGCGCGCGACGGATTTCGCCCATTCAGAGCGCATTTGAGGCTCGACCGGCTCCGTATAAGGGGAGAGACATTTCATGGGCGTCCCACTTCCAGGCAGACCATGCGCGTCAGGTCGCGCACGATGAGCCGGCCCCCGGCCAATGCCAGTGGCGCCCAGGATTCCCGCCCCTTCAATACCTGCGCCTGGGCCAAGAGCGTGTATTTCTGCGGAAGAGCTTCGATGAGCCGCAGAAGGCCCGAATCATTCATGGCCAGGATCAATCCATTGGCGAGGATAAACGAACCAAGCCCGAATTGTTGGCCGGAGCCGCTGGCCCAGGCCACCTTGCCGTCGAGCGTCAGGCAGACAAATTTGCCGTCGGCGCGGACGCCGTAGAGATGATCGTGATAGCGGATGGGCGTATGCTGGGTGGCGCCAAAGACTTCCGGCGCAAGTTTGAAGAGTGTCCGCGGCGCGAGGCGTCCGCCATCGTTGGCAAGTTGCAGCATCAGGCTGCCGGCGTTATAGCCGCCGGTGAGAAAGAGACGCCCGCCGTCCAGGGGCAGAGGCGAGGGCACCGTGGCAATGCTGATTTTCCAGTCTGGCGTCTCCCACAGGAGCGAGCCGTCCTGGGCGGAGACGCCCACCACGCCCTTGCTGGCGCAATAAACATACATTCGCTGGCCGTCGAATTCCATCGGCATCACGGAGGAATGGGTCATTTTCCAGCCGTGCGGATTGGGGGTTCGCCAAAGGACCTTGCCGGTCTGCGCCTCCACGGCGAGCAGCAGGGCGTCATCGCCACCGGGGGCGAGGATAACCGCGCCCTGATCAAGCAACGGGCACTGGCCGGCATACCAGGGGGGCACGGTGGCGCCGAATTGGCGCGTCAAATCCAGTCCCCACAAGAGTTCGCCGGTGATTGAGTTCAGGGCGACGACGTGGCACTTGGGGCCGATGGCCACAACGAGTTGATCCGTAACGACAGGCACGGTGCGGGACATGCCATGGTTGCGCTTTACGCGGACCGGGTAGCTATAACGCCAAATCTCCCGCCCATCCGCCAGCGAGAGGCAGCGCAACGCATCCTGTTGCTGATCGCGGTCATAGTCCATGAGATAGACCCGGCCGTTCAGAATCACGGGACCGGCGTAACCTTCGCCCACGTCAATTGCCCATAATTCGCGCGGTTGGCCCGGAGCCCAACTCCGTTCGAGGCTGACCGCTTCCGCGCTGATCGCATCGCGCTGAGGGCCGCGGAACTGGGGCCACGCGCCGGGAAGATTCGCCGGCTGCCCCTCCGAGCGCAGGAGCTTGCCGGCTAAAACCGGGTTGGCCCGGGCCCCCGTCTCGCTGCCCGGATCGTGGTCAGTCCCCGGCACCCGCTTCGCCATGGGCGCGCCCGGGCCCAGATGAAGCCAGAGCGCATATGCCCCCAATGCCAGCAGCGCTAGTGCGGCCGGGATCAGCAAGGCTATCCTGTTCGCGGCTGGCAGTTTCATCAAACGGCACCTGGCATCGAGGGGCGGTCCCCGGGGAGAACTTCGCCGGCTCGGCGGCGCGCGCGCGCGCGCATTCCGCCTTTATCGGAGCGGGGAAATCGTTCGCCACTGCGACCGTGAATTGAGCCGGCAGGCAAACCGGAATTGGGGACGGCGCTGGTTATGTCTGACCTCTCTTCTTTCTTCTGCCGGGGGATTGGGGGCAGACGCGGGGGGCACGCTTCGCGAGCTGATCATGGGCGGCGGCCAGTTCCGCTCGCAGTTGACTCAACTGGTGCTGCAGATGCCGGTTTTTCTGGCGGGCATTGTTCAACTCGCGGGAGCGGCGGCGCAACTCGAGTTGCGAAACAACATGGTGCGCCAGTATGCGGAGTGCCTCGCGCTGGTTCGGGCCAAGCTGGCGCGCGACTTTATCAAGGACGCAGAGCGTTCCCAGCGCATGCCCATCGGGGGTAATCAACGGCGCCCCGGCATAGAAGCGAATTTTGGGTTCGGAAACCACCATCGGGCTGCTGGCAAAACGAGGGTCCAATGTCGCGTCGGGCACGATAAACAAGCCCGGCTGGGTGATGGCATACGCGCAAAACGAATGCCCGCGCGAGGTCTCGCTGATGGTGAGCCCGATCTTCGACTTGAACCATTGCCGATTTTCGTCCACCAGCGAGATCAAGGCCATCGGAGCTTCACAAATCGTTGCGGCCAGCTCCGTCAGATCGTCAAACACCTCCTCCGGCACAGTGTCGAGCACTTCGTATTGCCAAAGAACTTTAAGCCGTTTCGTCTCCGTTGCTGCAGGCGGGGCAATCATGTTGTCAGCGGGTTGCGCCAGCCATAGCCGGGCTTCACGGCGCCGATTGATAAGCGCCCAGGGCCGCCATGACTGGAATTACATCGGGTCGCGGTTCGCATTCTGATAGCAGATAAAGCTGGCCGGGGCCTGGCCAACCGCCGCAAACCACTGCGGACAATAGGAGGCCATCCAAACCACGTCGCCGGCCTGCACCGGATGCCAATCATCCGCCAAACGGTAGATGGCTTGGCCGCGGACCATTAACAAGCCGCGCTCCATGCCGGGCACTTCGACCGCCGGCAGAGTGGCTCCGGGCTGACAGGTCACGAGATTCACCGCCATATCAAACGCCGGCTGCCCGGGCAGCAGGGACTGCCAGCGCATGCCATCGGCGCCCCGGATGGGCTGGCCTTTGACTTCGCGCTCATGCCCGACAAACCCCACCGGCTGCGCCAGTTGCGGCAGAGGCTCATACCGCTTTTGGAAAATCAACAAGCGCGCCGCCGCCGCCGCGCTGGCGATCTGAACGTCCTGGCCGGCGGGAAGGTAGGCATAGCTGCCCGGTTCAAGGCGATGCTTGCGAGCTTCGATCAGGATGGTCGCCGCCCCTTCGAGCAGGTAAACGAAGTATTGATTTGCGCCCGTGTTGCCCGCGCAATGGCCTTCCTTGGTCAGCGCGATCAATATTTGGGAGAACCGCGCCCCCAACGCGGGCGAGATGAGCACCTGGCACACTGCCTTCTCCCAACCCGGCAGATAGCTGGAGGCAACACTGCCGGACGCAAACACGGCATAGCGTTCGTGGACAGCGTTGCGCGAGAAACCAAATAAATCTGTCATAATTCCGATACTCACTCCGGCCTTACGAAATGAGTCTAGGCGAGGCCAACCCCTGCCCGCAAGGAGGAGTTGCATCTTCCTGCCACAACCAGCCGTAGCCGTTGTATTGGCAGCAGAACGGGCCGGAACCAAGGCCAAAAGGCCGGAGAGCTGTTCTCGATTGAGAACCGCGCAATATAGAGCCACGCTGGAGTGTCCGAGCCGGGCTTTGCCCGGAAGATTGTGAAGGCCACGTAACACCACAGACCGGAAGAACTGCCTCTTGATGCACGCGGCGCTCCGCACCGGCCTGCTACCATCAACCTCAAAAAATTGCCCTTGCGCGAAGACACCCCGTCCGTCAGCCTTCCTCCAGACCCTTGGGGTGGGGGCGGCTGGAACTTCCAGCCCAAGGAATGGCAGGAAGCTGAGTCGCTCTCCGGCCCGTAATAAACAGACAATTAGAACAACAATAGAGAGGACCTACATTATGAAAATACTATCCCCTCCGCGCACGGGCAGTCTGGGCGCGGAAACCTACTACCAGTCCCCCTTCGGCGTGTGCGCCCGGCGGCGCACCGTTCCCCGGGACCGACCCTCGGAGCGCAAGGCGGCCGCACGGTCGTATTTTGGGATTTCCTCACGGGAGTGGGGACTCAAGCTCAGCGAAGCGCAGCGCGAGCGCTGGAACGCCGCGGCGCTGCACGTCCCCAGCCGGCCCTGGATGGGACAATATTCGCATCTGAGCGGGCAGCAATTCTGCGTCCAGATCAACAGCACCCTGCGGGGGCTGGGTCTGGCGCCGGTGGAGGAACCGCCCGCCCCGGTGGTCTTCGGCCCCAACCCGGTCACCGGGCTGGAGATCGTCAATGACGCCGAAGACGGGGTTCGGCTGCGGCTCAACGTCGGGGCCGTCCATGAAGACATCATGGTCTTTGGGCAGCCACCGTGCAGTGCGGGCCGGATGAAGCCCCGCCGTGTCTATTACCTGGGTCTGTTGGGCCCGAGCCAGAACGGGCAAAGCGACATCACGGACCTCTATACGGCCCGGTTTGGGCGGCCCGCCCCGGGGCAGAAGGTGTTTATCGCCGTGGTTCAGACCCGGAACGGCTGGAAAGGCCAAAGCCGGGTTCACAACGCCATCGTTCCGCCGCCGCCGCTGTTGAAATCTCAGCAAGCGGCTGAAACGGCAAGGGTTAAGAAATCGAAGCCCGCCGCCGCCCCGGCATCCACCGCCGCCCGCGAGGCCGTTCCTTCTCCGTCCTTCCAGGCCATGTACAAGGGGAGTACATCGGAAGCCCGACAGGAGCACATGGAAAATAAGTATGAGCCCCCTTTGAGCCTCCTTTGTACACCCGTTGTACACGACCTAATGGGAGCGTTGGGCTGGCTGGGGCGGGTAGGGCGGGTTTGGGCGCGGGCCTGAGCCGGAATGGAGGAATAGACGACCTGCGGGTGATGTAAAACGACGTTTCAAGGCGGGAGGGAGAGGACGAGAGCGTTCGGCACAGCTGGAACGGGCGGATGGGTGTTGTCGCGTGCCTTGGTTTTTATCGTGAAGGTGATGTTGAATTGTCGGAGCGTTGCATTGCCGAGGCTAGTTTCATTTTGGGGTTGTCTGATTGTCTGCGACGGCTTTGGGGTTTGGATGGAAGGCTCAGGTTTGGACGGATGGCGTTGGGGCGGAGTAATGTTGTGGGGAGGAGATGGCGATTGCCAAGCTGGGCATGGGGAAAGAGTCTAACGGCTGAACAAATTAAACAGGAGGAGAAGGAAACAAGGCAGGGCACTTGTCCGCGTTTCGAGAGGGGCAAGATGGAAAGCCTCACGAGGAACCTCGCAAGCTCGGCGTGGGCGGCTGAACTGCCTTTACCCGGGGTGGCCGGCTTTGCTGAAGGAGGCCCTTTTATATTCGGGTTCTCGCCGGAGAGAAATCGAGAGGCCAAAAGGCGCGCCTGCCAGAAGCCCCGGGCGTTAAGCGGAAGCGGGAGGCAAGGTCAAGTGACGGCGCAACACCTGGATCAGGTTGTCCAATTGCGCGTCGTTGTGCTCGCTGGAGATGACAAAACGAAAGCAGCCGCCGGGCGGGCCTCCAGGGTACTTGAGGAACGGCGGGAAGATGGCGGCGGCAAAAAGGCTGCGGCTCAGGCGGGCGGCTTCGTCCGGGTGCCGGGGGAGCAAGGGGATAATGGGGCCCGGGGCATCGGGCAGCGCCAGGCCGGCCTGGCGCAATGCCGTTTTTACCCGCGCCGCGTTCCTCAACAGCCGTGGCCGCAAAGTTCGGGTGGATTTCAGGATGCGCAGGCTGGTTAGCGCCGCCTGCGCCAGCGGGAGGGGCAGGGGGGTGCTGCCGACGAACATCCGGCTTTGGCTCAGAATCCGGTGGCGGAAGGCTTGGGAGCAGAGGATTGCGCCGCCATAGGAGCCGAGGGCTTTGCTCAGCGTGATCGTCTGGATGATGCGGTCGCGGCTGACGCCCGCGTGTTCGAGCGTTCCTCGTCCGGTGCGCCCCAGCACCCCCGCCCCATGCGCATCATCCACCACCAGCATCGCGTCCCGGGGGAGCAACGCCAGGTATTCGGCCAGGGGCGCAGCGGAGCCGTCGCCCGAGAACATCCCATCCGTCAGCACGACCAGTTTAGCGGCTGGGCCGCAACGGCGGGCGGCCTGGGCCAGCGCCGCGGCATCCCGGGATTTGAAGCGGAGCACAGGGCAATCCAGCAGCCGCGCCGCGTCGGCAAGCGAAGTGTGCGCCCGCTCGTCAATCAGCGCGTGGGAGAAATTTCCCGCCAGGGCCTGCGCGGTGATTAAGTTGGTGGCGTAGCCGCTGGGAACCAGCAGCGCGCTTTCGGCGTCAAAGAACTCCACCAGCCGGGTTTCCAGCTCGCGGTAAAGCGCGTGATTTCCCGTGGTCAGACGCGAGGCGGCCACGTTTAGCCCGTATTTTTTCACGCCGGTTTGCAGCGCCGCCATCACGCGCGGGTGGCTGGCGAGGCGGAAATAATCGCAGCCAGAGTAATAGGAGAGCTTGCGCCGGCGATACCGCACGAACGTGCGGTCAATTTGCTGCAGCGGTTCGGGTTCAGTCATCGGAACAGTTTATACCGGGCGCCGCGGGTTCTTACTTTTCCCCCGGGCGCTTCAGGATCTTTCCAAACTCGCTTTCGCCCGGCTCGATCTCGATGCGCGCCGGCGCCTTGGGGCTGGACCCGTGGGCGGGCGGAGCGGGCCGCGCCGGCGATTTCGAGGGCCGGGGCGCGAGGGGAAAAGCGGGCGGGCGCAATGGCGGCGGCGGGGCGCTTCCGGGCTCGTTTTCGCCGGGGTCGGGGCTTTTTCCCGGGATGTACCAGTTTTTGCGGCTGTCCAGCCATGCCCGGTATCGCTGCACGGTCCACATGCCGTGCTCGGCGCCCGTTTCCAGCGACGAGCTGATTTTGAAGAAGTCGCGATTGCGAATGAAGTTTTTTACCGCGTGCGTGGGGACCAGAATCTCACACTCGGGCACGCGGATATTGAACTCGGGGCGGAAGCACAGCCGCTGCGAAATGACCGCCAACATGCAATCGGCCAGTTGCGCCGCCACGCTGCTTTGAATTTCCGCCGGGAACGCCGAGACCACCCGCTGGAGCGCCTCCGCGCAGGTCGAGGAATGGACGGTGGCCATGACGAGGTGACCGGTTTCGGCGGCGGCCAGGGTCAGGCGCATGGTTTCGGGGTCGCGCATTTCGCCCACCATCAGCACGTCGGGGTCTTCGCGCAGCGAATCAATGAGCGCCTGCTCGAAGCTGGGAGTGTCGCGCCCGACCTCGCGCTGGCGGATATAGGCGCGCCGGGGCCGGAAGGTGAACTCGATGGGGCTTTCGATGGTCAGGATGTGGCGCGTCTCGGTCATGTTGATCTGTTCGATCAGGGCCGCCAGGGTCGAGGATTTGCCGGAGCCGGTCGCGCCGCTGACCAGGATCAGCCCGTGGTGGCCGGTGACCAGCTTTTTGAAATCGGGGTGCAGGTTGAGTTTTTCAATGGTGGCGATGAAGGACGAGAGCAGCCGGATGGCAAAGCCAATCCCGCGCGAAGTCATGAGGATGTTCAGCCGGCAGCGGCAGCCGCGGTAGTTTCGCGAGCAATCATAGGAGCGCTGTTCGAGGAACCGGGGCCATTCCTCTTCGCCGATGACGCCGCGCGCCCATTCCGCCAGCAGGTTCGCCGGCAGGGGGTCGCCGGTCGTGCGCAGTTCACCGCGGATCCGTATCGCCGCCGGCAGCCCCGCCTCCAGATGCAAGTCGCTGGCTCCGTTGTTGGCCGCCAGCGCGACTAGTGATTCCAGGTCCATGCTGCAATCCTATTCCACAGCGCCGCCCCGGGTAAAGGATTCCTTGGCGGCCAGGGGGTGGCCGCGTTTTTCGCCGCGGTGCGCGGCCCATTCAGCCCGCCGGCCGCTGCAGGTCTTGCTTCCATTCCGCGATCGCGACCTGTATTTGCGCCGCCGCGTTCAGTTTAGGTTTCACGTGCTTGAGTTGGTACCAAGGCTGCAGCCCCAGCAGATCAGGGGTCACGAGGATTTGTCCGTCGCAATCCGGGCCGGCGCCGATGCCGATCGTGGGGATGGGAACTTGCCGGGTGATGGCCTGGGCCACGCGCGGGGAAACCAGTTCGAGCACGATGGCGAAAGCTCCCGCCTCCGCCAGGGCCTGGGCATCGGCCAGCAATTTCAGGCGTTCGGCCTCGCTTTTGCCCTTGAGGTGGTAGCCGTTTTCCTCCCGCACATGCTGCGGCAACATTCCCAGGTGCCCCAGGAACGGGATGCCGGCGGCCACGATTGCCCGGACTTGATCCAGAATCTCGCGGCCGCCCTCGGCTTTGACGGCTTCCGCCCCGGCAGCGACCAGGCGCCGGGCGTTGGCCAGCGCGTCCGCCGCGGTTGCGTAGCTTCGGAAGGGCAGGTCGGCGGCCAGCAAGGCGCGCGGGCGGCTCCGGGCGGCGGCGCGGACGTGGTGCTCCATTTCGGCCATGGTGACGGAGGTGGTGTCCGGGTAGCCCAGCACCACCATTCCCAGCGAGTCGCCCACCAGGATCAGGGGAATGCCGGCCTGGTCCAGGAGGCGGGTCGTCGGAAAGTCGTAGGCGGTTAGTGCGGCGATCTTTTCGCCTCGCGATTTCATCGCACGGATGTCCGCCGCGGTGATTTTGATTCCCGTCATGCTTCAACCATCGAGGCAGAACCGGGGCAGGACAAGTGGAAAATCAAGGCGGGCGGAAAGGTCAGCCGAAGGAAGCAGGCCTGACCATTCCTGGCAGCCGCGGGAAACTGGCGAGCAATTCGGCGGGGGCGGTTGTGGCCGTGCCCGTTTTCCCGACGACGATGCCCGCGGCGTGGTTGGAAATGATGGCCGCTTCCACCGGGGAAGCGCCGGCGGCGATTGCCAGGGTGAACGTGGCGATGACCGTATCGCCCGCGCCGGATACGTCGAACACGTCGCGGGCGACGGTGGGGATGTGGAAAGGCTTTTTGCCATGCTGGCAGAGCAGCATCCCGAGTTCGCCCAGGGTGATCAGGAGCACCGCCGGGCGGAGAGTGCGCAGCAGGTAATCGGCCACGCGCAGCAAGCTGGGGTCTTTGAGCGGCCGGCTTTGCCGGGTTTCGTCGGCCAGGCCGGCCATTTCAAAGGCTTCCTTGCGGTTGGGGGTAATCAGCGAAAGGCCGGACAAGTCCAGCCGGTGCACGGGTTTGGGGTCCATGCTCAGCCAGACGCCGTGCGCGCGGCAAATCTGCTTGAGTTCATCCAGCAGCGGCTGGGTTACCACGCCTTTGCCGTAATCACCGACGATGACCGCCGCCGAGCGGGGAATCATCGTCTCGAGGGTCCGCAGCAGCCGTGAGCTGAGCGCCGGCTTCAGTTCGGCGTGCGACTCGCGGTCAATGCGCACCACCTGCTGTTTGTGGGCGACCACGCGCGTCTTGACGCTGGTGGTGCGCGTGGCGTCGGCGATTAGCCCCCGGCAGCCGATGCGGTGTTCGCCGAGCAGGTGCTTAAGCTGCGCGCCCGCCGCATCGCGGCCCACGGCGCCGATCAGTTCCGTCCGCACCTGGAGGGCCGTCAGATTGCGCGCGACGTTGGCCGCGCCGCCGGGCATGAAACTTTCGCTCTCGAAATCCAGCACCGGCACCGGGGCTTCCGGCGAAATACGCCCGACGCTGCCCTGCACGAAATGGTCGAGCATGGCATCGCCCACTACCAATATCTGCTTTTGCCTCGCTCGGACCAGAATCTGCCGCGCGCGGCTTGCCGAGAGACTGGATGGCTTCATGTCCGCGCCATTAAGACGCAATGCCGCGGATTTGTCGAGTGGGATGGCGCGGAGCGTTTCCCGGTTTCAGGGCGGGGGGTTGATTTAGGCTTTGGCCTTCGCCAGCCAGGCGCTAGGATGGGGCGTGTTTCGTCCGTGTATAGATATTCATGAGGGCAAGGTGAAGCAGCTTGTCGGCGGCACGCTTGGCGAAGAGCCGGGAAGATTGCGGACGAACTTTGTCTCGGATCGGCCCGCGGCCTGGTATGCCGAGCTGTATAAGCGCGACGGGCTCACGGGTGGGCATGTGATTATGCTCGGCCCCGGCAATGAAGCCCAGGCGCGGGAAGCCTTGCAGGCCTACCCGGGAGGGCTGCAAATCGGCGGCGGAATCAACCTGGATAATGCCCCGGGCTGGCTGGAGGCGGGGGCGTCGCACCTGATCGTCACCTCCTGGGTATTTCGCCAGGGGCAGGTGGACTGGGAGCGCCTGGCGCAACTGCGGGCGGCGATTGGCCGCGCGCGGCTGGTTTTGGATTTGAGCTGCCGGCGGCGCGGCAAGGATTATTTTGTGGTGACTGACCGTTGGCAGAAGTTTACCGAGGTGGCAATTGGCCCGGCGAACTTGGAGCGGCTGGCGGGTTTCTGCGCGGAGTTTCTTATTCATGCCGTTGACGTGGAAGGGTTGTGCCGCGGGATTGACCAGGAGCTGGTTTCCCGGTTGGGTCAGTGGTCGCCGCTTCCCACCACCTACGCCGGCGGGGCGCAGTCGCTTGCCGACCTGGAGACGGTCACGCGGCTGGGGCAGGGGAGGGTTGATCTGACGATTGGCTCGGCCCTGGATATTTTTGGCGGCCGCGGCGTACGCTACAAGGATGCCGTGGAGTTTAACCGCCGGTGCCAGGCGTCCAAGACCTGAACTGCTTTCTCTTTGACGGGCGGGGGGCGTTCCCCTAGCGTTTAGAGGTTCTCACACCGTACATGATCAAGTACATCTTAACAAAGTTTATCGGTTCGAAGAACGACCGCGAGATTCGGCGCCTTCGGCCTTTAGTGGCCCGGATCAATGCCCTCGAAACCGAGCTCCAGAAGGTTTCTGACGACGTTTTGCGCCAGAAAACCGCCGCCTGGAAGGAGGAATTATCCCGGATTCAGGATGACAAAGAGCTGGCGCGGCGGCTGGACGAGATTCTGCCGGAGGCGTTTGCCGTCGTGAAGAATGCCTGCCGGCGGCTTTGTGGGACCGAGATTATCGTGCGGGAACACCCGCTGAAGTGGGAGATGATTCCTTTTGACGTGCAGCTTATTGGCGGTTATGCGCTGCATACGTCGCGGATAGCGGAAATGGCCACCGGAGAAGGGAAGACGCTCGTGGCCACCCTGCCGGTCTATCTCAACGCCTTGAGCGGCCGCGGGGTCCATATCGTGACCGTTAATGATTACCTCGCGGCGCGCGACAGCGAGTGGATGGGCGCGGTGTATAAGTTTCTCGGGTTGACCGTGGGGTGCATTTTGCATGATCAGCCGCCGCGGGTTCGGCGCGAGCAGTACAACTGCGACATTACCTACGGAACCAATGCGGAATTCGGGTTTGATTATCTGCGGGACAACGGCATGGCCTCGCGCAAGGAGGAGCAGGTTCAGCGGGGGCATTATTACGCTATCGTGGACGAAGTGGACTCGATCCTGATTGATGAAGCGCGCACGCCGCTCATTATCAGTGGTCCGGCGGTGGTGACGCATGACGAGCAATATGCAAATTTCCGGCCGCAAGTGGAGGCGCTTTTCCATGTGCAGGAGCGCCTCTGCAACCGGTTTCTCGCGGAAGCGCAGGAACTGCTGCGCAAGTTGCACCCGGCCGACGGCTCCAATCCCGAGCACCCGGAGGAACTGGAAAGGCAAATTGGCCTGTTGTTATTCCGCGTCAAGTGTGGCCAGCCCAAATCGGGGGGCCTGTTAAAGTTGCTGGAGGAACCCGAGAACCTCCGCCTGATGAACCAGGCTGAACTGCAGTTGCACGCCGACCAGAAGAAGATTGAGCTCTACAAGGAGAAGGAAGAGTTGTTCTTCGCGATCGACGAAAAGAGCCACGAGACGGACCTCACCGAAAAGGGGCGCAATTACCTCAGCCCGAAGGACCCGGATGCCTTTATGTTGCCGGACCTGCCGACGGCGTTGCATACGATCGACACGGGGCCGGAGGAAGACGCGCGCAAGCGGTTGGAAGCGAAAACCAGGCTCCAGCAGGAGTTTGAAACCAAAGCCCAGCGCATTCATGCCATTTCCCAGTTGCTCAAGGCGTATTGTTTGTACCAAAAGGACGTGCAGTATGTCGTCCAGGGCAACAAGGTCATCATCGTGGACGAAAACACGGGCCGCCTGATGACGGGGCGGCGGTGGAGCGACGGCTTGCACCAGGCGGTTGAGGCCAAGGAGCAGGTTGAGATCGAGCGTGAGACGCAGACGCTGGCGACGATTACCATCCAGAACTATTTCCGCCTTTACCACAAGCTGGCGGGCATGACCGGCACGGCGGAAACCGAGGCCTCCGAGTTCTTTGACATCTACAAGCTGGGCGTGCTTGTCATCCCCACCAACCGGCCGGTGGCGCGCAAAGACGCGAACGATTCGGTTTACAAGACCAAGCGCGAGAAGTATAACGCCGTCCTCAAAGAGATTAAGGAAATCCACGGGCAGGGCCGGCCTATTTTGGTCGGCACCATTTCGGTGGAGGTCAGCGAGCACCTGTCGCGCATGTTAAAGCGGGAGGGGATCATCCACTCGGTGCTCAACGCCAAGTTTCACCAGCAGGAGGCGGAAATCGTCGCCCGCGCCGGTCAGCGCGGCTCCGTGACCATTGCGACGAATATGGCCGGGCGCGGCACGGATATCAAGCTGGGGCCGGGCGTGGCGGATTCCGGGGGCTTGCACGTCATGGGAACCGAGCGGCACGAAGCGCGCCGGATTGACCGGCAGTTGCGCGGCCGCTGCGCCCGCCAGGGCGACCCGGGGTCCTCGCATTTTTACATCTCGCTGGAAGATGATTTGATGCGCTTGTTTGGTTCTGACAAGATTGTCAAATACATGGAGAAGATGGGGCTCGAAGAGGGCCAGGAACTGGAACACCCGTTGCTGAACCGGTCAATCGGCCAGGCCCAGAAGCGCGTCGAGCAGCATAACTTCCAGATTCGCAAACGCACGCTCGAGTACGACGACGTGATGAATAAGCAGCGCGAAGTCATTTACGGCTTTCGCAATGAGATTATCCATTCCGCGGACGTCCGCGACCGTCTCATGGACATCATGGAGGAGGTGGTGCTCCAGAAGGTTGAGCAGTTCACTACGGACGAGACCGATTTGCACGATTGGAAAGTGCGGTCACTGGCCGACTGGGTGAATCTGAATTTTCCCATCGGGATGCCCGAGAAGGAAATTATCAAGGCCGCCGAGGCGGGCAAAGAAGAGCCGGTTAAAGGCTCCATTTTCGAGAACCTCAGCCCGGCGCAGTTTTCTGTTTGCACCTTCATCTCGGACAATGTCCGCAAGGCCTACGAGATTAAAATCAGCTTTGAGGACCCGGAGGCGCTCAAGGAGGTCGAGCGCTATACGATCTTAAACGCCATTGACAAACTGTGGCAGGAACATCTCTACGAGATGGACAGTCTCCGCTACAGCATTGGATTGCGCGCGCATGGCCAGCGGGATCCGCTTATCGAATACAAGGCCGAGGCGTACAAAATCTTTGATGAGTTGATGGTCAACATTAAGACCGAGATTTGCCATAATATCTTCCGCAGCGCCTCCAGCCTGATGGCCTTTGAAAACTTTTTGCATAATGTACCCCAGCAGGCTACGCATCAATCCACCAGCGCCTTCGGCGGCACCACGACGGGGACCAGTTCGGGCGCCGGTCTTGCACCTCGAGCATCCCAGCAGGGCAGCGATATCGTCAGTGAGGCTGCCGCGGCCGTCGAGCGGGCCAAGCCGGTTCGAGCGGGCCCCAAGGTTGGCCGCAATGATCCTTGCCCATGCGGCAGCGGAAAGAAATACAAACAGTGTTGCGGCAGGAATTGACCGGCCGAGGTGGAGGGATTTTCAGGCGCATATTCCGGCGCAAAAAAAACGAGAGAAGACCGGAGTCTTCTCTCGTTTTAGCTTGGACTGATTCGGTAGCGCTTGTCAGCTCCAAATCGTTCCCGTTCTCAGGCAACCCACTGTGCCACTTTCAGCGGGGCCTTGGATCGCAAGACGGGCTGTTTGAATTAGTCGGCTTCCAGAGCGGCGATTAATTTGGGCAGGATTACTTCCCGGGAAAAGAGAGCGCGGACGTCTGCAGGCAATTGGCGGATGGTCCGCTCTGTATCAGCGGCGAGTTGCTGAATGTGTTTTACCATCCGTTCCACCTCCCTGTGCTGGGCCGCGAGATCCCAAACGAGCCCACAATATCACCCCAAAACACGAAAGGGCGAAGGGCCGAGAGCGGTCGTTTGGTGCAGATTGGCTTACCGTGGGAACGCCATGACAATGGGCCGAAACTCCGATTTGCTCCGCGCCAAGCGGAAAACCAATTAAGAAAGAGCGGCGCCGAACCTTGCCGCCATAGAATGGAGCACAAAACGTCCCTCGCGCAAAACATGCACCTCAAAGTCGGGAGGGAGCGCCAAAATGGTTTTGAGGGTGGCAGAAAAATCAATCCGAGAGAACTCTTCAATAGCATAATTCGGATAGAGGTGCTCTGGTCGGGGACTTGCGGCAGCTTGGCAAGGGATCGGCACGCCGCTGGAGGAAATGTGGAGGCGCTGTGTGGGCGGTTAGTTACAGTGAATTTGAAACAAAAGGAAGCGATAGAGTTTCCGACAGGAGCAGGCCGGCCTGGGTAGAGGAAGGTGTTTTGGGAGCGGAGACCGCGTTGTCGCCCGTGTTTGCGGTGCCGGGAGTCGGGCTGCATATCCCGATCTTGGAGGGTGTTGCCCAAAACGGAGGTGCGCCTTAAGGGATGATAACCCGTCGAAAGATTAGACAGGCTTAGCGGGGATCGGTATTTTCGGACGGTCGAGATGACTTCCAGCGACCGAGAGAATCTGGGCATGGAGACCCCGCAAGGGCCAGGGGGCTGCTTCAACACCACCCATTGGTCGGTGGTGCTGAGGGCTGGGCGCTCCGACACGCCGCGGGCACGGGCGGCGCTGGATCAGCTTTGCCGGCATTATTGGCAGCCGCTGTATGCGTATGTACGGCGGGCGGGGTATTCGCGGGAGGAGGCGGAGGATTTGACCCAGGAGTTCTTCGCGCGGCTGCTGGCGCAGAACAGTGTGGCACGGGCGGATCCGATGCGGGGGCGGTTCAGGTCGTTCTTGCTCTCGTCGCTGAAGCATTTCCTGATGAACGAATGGGACAAGGCGCGGGCGCAAAAACGGGGCGGTGGGGTGCCGGTGCTTTCACTGGCATTCGACGCGGCGGAGACGAGTTGCGCGTCGGCGGTGGCCCCGGGGGACACCCCCGACCGAGCTTATGACCGTCAATGGGTCTTGGCGCTGCTGGAAGTGGTGCTGGGGCGGCTGCGCGAGGAGCACCAGGCGGCGGGGCGGGAGGGAACGTTTCTCGGGCTGAAGGACACGTTGGCGGGAGGGCGGTCGGAGATTCCGTACCGGGAACTGGGAGCGCGGTTGGGAATGAGCGAAGGGGCGGTGAAGGTGGCGGCACACCGGCTGCGGGCGCGGTATCGGGAGTTACTGCGAGAAGAGATTGCAAATACGGTGGCGAGGCCGGAGGAGGTGGAGAAAGAGTTGCGCGAGTTGTTTGCGGCGTTGGCTTATTGAGGCCGTTGCCTGAGTTGCCGGCGGTGGGACCGTAACTTTGGAGCGCGCTTCCGGTAGTAAGCAGTGTATGAACTGTATGATGCTGGGTGGGTTGATGCTGAGTTCCTCAGAGATACTGCTTATCTTTTTGGCGCTGCTGGTCACAGCAGGGATAGCGGCAGCAGTGATTGCGTTCGTTGTCTGGCTGACGCGGCGAGGAGCGGCGGGCATGCCGGACAAGGCGCCCATCCAACAACCGCCGCCGTCAACCTCTGCGCCAGCAAGGCGGCAAGGCAGGAAGTTCGCTTTTGTCGAGGAGCGAGGGGGCAAGTTGCGGGTTCGTTGGTGGGTCTGCTGCGTTTCGATGGGGGTAGGGGTATTGGCGACGGCGCTGGTCCTCGAGCTCTTTCTGAGGATTGGCGGCTGGCGGAACGAAAAGGTGTGGATTCCCGCCATCGTCGTCGGGGCGGGGTCAATCTGCGCATGGTTGATCTACGAGTTCAGCCAGGCAAGGGAAGCGCGCGCAACGGGGTGGCCCGCTTCTGCGCCTGTGTCACCGATCCCGGGAGGAACTGTGGTTCTTGCCGCCTGTCCGCGATGCGGGGCGGCGCTGCCGGCGGACGCGCCGCAGGGGTTATGCCCACGCTGCGTGCTGGGGGTCGGGCTGGCGACGCACACGGAGGCGACGGGAGAATCGGGGCCGCACGGGACTAAGGTGGTTCAGCCGCCGCCAGAACCCGCAGAGATTGCGAAGCATTTCCCGCAACTGGAGATTCTGGAATGTCTGGGGCGGGGCGGGATGGGGGTGGTCTATAAGGCGCGACAGCCGAAGCTAAACCGGCTCGTGGCTTTGAAAATCCTCGCACCGGAAAGGGGTGCGGATCCGCAGTTCACCGAACGCTTCTTGCGGGAGGCGCAGGCGCTGGCGCGGTTGAACCACCCGAACATCGTAACGGTGCATGATTTCGGGGAAGCGGAGGGACTTTACTACCTGCTGATGGAGTATGTGGACGGGATGACGCTGCGGCAGTTGTTGCATGGGCAGAAGATTGCGCCGGAAGAGGCCCTGAGCATCGTGCCGAAGATTTGCGAGGCGCTGCAGTTTGCGCACGAGTTGGGGGTGGTGCACCGGGACATCAAACCGGAGAACGTGCTGGTGGACTGGCAGGGGCGGGTGAAGATCGCAGACTTCGGCATCGCCAAGATCGTGGCCGCCGACCAGCCGCGGCAGGCGATCACGCAGGACCAGGTGATCGGCACGCCGCATTACATGGCGCCGGAGCAGGTGGAGAAGCCGCAGTTGGTGGACCACCGGGCGGACATTTACTCGCTGGGGGTGGTGTTCTACGAGATGCTGACGGGCGAACTGCCGCTGGGGAAGTTCCAGCCGCCGTCAAAGAAGGTGCAGGTGGACGTGCGCCTGGACGAGGTGGTGTTGCACGCGTTGGAGAAGGAGCCAGAGCGGCGTTACCAGCATGCCAGCGAGGTGAAGACGGCCGTTGAGACGATTGCGGCCACGCCCGGAGCGCCGGCGGCCTGTGCGCCCGCGGGGCCGCCCGTAGTCATCAAGCGCTGGCGGGACGCCTGGATTTGGAACTGGGAGTATATCCAGTTGTTCCTGATCGTGCCGATAGTAGCCGCCGGGCTGGCTTTGCCGTTCCTCCTGCCCCGTTTGGGCCTACGAGCGCTCTGGATGTTCGCCGCCGCGTTGGGAGGCATCGCGTTTGCCATCACGTATGCCATCGTGGGCCGGCAGGTCCGCCGGGCGCGGGCGGAGGTGTCACGAACCGAGCGTGACGTGGCGGAGTGCCTCATGTTTCGGCGGCCGTTCCAGTCGCCCGGGGTGGCGGTGATGCACGAGGACCGGCTGGAGCTGATTCCCATCGTGGGCTCGCCCATCATTGTGCCGCTGGCGGACATCGTCGCAGTCAAGGAGGTGCGGTGGTTCAACGGGCAGCGGCTTTTTTTCAAGAGGGGCTTTGTGATGGACCTGGCGAATGGCCAGCGGGTGGGCGTGGCAGTGGCGGAAGTGTTCGCCCGCCGCTGGCGGGCCAAGCTGAGCCGCGGCACGCTGCCGGAGATTCCGGCGGGCAGCGGGCGGGATCAGAGCCTCCTTGCGTCGGCTGCGGCGAAGAAGTGGATGATGGCGGCGCGATGGACGGCGCGGGTGCTGGGCACGCTGTTGTTTGCCTTCTACGGGCTCTTTCTCTTCGGCGAAGGGGTGCCGCCAATCGGATCGCAGCCGGAGGGGGTGCAGTTGAGTTTCGTGGGGGTGGGGCTGATGCTGCTGGGATTTGTGGTGGGCTGGCAGCGAGAAGGAGCGGCGGCGCTGCTGATTGCGTCGGGTTGGACGGTGTTCCGCATCGCTGAGGGTGGTTTTGGGCTGGGAGCGTTTGAGGCGCCGCTGCTGGTGGCGGCGTTGTATGGGCTATACTGGTGGGTGACGCAGGTGCGGAAGACGCACCTCGCGTTGGCAGCGGTCGCAGCGTTGGTGATGGCGCTAACTTGGGGGCAACTGATTTGCCCGACCAGCGTGTTCGTGCGGGGGATGATCATTGACGCGGAAACGACCAGACCTATCGCGGACGCGGAACTGACGCTGGAAGGCAGCCCGGAGAAACGGGGCGAGGAGGGAATGCATCCCAACACGCGTTCGCGCAAAGACGGACGGTTTACTCTCTACGTCGGCTGGTATGCGGAGCAAAAGAAGATGACCATCGCGGCGCCGGGTTACGAGACGCTCACGACCAATCTGGGACCGCGGGCGCTGGGCCAGCGGAAGGTGAGCCGGACTTACCTGTTGCGGCGAGTGGGCAACCCGACCAGCGGCCAGAGCGAGGGCGCGGCGGGAGTTCATGCGGTTGGTGGCGGCGAAGGACGCAGTGCCGGTCGAAGGGATGCCAACGACCAGGGGCGCGGCGCGGTGGGGGCGCGGTTGGAGGGGGTGCCGAATCGGTAGAACACGGTGCTGAAGTGCGCGGTGGCCTCGGATCAGATCACGGTTCAACAGCAGAATGAGCAGTTCGGCTAGCGCTGGAATCGAGCCAGAACCTGCGGCGTCTGCGGATTTGGTTCAGGTGGCATTGCAAACGCCGGCTTTCGGGCCGCCCGGAACGAGGTTTGGCCCAGTGACCGGGCAAGTGTTGAATGAGCCGGACGCCCGGCCGGAGAAGGAGGTCTTGGCATTGGCCTCCGGGGGCGACCGCGAGCCGCCGGAGACAGGCAAGGCACTGGAAACGCCCACCGATTACCCCGGATGAGGAAATACGGAGCATGCCGGAGTGCTGGCGATTGAGCAGTTCGGCTTTGTGTTGGCCTGGGACGCAAGAGGGCGCGGGAGGTGCCTGGCGGAATTGCGCCCCGGGGCAGCGGGCGGCGTGTTCTTGTTCCTGCCGCGACTGACTCAATTTGAGTCACTACAGTTGTGGCGCGGGGCTTGGGCGGCGCGGTTGCGCGCTCAGGAACTGTTTTCCCAGGCGCGTTCTCGGTTTCCGGCCCGCGGCGGCACTAAACCTGCTTAAATAAGCCTGTCAACCGCAATTGTACGAACGCTTTCGCATGAGCTTATTGCGTCCATGTCCGCGCGGGTTCGGCCGGGCATATTGGTTTTTGGCCGGACGGGAAGGGCCACCGCCATGCCCGGCCATGGCCAAGAGTTGCTTCCGTTCCGGCCGGGAACACCGGCTTGCTTCGTCCAATCCGGGCAGTACACCCTATGAATACTAACCCAAAGACACCCTCTCCGCCATGCACGGCCGTGCTGGTGGACGATGATTTGACCAGCCGCTGGCTGCTGCGCGGCGTGCTCAAACGCCTGGGCTTCACGCTCCTGGCGGAAGCCTCGAATGGGGAAGAGGCGGTCGCCGTGGTGCGCCGTACCAAACCCGACATCGTGCTGCTGGACGTCTGCATGCCGTTTCAAACCGGCCCGGGCGCGCTGCCGGCGATTGTCGCCGCCCATCCCCCCGCCCAAATCGTCATGCTTACCTCGATGGCCGACGAAGCGACCGTGCGCTACTGCATCGAACAGGGCGCCGCGGAGTACCTGCGCAAGGATACGCCCGTGGAGGAAATCAGCCGGGTGTTGGGCGGATTGAGCGAGAAAATCGCGGCGCAACGCGAGCGGGAGGTGCGCTGTGCGTGAGCCTAAACCGCCGCGCTTTGACCTCGACGCGCTCCTGGCAGAGATTCCGCAGGACGAGGCGGTCTGCCGCACGGCCCCGCGGTTGCTTTCCCAGGATGATATCCGCCGGCTGATCGAGGAGAGCCGTCGGCGCAAGGAGCGGGCCGCCCCGCGCGTTTCGCCGCATGAAAAGTGAAGCCTTTCTGAAACTGGTCGTGGACCGGGGCCTGGTTTCCGCGGAGCAGGCCCGCACCCTTTCGGCCCGGCATGGCAAGGTGGCGCTGGCAATACTGGAGCAGTTGATTGACCGGCACGAAACGGCCAAAGTGGAGCTATGCCAGATGTACGGTGATGCCTTGGGCGTGGCGTACTTGGACCTGACCCGCACTATCATCCAGCCCGAGGTCGTCCGGCTCCTGCCGCGGGATTTCGCCGTCAAGCACCAGATGATTGCGGTCTATCGCTTCGCCGACAGCGTCACCGTGGCCACCGCCGAACCGCTGAATCCCACGGTGCTGGACGACGCGGCGCGCCTGCTGTCCTTGCCGGTGAATGCTGTGTTCAGCCTTCCGGGCGAAATCAAGGATGCCATCGAGGTGGAATACACCACCGTCACGGTTTTGCAGGAAAGCCAGGCGCAAATGGGGCTGAAGCACGTATTCGTGGAGGAAACGGAGGCAACGCCGCAGCGCCTGGCGGGAGTCGCGGCCGATCAAAGCATCGTCCAGTTGAGCCGGCAGCTCTTCATTTGCGCGCTGCGGGAAAGAGCCAGCGACATTCACATCGAGCCATCCCAACACGAGGTGCGCGTCCGCTTGCGCATTGATGGCGTCTTGCAGGAGCGCTTCCATCTGGACCGCCGTTTGCTGGCCCCGCTGGCGTCCCGCCTCAAGATCATGGCCGGGTGTGATATTGCCGAGCGGCGCCGGCCGCAGGATGGCCGCATCGCTTTCGAACTCGCCACCCGCTCCCTGGATGTGCGGTTTTCATGCGTGCCGGGCATGGACGGCGAGAAGATTGCGCTGCGCCTGCTGGGAACCGTGCGCGGCCGCCCCATTCCGCTGCTGGAGGAATTAGATTTTTCCCACGCCTGCCTGGGCACGGTTAAACAAATCGCCGCCAGCCCCAGCGGGGTGTTCTTTGTCACCGGCCCGACGGGCTCCGGCAAAACAACCACCCTTTATTCGGTGCTCAAGCTGTTGAATTCGCCCGGCGTCCACATCGTCACCGTGGAAGACCCGGTGGAATATCGCCTGCCCGGCACCACCCAGGTGCAGGTCAACCCGGACGTGGACCTGACGTTTCTGACGGCCCTGCGCAGTTTCCTACGCCAGGATCCCAACATCATTCTGGTGGGCGAAGTGCGGGATCTGGAAACCGCCAAAATGGTTTCCCAGGCGGCCCTTACCGGCCACCTGGTGATGTCCACGCTGCATACCAACAGCGCCATCCAGGCCATCACCCGGCTCGTCGAGATCGGCGTCGAGCCGTTTCTCGTGGCCTCCGCGCTCGCCGGCGTGAGCGCGCAACGCCTCGTCCGCAGGATTTGTCCGAATTGCCGGGAGGAAATCCCGATGCCCCGATCCGCCATCGAACGTTATTTCGGCCCGCTCGGAGACCGCACGGTGAACATGTGGCACGGACGCGGCTGCGATGCCTGCCATCGGACCGGCTACAGCGGGCGCCTGGCCATTCACGAAGTCTTCATGCTTTCCGAAGAAATCCGCCGCCTCATCGCCGAAAAAGCCACCCCCCCGGAACTCCAGTCCCTGGCCGAACAATATGGTTACCGCCCCATGGTCTATGACGGGATCAAAAAGGTGCTGCGCGGCCTGACCACCCTGGCGGAGGTGGAGCGCGTGACGGCCATTCCCGAAGAGTAGCAACCACCCCGCGCCGCCGCCGGCGCGAAATTGCAGGATTGCCTTTGCCCGCTCCGGCGGGTATGGGAACGGCTACCGATGAAAACCATCTGCCCGTTAGCAATGCTGTTCCTTGCGTGCGCCCTAACCCTGGTCGGTTGCGCCACGCGCCCGCCTTCTCCGCCCGAATCCCAGGGGCCGCCCGGAGCCCGGACGCCGATGGGCCTGATCGCGGCCACGGCGGATCTGGCCGCCGCCGGCGCCACACGCCTGCATCCGAACTATATCTGGGCCACCCTCAAAGACCGGAAACAGGATGCGGCCCTCAACACCGCCTTCGAACGGGCGCTGGCCGAGGGCACCCCCCGCGCGCAACAGGCGTTGCTGCGCGCGCTGGAATTGAAGTTTATCCACGACCCGCAAACCTCGGGACTGGACATCCTGGGCCCCGAATTAAGCCACCATTTCCGGACGTTCGCCTGGCAGGCGGAGGATTTCCCCGGCGGCCCGCCCGGCCCGAATGAACAGTTTGCCGACGTGATGGTGGACGTGCTGGACCTCGTGCGCCCGGAGCGCCGCGCCAACAGCACGCGCGACGCCGTGGTGCTGCGCGAGGAAGCCACCGAGGCGGTTTGGGAATACATGACCCGCCAATGGGTGCCGGTCCCCGGGCAGGAAAACTGGAAGCTGAACCGCCATGCGCGGGAGTCGTTCATCCGCATGCGCGAACAGGCCCGGGCCGAGGGGGTGGACCTGGTGATACTCTCGGCGCACCGGCTGCGCAAAACCGCCGAGGCCAACGCCGCGCGCGCCCGCAACCCGAATGCCGTGGCGAGTTTCTCCGCGCATTCGCTGGGCCTGGCGGTTGACTTCGATATGAGCCACCGCAACGACATCAAGTTCAGCGGGCTCTCAACCCGCCCCATGTCGGAACTCGTCCGCATGCGCGAATCGCCCGTGCATAAATGGCTGCTCCTGCGCGGCGAGGAGTTCGGCTGGTATCCCTACCAGAACGAACCGTGGCATTGGGAGTACAACCCGCCCGGCTTCCGCGAAATCTTCTGGGCCGACTTCCCCGGCGGCGCGCCCGAGCGGGGCATCATCATCGAAGAACCGTGAAGGGGCGGCAACCTCGCTCAGCGGCTGGATAACAGGCACACCCGCGGCTTGGAGAAGCGGGCCTGCGCTCCGCCCGGTTCGGCCGCGCGGGTCCGCGCGCGCGGGAAGGGGCAGGGCCGCACGGAAGCGGCAGCCGGATTGAAAACGCCCGCGCCTTGGCCGTTGGGGCGGGTGCGGCGGGGCTAGCGGGGCCGTGAGCGCGGGAGCGGCAGCGGGAGGTAGCCGATGTAATGATCCACCGTGGTTGCGCCCATGACGAACGGAGCAGTCTCCGTGATGGTAAACCCCAGGCGCTTGTACCACTCGACAGCCTGCGTGTTCTTGACCATTACCCCCAGCCAAATGCGATCCGCGCCCAACTCGCGGGCGCGTTCTTCGGCGCAGGTCATCAGGCGGTGGCCAAGCCCATGCCCCTGCCAGGCCGGCAAAATGTAGAGTTGATGCACGTAGAACTTGAGCTCCGCGCGGGCGTGAAACAGCTTGGCGTAGCCGGCAACCCGGCCATCCACCTCGGCAACCAGGCCCGTCACATCCGGATCGGCGAACAGCGCCGCGAGCCTGAGTTCGGAATACTGCGTGTGAAGGTAACCCTCCAGGTCCGTTTGCGGGATGAATGAGCCGTAGGCTTCCAACCACGTTTCGAGCAGTAGCTGCTGCACGGTTGCCAGGTCGGCTCGGGTCCAGCGTCGGGTGGAGATGTTCATGGGGTGTCGTGCAAGAAATCTTCGCTCCCCGCGGCGGCGAGGAAAGCGGGAGTTGTTCTGAAGCGTCGTCCGTTGCCAGCCATTGCTCGATCCATAGTGCCGCCTTGCGACGGAATGGCAATTCCAAACCTTGCGGAACCAACCGCAAAAAAATGCGTTCACGCCAGGGCAACCGGCGGACGCAGTGAATCCGTCGGCGGGAAAGGGCCACGACGAAAGAGCAAAACCCGGAACAACGGAATCGCTGAAAACGAGCGATACAGGGGGGTGAACTCTGTTGCGGCAAGTGAAGGCGAAAACGCCTGGCGGCTCTCGCACGGCGGCGTAATTCCGGGCACGAGCCACTTTGACCGGAATGCAACTTTGCAACTATCTCCGCCTAATCGGGCGAATACTCCGCCCACGATGAGGGCAACGTAAGCAATCGCCTTTGGGCAATCTCCGCCCGGGAGGGGAAATGTCTTCGCCAACCTTGGCTCCATCTCGCCCAAAAACCAGGGCGCGCGACAACACCCGGTCGTCCGCTCCGGACATGCCGAACGTTCTTGTCCACTCCCTCCCGCTTTGAAACGTCGTTTTACATCGTCCGCAAGTCGTCCATCCCTCCGTTCCGGCTCAGGCCCGCGCCCAAACCCGCCCCACCCGCCCCAGCCAGCCTAACGCTCCCATTAGGCCGTGTACAACGGGGGTACAAAGGAGGCTCAAAGGGGGCTCATGCTTATTTTCCATGTACTCCTGCCGGGCTTCCGATGTACTCCCCTTGTACATAGCTGGAAAGGACGGAGAAGGAACGGCCTCGCGGGCGGTGGTGGAGGCCGGGGTGGCGGCGGGCTTCGATTTCTTAACCTTTGCCGTTTCAGCCGCTTGCTGAGATTTCAACATCGGCGGCGGCGGGACGATGGCGTTGTGAACCCGGCTTTGGCCTTTCCAGCCGTTCCGGGTCTGAACTACGGCGATAAATACCTTCTGCCCCGGGGCGGGTCGCCCAAACCGGGCGGCGTAGAGGTCTGTGATGTCGCTTTGCCCGTTCTGGCTTGGGCCCAACAGGCCCAGGTAATAGGCACGGCGGGGCTTCATTCGGCCCGCGCTGCACGGCGGCTGCCCAAAGACCATAATGTCTTCATGGGTGGCTCCGACGTTCAGCCGCAGCCGAACTCCGCCTTCCGCGTCATTGACGATCTCCAACCCGGTGACCGGGTTGGGGCCGAAGACCACCGGGGCGGGCGGTTCCTCCACCGGCGCCAGACCCAGCCCCCGCAGGGTGCTGTTGATCTGGACGCAAAACTGTTGCCCACTTAAGTGCGAATACTGCCCCATCCAGGGCCGGCTGGGAACATGCAGCGCCGCGGCGTTCCAACGCTCGCGCTGCGCTTCGGTGAGCTTGAGGCCCCACTCCCGCGAGGAAATCCCAAAATACGACCGCGCGGCCGCCTTGCGCTCCGAGGGTCGGTCCCGGGGGACGGTGCGCCGCCGGGCGCACACGCCGAAGGGAGATTGGTAATATGTTTCCGCGCCCAGGCTGCCCGTGCGCGGAGAGGTTAGTATTTTCATAACGTAGTTCCTTTTTGTTGTTTTTTTATTGTCGTTCTGTCATCGCCCCGGAGGGCGACTCGGCTTCCTGCCATTTCTTGGGCTGGAAGTCCCCGCCGTCGCCACCCCGAGCCCACGCGGGAAGGCTGGCGGGCGGGGTGCCTTCGCGCAAGGGCAATTTTTGGGGGTTGGGGGTGGCAGGCCGGTGCAAAGCGCCGCGTGTGGGCACGCGGCCTACAGGGGGCGGGATGATGCGAGGGGGCCTGTGGTTTGCCGGGAGTGCGGTGCTGCGAGAGGGCATGGGGGCTGCCGCGGCGTGCTTTCATTTCCTGCAGGCCGCGTGCCCTCACGCGGCGCTCGGGGGCCGCTTGTCTGGCGGTTGTGAAAAACCTTTACGCGCTCGCCTGGGTTGCCTGTAGCCAAGCCACCGTAAATAACGAGGTTGACGTTCGGGCAGGCACTTGACAGGCGCGACTCGTATTTGACGAGCTTCCATGCCCGGGCTCTCGCACCCACGTCGTCCCTTGTGTGGGTGGTCCCGAGAACCTCCTCTCCCCCGTTCCCTCTCCTCCGCAGGCGGAGGAGAGGGGGGATTGATATTTTGGGACGGGTTACCCAGGGTGGCGCTCGTGCCTCGCTGACCCTGGGCTATCTCCGGGAACCCTTGCAGGGTTCCGGGTTGGTGCGTTTGGCGAGTGTGGTGAGAGAGGATTGCCAGGGTGGTGCTTGTTTCTCGTTAACTTTATCAATTCTGTTTGGACTTTCGGCATCCGTTTGCGGACAATGCGCCGGTCATGAGATTAGCCATGATTTTCAGTCGAAACGGAGCAGACCATGTCTGATGTCGCAATTTTAGGCGCGGGATTGATGGGGACGGCGGTGGCCTGGCCTTTGAGCGATAACGGCCACCAGGTTCGTTTAGTCGGCACTCACCTGGACAATGAGATTATCGCCTCCTGTTTGGAGAAGGGCTGGCATCCTCGTTTGCGGCGGCAACTGCCCAACAATGTGCGGCCGTATTATGTGGAGCAGCTCGCCGAGGCGCTGGAGGGGGTCAATGTGATTGTCAGCGGGGTGAGTTCGCCCGGGGTGCGCTGGATAGGGCGCACTTTGGCCCCGCATGTGAAGCCGGGCATGAAGATCATCGCCGTTACCAAGGGGTTGGAGGCCTCTGCGGAGGGGCATCTGCGCATTCTTCCGGACGTTCTGGCTGACGAATTGCCGCCCGCGGTGCGGGGACAGGTGAGCCTGGCGGCCATTGGGGGGCCTTGCATAGCCGGTGAATTGGCCGGGCGGCGGCAGACCTGCGTCTATTTCACGTCGCGCGATGCCGCGGCGCTGCCGGTTTTGCGCCAGTTGTTCAAGACGCCGTATTATCATATTTCGCTTTCGACGGATGTTGTGGGCGTGGAGGTCTGTGTGGCGCTGAAGAATGCCTATACGCTGGCGGTGGGGCTGGCGGGGGGGATGCTGGATCGTTTGGGGGGGCCGGATGCGGCGGATGCCTGGAATCATAATCCCGCCGCGGCGCTTTTTGGCGCCAGCGCCCGGGAGATGGCGCGGTTGGTGTCGCTGCTGGGCGGGAATCCGGCCATGGTCACTTCGCTGCCCGGCGTGGGGGATCAGTATGTGACGTGCATGGGGGGGCGCACGGTGCGTTTAGGGCGGCTGCTGGGCAAGGGGATGAGCTATGAGGAAGCGCGCGCGGAGATGGCCGGGGAGACGCTGGAAAGCGCGTTGGTGGTGGCGCAGATTGCCAGGGCGCTGCCCGGGCTGGAGGCGCGCGGGTTGCTGGGGCGCGACGAGTTGCCGCTCATGCGCTGCCTTTGCCGCGTGATCAGCGGGAACGCTCCGGTTGAAGTTGATTTTGGCCGTCTTTTTCCGGACGACGTGAAGTGATTTGAGATCCGAATAAACCTGCGAACGCGACACGGAATGGCTGGAACCGCTTACGACCGACTGCAAACGGAATTGCGAGCCGCGCCCCGGACGTGGCTGATAACCGGCGTGGCCGGCTTTATTGGTTCCAATCTGCTGGAAGCCTTGCTGAAGCTGGATCAGCGGGTGGCGGGGTTGGACAATTTTTCCACCGGGAAGAGGAAGAACCTGGCGGAAGTGAAGGGCCTGGTCAGCGCCCGGCAGTGGGCGGGATTTCGCCTGGTGGAGGGAGATATCGGGGATCTGGAGACTTGCCGGGAGGCTTGTGCGGGAGTGGATTTTGTTCTGCACGAGGCGGCGCTGGGGTCGGTGCCGCTGTCCATGAACGACCCGCTCGGGGCGCATCGCGCCAACGTGACGGGGTTTTTGAACATGCTGGTGGCGGCGCGGGACGCAAAGGCCCGGCGTTTCGTTTATGCGTCGAGCAGCGCGATTTATGGCAATGACCGGGCGGTGCCGATTACGGAAGAGCGGATTGGCAAGCCGCTTTCGCCGTATGCGGCGACCAAGGCGATTAACGAGCTTTATGCGCAGACGTTTGCGCAGGCGTATGGTTTTGCGTCCATTGGGTTGAGGTATTTCAACGTGTTTGGGCCGCGGCAAGACCCGACGGGCGCTTACGCGGCGGTGATCCCACAATGGATTACCGCCATGCTGCGGCAGGCGCCGGTTTATATCAATGGGGATGGCGAGACGAGCCGGGATTTTTGTTTTATTGCGAATGTGGTGCAGGCGAATTTGCTGGCGGCCACGACCGGCCACGCCGAGGCGGTCAACGAGGCTTACAACGTCGCGCTGGGGAAACGAACGACGCTCAACGAGCTTTTCCATTCGCTGCAGCTTACCTTGCGGGCGAAGGATGCGGCGCTCCCGATGCAGCAGCCGGTTTACCGGGAGTTTCGGGCGGGCGATGTGCGGCATTCGCTGGCGGATATCAGCAAAGCGCAACGGCTGTTGGGCTATGCCCCCACCCATGATATTGAGGGGGGGCTTGCCCTGGCGATGGATTGGTACCGGGCCAACCTCACCTGAAGGCCGGGGAATATTCGGCTGGCTTTTTGAGCCGGCGCAGGGGACATTGGCGGCATGGACATGCGGTACGCGATGCGGTTGGCCGTCGCTTTGCTGGCGGGGGCGGCGAGTTGGGGGGTGGGGAAGGAGATTACCTTGCTCAATGTTTCGTATGATCCGACCCGCGAGCTGTACTTGGAGTTCAACCGGGCGTTTGCCCGGCATTGGCAGGAGCAGACCGGGGAGGGGGTGGTCATCCGGCAGTCGCACGGCGGTTCGGGGAAGCAGGCGCGGGCGGTGATTGATGGTTTGGCGGCGGATGTGGTGACGCTGGCACTGGCTTATGACGTGGATGCGCTTTGGGAAAAGGCGACGTTGCTGCCGCGGGACTGGCAGAAGCGGCTGCCGCATAACAGCGCTCCGTACACCTCGACGATAGTTTTCACGGTGCGGAAGGGGAATCCGAAGCAGATCCGGGACTGGGATGACCTGGCCCGGCCGGGGGTATCGGTTATCATGCCCAACCCGAAGACTTCCGGGGGTGCGCGCTGGAATTACCTGGCGGCCTGGGGCTATGCGCTGAAGAAGTGGGGCGGCAACGAGGCGAAAGCCCGGGAATTTGTGGCCCGGATATTCAAGAACGTGCCAATTCTTGAGACGGGGGCGCGCGGCGCCATGACCGCATTCGCCCAGCGAAATCTTGGCGACGTTCTGGTGGCCTGGGAAAATGAGGCGCTGCTCTTGTTGAAAGAGCCCAGTCCGGGGGGCGCCGAGCTGGTTATTCCGTCGCTAAGCATCCTGGCGGAACCGCCGGTGGCGTGGGTGGATCGGGTGGTCAACCGGCGCGGGACGCGCGTGGTGGCCCAGGCTTATCTCGAGTACCTGTATTCCCCGGAAGGCCAGGAAATCGTGGCGAAGCACGGTTATCGGCCGCGCCTGGAATCCGCCGCGCGAAAGCATGCCGGCACCTTTCCCAAGGTCAACCTGTTCACCATTGATGAGGTTTTTGGCGGCTGGCAAAAGGCGCAGAAAACCCACTTCGGAGCGGGCGGAGTGTTTGAGCAAATCCAGCAGGCCATCCGGTAGGCCGCCGGGGCCGGGCAGGGGAGCGCCCCGGGGCGGCAGGCTTGCGGAGCCGAAACGGCCCGGCTAAACTCGGTTAATGTTTCAACCAGTGCCCTTCCGGGAGTTCGTCGAGGCCGATCCCTCCTGCTTGGCTCCGCCCCCGGCGCCCGCGCCCGCCCGCCGCGTTCGAACTGGCTTTGCCATGCCCGGTATTCGCCTTCCTTTGTTCGCCCTGCTGCTGATGGGCGGCGTCACCGCCGCAGTCGCAAAAACCGTCCCGTCCCCTGCGGCCGCCCCCGTCAAGCAACTGCTCGCCGTGCTGGCTTCCGGGGCTGATGAAACGGAAAAGGCTGCTGCGTGCCGCGAACTGGGCCGGCTCGGGGCCCGGGACGCCATCGCCCCGCTGGCCGCACTGCTGCCCAACGAGCGGCTTTCCCACATGGCCCGCTATGCCCTGGAAACCATTCCCGATCCCGCCGTGGAGAAGGCTCTGCGCGACGCGGCTGGCCAGCTCCAGGGCCACCTGCGGGTCGGCGTCATCGGCAGCATCGGCGTCCGCCGCGATGTCAAGGCCGTTCGGCTCCTGACGCGGCTGCTGCGGGATCCCGATTCCGAAGTTGCCCAGGCGGCGGCCTGGTCCCTGGGCCGCATCGGCAACGCGACCGCCGCCCAGGCGCTCCTGGACGCCCTGCCCAAGGCCCCGGCCGGCCGCCAGCCGGCCATTTGCGACGGCCTGTTGCGTTGCGCTGAGGAGCAAAGCGCCCTTGGCAATCACAAGCGCGCCATTCGGATCTACGACCGCTTGCGCACGGCCTCAATTACGCCTCCTGTGCGGGCCGCCGCCTTGCGCGGCGCGATTCTCGCGCGAAAGCAAGCAGGCTGGCCGCTGCTGAAGGCATCTATCCGGGCCGGCGACTTGGACCTCTTTCTCGTCGCAATCGCCGCTGCCGGTGAAATGCCCGGCGCGGAAGTCACCCACATCCTAACCGACGCGCTGGCAGGGCAGGGCGCCGACCGGCAAGTCCTCCTGATCCAGGCCCTCGCCCGACGGGGCGATGCCGCGGCCCTGCCCGCTCTCTGCGAGGCCGCGCGCAGCGGGGATACGACGGTCCGGGTTGCGGCTCTGCGCACCGCGGCGGAGTTTGGGCGTGCCGCGGCGTTGCCGGTGTTTCTCGATCTCATGGGAGACTCCGATCCAGACATCGCAGCCGCCGCCCAGGACGGGCTTGCCCGGCTGCCGGGGCGGGAGGCGGATGACGCTATTATCCGGCTGCTGACTGATGGTCCGTCAGCTCAGCGCGGCGCCGCATTGGATCTGATTGCGCGCCGCCGCATGGCCTCGGCCGTCCCCGCGCTGTTTGCCGCCGCCACCGGAGCGGAGCCGGAGTTGCGGCTCGCCGCCATCCGGAAGCTCGGCGAACTGGCCGAACCTTCCGAATTGCCACGGTTGCTCGATTTGCTGGCGGGGGCGGCAAATCCGGCGGAAGTGGAAGCTGCCGAGCAGGCCATTCGGGCCGTCTCCTTGAAAGCTCCCGCCTCGGCGGATTGTGTCAGCCAGGTGGAAGCCCGCCTGGCGCAGGCTTCGCCGCCTCGGAAGTGCGCGTTGCTCCGCGTGCTCGGCGCGCTCGGCGGTCCTCGGGCCCTTTCAGCGCTGCGCGGCGCCCTTAGCGATCCCAATCCCGAAATCCGCGCCACGGCTATCCGCGTGCTCGGCGATTGGGGCACCGCCGATGCCGCGCCCGACTTGCTCGCGCTGGCCCGAAGCGCCACCACCGCAACTGACCAGATGATCTGCCTGCGGGGCTGCCTGCGCCTGGCCGGGCTGCCCGACCTGCCGGTGGATCAACGCCTGGCCATGTGCCGCGAGGCGGCGGCCCTGCCCTCCAATGACGAAGGAAAGAAACTTCTGCTGGCCGCCCTGGGCACGCTCACCTCCGTCGAGGCGGTGGACTTGGCCCTGCCGTACCTGGACGAGCCCGGCACCCGGGAAGAAGCCAGCTCGGCGGTGGTGGAGATGGCCGCCAGGCTGTTGAAAGGCCAAAACGCAGCCCGGCTGGCCGCGCGCCTGCTCGGCCCCCTGGACAAGGCGGGACAAGCCACCCTCAACGACGACCTGGCCAAGCGCGCCCGGGCTCTGCTCGACCAGGCCAAAGCCAAGGCTGGATGAAATGCCCTTCCTGAGTGCTGTTAACGCGCTTAACTCCCGGCAGTTGGAAACCCCTGGCCAGACACTCTCCCTGCCCACGCTTTTAAGAACAGCAGTTCCGGCTATCGGGGTAAGATTTGCCATAAATGATTCGCGCCGCTGCCGGGACTATGCTCTATTTTTGCCTGAACCGCGATAACCATGATTCGCTTACTCTGCGCTGCTATTCTTCTGGCCGCCACGCTTGCCGCGCCGGCTCAGTGGCGCGTCCTTTCGCCATCGGACCAACGCCAAACCCAGCCGCCCCAAAACTATGCTGAGGGTCAAGAGGTCAAGCTCGGCGAGGTTTGCCCGGAGGATCAGAAGTTCCGCTGGCTGGTGGCCGAACTGGAGATTCCTGCCACCATCAACGCGGAGGCCACCGCGGGCAAAGTGGTCGGCCTCCAGATTAGCTGCGGGGATGGAGGCGAGGTGTATGTCAACGGCGTCCTGCAATGCCGTTATGATAATGATCATCCCGCCCTGGCTGTCTTGAGCGAGTCGGCGGTGCCCGGCGCCCGGGTGCGGGTGGCCGTCCAGGTCTATGCCCATGTGCAGGGTGGAAACAAGTTCGAGCAGGCTAACTGGGTTATCATTGATGCCCGGCGGGCAAGGGAGCGCCGGGTCCTTTCGGTGGATGGCGGGCATCCGGCGGGCAAAGTGCCTGATGGCATCGTCGGCCTGAGCCAGGGGGGCGGAATGGCTGATTATGAAGCCGCCACCGCGCGCAAGCTCAAGGAAGGCGGCTTCAAATGGTTCCGCATGGACAACATTTTCACCGGCGTCCTGAAAGCAGGGCAGGGGACCAACCTGGTTTATGATTGGACGGATTTCGACCGGCGCGTGGATTTCATTGCCGCCATCGGGGCGGACCCCATTCTGGCGGTATCCTACATGCCGCAAGTTCTTGACGCCGTGACCAACCACGAACGCCAAAGCGCGCCCCGAGACTACGCCGCCTGGGAAGAGCTTTGCTTCCGCGCGGCCCAGCACAGCGCGCAGCGGGGCAAACGCATCCCTTTCTGGGAGGTTTGGAACGAAGTCAATGCCGGCTGGCTCAAGCCCGGCTCCGCGGACACGGGCAGTGAAACTTTCCGGCAGCTTTACACGTCCGCGCTCGGCAAGGAGGAGCCGAATGCGGAGGTTGTCCGGCGGTTCGAGGCTTACTGCAAACTCTATCGCGCCACCGCGCGCGGGGTGCTGCGTGCCGATCCGCAGGCGAAGGTTGGCGGCCCCGCCCTGGCCAGCGGCCCCTTCGAGAACTCCGAATACGGCCATTGCCAGCACGGCAGGGGTTTTGCGCGCGGCCTCATGCTCTGGTGCCGGCAGGAAAAGCTGCCGCTGGACTTTGTGAGCTGGCATGAATACTTCCAGCCGCCCGAAACCATCGTCAAGGAAGCCGAGGCCTTTCGCGCCTATCTGGCCGACCTGCCCGAGCTTAAGTGCTCTGTGACTTCCTTCATGATTACCGAATGGAACGAGGCCTGGTGGGCAGACCGCCCACAAGACCACGAACTGGGGGCCGCCTGGTGCGCCAATTCCATTACCCGGGCCTTTCTGCCCGCGCGCATAGACCGGCCCTGCTTTTTCTACGTGAAGCAAAATGATATGAGCTTCCGCGGCGACTACAGCCTGCTGATGAAGGATAACCTCCCCAAAGCCGCCTACAACGTGGCAAAGATATTCAACAGCCTGCGTGGCGACTGGCTGCCGGTGGCGGGCGGCGACGACGACGTTTCCGCCGTCGCCGCCTGGGATGCCCCGGCGGGTCGCCTGGCGGTTGTCCTCGTCAACTTCCGCGACCGCTATGCTCTACGCAGGCCTGTTCAGCTCCGCGTCAACTCGCTTCCGGAAGCCCTGAAGGACGGGCGTTGGCAGGAGTCCGTGGTGGATGCCACCCACAGCAATGCCTGGCATGACCCGGCTAAAGCTGAGTTGGCGGTTGTCCGCACGGGCAAAATCTCAGGCCTGCACCTTGCCTGGGAGCAAACCCTTCAGCCCAACTCCGTCACCCTGTTGGAGTTGCTCCGGCCGTGAACCGCCCTTGTCGCGGGCGGCTGCCTAGCCCAGCTTCCAGGGCGGGCGATAAGGGCGGGTAAGAAGTTTGCTGGCCCCCGGGTCTCCCTGGATGCGCTCCCGGACTGGGTCCCACTTAATCTTGCGCCCCACGAGCATGGAGATGAGCCCCAGATGGCCGGGCAGGGCGGAGTGATGCGCGGTCTCGACGGGAGTAATGGTGGGCTGGCGTGACTTCACGCAATCAATGAAGTTGCGCTGGTGATTGTCCGACCGGTAGAGCCGCACCTTGTAGCGATCGGGGGGAATTTGGGCGAACCAGTCGAGATTGGAAGCGTCATATCCACCGCGATCCACCCAGACCCAGCCGTCGGTACCGATCCATTTGGTGCCCCCGCGAATATCAGCATGGCCGCCGGCCATAATCATCGTGACGTCGTTCGGATACTTGAGCGTAATGCGATATTTGGTGCAGGTGTTCCAAAGGGCGTCCGGAGGCGGGAATTCGCCGTGGCCTTCGACCTCAAACGGCCCGGCGTTATCGAAACCAAGCCCCCAGTGGGCGATGTCGCAATGATGCCCCACCCAGTCCAGCAACTGACCGCCCCCAATATTGTAGTTCCAGCGCCAGTTCATGTGGATGCGCGCCTGGATGTAAGGCTCCACCCGGGAAGGCCCGAGCCACATTTCATAATCCAGCTCCGGCGGGGGCGAAGTCACCGCGATCTGCCACTCCGGGCTGCCTGGAACGATCTTTGCCAGGTATTCGGGATCCTTCGGTGAACCCCGGAACTTCGCCAGCAAAGCCGGGGCCGTCCCGGCAAAATCATGGTGCTTGCTCGGCAGGCCGACTTCCACGCGGGTGACTTTTCCGATGAGGCCGTTGCGCACGATTTCCGCCGCCTTGCGGAATGAGCTTTGCGATCGCTGCCACGAACCCGTCTGCCAGATGCGCTGGTTTTTCTGGACCGCCTTGACGATGGCCTGCTGTTCGGCAACCGTGCGGGCCAGCGGCTTTTCGCCATAAATATCTTTCCGATTCCGGGCGGCTTCGATGGCCGTGAGCGCGTGCCAATGATCCGGCACGGCCAGCATAACCGCGTCAATGTCTTTGCGGGCCATCATTTCCCGGTAATCAGCGTAGGGGGTGCAGTCCCGGTTTCCGTAATGGCCGTTGATTTTATCCAGCGCCGCCTGGAGATGATGCTGGTCAAGGTCGCAGGCGGCCACCACCTGGCAATCCGCCATTTTCAGGAAGGCGTCGGTGTTGGCCGGGCCCATCATTCCCCACCCGACGATGCCCAGGGTGATGCGTTCAGAGGGCGGGATCCGGCTGGATATTCGCGTAGCGCAGGAAGAGAACAGGGGAGGCGCGGCAAGGACCAATCCGGTTGCCGCCAGAAAGCGGCGGCGGCTGATTCCGGCAGCGGAGGAAGTTTCGTTCATGGAAGCGCATGGCGCCACAAGTTGCGCGCAAAGACAAGAACAAAAAGGAGCGCGTGGCGGCCCGCCGTCCCTTCATTCTTGCCGGAGCCGCGCGCGCGCCTATAATGCGCCGATGCTCGACATCAAATTGATACGTGACCAGCCCGACTTTGTGCGCCAGCGCCTGGCAGCGCGGGGCGCGGGCGATGAGCGCCTCATTGATGATTTGCTGAAGCTGGACGAGCAGTGGCGCCGGCAAGTGAGCGAGGTCGAAACGCTCAAAGCCCAGCGCAAGCGCGTGTCGAAGGAAATCGGCGCGCTGATGGGGCAAAAGAAAACGGAGGAAGCGGAAGCGCGAAAGCGGGAAACCAGCGCGTTGGGTGACCGGATTGCGGCGCTGGACCGGGGGGCGGCGGAAGCGGAAGCGGCGCGCAATCAATTGATGCTGCGGCTGCCCAACCTGCCGCACGCGACGGTGCCGCCGGGAAAGGAAGCGGCAGATAATCCCGTGATCCGGGTGCATGGCGAAAAGCCCTCCTTTGCCTTTCCGGCGAAGTCGCATGTTGAACTGTGCGAGAAGCTGGGATTGGTGGATTTCGAGCGGGCAACGAAGTTATCCGGCAGCGGCTTTGTATTGTACACGAACTGGGGCGCGAAACTGGAACGGGCGCTGATCCAATTCATGCTGGACTTGCACACCTCCGCCCATGGCTACACCGAAGTATCGCCGCCCTACATGGTGGGGCCGCAGTGCCTGGAAGGGGTAGGGCAGTTTCCGAAGTTTGCCGACCAGTATTACGGCGTGCAGGAAGGCCTGGATGCCGGCACGCTGGGCAAACTTTACCTCATTCCGACCGCCGAAACCCCGGTGGCGAATATTCACCGGGAGGAGATTCTGAAAGAAAGCGCGCTGCCCCTCCGCTACTGCGCCTATACGCCATGCTTTCGCGGCGAGGCCGGCGCCGCGGGGGTGGGCACCCGCGGCATGATCCGCGTGCATCAGTTCGACAAGGTGGAACTGATCAGCATCGTAAAACCCGAAAACGGCTATACCGAGCACGAACAGATGGTGGCGGGCGCAGAGCGGGTGCTGCAATCGCTGGGGTTGCATTATCGCGTGGTGCTGTTGTGCACGGGCGACATGGGCTTCGCCAGCGCCAAGACGTACGACCTCGAAGTGTGGGCCCCGGGGCAGGGGAGCTATCTGGAGGTTTCCAGCGTGTCGAATTGCGAAGACTTTCAGGCGCGGCGGATGAATCTGCGCTTCAAGACCGAAGCGGGTGACAACCGGTTCCCGCATGTCTTGAACGGCAGCGGCACGGCGCTGGCCCGGCTGTTTGTGGCTCTGGTGGAAACCTGCCAGCAGGCCGATGGAACCCTGGCCGTGCCGGCGGCGCTGCAGCCTTATCTCAAGACCGAGCGGATTACGACATGAGAATCCTGCACGCCAGCAGCGAAGTCTATCCCTACTCAAAAACCGGCGGGCTGGCGGACATGGTTGGCGCCCTGGCCAAGGCGCTGGCGCGGACCGGCCGGCAAGTGGGAGTAGTGACGCCGCTCTACGCCGGGATTCGCGAACGCTTTCCCGACCTCAAACCAGTGGAGTTGCCGCTGGATTTCCCCCTGGGCCAACGGCGTGTGGCCGCTTCGCTCTGGAGCCTCAACCCCAGCCCGGAACTCACCCTGTATTTCGTGGACCAGGCGGATTTCTATCAGCGGCCGGGGCTGTACCAAGCTGACGGAGTGGATTATCCCGACAATGCGGAGCGTTTTGTTTTCTTCTCCAAAGTCATCGCGCATCTGGCCCTGCATTTGCCGTGGCAGCCGGAAGCGCTGCACCTGCACGACTGGCAAACCAGCCTGGCCGCGTTGCTCCTTCACCATCACCGCCGAACGGCCGGGCAGGGGAAGGGCCCCAAGGTTTGCCTCACCATTCACAACCTGGCCTATCAGGGACTCTTTCCGGCCGCCCAATACGGGCTCACCAACCTCCCCGCGGAATATTTCAACCTCGCCGGCGTGGAGTTCTATGGTCAGTTGGGGTGCCTGAAAGCCGGTATCGTATATGCCGATATCATCACCACCGTGAGCCCGCGCTATGCGCGTGAAATCACTACCGAAGAGATGGGGTGCGGTCTGGATGGGTTGCTGCGGCAGCGCAACAGTTCGCTGGTTGGCATCCTAAATGGCGTTGATGCGGACGAATGGAACCCCCAGAGCGATCCCCATTTAAAGCATGCCTATTCGGCGGCTGATCTGCGCGGCAAAGAGATGAACAAGCTGGAATTGCAGCGGGAGTTTGGCTTGCCGATTCGCGCGGACATTCCGCTGTTTGGCTCCATTGGCCGCTTGGCCGAACAAAAAGGCGTGGAAATCCTGCTCGCGGCGCTGGAGGAGACCCTCGGCGCCAAGATGCAGTTTATCGTGGTCGGCAGCGGAGCGCCAACGTTCGAGAAGGCGTACCGGGATTTGGCACGCCGTTATCCCTCCCAGGTGGGGGTACAAATCGGGTTTAACGAGGGGCTCTCGCACCGCATTGAAGCGGGCAGCGATTTTTTCCTGATGCCGTCCCGGTTTGAACCGTGCGGACTTAACCAGATGTACGGCCTCCGGTACGGCGCCATTCCCATCGTCCGAGCTACGGGCGGCCTGGACGACACGGTTATTGACATCCGGGAAGACTCCGCAAAGGCCAATGGCATCAAGTTCATGGAATATTCCCCGGCGGCACTGGTTAAAAGCATCCACAAAGCCCTGGCACTGTTCGAAGAACCCCATTTGATGCAGCAATTCCGGCACAATGGAATGACCGCGGACTTTTCCTGGAACCGCGTAGTCTCGGAATACATACGCATCTACGAGAAAATCGGCACTTAAACCAGCGGGCAGGGTAGCCAACCCCAAAAATCGCTCTACCAAGGCAAATTAACCCTCATCCGAATTAAACATAACAAACATTGTGCGTATATCACAATCCCGTGCAGGCTGGCTTTTTTATGGCGTGTTTTAGCGGTTTCCCCAACCAAATCGCTCGGTAAATGGCCAATATACGAAGAACGACTTGCCGATGACATTGGTGGCCGGGAAATCCCCCCAGGCCCGGGAATCCAGGCTGTTCATGGTGTTGTCTCCCATAACCATATAATGATTCGGTGCCACCAAAACCCCTTCCGGCCGGCCGTCAAAGTATGGCGCCAGGCGCGCCGCGTTCACGTGGCCTGAATACCGGCTGTCGCCCGGGGGCTCTTTCGGGTTAAAGGAATAGACATTCTCAAAGTGTGGCACCGAAGCATCCAGGCGGTTGCCATTGATAATCAGGTGCCGATCTTCCCCGAGCTGCACTCGCTCGCCACCCGTCGCCACCAGGCGCTTAATATAGAACTGGTCCTGCGGCAGGCCATCAATACCCCGGGTCTCGAACACGAGAATCTCGCCCCGCTGGGGCGGGCGGAAATTGTAGGTCATCCGGTCCACGAACAGATGGTCTCCAGCGGCGACCCGCATTTTCACGATGTCTTCACCCTTGTGAAAATCCCGCGCCCGCTGGAGCAATCCGGATCGTTCTTCAAGCGATGAAGCACCGTAATCGGGCGGGAACCAGAGAATGAACGTTTTGCCGCCAGCCACGACCTTTTGCCAGATATTGAAGATCAGGATGCGGAATGGGCGGTCAACCGCCTGCACCGGGCCATCCGCCGCCGCCGTCAGGCGGATATAGGACACGCCCTTGAACCATTCGCACACCCGCTGCCAGCCGGAAGGAATCACCAGGCTGTCCCGGGCTGCTTCCTCGGCGGCGGGATCCCGGCCGCGGCTGAAGTCCGGCACGGAAGTGACGCCATAGAGCGTGGGTTGCATTGAGCCGGTGGGGATCTTGAACGGCTGCAGGAAGAACGTGCGAATGCCCATGGCGACCGCCAGTGCGACCAGCAGAACCTCGACGTTCTCACGCCAGGCCGCATGCGGATAGGGTTTGAGCCACTTGTTGGCAACCTGCTCGAGGTTCTCCATCTTTTCTTTCAGCGTGGCCGGACTGCCCGCTTGCGCTGCCCGCCGGCAGTCCGCCATGGCAGCCTGGACAGCCTCGATGGCCGGCGCCGAGAGCAGATCGCGCTGGTGGTTGAGGATTTTCTGCACGTGTTTGTGCAGGGCCATCGCCCGCCGCACCGTTCGGGAGAATAACCAGCGGAGCACTCCCGGCATGGTGGCGGGCGCGTGCTCCCGTCCCGCGGCCCCGGCTGCGGGAGTTGCATTCCCGGACGGCGCGGCTTTTCGTTTTTCGGTTTTGCCCATACGTCAGGCCTTCAGCACTTCGATAAACGCTTCCTGGGGGATGTTCACCGAGCCAAAGGATTTCATGCGCTTTTTGCCTTCCTTTTGCTTTTCCAGGAGCTTGCGCTTGCGCGTGATATCGCCGCCATAACATTTGGCGGTGACATCCTTGCGCAATGCGCTCACGGTTTCGCGGGCGATGATTTTGCCGCCGATGGCGGCCTGGATGGCCACGGCATACAACTGGCGCGGAATGACTTCCTTCAGCCGCGCGGCCAGCGCGCGTCCCCTGCCCTCCGCCTTGTCCCGATGCACGATGCATGAAAACGCGTCCACCGCCTCGCCGTTCACCAGCAGGTCCAATTTGACCATGTTGGACGCCTGGTAATCCGCCGGTTCGTAGTCCATCGAGCCATAGCCGTGGGTGATGCTTTTAATGCGGTCGTGAAAATCAATCAGGATCTCGTTGAGGGGCAGCAGGCTGGTGAGCATCACCCGACGCGAGTCCAGGGTCTCCGTATGGTCCACCGCGCCGCGTTTTTCCGTGATTAACGCCATCATGTCCCCGATGTATTCATTCGGGCAAATGACAAACGCCCGCACCATCGGCTCGGAAATGCTCTCGATCTGGGCGACCGGCGGCAGGTAGGCGGGATTGTCAATCTGCACCTCCGTGCCGTCGGTGAGTTTCACCCGGTAAATGACGCTCGGGTACGTGGCGATGATGTCCATATTGTACTCCCGGCGCAACCGCTCCTGCACGATTTCCAGGTGCAGCAGCCCGAGGAAACCGCAGCGGAAGCCAAACCCCAGCGCCACGGAAGTCTCGGGCTGGTACACAAACGCCGAGTCGTTCAACTGCAGTTTGGCCAGGTTGGCCTTGAGGTGTTCGTAGTCGCCGGTATTGATCGGGTAAATCCCGCTGAACACCATCGGGTGGATTTCCTTGAATCCCGGCAGGGCGGGCGCCGGGTGGCGCGCGTCGGTGATGGTGTCCCCCATCTTGACCTCCAGCGGGCTCTTGATATTGGCGGTCATATAGCCGGTCTCGCCGCATTCGAGCCGTTCGCGCACGTAAGGCTTCGGATTAAAGCTGCCCACTTCCTTGACCTCCACATTCTTGCCGGAATGGAGCAACTTGACCTGCATTCCCGGCTTCAGCTCGCCATTGAACACGCGCACGTGGGTGACCACGCCCCGGTAAGTGTCGAAATAGCAATCAAACCCCAGCGCCTGCAAGGAGGGCGCGCCGGTCGGTTTCGGCGCCGGGATCCGCTCCACGATGGCCTCGAGGATCTGCTCAATACCGATGCCTTCCTTGGCGCTGGCCAAAATGGCCGAATCCCCGGCAATCGCCAGGATATCCTCCAGTTGCCGCTTCGCCTGCGCGACATCCGCGTGCGGCAGGTCTATTTTGTTTATGACCGGGATAATGGCGAGGTTCTGCTTCATGGCCAGGTGCACATTGGCCACGGTTTGCGCCTCGACCCCCTGCGCGGCATCCACGATCAGCAGCGCCCCCTCGCAGGCGCTCAAACTCCGGGAGACTTCGTAGGAAAAATCCACGTGCCCGGGCGTATCAATCAGGTTCAGTTCATAGGTCTCCCCGTTCCCGGCCTGGTAAAGCATCGTCACCGGGTGCGCTTTGATCGTGATGCCGCGCTCCTTTTCCAAATCCATGGAATCGAGCAACTGATCCTCCATCTCGCGCGTGGTGATGGTGCCCGTTCGGTGCAGCAGCCGATCCGAGAGCGTCGTCTTCCCGTGATCAATATGAGCAATGATGCTAAAATTTCTAATATGCGCCGTATCCATCTTTCACAAACTATCGCGCCGCCCCGGCAGACGCCGCCCGGCAAGGAGACGCGGCCCCTTTCGCAGTACGACAGCCCTCTGGTTCAGGCCCGGTCAAAATAGGGCTTCCCCCTCTGAAAAGAAAGGAAATTCACCACTCCCCTGCCCCGCCGGGAATGGCTCCCCGCGGGGCGGATCTTCAGCAAGTCACCCCGCCCGCATCCCGGCGGGTTGGCGCACGGAGGGCGCCTCAGCGCGGCGCGGCGCCGGCAATGCTCAACGTCAGCTCGATGGTCTCCGCAACTTTCTCCTCCGCCTGCCCCGGCATGATCCCGAAATCGCTGCGCTTGATGCTGAAATTGGCGCGGATCACCAGCAGATCGCCTTTCAAGTCCGGGACGCGCTGCCCCAGCTTGTCTTTCAGATACGTCAGTTTCACGGGCACGGTGAGAGTTTTCGAAATGCCCTTGAGGCTGAACGTGCCGACCACCTCGGCGGTGGTGGTGTCGCCGCTCGTCTTCACATTCTTGAGTTCCCGGGCGGTAAAGGAGATCTCCGGGTATTTGGCGGCATCGAGCCATTGGGCGCCGAGCATGTGCTCCTGCTGAATCGGGTTGCCCACCCGCAAGGAGGACGTCGCCACGACAATCTTGCCCGTTGTGGCCGCCGGCGCCTGCGGATCAAACGCGACGGTGCCGGATATGCCCGTGGCGTTGCCGCTGATGGCCTCCAACGGCGCATCCAGCTTGAAGGTCGCATTATTGACCCCCTTCGGGTCCTTGAAGTCAAAATTCAGCGGCGCGGCCAGCACGGTGAGGTTGACGAGGAGTCCGGCGCCCAAAAGATAACGGGAGAGAAGTTTCATCGGTAATGGAATGATGGCTAATTCAGTTTGATGGTTGTGGTTGCGGTTTGCGAAAAAGAAACGAACTCGCGGCCAAAACGCCCGCCCCCAACACGGCGGCCACGAGAAAATCAACGCCCGGAACAAAGCGCTTCTGATAATCATCCACCGTCAGGCCGGTGACTTCATCTGTCCGCTGGACGGGAACGGACGTTTTCGTCCACCCGCGATTAGCTCCCGCCGCCACCCAGGCGGCCAGGGCCGCCACGAGGACCAGCAAGGCGGTGATGCGTATAAGCCGGCGTATCATTTGGCCTTTATTCTAGCTCATTTATGCGCTCCGCGCAAAAAGTCTTTACGTATGGGCGGCGCCGGGTGTGTTTGCAAGTTGGCGCTTGCGATTATCCGGCGGGGGCATAACCTTTTTCCCCAGGCCGTGAAAGCATGGCAACCCGGCCGACAGGTTCGTAAGGCACGAGCCGCCGGGCCGCCCTTCCGGCCTTGGATTAAAATAACCACGGAAATCTCACACCTATGAAATTACTCGATTCCCCGCGCTCCGGACGCCTCGGAGCTTATGTCTATTACTCGACGCCCTTCGGCCAATGTTGCCGGGCGTTAACCATGCCCCGCGACGCCAAATCTCCCGCCCAGGCTCGCGCCCGCGCCAGCTTCGCGGCCTGTTCCCATGCTTGGGGCCGGAGCCTGACCGAAGCCCAGCGCCAGCGCTGGGTGGCGGCGGCGCTAACCGTCCCCAGCCGGCCGTCGGTGGGGCAATACGGGCCCCTCAGCGGCCAGCAATTTTATGTCCGCATCAACAGCGTCCTGGACTGCATCGGCCAGCCGCCCGTCACCGAACCCCCGGCCCCGGTGGTCTTCAGCCCTAACCTGGTCACCGGGCTGGAGATCGTGCAAGACCCGGAAGCCGGGCTGCGGCTGCGGTTGAACGTCGGGGTGGCCACGGAAGACATCATGGTCTTTGGGCAGGCCCCATGCAGCCCGGGCCGGATGAAGCACCGTCGGGTTTACTATCTGGGTCTGTTGAGTCCGAGTCAGAACGGGCAGAGCGACATCACGGAGCTTTACACCGCCCGGTTTGGGCAACCGGCACCGGGGCAGAAGGTGTTTATTGTCACCAGCCAGACGCGGAATGGCTGGAAGGGGCCGAACTGGGTCCACAGCGCCATCGTCCCGCTCCCGTCCACGGCCAAATCTCAGCAAGCTACTGAAAAGGCACCAGTTAAGAAAGCGAAGCCCGCCTCCACCTCGCCCTCTTCCACCGCTCGCACTACCGTTTCTTCTTCGTCATCTCAGGCTATGTACAAGGGGAGTACACCGGAGGCGCGGCAGGAGCGCATGGAAAATAAGCATGAACCCCCTTTGAGCATCCTTGGTACACCCCTTGTACACGACTTATTGGGAGCGTTGAAATGGCTGGGGCGAATGGGGATAAGCCGGGCGACGGCGTGATGGTTATGCCTTGATGATTCCCTAAATCGGATAGCCCAGCAGTTCAGAGGGCGTGCGGCTGCCTGGTTCCGCGAGCGTGACTCAGCGGCGGACCATGTAGTACAGCACGGGAACTGCCATGCGGCTCATCAGCAGCGAGGCGATTTCCCCGGCCATCAGGGAAATAGCCAGGCCCTGGAAAATCGGGTCGGCCAGGATCACGCTGGCGCCCACCACGACAGCCATCGCCGTCAGGAGCATGGGCCGGAAGCGCACGGCGCCCGCGTCCACGACCGCCTCTGCCAGCGGCATTCCTTCGGCCAGGCGCAATTCGATGAAGTCCACCAGGATGATCGAGTTGCGCACGACGATGCCCGCCCCGGCCATGAAGCCAATCATCGAGGTGGCGGTGAAGAACGCGCCCATCAGCCCATGCGCCGGCAGAATGCCCACCAGCGAAAAGGGAATGGCCATCATGACGACCAGCGGCGTCACGAAGGAGCGGAACCAGCCGACCATCAGGATGAAGATCAGCACCAGCACCGCGGCGAAGGCCGCGCCGAGGTCGCGGAAAACCTCGATGGTGATATGCCATTCACCGTCCCATTTCAGCGCCGGTTCGCTGTCCGTGAAGGGCTGATGGGCGTTGTAAATCCGCAAGGGCGTTCCCGTGCCGCCGAAAGGCCGGGTATCAATCTGGGCGAGGGCCTTATTCATCTGCTGGATGGCGTAAACCGGGCTTTCGACCTCGCCCGCCACATCGCCAATGACGTAAGTGACCGGCATCAGATTTTTGTGGTAGATGCTCTTGTCCGCGGCGACCGTTTCCACCGTGACCAGTTCCCGCAGCGGGACCAGGGCGCCATCCGGGCTGGCTCCGCGAACGCGCAGGGCCAGCAAGTCCTCGGGCGAAGAGCGCAACGATTGCGGCAGGCGCGCCTGAATGATCAGGTCTTCCTTCTCGCGCGGCAGATGCAGCAGGTCCACCTCCGCGCCGCCGACGGCCAGTTTCAAAGTCTGCGCGATGCTTTCCTCGCTGATGCCGTGGAGCGCGGCCTTTTCCTTGTCCACCAGGAAGCGCGCCTTGGCCTGGTCGGCTTCGATATACCAGTCGGTGTCCACCACGCCCCGGGTGTGGTGGAAGATTTCAATAACTTTGCGCGCCAGGGCCAGCCGGTTCTCCTCGCTGGGGCCGTAGATTTCGGCCACGAGGGTTTGCAGGACTGGCGGTCCCGGCGGGACTTCCGCCACCGCCACGCGCGCGCCATATTTGCGGGCGATGTCCTGGACGCGGGGCCGGACCCGCTTGGCGATCTCATGGCTCTGCGCCCGGCGCTGGTCTTTGGCGACCAGGTTGATTTGCAGGTCGGCGATATGCGGGCCGCGGCGCATGAAATAGTGGCGCACCAGGCCGTTGAAGTTGAAGGGCGCGGCGACGCCGGCATACACTTGATAATCGGTCACCTCCGGCTCGACGCGCACGGCGGCGGCGATTTCCCGGGCGGCCTGGGCGGTCAGCTCCAGCGCGCTGCCCTCGGGCATGTTCAGGATAATCTGGAACTCGCTTTTGTTGTCGAACGGCAGCATTTTCACCTTCACCCAGCCCAGCCCGACCAGCGCCATCGCCCCCAGCAGCAACAGGGTAATGCCGGCCAGGAACACCAGCCGCCAGCGGGCCCGGGCGATTAACGGATCCATGAAGCGCCGGTAGAGGCGGGTAAAGAAATCCTCCTCGTGCTCGAACGGCGAATGCGGCTGGCCGGCCGGGGCCGCGCCCGCCGCCGCCTCGGTGACGCGGGCATACTTCCGACCCCAGCGCAGGATGCGGATGGCCGCCCAGGGCGTGACCATGAACGCAATGGCCAGGGACCAGAACATGGCTGCGCTGGAGCCGATCGGGATGGGGCGCATGTACGGCCCCATCAGCCCGCCCACGAACGCCATCGGCAGCACCGCCGCGATGACGGCAAACGTGGCGAGGATGGTCGGGTTGCCGACTTCGCTGACCGCTTCGACGGCGATGACCGACCAGGGGCGCCCCTTGTTGTGCGGCAGATGGAAATGGCGCACGATGTTTTCCACCACCACAATGGCGTCGTCCACCAGGATGCCGATGGAGAAGATCAAGGCGAAGAGCGTGATGCGGTTGAGCGTGTAGCCGTAGAGGAAGAAAATGAGCAGGGTCAGCGCCAGGGTGCTGGGAATGGCAATGCCGACGATGAGGGACTCGCGCCAGCCCAGTGTCAGCAGGATGAGCAGCGATACGCCGACCACCGCGATGCCCATGTGCAGCAGCAGTTCGTCCGACTTTTCCTCCGCCGTCTGGCCGTAGTGGCGGGTAATGGTCATTTCCACGCCGTGGGGAATCACCCGGCCCTGGAGCGCCGCCACCTTTTCGAGCACCGCGCGGGCCACCGCGATGGCATTGGCGCCCGGGCGTTTGGCGATGGTCAGGGTGACGGCGGGTTCCTCGCCGGCCGGCGCCGCCCGCGCCGCGCCGGCGCCGGAAAACACGTATTGGCTCGGCTCCTCCGGCCCGTCCACGATCTCCGCCACGTCCCGCAGGTAAACCGGCTGCCCGCCCGGCACGCCCACCACCACGCCGCCGGCGTCCTGCGCGCTGGCGAGAAAATTGCCGGTCTGGAGCAGGATTTCGCGGTTTTGGCTAATGAGCGAGCCGGCCGCGAGCTGGCGGTTGGCCGCCTGCAACCGCGGCAGAATCTCCGCCGCGCTGAGGTTGTGCGCGGCCAGCCGGGCGGGGTCCAGCAGGACGCGCAGTTGCCGGCGCTCGCCGCCGATGAGCATCGTCTCGGCCACCAACGGCACTTGCTTCACCTGGTCGTCCACTTCGGCCACCACGCGGCGCAGCGTATAGTGATCGTAGCCGGCGCCGTGAAAGCTGAGCGCCAGGATGGGCACGTCGTCAATCGAGCGCGGTTTGATCAGCGGATACGAGACGCCAAACGGGATGCGGTCGAAGTTGGCCTGCAGTTTCTGGTTGAGATGCACCAGGCTGCGCGTGATGTCCTCGCCCACCTTGAAGCGCACGATGGCCAGGCACTCGCCCTCCCGCGAGGTGGAGTAGATGTATTCGACGCCCGGGATTTCCCACAGCAGCTTTTCCATGGGCCGGGTGGCGCGCTCCTCGACCTCTTTGGCGCTGAAGCCCGGCATGGCGACCAGCACGTCAATCATCGGCACCTTGATTTGCGGCTCCTCCTCGCGCGGCAGGAGCCACGTCGCCGCCGCGCCCAGCAAAATCGAGGTGATGACCAGCAGCGGGGTCAGCTTCGAGTCAATAAACGCCCGGGCGATGCGCCCCGCGAAGCCCAGGTGCGGGGCATCAGTGGAGGAAGAAGGGGTGCTCACGGGCGCGCGCTATGGCGTGGAGAGTGGCTGTCCCTCGCGCAGCGTCGCGGCGCCATCCACGACGACCGTCTCGCCGGGCGCGAGCCCGGAAAGGATCTCGAGGCCCTGGGGGGTCTGCTTGCCGCTGCGCACCAGGCGCATCCGGGCTTTGCCGTCGGCGGCGACAAACAGGATCTCAAGCTGGCCCCGCCGGACCCGCGCGGCGGGCGGGACGAGGAGAACGGTGGTCTCGCTGACCGGCACCGCCAGCCGGCCAAATTGGCCCGCGCGCAGGCCGGGCGCCGCCGGCAAATCCACTTTCACGCGCACCGTGCGGGAGGCGGGATCCGCCGCCGGCGCAATTTCGGCCACGGTGCCGGTGAGCGGCTCGGGGATGGCGTCCACCCGGACGGCCAGTTCGGCGGCCGGCCGGATGCGGGGGGCGAGCAGGCCGGGGACATCCGCCACCAGGCGCAGCCCGGCGCGGCCTTCCAGTTCCAGCAACGGCTTGCCCGGCATCGCCAGGTCGCCTTCGTCGGCCAGTTTGCGGGCCACCACGCCATCGAAGGGGGCGGCAATCCGGCCGTAGCCGGCCAGCGCTTCGGCCTCGGCCACCGCCGCCTGGGCGACCTGGTGGCGGGTCTGCGCGGCGTCCAATTCGGCCTGGGTGGCCGCGCTTTGCTTGTGGAGCCGGGTTGTGCGGTTCAAGTCCAGCTCCGCCTGCCGGAGCGCGGCGCGGGCCTGGTCGAGCCGGGCCTGAATCTCCAGCGTCGCCAGTTCCACCAGCACGTCGCCCTGTTTGACGGATTGTCCGAGCGCGGCGGACAAGCGGGTGATGCGGCCGCTGACCTTGGCCTCGAGCACGGCCTGGAGCCTGGGAAGCACGGTTCCGACGACCTCCTCCAGGGCGGGCTGGCTCACCGCTTCGATTTTCTGCAGGCGCACGGCGGCCGGCGGCAAGGACGGCCCGGCGCCCGCGGGCGGCGCCGGCTTTTCGCCGCAGCCGTTGAGCAGGGCGGCCAGGCCCGCGAGCAGCAGGCCGGAGCGGAAGGATAATGCGTACGTGGGGATGGCTTTCATTTTGCGGGGGTCTCGAAATTCAGTTGCGGCAGCCCCAGCGCCTTGCGCAAGGCGCCAATGGCTATTTGCCAGTCGGCCTCGGCCTCGGCGCGGCGAACGCGCGCGGTGATCAGCGCGGTTTCCGCGTCCATCAAGTCCCGGGGCAGCGCCAGTTCCTGCTCGAAGCGGGCGCGGGTCAGGGTGGCGCTTTCCTGGGCCTGGGCGACGGCGTGTTCGGTGACGGCCCGGCGCTCCGCGGCGGCCTGGAGGTCGAGCCGGGCTTGCGCGGTTTCGAGATCGAGCGCGAGGCGCAGTTTGCGCTGTTCGGCACGGGCGGCTTCGAGTTGGGCGCTGGCCTCGCGGACTTTGGCGCGCGTGAGTTGGCCGTCCCACAGGTCCCATTGGAGCAACGCCCCGGCGGTCCAACTGCCGCCGCCGTGGTTGAATTTCCAGCCGTGGTCGTAATCCAGGCTGCCAAAGGCGCTGATGCGCGGCAGATAGCCGCTTCGGGCCTCGCGCACCTGTTCCGCGGCCGCGCGTTCGCGGTGGCGGGAAGCCGCCAGCTCGGGGCGTCCGGAGAAATCCCCGGCGTCGGGGGCCTCGAGCGCCGGGGCGGTGTCGGCGACCTCGAATTCATCCGGATCCTCCGGCTCCACGCCGAGCAAAGCCCGCAGCGCGCGCGTCGCCAGCGCCTCGGCGTTGCGGGCGCGGACCAGGTCCTCACGCGCCTGGGCCAGCCGCACTTCCAGGTCCAGCACGCCGCTTTTGAGGAGCGTGCCGCTGTCATGGCGTCGGCGGGCGACGGCCAGGCTGTTTTCGAGCGCCTCCCGGGCGGCGCGGGCGGCGCGGACAAACTGCCGGGTTTTAAGCACGGTATGGAAGGCGCGGGTCACCTCGAAGCCGAGGGCGTTGCGAAGGGCGGCCTCGTCCTGCCGGGCGGCGTCGGTGTGCGCGCGGGCCGCATGGCGCGCGGCGGTGGTGCGCCCGCCGGCGTACAGCGGCACCGTGGCCAGGCCGCGGACGTTCAGGTTGTCAACCGCGGGCAGGTCGTTGAAATCGGGGGGCGAACCGTAGTTGTAGGCGCGCTGGTTGAGGATGCTGCCGAACGCCTGCATCGGGTTGTCGCTGCCGGCATAACTGGACTGGAATTGCAGGCGCGGCCAAAAGGCGGCGTTGGCCTGGTCGAGCCCGGCTTGCGCCGCCGCCAAACGATGCTGGGCCAAGCGCGCGTCCGGGTTGTCCGCCAGGGCCTGGCGCAGGGCGCGCTCCAGGGTCCACGGCTCAGCGGCCAGGGCGGCCCAGGCCCCCAGCAGCGCCAGCCCGCAGATCGCCACGGCCTTTGTCATTTGCTGCAGCAAGCACGGGGGGCGGGTGCGGATGAATCGTCGCGGCCAACGTTGGCCTTGCGCAAAATCACCTCCAACGGGCAAAAGCCGGTGAAGGAGGATTGCAGCAGGTTGAACCCCACAAACGCGGTGAACCAAAGCCAGTAGGGGCTGTGGTAATGCGCCAACAGGAGGCTCAACAGGATAAAGCTGCCGGCGAAGCGGCGAATGATCATGTGCATCTTCATAACAATTCAGGCTTGGGTTGTTCTGGCTTACCGAATACTGCTGGCAATCAGGGCCCCAACCAGGCCGCCATAGAGCGTACTGATCAGGGGATTGCTCGTCAACGGGCAAGCGCCGGTTGAGCATCCGACAAACTTATAGAGGGCAAACCCCAGCCCGCCCCCGGCGATCGCGCCAATGATAATATGCAGAATCATACGATGTTTAGTCTTCAATCACTACGCCTATTGAGCCGCGAGCCGGCGGAAAGTTACAGGTGTTGACCCAATTGCGGCCGCCGCGGGGAGGCGGAAATGCGGCGTTCCCGCCTTGACCGCGCGCCCGCGCCGCGCCAGGATTCCCTTGCTATGGAAATGAAACTCACCGCGGTCGGGATTGAGAAACCCGAGCCGAACAACTTCATCCTGGGCCAGACCCATTTCATCAAATCCGTCGAGGACATTCATGAGGCCCTGGTGGGGGCGGTGCCGGGCATCAAGTTTGGCCTGGCTTTTTGCGAGGCGTCCGGGAAATGCCTGGTTCGCGAGTCGGGCACCGACCCGGCCCTGGTTGAACTGGCCCGCCGGAATGCCCTGGCCATCGCCGCCGGGCATAGTTTCATTGTTTTCCTGGGGGAAGGTTTTTACCCCATCAACGTGCTCAATACCCTCAAGGCCGTGCCGGAGGTTTGCCGCATTTTCTGCGCGACGGCCAATCCCACGCAAGTGCTCATCGCGGCCACCGAGCAAGGGCGCGGCATTATCGGGGTGGTGGACGGCTCGCCGCCCCGGGGCGTTGAGGCGGAGCCGGACATTGCGTGGCGCAAGAATTTCCTGCGCCAAATCGGATACAAGCTTTGAGCCGCGCGGCGCGCGCCCGGCCGGGGCCGGGCTGTGTTACCCCTCCCGCGCCGGGTTGTCCAGGCACTCCCGCACCACGTTGGCCAGGTCGGGGCGCGTATAGGGTTTCTGCAGGAACAGCGCGCCATGCCGGCGGAAGAAGTCCGTGTCTGACTTCTCCATGTTATAGCCACTGGTGAAGATCAGTTTAAGCTGGGGCTGGATGGCTTTCAGCTTTGCCGCCAGTTCCAGGCCGGACATGCCGCCCGGCATGACCATGTCGGTGACCACCAGGTCTATGCCGCCCGCCTGCCGTTCCCAGGCTTGCAGGGCTTCGGCGCCCGAGCTGGCCACCAGCACCCGGTAGCCGCAATCGTGCAGAATGAGTTGCGCCAGGTCGCGCAGCACGATCTCGTCTTCCACAACAAGGATGGTTTCGTGGCCGCCCCGCACGGCGGCCGCTTCGGTCGTCCTGGCCGCCCGCGCCGGGGCCGGCTCGTCGCTGGCGGGCAGATAGACGATGAAGGTCGTGCCTTTTCCGACTTCGCTGCTGACCTCGACCCAGCCTTCGTGCTGCTTGACGATGCCATAGACGGTGGCCAATCCCAGGCCCGTCCCTTTGCCGACTTCCTTGGTGGTAAAGAAGGGCTCGAAGATGCGGGCCATTGTCGCCATGTCCATTCCGCATCCCGTGTCGTTGACCTCCAGGCAGACGAACGCGCCGGGCCGGGCCTGGGGGTGCATTTGCACGAAGGCTTCGTTCAGCATGACGGGGGTGGTGCGGATTGTCAGGGTGCCGCCTTTCGGCATGGCGTCGCGCGCGTTCACGGCCAGGTTCACGATGACCTGTTCGAGCATGCCCGCATCCGCCGCCACCAGGGGCAGCTCCGCCGGCGGATTGAATTGCAGCGCGACGGTTTCCCCCAGCAGGCGCTTCAGCATCTTGCTCAAATCGCCGACGACATTCCGCAGGTCGAGCGCCTTGGGCTGCATCACGTTCTTGCGGCTGAACAGGAGCAGCTGCCGGGTCAATGTGGCGGCACGTTCCGCGGCAAAATAGATGGCTTGCGCGGAATCGAGCAGCGCGGGCGCCAGGTCGGTGTTGGCCATCACCATCCCCGAATGTCCCTGGATGACCGTTAGCATGTTGTTGAAATCATGCGCCACCCCGGCGGCAAGCTGGCCAATGGATTCCATCTTCTGCGACTGCCGGAGCTGCGCCTCCAGGTTCAGCCGGTCGGTGATGTCTTCGACGTAGCAATGCACGATGTGGCTGGCCGCCACCGGATGAAACGACCAGCTCAGGGAGCGCTTTTCGAGCACGGTGGAGAGATCGAGCACGCTGCGCCCCGCTTTCAGGCAGTTCTGGACGATTTCCTGCACGTTGTCCGGCAGCAACTCCCGCGGATGGTCCCGGCCCACGGAACGGCTCAGCTTCAGTGCGGCGTTGTTGAAATAGGTGATGGCGCCGTCGCTGGTCAGCTCCAAAGCGGGATTGGGATTCAACTGGGCGAAGGCGGCCAGCTTCTGCAATTCCGTTTCAACCCGGATCCGCTCGACCGCCATGGCCAGCACCGTGGCGATGGAAAACAGGAAATGCACCTCATCCTCGGTAAACGTGCGCGGGCGTTTGGTGTACGCCCCGAGCACGCCGAACGCCTGCTCCTGGCCGGCTATGGCCACGGTAACGCCGCTCACCACCTTGTGGTTGGTCAGCAACGATGACCCGCGGAACCGGCCCTCATTGCCAAGCGAGGCAAACGCCACCGCCTCCTTCGCCGTGAGGGCAAATCCCGTCTCGGTCTGCGGATCCGCCGGGATGACTACCTTCCCGACCTCGCCGTCCTTCCAGCCCACCCCCGCGCGCATCAGGAGAAACTTGCCTCCGGGCTGAACCTCCAGAACATGGCAGAACTCCACGTCCAGCGTTTGGGCCGCCAGCGTGGCGGCATGGTTCAGGAGGATGGAGGGATCGCTGGTTTCCAGCGCAAACCGCCCCAGTGCCGCCACGGCTGTTTGCTGCATGGTCCGGTGGGTCAGCGTCCGTTTCACCCGCTCGCTTTCTTTCTCCCGCTCCTCCAGTTGGGCCGCCATCGAATCAAACGTGCGCGATAATTCGCCCAACTCGCCTCGTTCCCGGGACAAACCGGTCCGGCTGGTCAGGTCGCCGGCGCCCAGCTTCCGCGCCGCCAAAGAAAGCACCCGCACCTGCCGGATAATAAAGCGTTCCCCGCCAAACCACGCGGCTCCCAGGGCCAGCAGACCGACCAGGAACTCGGTCCAGGGCAGTTGCGCGCCATAGTGGGACGCATAGTATTTGTTCCCGAAGTAGAGCAGCACAGAAGCCGGGGCGACGGCCAGGAACACTGTTCCCACCAAACGAAATCGCAAGCTGGACAAGCTGGTCATAAGCTCTGGACGTTCATTTGCTACTGGCCGAGCATACCCGGTTAACCACCCGTAACGCAAAAAGATTTCTAACGGGTGGCGTCCGTCATTTAACAACGCCCACCGAAGTGAAAGTAAGCCAATAACGGTTTCGGCCGCTTCCGGTGTGAATTGCGACACGGCCTTTCGCCCGCTCCCACCCCTGGCCCGCTCTTGGCAACCCTTTTGATTCCAAGCCCATCGGACGAGGGCGGTGAACCGGGAAGGCGTCCGGCTGGGAGGTTTGCGCGGGATATTCCCTGTCCTCCTTGCCCTGCCAGCCTCCGTATGCGCGGACACTCCGCTCGCTTTGGCGGTTTTGTAGCGGCAAGCAAGCAGGTGGCCCGCGCGCCCTCCGCGCAGGGATGCTTTCTAAAACTTGCCGATTCTTTGGCTTGCCAAACGCGCCGCCATCTCTAGATTAAGCCACTTGTTTAACAATATGAGTCTATTTAGTCCTAACGCTCTGCTGGCGTTGGCGCCCCCGGCGCAGCAACCGGGTCAGTCTGCGCCGCCGGCGTGGGTCAATATGGTGCCGTTGGTCCTGCTGGTCGTCGTTTTCTATTTCGTGCTTATCCGGCCGCAGCAGAAGAAGGCCAAGGATCATGCGACCCTCCTTAAAACCATCCGCCCCGGCGACAAGATTGTTACCAGCAGCGGCATCGTTGCCGTCGTCGTCACCGTCAAGGAAAAGACCCTGTCCATCCGCTCGGCGGATGCCAAGTTTGAAATTACCAAATCTGCCGTTGCTGAAATCACTGAACGCGGCAACGATTCCCGCGAATCCTGATCTGTTTCCATGAACCGAAATTACTTCTGGCGAACTGTCCTGGTTGTCCTCATTGTCTTGTGGTCGCTCTATGAGCTTTACCCGCCCAAAGGACGCGACCTGGTGCAGTATTTCCGCGTTCAGGCAGTCAATCGCGATCCCGACTTCACCACCATCTTCACCAATGCGTTGGCCCTGCAAAAGGCCATGCCGGAAAAGCCTTACGAAAACCTGCTTAAGGCCATCGGCACCAATGACATCACCCGCTATTTCCCGTCATTCGGGGCCAAAGAGCAACTGCACCCGACCCCTTACATTCTCAACCGCTTGCAGCGCCAGGCCGCCGGTCGCATTCGCCTGGGTCTCGACCTGCAAGGCGGCACTTCCTTCCTCGTCAGCATGGATACCAACCGACTGGCCCAGGCCGCAGACGCTGAAAACGCGCTCTCGCACGCCGTCGAAGTTCTGCGCAAGCGGGTGGATAAATTTGGCGTTGCCGAACCCCTGATCCAGCCGCAGGGCAATAACCGCATTCTGGTCCAATTGCCCGGCTTATCCGCCGCCGACCAGGAAAGCGCCAAAGCGGCCATTCAAAGAGCGGCTTTTCTGGAGTTTCGCCTGGTCTGCCCCACCAGCGAACAAGATATCAAGGAAGGGATTGTGCAGCCGGGCTACGAAATCCTCAAACGCAAGCAGCGCTTGCGCGACGGGCGCGAACATATCGAAGAGGTGGAAGTCAGGAAACGAGCGGAAATGGATGGCAGCGGGCTCAAGAGTGCCATGGTCGTGCGCGGCAACCTGGGTGAGCCGGAAATCCACTTCACGCTGGATTCCAAGGGCGCCGAGCGCTTTGCCGAAATTACCCGGGAGAATGTCGGCCAGCGCCTCGCCATCATACTGGATAAGGAGTTGTATTCGGCGCCGGTCATTCAAAGCCCCATCGAGACGGGGAGCGGCCAGATCACCGGCCAATTCGATAATCGCGAAGCCTTTGAACTGGCGAACGTGCTGGAAAACCCGCTTCGGGCGCCGCTGCATATTGATGAGTCGCGCGAAGTGGACCCCACGCTGGGCAAAGACTCGATTCGCAGCGGCATCAACGCGGCCATTTACGGCACGCTGGCAGTGGCGGTGTTCATGATCTGCTATTACCTCGCGGCGGGCGTGGTGGCCAACCTTGCCCTTATCGCCAACATTATCATTCTGCTGGGGGTCATGTGCTCCATTGGCACGACGCTTACGCTGCCGGGCATCGCGGGCATCGTGCTCACCATTGGCATGGCCGTGGACGCCAACGTGCTTATTTACGAGCGCATCCGCGAGGAGAGCGCCAAGGGCAAGTCCCTGCGCGGGGCCATTGCCGCCGGTTATTCCCGCGCTTTCACCACCATCTTCGACTCGAACCTGACGACCCTCATCTCTTCGGTGATCCTGATCTACATGGGCACCGGTCCCATCAAGGGCTTTGGCGTTACTCTGACTATTGGTATTATGGCCAGTTTGTTCACGGCGCTGGTTGTCACCCGCCTAATCTTCGACTTCCTCGTGGACCGTGGTTGGCTCAAATCCTTGCCCATGCTGCATCTTATCCGGGCCGAGAAGATAGATTTCCTGAAATTGGCACCCTACACCTTTGCCATCACCTGGATCATTATTGTGGTGGGGGTAATCTTCACCATTCGGCGGGGAGAAGCAGCCTTCGGTGCCGAATTCCGCGGCGGGGATACGGTTCTGATGGCTTTCGAGCAAAAACCGGGAGAAGCCGCCGTGCGAACCGCCCTGACCAAAGCCGGCATCAAAGACCCGCGCATTCAGTTTCAGAAGGATGTCACCACGCGGCGCGAAACCCTGCGTATAGATTCTTCTCCCGGAACGGCGGAACTGGTCAAATCCACTCTCAGCCAGATGCCGGCGGCCAAATTCCATCTGCTGGGCCAGGATCGCATCGGCGCGACAATAGGGAAGGAAATTCAAAAATCCGCTGCGATCGCCCTGTTGCTCTCCTTGTTTGGCATCCTGATTTACGTCGCAATACGCTATGAGTTTTCGTTCGCCGTAGCGGCGGTCATCTCGTTGATCCATGACGTGCTGATCACCCTGGGCCTCTATTCGCTCTCCGGCCGCGAGTTTAACTCCGCCGCGCTCGCGGCCATCCTGACTATCATCGGCTTCTCCATCAATGATACGATCGTGATCTTTGACCGCATCCGCGAAGATCTGAAACTGGGCATTCGGGGCTCGTTCCGCGAGGTGATGAACAAGGCGCTTAACCAAACCCTCAGCCGTACGGTGATCACCTCCGGCACCGTTTTCCTGTCAACCTCTTCGCTGTATGTGTTCGGCGGCGGCGCCATCAACGACTTTGCCTTTACGTTCCTGATTGGCATTGTGGTCGGCACCTACTCGAGTATCTACATCGCCAGCAGTCTCGTTCTCTGGTGGCACCGGGGGCAGCGGCCGAGCATCGGCGCTGGCGCGCAGGCCGTCATGCAGAACGCAACGGCAGCCGCTTTGAAGTAATCCTTGCCTTTATAACCGGTTTCCGAGGGCTGGGGGCCGGGATGAGCTTGTGATCGGCCTGATAAACATTACTGCTTGGCACTGGGCGGGTTTTATCGGCTGCGTATTGGTTTTTCTGGCCCTCGACCTGGGGCTGTTTCATCGCCGGGCGCATGTGGTCAAATTCCGGGAGGCGCTGCTTTGGACCTCCACCTGGTTTTGCCTGGCCATGCTCTTCGCCCTGGCGCTGAAACCCCTCCGCGGCAAAGAGGAAGCCCTGGAATTTCTGACCGGTTATCTCATCGAGTTGTCTCTCTCGATGGATAATGTCTTTGTGATTGCCATGCTCTTCGCCTATTTTCAAATCCCTCGCCAATATCAGCATCGCGTGCTGTTCTGGGGCATTGTTGGGGCTTTGGTCATGCGTGGGCTTATGATCGGAGCCGGCGTGGCGCTGGTTGCCTGGCTGCATTGGGTTCTCTACGTGTTGGGAGCCTTCGTCCTGTTTACCGGCCTCAAAATGCTTTTTGTCGAGACCAGGGTTCACCCGGAAAAGAACCGCGTCGTCAAATGGGTGCGCAAGCTTTACCCGGTTACGCCACACCTGGATGGGCAAAAGTTTTTCAGCACCTGGCAGGGGCGCCTGGCCCTCACGCCGCTGGCCTTGGTGCTGGTGATGGTGGAAACCACCGATCTCATCTTCGCGCTGGACTCCATTCCCGCCATTTTCGCCGTAACCACCCGGCCGTTTATTATCTTCACCTCCAACGTGTTTGCGGTTCTGGGGTTGCGCTCGCTTTATTTTGTGCTGGCGGGTGCTCTTGAGTATTTCCGTTATTTGAAAGCCGGCCTGGCGTTGGTGCTGGCCTTTATTGGTTGCAAAATGCTCCTTGATCCCCACGGCGGCCCCCCGCTCTGGTTCCAACTGAAAATCCCCATTTCTGTTTCTTTGTTCGTGGTGGGGGGGATCATTGTTGCTTCCATCGCTCTCTCGCTCACCCTGGGCCGCCGGCAACCACCTCGCTCCGCCTCATGAAGTTCCGGTGGTCTCTCGCGCCGCCGCAACGCGCCCACGCCGAACGCTTGGCCGAGGCACTGAAGCTTCCACCGCTGCTCGCCCAATGCCTGCTTAATCGAAACTTGACGGAACCGTCGGCCGCCGCTGCTTTTCTGTGGCCCCGGCTCCGGCAACTGGCCGATCCGTTCCTGCTTCCCCACATGCCTCTTGCCGTCGAACGGCTCCTGCAGGCTCGCGAGCGCAAGGAGCCCGTCGTCCTCTTTGGGGACTATGATGTGGACGGCGTTACCGCCAGCGCATTGTTGCTCGAAGTGCTTCGTCCCCTTGGCTGGCAAGTCCAATATTACCTGCCTCGCCGCTTGGAGGAAGGGTATGGCCTTAGCCAGGAAGCCGTCGAAAATTGTCTGGCCCAATCTGGCGCCACCCTGCTGTTAGCCGTGGATTGCGGTTCGACAGCGGTCGCTCCGATTGCCTGGTTGCGCCAGCGCGGCGTGGAGGTCATCGTGCTGGACCATCACCAAATCTCGGTGCCCGCGCCCGCGGCCATTGCTCTGGTCAATCCACGGCTTTCCGCGTCCTGCAATACCAGCGAATCCGAGGATTCCGGCGCGCCCTTTACAGAGCTCTGCTCCGTTGGGCTCGCCTTCAAACTCGCCCACGCTCTGCTTAAGCGCGCCCGCGAAACCAGTATCCTCGGCACGGCTGACTTCGACTTGCGTTCCTTGCTGGATCTGGTCGCCTTGGGAACCATTGCGGATGTGGTCCCCTTGACTGGCGAAAATCGCATTCTGGCATCTGTTGGTTTGGAACGCCTGAGCACCACTCAGCGCCCCGGCCTGGTGGCTCTGAAGCAAGTTGCGCAGTCCCCTGCCCTGCTTGGCTCCCATGAGGTTGCCTTCCAACTCGCCCCGCGACTCAATGCCGCCGGTCGTCTGGAAACGGCGGAGGAAGCCCTGCGCCTGTTACTGACGCGCGACCATGCCGAAGCGAGGACTCTTGCCCAAACGCTCGACGTCCGCAACCGGACACGCCAGAAAATCGAACACGGCATTGTGGAAGATGCCATCACCACCGTACAGAGCAGATTCAATCCCGGCACAGATTATGTTATCGTCGAGGGCAACCCGACTTGGCACATCGGCGTGGTGGGCATTGTTGCCGCCCGCGTGCTTCAACAATTCTATCGCCCAACGGTCATACTCGGCGGCGATGGCGCGACCTTCCGGGGCTCCGGCCGTAGTATCCCGGGTTTCAACCTGGCCGGTGCTCTGCGTGAGTGTGCCGACCTGCTCATTCGCCAGGGAGGGCATGCCATGGCAGCCGGAGTCAGTCTCTTACCTGCCAACCTCGAGGCTTTTCGCACCCGTCTCAACCAACTTGCCTTGAATACTCTCCAACCCGAAGACCTCCAGCCTTCGCTGCGCCTCGACGCCGAAGTGCGCCTGGTAGATCTGCATTTGGAATGCCTTGCGGCGCTCGCCCAGTTGCGCCCCACAGGCCAGAATAATCCTCCCGTTCAATTGTTCGCCCGCAAACTCAACCTGCATCGCCCCCCGCTCCACATCGGTGCTCAAAAACAGCACCTCAAATTGTGGATTAACGACGGAACTACTGCGCTCGAAGCTGTTTGGTGGAACGCCGCCGATCAAACTATACCCCCCGCCCCTTTCGACTTGGCCTTTGCACCCCAAATTAACGAATACAACGGCAGCCGCAGTGTTCAACTGAAGATCTTGGATTGGCGTCCTGCGCAATAAAACAATCCCCATTGGACCAACCTCGGGAACACTTGAGTGGGAATGCAGGAAGTTGCATCATCATGTGAAATGGGGCGTGTGTTTCTAAATCTGTTTCTCTTTCAACGCACCGCGACGATAAGCGCAGAATCCAAATGCCGCTAACTGCTTCTTCTATTTCGGGCAATACACCCGGAGCTTGAATCCGGCAACTGAACCACGCACTCTTCCGTCTATCTATGGTCTCCGCCATCATCGTTGCCGCCGGCCAAAGCTCCCGCATGGGTGCCGGAGTGGACAAACTCTTCCTCAAATTAAATGGCTGCCCCATCGTAGCGCACACCTGGCGTCAGTTTGAGCTTGCCGAATGTATTGACGAAATCGTTTTGGTCGTGCGCGAGACCATGAGACCCGCATTTGCGGCGCTAGGCGAAGAATACCGGTTTCACAAGCCCTTCCGCCTCGTCTCCGGCGGCAAGGAGCGGCAGGACTCAGTCTGGAATGGGCTGCAGGCTTTATCGCCCCATGTTGAGATTGCTGCCATTCAAGACGCGGCTCGACCTTGCACCTCCAGTGCGCTCATTGCGGCGACCATCGCCGCTGCCCGTCAAACCGGCGCTGCCGTGGCCGCCCAAGCCATCACGGATACCATCAAAGAGTCGAGCGACGGTAAGCTCATCGAACGCACGCTGGATCGCTCACGGTTGTGGTCCGTGCAAACGCCCCAGACCTTTCGGGTTGAGATTATTCGGCAGGCGCTGGCGGCGGTGCGCCGGCAAGGCCTGTTGGTTACCGACGATGCCGCCGCCTGCGAGTTGATCGGTCAACCGGTCCAACTGGTCGCCTGCCTCCAGCCTAATCCCAAAGTCACTCGCCCGGAAGATCTCCCCTGCCTCGAGGCACTGCTGCGCGCCCCAGCCCTTCCGTAGCGGGGCTCACGCAAAGCAGGCTGGGCTACTTGGCGGCCTGCTACCGGAGTCAACTCCCCAGAATGCTCCCGGTTGTGAGTTAATCACCGGAAGACGCCTTGGCCCAAGCTGGGTATCGAGGCTCTACTGCCATTAGGAAGGAATGCCCTCGCCTGTTACAAAAGTTTGGTCTGACCCGGGATGGCAACAGGATAGAGCCCGTCGGGGCCGGGTTTTACCGGCGGTTCGGTGTTCATTGTAATTTCGCCTATTGGTGGGAAGGCGAATTTGGAATCAAGAACTTCCTGCAAACTGATCTTCTTACCCGTATACACCGCTAGTTGTCCCAATACGGAGACCAGCGTCGAGTCGGCCAAAATTTTGGCGCGCTGAAACGGCTTGCCAGCACGGATGGATTGCAGGAATTCGCTGTGTTCCAATTCGTAAGGCGACTTCGCAGACTGTTCAACATTGGCACGCCAAGTGCGATTGCCGTTGAGGTCGGTAAAATACGGCGGTTGAAATGCCGTAAAGTTGCAGCGGCCCTTGGTGCCGTGAAAAATATCCTGGTTTGAGCCATAACAACCGACTGCCGTGCGGCAGGCACCGTAGATGCGGCGGCCGTTTGGATACTCGTAAATAACCTGGTTATGATCGAAGCAGGTGCCCATCGTGGCTTCGAAATGTGTCGAGCGGCCCCCCATGCCGTAAGCTTGGCTTGGCAGCACGTCGCCCAGCACCCACAGGGCAGAATCGAGATCATGAATGAGCGACTGCAGAATGTCATCGCCGGACAACCACGAAAAGTGGTACCAGTTGCGGAGCTGATACTCCATCTCGCTCCATCCCGGCTCGCGCTCAATCAACCGATAAGGCGAGCGCAGGTATTCACATTGAACGGCTACGATTTCTCCCAGTTCGCCCGCTTGGATGCGTTGGACAGCCTCACGCCGGCCGAGATGATAACGATAAGTCACGCCCGCCAGCACCCCCGTGCCATTTTGCTTGGACAATACGTCAGCCTGCATGATCTTGTTGACGCCAGCAATATCTACGGCGGCGGGTTTTTCCACGAATACGTGTTTCTTGTTCTGCACTGCTGCCAGGGTGTAGTCCGGATGAAACCGGGAAGCGCAAACCACCAACACGACGTCACAGTTTTCAATGACGCCGCGATAGCCCTGCAACCCGGAGAACTGCCGCCCACGCGGAACCTCTATCCGGTCGGGGAACTTCGGACTCAAGGTGTTGATCGTGGTGTCTATTTTATCCGGGAAGATGTCAGCCAGCGCCCAGAGTTTGGTCCCTGCGTCAACGGTCAACGCATTGCCCGCCGCGCCGGTGCCACGCCCGCCGCAACCGATGAGTCCAAGTTTGAGCGTGTCGCTGCCTGCCGCGTGAGCAAAGCGGCCCACATCAATGGCGCCGATGAGCGCGGTTCCCGCCACCGTGGCTGAGGTCTTAAGGAAGCCTCGCCGGCTGGTAAATCTGGTTTGGTTTTGCTGTGCAGTGGTCTTCATTGTTAATCCGTTCGTTGTCTAAATGTGCGCCTATACTAATCTACTGCCGGAACGGCACCAGCAAAAAAACATATTTCCTCTCGCGTGCGCACTTCAATTTCAGCAACTTCCTCAGGGGGAAATTAGATAAAAATCATGGGGGTTTTCATACTTCGCCTCACGCTCCCACGATTTGCCCCCACCCTTGCCAACTCCCGCCTCCACTATTACCCTGAGCTGAACGATTTTCGTGATTATGAAACAACACCTGCTTTTCGGAGTGTTGGTGACGGCGCTCAGCATCAACTTGGTGATTGGCGCCCGGGTCTACTTGAATTCCGCGCAAGCGGCGGAAAAGGATTCGGCCTATCCCAGCCTTGAACTCTTTTCCTACGCCTTGGAAAAGGTGCGCAAGGATTACGTGGACGGGCAAAACCTGACCTATCGGCAATTGGTTTATGCATCCCTCAAAGGCATGCTCAGCACCCTCGATCCACACAGCGAATTCATGGAACCGGCCAAGTACAAGGAACTCCAAAGTGATACGCAGGGCGAGTTCGGTGGGCTGGGCATCGTGATCGCCATGCGTGACGGTTTCATCACTGTGATCGCTCCCATGGAAGACAGCCCCGGTTTTCGCGCCGGCATTCTCTCGGGCGATCGCATCATTAAGATTGGAGAGCGAAGCACTGAAAAGATGAGTTTGCAGGAAGCGGTGACAAACTTGCGCGGCGAGGCGGGCACCGAGGTAAAGATTTCCGTCCTGCGCCCTTCTTCTGGCAAGATCAAGGACTACACGCTCACTCGCGCCGTTATCAAGGTTGACATGGTCAAGGACATCAACGGCAAAAAGGAGTTTCTGTTGGATGACAATAAAATCGGCTATATCCGACTGGTGCAGTTCGGAGAAAAGACCGGTGCCGAATTAGAGGGCGCAATCAAAAAACTCAAGGCTCAAGGGTTGCAAGGGTTGGTGCTGGATCTGCGCTGGAATCCGGGCGGTTTGCTGGAGCAAGCGGTAGATGTCTGCGAGCGATTCCTCCCGCGTGGCAACCTCGTTGTCACCACCGAGGGGCGAAATCCCACCCAAAACTCGGTTCGCAAAGCCCGGGGCCGTGGCGACGAATTAAGCGGCTTGCCAATGGTAGTGCTGGTTAACCTCGGCAGTGCCAGCGCCTCCGAAATCGTCGCCGGCTGTCTGCAGGATAGCAAACGTGCCATCATCCTTGGCGAAAAGACTTTCGGCAAAGGTTCCGTCCAAAGTATCATCCCGCTGGCTGCGATGCCGGATGGCGTTCCCGCCTTGCGCTTGACAACAGCCAAATATTATACCCCCAGCCATAAGGTCATTCACGAGGAAGGAATTACTCCTGATATCATCGTGCCCCTGTCTGAAGAACAGGAGCGCTCTATTTTAATGAAACATGCCCCAGGCGGGATTCAGGGTCTGGAAGAGAGTGATCGGGAACAAGTCTTGAGATCGGGAGACCCACAACTCGAACGCGCCACGGATCTACTCAAGGGCATTACTCTTTTTACCCAGCGGTCCCCCGCTTTTAATCAGAGACTTGCCAAAAGCGAAACACGGGTTGCCAAGTAATTCCACCCCGCAAAAATCGACGCGCAACCGGTCCGTGAGCCATGCCTCTTCTGGCGCTGGAAACATCTTGTGACGAAACCAGCGCGGCCGTTGTTGACCAAGGCCGCGTCCTGGCGCATCTCGTTTCGTCCCAGGTTCAACTCCACGCCGAATATGGCGGCGTGGTGCCGGAATTGGCGGCGCGAGAGCATCTCCGCCATTTGTTGCCTGTCACTCGACTGGCCTTACAAAAGGCTGGCGTGGACCCCGAACAACTCGACGCCGTCGCAGCAACCCGCGGGCCGGGCTTGCCAAGCGCACTGATGACTGGCCTCAAGGCGGCGCAAGCGGCTGCGTTTGCCCTGCGTCGGCCTTTTCTCGGCATCCACCACCATGAGGCTCATCTCTATTCGCCTTGGATCAACGGCCCGCCGCCGAAAGCCGATTTCTCCCGTTTTCAGCCCAATATTTCCCTTATTGTTAGCGGCGGACATACTCTCTTGGTTCATGTCTGCTCAGAGTTAAACCACCACCTAATCGGCTCGACTGTAGATGATGCTGCGGGCGAATGTTTCGACAAGACTGGGAAACTGATGGGACTGCCTTATCCGGCGGGACCAGAGATAGACCGACTCGCCCAGGACGGAAATCCCAAGGCGTTCGTTTTCCCGCGCCCTATGATTGACGAGCCGAATGACGATTTTAGCTTTAGCGGTCTGAAAACCTCCGTGCGATACTTTCTGCGCGACCACCCCAAACTGCTCCAGGATACACAATGTCTGCGCGACCTCTGCGCCAGCATTCAGGCGGCCATTGTGGACGTGTTGGTGACTAAGACCCTCCGTGCTGCCAGACGACTTTGTGTGGGATGCATTACGGTCTCGGGCGGCGTCGCCAGCAATCGCGCGCTGCGCCAGCGCCTCGGTGCCGCCTGCGAACGGCAGCGGTTCGCCCTGATGCTGGCCGATAAAGCCTTTTGCACGGATAACGCCGCTATGATCGGCATTCTGGCCGAGCGCAAGCTCCGTCTGCATTCGGAACCAACTCCCCTCGATGCGGATATTCTGCCAAGCTGGGCGCTGGAATAACATAGCCCGGGGCCCACCGCACTCCCATCAATCGGCCTATCCGGCTGAATCCGCAATCAATGAAAGAACCTTTTCCACCGCCTCATCAGCTTTCAGTGACACGAGGGTGCCTCCGCGCGGTTTGATCTCCACTTCACCTTTGGCCAGCGACTTTTCGCCAATGCCCACACGGATAGGGAAGCCTACCAACTCGGAATCTTTGAACTTCACTCCGGGTCGCTCGTTGCGGTCGTCGAGGATCGCATCCACGCCGCATTCAGTCAGTTCAGCGTAGATCCTTTCTGCGCATTGCATGACTGCGCTTTCAGGGGCTGTATTGAGTGGTGTAATGCATACCGTGTAAGGCGCAACGCTAATGGGCCAGATAATGCCATTGTCATCATGGCGCTGCTCAATCACCGCCTGCAAGGTGCGCGTGACCCCGATGCCATAGCACCCCATGATCGCCGGTTGTTGTTTGCCTGACTCATCGAGGAACAGAGCATTCATAGCCAGACTGTACTTGGTGCCAAGCTTGAAAACGTGCCCAACCTCGATTGCACGCTGAATCTTCAACGACTTCCCACACTTCGGACACGCCTCTCCAGCCCGTACCAACCGCAGGTCCGCCCAATGCGCCACCTGAATGTCGCGTCCGATGGCGACGTGGCGCAAGTGAAACCCATCCGCATTGGCGCCGGTGGTCATCTCCACCGTCTCCCGCAGCCGTTCATCAGCATAAACCGGCAGATGAGTCACACCAACCGCCCCCAGACTACCCGGGTGAGCTCCCAGTGTCGCGAAAATCTCTTCGGCCTCCGCCGCACGGAAAGTCGCGGTGCCCAACGCGCCGGTCAGCTTGGCCTCGTTCAGTTGATCGTCCCCTCGCAGGAGAATCAATACTGGCTTACTGGCGGCTAGATACACCAGCGTCTTTATCTGGCGGGCGGCGGGCACTTCGTATGGCGGTTGGCTTAATGCCTCAATTGTCACCACGCCCGGAGTGGCAAACTTTTCAACCTCGCCCTCAATAGTCTGATCACAGCACTTTTCGACGGCACTGGTCGCCTTTTCCACATTTGCTGCATACCCGCATCCATCACAGAACGCGACCTCGTTCTCTCCGGCAGCCGCCGGCACCATAAACTCATGTGAAAACTTCCCGCCCATCACGCCCGTATCCGCTTCGACCGGTATGGCCTTGAGTCCGCAACGCTGAAAGATGCGCGCATAAGCGTCATACATCTTGTGATAACTCGCCTGCGCGGCCTCGTCCGTAGCATCAAAACTGTAGGCGTCCTTCATAATGAACTCCTTCGCACGCATAAGGCCGAAACGCGGGCGAATCTCATCCCGAAACTTGACCTGAATCTGGTAGAAGTTCTTGGGCATCTGCCGGTAGGAGTTGATTTCCCCAGCGACGAGTGTGGTGATGACCTCCTCGTGCGTCGGCCCGAGCACCCACTCCTTTTTCGCTCGGTCACGAACCTTGTACAGCACCTCTTGGGCAGTTTCGTAACGCCCGCTCTGCTGCCAGATTTCCGGGGGTTGAAGCGCTGGCATGAGCAGTTCGAGCGCACCCGCCCGGTTCATTTCTTCCCGTACGATTTGCTCGACCTTGCGCAGAGCACGCAGCCCCAATGGCAAAAAGGTGTAGAGCCCTCCGGTGAGCTTGCGAACAAGCCCGGCGCGCAATAACAGTTTGTGAGAGACTATTTCGGCTTCAGCCGGTGTCTCTTTCAGCGTGGGAATTAATGTTCGTGACCAACGCATACGAGCAGCGGAATGTGGATTGCCCAGATCGTTTTGGCGAGCAAGAAATACCGCCCGCAGCTGGCAAGCCCCCATTTATTGATCCAGTTGCTATGAGAGTTTTGGTTCATGGTTTCAGGGTTTCCGCGCTGGCGGGCGCAGGGAGGGGCGTAGCCCCGACCGAAGCGCGCCAGCGCGCCGCGAATACCGCCGGCGCCAGATACTCCAGCGCCGAGTGCGGCCTCGCTTCGTTGTAGTCCCGCCGCCACCCGGCGGCCAGGACTTGCGCCTCCAACAGGGAGGCAAATTCTTCGCGGTCCAAATGCTCGTCCCGCAACCGGCTGTTAAAGGATTCCACATACGCGTTCTCCCACGGACTCCCCGGCGCAATATACAGCGCCCCGATGGCGTTACCCTTCAGCCACGCCTGCACGGCCAAGGCCACAAATTCAGGCCCGTTGTCACTACGCAGATGCGCCGGCACTCCCCGCTGCGCAATCAGCTCCGCCAGCACCACCATCACGTCCTTGGCCCGGAAACTCCGCCGCACGACCAGCGCCAGACATTCCCGCGTAAACTCGTCCACCACGCATAAAAACTTCAACCGCCGCCCATCGCTGGTCTGGTCGCTCACAAAGTCATAGCTCCAAACCTCGTTGGGCCGCGTGGCCCCCCGCCGTTGGCTGCCGTTCTCGCTGGTGCCCAGCCGCCGCTTCTTGCACTGTTTTCGCGGCACTTTCAGCCCTTCCTCCCGCCACAGCCGTTGCACCCGCTTGACGTTCACCCGCAGCCCTTCCTGGCGCAACTGGCCACAGGCGGTCCGATACCCGGCTCGCGGCCGTTGCCGGCTGAACTCATGGAGCCGTTCGCGCAACCGCCGTTCCGCCGCGTCGGGCTGGGGCCGGTGCCGCTGGGTGGCCCGCGGCTGTCCCACCACGTTGCAGGCCCGACGCTGGCTCATCTCCAGGGCCGCCTGAAGATGTCCCACCGCCTCGCGTTTCCGCGCCGGGCCTACCATTTTCCCTCCAGCAGTTCCTTGAGCGCCACCTTGTCCAGGGACAGGTCGGCCACCAGCCGCTTGAGCCGGGCGTTTTCCGCTTTCAAGGCGTTGAGTGCCTTCACGGTGTTCACATCCGCCCCGCCGTATTGCGCCTGCCAGCGGTGATACGTCGCCGGGCTGATCGCCAGGCTCTTGCAGACTTCCTCAATCTTCTTGCCCCCGGCCAGTTCCGTGGCCGCTTGATGGAGCTTCGTCACGATTTGTTCAGGACTGTGTCGTGTTCGTTTCATGTTGTCAGAGTTCCGGGCGGCGCTTCGCGCCGCCCAAGTCTCTCATAACACCTGGCTCAATTTAAGAGGAGCTTTCCAGAGTACTTCAAAGCCCGCTTTGATGGCTTCATAGCCGATAGCCTGAGCCAGCGCGGTTTTGCCCACGCCGGGCGGTCCCCAAAATAAAACGTCCTTGGCTTGGCGAATGAAATTGCATGTGGCCAGGTCGAAGATTTCCTTTTTGTGGATGGAGGGATTGAAACTCCAGTCGAAGTCCTCCAGTGGTTTGAGGGCGTGGAAGTCGGCGGCTTTAGTGCGGCGTGAAAGCAATCGCTCATGGCGCACGTTGAGTTCATCTTGAAGAATGAGTGGTTCCTCAACGTTTTGAGTGGAATCAGGTGTGGGGCAAGCGGAGTTTACCGGCCACCAGGTAGAGCATGGTGATGAGGTAAACGGGGGAGCGGTAGCCGCGAGCCCTTCGTTTAACGGCGCTAAACACGCTGTTGAGCCCTTCCATAAAGGCATTGGTCAGACCCCATTTCCAATGAGCCAGGATTCCCGCCAGATGGTTCTGCACTAATTGCGCCACTTTGAGCATGGGGCTAAAGATCCACGCCCGGCTGCGCCGTGCCACCCAACGCACCCAGCGGCACCAAGCCCTAAAGCGTCTTTGAGCCACGTGGGCGCTGGGACTGCGGTAGATGTCCTGCAAGACCAAGCGCATCTGATACGCTTTGGCGGTATAGAGATTCCTGGTTTGGATCTTGACCAAGCGGACTTGCTCCTGGGGGCTGAGGTTTTCGGGGTTCTTGCGCCACAGCCACTGACTCCGGCGCAGCGACTCCCGCGCTTCCGCTCCCCCCAAACGCAACTCCGCTCGGCGCACCTGATCTACTCGTTGGCTGGCGTGGGCCAGAACGTGAAACTTGTCAAAGACCACCTGGACATTGCGGCAGTTCTTTTTGACGCCCTGCTGGTAAGCCCGGCTCATATCCATGCTGACTTGCGTCAGCGCGTGCCGGTGCCCGTTGTGGGCTTCCAATGCCTGGATAAATGCCGACCAGGTCTCCTGGTCGCGACCCTCAGTGGCAAAGAGCACCCGTTTGGCCACCAAATCAGCAAATACGCTGAGGTAATGCTGCCCTTTACGCATCCCCATCTCGTCCACTCCCACGCAGCAAACCTGGCTAAAGTCGGCTTGGCCATAAGCCCCCTCCACGTGCTTGAAGAGCATCCGCCACAGGCGCATATCGCTCTCCTGGGTCACTTCCGCCACTTTGGCCATAGGCATCTCGCGTATGAGCAATAACGCAAAGGCTTCGAACTCCTTGGTAAAGTGAATACTTAATCCTTCCCAGGGCGGACGCACCCGAAACACATGCCCGCATTGGCGGCACTTGCCCCGCGGCAACCGGCCATGAATCTCACAGCGATGTTGGAATACATTGAGATGACGCCAGGTGAGCTCTTCGGGATGGTCATAGCAGAACACGCGCCCGCCATCCTGGGGACAGCGGGCCGATTCCCAAAGCGAGGGCCGCTCTCGGAGCTCGAGAAACACCGTGCTGCTGGCTGGCTCAAAGCGACTCGCGCTCACTTCCCAGTTTAATCCTAATCCTAACAGTTCATGAAATAAGGCTTCGGGCGTCATGCCTCAAGCCTACTCTTCCTCCGGGCCTATTCCACCAAAATCGTGGAGGAACCGAATGAGTTCGAGGAACTCGCCGTGGGAGAGGCGATTGGCGGCGACTTCCTGCAAACGCACCGGCAGGCTTTGAGCCAGACCGGACAGGCGCAGGGCTTTGAGGGTGGAGTCGAGGTTGTTGTTGGTATTCATTCGACAAGTTCGGGTGATGGTTGTTGGTTGACGGTTGCGGGGGCAAAGCAGACCGGCACGATGTTGCCGTAAGCTTCCAGGTCGCGGATGAGCGGATGCTTTTCTAATACCATTTCCTGTTAGTAGTTGCATTGTATTGAGAGGCATGGCAAGAACAGTCATGCCGAAACGATTTCATCTGAACCGGCCCGACCTTGCGCAAGCCGTGGCGGCGGCGCTGCCGGGTTGCAAGGACGTCAAAGCCC
>Ga0208940_1000158_pt1 | contig 90956 bp, 89 predicted proteins | sample AD_JPNNA6_MetaG_FD_184445 | JGI IMG/M metagenome (GOLD analysis project Ga0208940, IMG submission 184445) | Active sludge microbial communities of municipal wastewater-treating anaerobic digesters from Japan - AD_JPNNA6_MetaG (SPAdes) (version 2) | ecosystem: Engineered > Bioreactor > Anaerobic... | reverse complement strand
ACTTAGCGGAGGCTCAGGCAAAGAAGAAGGCTCCGGACACAAATTCCTTGCGGATATCAGAAACACCGACGCTCTGATTCACGTTCTCCGCTGTTTCGACGATGACAGCATCCCTCATATTTCCGGTTCGATAGATCCCGTCAGAGACATGGAAACTCTCGACCTCGAACTGCAAGCAAAAGACCTTGAATCGGTAGAGCGCAAGATTGAACGCCTCGAAAAAGCATCTAAGTCGGGCGATAAGGATGCTAAACACGGAATTGAGGTTTTGTCACGCTTCAGAGACCATCTAGAAAATTTTGCTAATGCGAGAACACTCGAAGTCGGAGCCGATGAGAAAAAATATATCGAAGATCTTTTCCTCCTCACCATGAAACCGGTTATGTATGTCTGTAATGTCGACGACAAATCCGCCAAAAGCGGAAACGCACATGTTGAAAAAGTAAGAGAGTATCTTAAAGGATCGGATGCTGAAATTCTTGTTATTGCCGGGAAACTCGAAGCAGAAATAGCCGAACTCGAAGACCCCGACGACCGTGTTGCTTTTCTGAAGGATGCCGGACTTGAAGAACCTGGAGTGGATAAACTTGTAAGAGCTGCATACAAAATGCTTAACTTACTAACCTTCTTTACTGTTGGACCAAAAGAAATCAGAGCATGGACTATCAAAAAAGGAATGAATGTACAACAGGCAGCCGGGACTATACATAGTGACCTCGAAAGAGGATTTATTCGTGCCGAAGTAATGAAATATAAAGATTTTATAACTCTCGGTTCGGAACATGCATGCAGAGAAGCAGGTAAATTCTATATCGAAGGAAAAAACTATATCGTTGAAGACGGAGATATACTTCATATCCGTTTTAACGTTTAATATTTCGTGAGACAACTTACTTCTATATTGTTTCTGTTGTTTACAATTTCATCATTTGTTTGTTTAGCCCAGGCTGACAGGGACGAAAAACTAAAGAAAGAGATAGAAAAATACGGCCAGGCCGAAGTTGTTATCCCATATCCGGGCCGACAGGCAATGGACGTAATAACCAGAAACGTATCAGTCACAAGTGTTCGCAATAAAAGTGTATATATTACACTTTCTCCTGTAACTCTGAAATGGTTTCTCGACAGCAGATTCGATTATGAGATTATTCAGAGGGACGAAGGCAAAGGTGTCATTTCGGCCGGCTCGGTAAGCAAGGCAATGCAATGGAACTGCTACCCGACGTATCCCCAGTACGACTCGATAATGCAAAAATTCCAGTCGGATTACCCATCTCTTTGCAGACTTGATACTATAGGCACAAGCATAAGCGGCAAACTGGTTCTTGCACTAAAGATTTCCGATAACGCATTGATTGATGAAGATGAACCCGATGTGTTTTATTCCTCGACAATTCACGGAGACGAACTTGGAGGTTTTGTATTGATGCTCAGGCTCGCCGATTATCTTCTGAAGAACTATTACACTGATCCTGGTGTGAAAAATATGGTTGACAACCTCGAAATATGGATTAATCCCCTTGCAAACCCCGACGGAACATACAGATCGGGCGATGTGATTTCAAACCCGGTCAGAGCTAATGCAAACGGATATGATCTGAACAGAAATTTTCCTGATCCGGTCGTTGACGACCCTGTTAAGCAAAAGGAGACTGTTGATATGATTAAATTTATGCGGCAGCATCATTTTGTCCTTTCAGCTAATTTTCATGCCGGCAGCGAAGTAGTAAATTACCCGTGGGACAGGTGGTACAGTAAATATCATGCCGATAATGACTGGTTTTATAATATAAGCAGAAAATATGCCGATACTGTGCATACATATTCCGGATCGGGATATATGACCTTTCTAAATAACGGCGTTACACGAGGGTCGGACTGGTATGTGATTTACGGCGGCCGGCAGGATTTTGTTACCTGGGAACTACAGGGCAGGGAGGTTACAATAGAACTCGACTATACTAAACAAACTCCGGCATCACAGCTCGAATCACTATGGCAGTATAACAGGCAGTCGCTGCTCCAATACATTAAAAATGCCCTCTACGGGATACATGGCACAGTGCTCGATTATGATTCTGGCAAACCTGTCCCTGCAAAAATCTACATACCCCAACACGACAAGGATAGCTCTCATGTTTATGCCGATACAACTAACGGAAATTTTATCAGATTTCTCTATCCTGGAACATGGAATCTGTTATTTACTGCAAAAGGTTACAACGATACGATTATTACGGATATAGATGTGGCAGATAATCGAAAAACCGAACTGATTGTGTATATGAAACAGTCAGATAATTCTATTGTAAAAATAGAAAAACCACTTCTTTTTCCCAATCCGTCGTCATTTACTATAGAATGCAGACTTCCCGATAATCTTGAAGGAGCGGTAAGAGTAACCGTTATAAATATTCAGGGTAAAAAAGTCATGGAATTTATTTCAAACGAAAAGCCTGTGATACTTGACGTCAGAGGTTTATCTGCCGGAGTCTATGCTATTATTTTCACATCTCAGAGAAGCGGTATTTCATTCGAGAGCCGATTTGTAGTTCCGGCGAGGAATTTCTAATTTTTGTTTTTTTTCTTGTCCCTGAAACCAAAACATATATTTTTGCAACACCGGCTGTCAGGAAATTTAATTCGGTAAAGTGAGGTTTCAAAATCGAATCCCACCGGTTAATTGGACACATATAATATAAATTTTCAAAAAGAAAAGAGAGGTTATTTATGAGCAGAAAAAAGCTATTGATTCTGGCATCGACAGTGCAGTTGTTTTTGTTAACCTTTTCGCTATCAGGTCAAAGAGTGTATATTCCTCCTGATAAACCCAGGCTAATAGTACAAATAATAGTTGAGCAGTTAAGATTTGACCAGATCGAGAAGATGAAGAACAGGTTTTCGGATAAGGGTTTACGGATGATGATAAATGAAGGCACATGTTTCAATAATGCTTTTTTTAATTACATTCACACTCAGTCGGCCCCTGGCCATGCTACTATTGCAACTGGTGCGGAACCTTCGGCTCATGGCATCACTTCAGACTACTGGCAGGTTCCTCTGAAGAATGAAATTATTTACTGTACCGCCGATAAAGGAGTTAATCCAGTGGGCGGTTCTTATGAATCGGGGCTTCATTCTCCTGTCAATCTTATGGCATCAACATTTTCAGATGAACTTTTTCTTGCTACAAAAGGTAAAGCTAAAATATATTCGGTTGGGCTAAAGGAAAGCTCGGCTATACTTTCCGCGGGCCATACTGCAAACGGAGTTTTCTGGTTCGATAGTAATACCGGAACATGGATGTCGAGCTCTTATTATATGAAAGACCTGCCGGCCTGGGTAAATGATTTCAATGCAATGAGAATCGCAGATTCTTATCTCGAAAAGATATGGCAGCCTCTTAAGAAGATAGAGGAATACAGCGATTGTTCTCCGGATTCAAATAAATATGAGGCAGGATTTAATGGGATATCATGGTTTCCCTATGACCTGAAAAAGATGCATTCAAAAGGAGTATCAGGAATTAAAAAGGATTATTCACTTCTGGCTGATACGCCATTTGGTAACAGCTATACTAAGGATTTTGCTTTGAAGCTAATTAAAGAAGAAGGCCTTGGAAATGATAATATTACAGATTTTATTTCAATATGTTTTTCGGCTACAGATAATATTGGGCACAGATTCGGACCTTCATCGGTTGAAGCTGCAGATGCTCTTCTAAGGCTCGATGCCGATATAGCAGAAATTCTGGGCTTTCTTTTAGAAAAAATCGAAAAAAAGAACGTACTTATTTGTTTTACTGCTTCTCATGGTGTTTCGGAAACGCCTGCCTTGCTCGAAGCTAATAGAATTCCTGCAGGGTATTTCATACACACTCAGGCATTACAACTTTTGAGGATTTATTTAAATGCCATATATGGCCAGGGCGATTGGATAAAAGGATATTTCGATAACCAGGTTTATCTCAATCGGATATTAATTGAAGATGCCAGAATATCGTTAGAGGAGATTCAAAAGAGAGTGGCAAGGTTCATGGTTCAGAACAGTGGCGTGGCGGCAGCCTATCCGTTGTCGATTTTTGAAACTGCCGATTTCGTAAACGGCCGCCTGCACATGGCTGATAACAATTTTGTTCCTCAACGTTCCGGTGATGTCCTAATTATCCTTAACCCCGGATGGGTTGAAGCAAGCGAATACGCTGTTACCGGCCATAAATCTCCATATAATTATGATACTCATGTTCCTTTGATATGGTACGGTTGGACTGTTAACAGAGCAACTGTAAACCGCAGAGTTAACATGACGGACATTGCACCTACGTTATCAGTTATGTGCGGCATTCCGGTTCCAAACACGTGCACAGGCGAACCGGCTAATGAATTGCTCAGATAGTGGTTCCGGTTCTGAATAAATCTCTTACTTTGCAGGCTTCAGCAAGAAGGGCAGGCCTCTTTTCACATCCATTTCCAATAACAATCATATCGGCACCCGATTCGAATGCATCCTGCACGTGTTTTGCATTCTTCAATCCACCGCCGACAATAACAGGAATTGAAACATTTTCTTTAACAGCTCTGATTACACTGGCAGGTACAGGCGACTTTGCTCCGCTGCCCCCTTCGAGATAAACCATCTTCATTCCAAGCATTTCTCCTGCGAGAGCAGTGGCAATAATTATATCGGTTTTATCGGGTGGTATTGGTTCGGTCTGACTCATGTATTCTACCGACGTCCTTGACCCACAACTGATAAGCATGTAGCCGACTGGAACTACACGGTCTTTTATTTCTCTAAGATAAGGTGCAGCAATAACATGATTTCCAATAAGCATTTCCGGATTGCGGCCTGAAATTAGCGAAAGAAAATAAATGCCGTCGGCTTTTGTGGTTAACTGAAGAAGACTGCCAGGGAAAAGAATCACCGGTATAGTACATCTATTTTTTATGCAATTGATGAAATAATCAATTTTATTAAAAGTTATACTCCCGCCGGTAAGTATATAATCGGCTTTAAAGCTTACTGCAATTTCGATTATATTTTCGAAAACCTTTCCGCTTGCTTTATCAGGATCGAGAAGAAGCGCAACTGATTTTTCGAATGGAACTAAATCCGGTATCATAGAATCTTCTTTTTTGTCCAAACTATGGCATAATTATCGTATTTAGTATAAAACAGGTCGAATAACATGTTTATTTTATCAGTGTGCACTCTTCCCTTTATCTCTCCTGAATCTTTCAATTTGAACGGTTGTATCGTTATATTATTCTGCAGACTGATACCCTCTTTGTCGCATATTTTATATAATGCCTCTTTAGCACACCAGTGAATATAAAGATGATATTTAATAAGATCGGCGTCTTTTGTTATTTTTTCCTTTTTGTTTATAAACTTCGACATAAATGCCGAAATATTTGCATTCATATATTCAAGGTCAATTCCAACTTGTTCATTTGTACTGAGAAGTATTGAAGTAAGGCGGTATGAATGCGAGATGCTTATAAAATGACTTCCGTCTTTTATAAAAGGTTTGTTGTTTTTGTTGTAAACTATACGTGCTTCTTTTCCAATGAGTTCTGCCAGAAGAGCTCTTACGCTCAGAAATTCAAGTTTCCTCGAATTGCTTCTGAACTCGCGGAATCTCTTCATGTCTTCCCTGCTAAGTTCAACCATACTCAGAAGATTATTGATATCTTCTTCAATCTTCCATACGCCGAGCACAGAATATTCGTTCAGATAATGTTTGGTTATACAGCCCATATATTACTTTTTTATCCTTCAGATTTCCATTGGAACGATTCGATGAGATGAACAATGTCTTCCCTGAAGAAGCTTATCACAGGTGCAAGTGAATCTTCACTTGGCTGAACATAGAAATAAAGTGCACCTCGCAGGAAATGCTTTGTACTGTCGGTAAGAAAGAATTGTACCGATGACGCAGTGTTACCCTTTATATCGTAAAGAATGCCATATACTTTTTTTTCTTTATTAAACCATGGTTGTTCGGTTATTGCATCGGCCTTTATAGTATGAGTGTAAACGTATTCGTTCGATTCTTTGAGAATTACAGCCAAATTGCCATTGATTTGCTTATAGCTGAAATGTATGGTCGCTTTGTACTGCGGGAATTCGAGATTGAACCAGCAGGGTTCAACCTTTCCGTTTATATCGTATGATATTTTACCGTAAACCGGATATTCAAATGTAAAAGGACAGATAGTGTCAAAATAAGTATATTGTTTCTCAGGGAATTCGATCCTGAAATAACTTCTGGGCTTGGGAATACTCTTTTCTCTGCATGAAAAAAGCAGCAAAAGGATTAACATAGTTGATAGTAGTTCATAATTTCTGGCTCTCTTCATCTTTCTCGTTTATGATTACTCTTATCTTTTTTATTCGTCTTTTATCGGCCGATTCAACTATAAATTTAAATGCATTGTATTCAGCAGTTTTAATTTCTTCAGGCATTTTACCTGTAAGTTCGAGCAAAAGACCTGCAAGTGTTTCAGAATCTCCTCTTACATCCTTAAAGGGATCTCCGTCAATATTAAGAATTTTATAGAAATCGTTAAGTAATACTTTGCCGTCGAAAATATATGTATTGTTATCAACTTTTTCGTAAAGTGAGACTTCTTCATCGCTTTCATCAATAATATCTCCAACGATTTCTTCCAGAATATCCTCGAGTGTGACAATGCCCGATGTTCCTCCATATTCATCAATTACTATTGCCATGTGTATTTTTCTTACCTGGAATTCCTTAAGAAGTTCATTAATCTTTTTTGTTTCCGGTACAAAGTATGGCGGCCTTATAAGATGCTGCCATTTGAATGAATCTGGATTACCGATGTAAGGTAGTATATCTTTGGCATAGAGTATTCCAACTACGTTGTCAAATGAGCCGGCATAGACAGGTATTCTTGAGAATCCGGATTTCACAATTACATCAATTACTTTATTGAACCCCGATTTTATATCGATTGCTGTTACATCGACTCTCGGACACATAATAGCATTAGCTGGAATATTTCCGAAATTTACTATTCCTTTAAGAATTTTTTCTTCTTCCTCAAGTTCCCCGGAAGTAAGCTCAAGTGCATCCGATAAGTCGCCAATACTAATGTTTTGTTTATTTTGTAATTTTCTGTTTTTGACTATCCTTGTCGAAAGCATAAGTATAGATGTAACAGGCTTGAAAATCTTTTCCAATGTGAGAAGAGGAAAAGCCATAGAATAGACTACAGCCAGATGATTTCTGGTGGCATATACTTTCGGAATAATATCGCCGAAGAGAATAATAAGAAATGTAATTACAACAACTTCAATTATAAACCTTGTCAACTGCGAGCCTCCAAATTCGAAAATCTGTCTGCTCAGAAAGGCTGAAAGAATAGTTATAGCTACATTAATAAGATTATTGCCGACAATAATTGTACTGAGCAACTTTTCAGGCTCACCGTATAAGGAGAGAACAGCACTTGCTCTTTTGCTTTTTTCTTTCTTTATATTCTTAATATCTTCAGGGCTGAGTGAGAAAAAAGCCAATTCCGAACCCGACATCAATGCTGATAGTACAAGAAGAAAAATGAGAATAATAATTCCAGTAATTACAGAAATATCAGGAGGTAGTATTTTAACTCCTGTAGTTAAAATAATATTTACATAACTGTCAGCAGCTATCAAGAGATATGCATTTTGTTTTAATCAGAAAGGAAGATCATCCTCAGGCATTGGCTGAATTGGCTCTTCATCAAAAGGATAATTCATTTTATCCGGTTCATTAAATGTATCCGGCTTTTTGCCGGAACTATTGTAATATGATGAATGATTGCCATTTTCAAGAGGTTTATAACCTTCATTTTCCTGAATGCTATCATTAGCTTCATTACTGATCGATGTGCCTTGCTTACGGTCAAGAACGAACATCGTGTCGGCAAGTATTTCAGTGATATACTTATTGTTTCCGTCCTTATCAATATAAGACCTTGTTTTAATTTTACCAGAAATGTAAAGTTGCGTTCCTTTTTTGACGCTCTTTTCAGCCACTTCCGCGAGCGACCTCCATAATACAATATTGTGCCATTCGGTATTTGTTACTCTTTCTCCTTTCTGATTTCTGTAAGTCTCACTTGTTGCAAGCGGAAATGTAGCTTTTGCAACTCCTTTATCAAAATATCTTATCACAGGGTCTTTTCCGACATTTCCAACCAGAATTACTTTATTAATAGACATATTTTAATAAATTTGATTTTCTGCATGTAAATTTAATAAAAAATACACTCAGATTGAAAAAACATTCATGCATCAGAAATATAGATAAAAGGAAAATCGTATATTGTATGCCGATTAATCGAATTGTCCTCTTTTTAATAGAATTTTTATCCGTTTATTGTTATTTCCAGTGCATATTGGGCTATAGGAATGTTCGATAAAAATAAAAATTCCGTAAGTGTTTCAATTTAAATAAATAATATTTCTATATTTGCAGGATTGAAAAAAATTAAATAATTAAAATATTTGTTGAATTTTAAAATTTCATAAGAAATGACTAAAGCAGACATCGTAAACGAGATTGCCAAGAGTACTGGTATTGAAAAGGCAACGGTTCAGAAAACTGTTGAGGCCTTCATGGAAACAGTCAAAAACTCAATGATTGCTGGTAACAATGTATACTTAAGGGGTTTTGGGAGTTTTGTAATTAAGAAAAGAGCCAAAAAAACAGCCCGGAACATTTCGAAGAATACTACTATTATTATTCCGGCCCATAATATACCGGCATTTAAACCTGCCAAGTCTTTTGTTAATAAAGTGAAATCGCAAACCAAGAAATAAATTCTATGCCAAGCGGTAAAAAGAGAAAGAGACATAAAATGGCCACACACAAGCGTAAAAAACGCTTGCGTAAGAACAGACATAAGAAAAAATAAAAGATCATAATGGTCTGTAATGTTTACATTATAAACCTAAAGGTCATTTGATCTTTAGGTTTGTTGTATTTTGTATTTGAGATAAACAGATAACATCTTATTTCAGTTTTTTATATAAAGTGGAAAGTAGGGATTTAATCATCGACGCGGGTGATAAAAAAATTTCTTTGGCTTTACTTGAAGATAAACAGCTTGTCGAGCTACACAAAGAAAAAAGAAGTATAAGATTTTCAGTCGGGGATATTTACCTTGGAAAGGTTAAGAAAATAATGACAGGGCTTAATGCGGCATTTATTAATGTTGGTTACGAAAAAGATGCTTTCCTTCATTATTTCGACTTAGGACCGCAATTCCGGACACTCCATAAATACTACGAATCGGCCATACAAAAGAAAGGGAAACCCGGACCTGTACATAAATTCAAAAGGGAACCAGATATTCAAAAAGATGGTAAAATTGGAGATGTTCTTACTAACGGCCAGACAGTTATTGTACAAATAACCAAAGAACCAATATCAACAAAAGGTCCGCGCCTTTCTTCGGAAATCTCAATAGCAGGCCGTAATCTCGTCCTTATCCCTTTTTCCGACAAAGTATCGGTGTCAACGAAAATAGAAAATCAGGAAGAAAGAAACAGATTGCGTACTCTCGTACAGAGCATTAAACCAGATAATTATGGTGTAATCATAAGAACGGCCGCAGAAGGAAAAAAATTGGCAGTCATCGACGCTGAATTGAGAGAGCTTATACGTAAATGGGAAGGAGCTTTTGAAAACTTAAGAAAAGATATTAAATCGCCCCGACTGTTCATTGGCGAAATGGACAGGATTTCTACAATCCTTCGCGATATGCTGAATGAATCATTCAACAGCATACATGTGAATGATTATACACTTTTTGAAAACATAAAAAAATACATAAAAGAAATAGCTCCTGAAAAGGAAGGTATTGTTAAATACTATAAAGGAACTCTTCCGATTTTTGACTATTTCGGAGTTACAAAACAATTAAAATCTCTTTTCGGCCGAACAATATCGTTCTGGCATGGAGCATATCTTATAATCGAACATACTGAGGCTCTCCACGTAATTGACGTAAATAGCGGAAACAGATCAAGAAGCGGAACCGACCAGGAAACTAGTTCCCTCGAAGTAAACCTTGCTGCTGCAAATGAAATTGCTCGCCAGCTTAGACTAAGAGACATGGGAGGAATAATTGTTATAGATTTTATTGATATGCAATCGGCTGAACATCGTCAACTTCTCTTAGACCGTATGAAGGAAGCCATGGAACACGACAGAGCAAAACATAACATTTTGCCCCTTACAAAATTCGGAATAATGCAAATTACGCGCCAGAGAGTCAGACCTGAAATGAGCATCACCACCGAAGAAAAATGCCCGGCATGCAGAGGAACAGGGGAGGTTAAACCGTCTTTGCTCCTTACCGATGAAATTCAAAATAAACTGTCTGAAATTGTAAAAATAGTTAAAACACGTAAATTGCAACTTAACGTCCATCCTTTTGTGGCCGCATATCTTACAAAAGGCATCTTACCGCTTTATATGAAATGGAATTTTAAATACCATATTTGCCTTAAAGTACAGGCCACCCCGTCATACCACATGCTTGAATACCACTTCTTCGACAGACATGAAAACGAAATAGACCTTTCCTGAACACTTAACGGATTAAACTGTTATTGTATCAATTGTTGTGATTTATTATCAAAATCTTAATTTTGTAAAATCATCCGTTAATTTTTCCCTGATGAAGAAATTCATTGCAGTTTTATCTCTTACTTTTTTTATCACAGGGCTGAAAGCCCAGATATATGATCCTGTATCATGGAGCTTCAGTTACCTGAAAACGAATGCAGACCAGTATGAGATAATAATGACTGCAAGCATTCAAAAGGGTTCTTATATTTATTCTCTCGATGTACCTGAAAATGGTCCGTTGCCAACGTCATTCATATTCGACTCAACAGGTAGCTACACATTAATCGGTAAACCTTACGAGGTTACCACACCTGTTGAGAAATTTGACGAGGCATTCGGCATTAAAATAAAAACCTTCAGCGATACAGCAGAATTCAGACAGAAGATTAAATCCGAAAAAACAAATTTCATTGTCAGCGGCACCGTTACATTTATGTCGTGCTCCAATTCAATATGCCTCCCACCGAAAGATATTAGGTTTTCAGTGGAAATAGAAGATACACAAAAAAAGGAACAGACACTTTTAATTTCCGACAGTGCGGCGCCTAAAAAGAGCTTTATTAAGTTCTTTATCGGATCATTCCTGCTCGGACTAATAGGTGTACTAACTCCTTGCGTTTACCCCATGATTCCAATGACTGTTGCCTTTTTTACAAGAGGTACGGAAAATCAATCAAAATCAACTATTAATGCCCTTATTTTCGGTATTTCAATAGTGCTTATTTATACATTCCCCGGATTAATAATCTCTCTGACCGGGGCTGGCGTTGACTTTACTAATACACTCAGTACACACTGGATTCCAAATATTATTTTCTTTCTGCTTTTTGTCATTTTTGCAGTTTCATTTTTCGGAGGTTTTGAAATAACTCTTCCAAATAAATGGGCTACCGGTGCCGATTCTATAGTTGATAGGGGTGGGGCTTTTGCATCTTTCTTCCTCGCACTCACAACAGTAATAATCTCTTTTTCTTGCACTGGCCCTATTGTGGGAAGCCTCCTTGTTGAAGCAGCAACAGGCGATATATTAAGGCCGGTAATCGGAATGTTTGCATTCGGCCTGGCTTTTGCTATCCCATTCACAATTTTTGCATTTTTCCCTGCCGTATTAAAACGTCTGCCAAAATCAGGCGGATGGCTTAACTCTGTAAAAATTGTTCTGGGATTCCTGATGCTTGCTTTTAGCTTGAAATTTATTGTAAACATCGATAGCGTTTACAATCTTAATATTCTTTCGAGAGAAGCATTTATTGCAATTTGGATTGTTATCTTTTCATTGCTTGGTTTATATCTGCTTGGAAAAATAAAATTTATTAACGACAGCGAGATTCACCATATAGGATTTTTCCGATTGTTTCTTGCTATTATTGTGTTTTCTTTCGTGGTTTACATGGTTCCCGGACTGTTTGGAGCACCTCTAAAAAATCTTGCATCAATTCTTCCCACACAAAAATCTACATCCTTTAACTTAACTCAAATCACCTCACAGGAATTTCCAGAAAATCCTGCTGGCTGGCAGTCACTTAATACCGATTGTTCCAGGCCAAAATACGCCGATAAATTTACAATGCCCTATGGCCTCCATGGATATTTCGATTACAACCAGGGCATCGAATGTGCAAAAGAACAAGGGAAGCCTGTATTGATAACATTTAAGGGCCATGCATGTTCCAACTGCAAGCTCATGGAGGCAAAAGTGTGGTCAGATACGAAAGTTCTTGAACGTCTGAGAAAATTTGTTATTATTGCTTTATATACCGACGATCGCACTCAACTGCCGGAAAGCGAATGGATTACATCTCAGTTTGATGGAAAAATTAAGAAAACTTTAGGCAGGATAAATGAAAACCTTGAAATAATAAAGTTCAAAACAAATGCAATACCGTTGCATGTAATTACAGATTATGAGGGCAATCCTCTTAATAAGCCAATGTCAACAAATATGAATATTGAATTGTATACAAAATGGCTTGATGAAGGAATTTTGATGTTTACCACCTTAAAAAGGTAGTTCGTCTACATTTTTTTCTTATTTGTGAAATTTATTTAATTATAATTGCTTTTTGATTTTTAATTAGTTAACTTTACACATAGTATTGTCTTTGAAAAATAAAGCTATGAAACGTTGTTTTCTGGTAATTCAGATAATGTTTTTTATTTTATCAGTCTCAGGTCAGGAAAAGCAGGATGTTATTGCAAGTGCCGGCGGATATGACAAGAGTTCCGATAATTCAATATCAATAAGCTGGACTCTTGGCGAAACCATTATTCAATCATATAAATCAAATGACGGACAGCTTATTATCGATTACGGTTTTCAGCAAAAGCTGATTATTACAGCTATAGAAGAAAATCTGGAAGTGCCTATTAGAGTAACTATTTATCCCAACCCTACAAGCGAATCGGTAAAAATTAAATTCGAATCGGCAGTTGACAGACTTATTGATATTCAGATTATAGACGGACAGGGGAGACTTATAAAAACCGACAGAATCGAAGAATCGATTATTGAGAAAACGCTCAATCTCCAGGATCTTCCTTCTGGAACATATTACTTAAGGCTTTTAAAAGGCAATGTAGCAAACGTTTATAAGATAGTTAAACTCTAAATCTAATATATTTTACAATTCCGGTTCCGGTACGCGGATGACATACCATTTTTTAAGTATTTTTAAGTTTTCAAATTACTTTTGGTTGTACATTTCCCTTCCCATTTTAATATATTAGCAAAAAAAAGTATGAAGAAATCATTAAGTATCATTCTGTGCATAATTTTGTTTTTTTCTCCGGGATGCAGGGATACTGAGAAGGAACTGATTAATAAGGCAGAAAAAATACATGCTGCTGTTCTTACATTAGATACTCATTGCGACACACCAATGAACTTTATGCGCCCCGGTTTCGACCTTGGTCAACGCCAGGAATATGCTTGTATAGACTTTCCTAAAATGAAAGAAGGCGGTCTCGACGCCGAATTCTTCGCAGTTTTTATAGAACAGGGGCCAAGAGACAATATCTCCTTTTTAAAAGCTCATGAAAAAGCTTTGAGCATTTTCAACTCTATTCGTAATAATGTGGAAAAGAATTTTTCAATGGCCGAAATTGCACTGACTGCCGACGATGCTTACACAATAGAAAAAATAGGAAAGATCGCTGCCTTTATATGTGTTGAAAATGGATACCCTATTGGGAAAGACTTGACAAGAATAAAACAATATTATGAGCAAGGTGCAAGATATATAACTCTTTGTCATTCAAAAAATAACGATATATGCGACTCATCAACGGATATGTCCGGACCTGAACATAATGGATTATCACCTTTTGGCGAGGAAGTGGTTAGGGAAATGAACAGGCTGGGTATTATGGTTGATGTATCACATATTTCGGATGAGGCTTTCTATGATGTCCTTAAAGTAACCATGGTTCCTGTTATTGCATCTCATTCTTCATGCAGGGCTTTATGTGAAAATCCCAGAAATATGAGCGACGATATGCTTATCGCATTGAAGCAAAATGGAGGAGTGATACAAATTTGTTTACTGAGCAATTATCTTAAATCGCCCGAACCAAATCCGGAACTCGATTCGGCACTTAGTAAAATACGTATGAAATACGGAGAACCTGGTTCTATGGATAAGGAAAAGCATAATCAGAAGAGAGAGGAATTCCGTGCCGTGAGGAAAAAATATGAAAAACTTGCCACAGTGAAAGATGCGGTTGACCATATTGACCATGTAGTGCAGGTGATCGGAATCGACTATGTGGGCATTGGTTCCGATTTTGATGGCGGCGGTGGAATTAACGGATGCCGAAATGTGTCGGAAATGAAAAATATCACAATCGAACTTGTAAGGAGAGGTTATTCCAGGAAAGATATCGAAAAGATATGGGGAGGCAATTTCATGCGTGTCCTTCGTGCCGCAGAAGAATTTGCAGGCAAGAATATAATATTTTAATCTATTCTGAAGGCAGTAATCCTTTTTTATCTGCTGTTTTTTCACCGTCAGCAGGTTTGTTAAATCTTGTCATTGTCAGGTCAGTGCCTTCAGTTACAAATGATTTAATCATCTGAATGACGTATGGTATTTTTTCTTCAACTAACATTTTTTCTTCAGGTGTCCAGTTACTGAGCACATACTCTTTTTGCCTGCCGCGGCTGAATGAATTCCTAATACCGAATCTTATTCTTGCATATTCGTTTGTGCCAAGTACTGAAGTTATGTGAGCCAGTCCGTTATGTCCGCCGTCGCTTCCTTTTGGTCTCATCCTTATAGTGCCTAATGGAAGGGCCAGGTCGTCAACTATAACGAGAAGATTACTGATTTCAATTTTTTCTTTTTTCATCCAATAATTTACGGCATTGCCACTCAGGTTCATAAAGGTCGAAGGTTTAAGGAGGTATATTTTTCTGCCCTTATAGTTAACGTTACTGATAAAGCCATACCTCTTATCGGTGAATGTCGCACCGCAATCATGGGCAAAAGCATCAAGTACCAAAAAACCTACATTATGGCGGGTATCTTTGTATTCTTCGCCGACATTACCAAGTCCGACAATTAGATATTTCAAGTTATCGAATGATTTTCCGAAGGAAAACATTATTTTTTAACTTCTTCCGTACTTGTTTTTTCTACAGTCTGTTCTGAAGGTACTTTTTCAGCTTCTGGTGCAGTTTCTTCTGCTTTCTGGGCTACTCTAGAAGTGGCAATATTGATTATCATAAGACTATCAGGTTCAAGCATTTCAATATTTTCAATAGAAATATCGCCTGCTTTTATCGAATCATGTATTTTCAGATTGGTTATATCAATAGTTATGTGATCGGGAATATCTTTCGGAAGCCCTTTTATTTTCAGGTATCTTTTGTTTAATTTAAGTTTGCCTCCGGCCTTTACACCTGGAGCATCACCGGTAACTTTTACAGGAATGGATACCACTATAGGTTTATCGTCGAATATCTCTGTGAAATCGGCATGTATTATTTTGTCGCTAACCGGATGGAATTGAATATCTTTAAGGATAGCATTGAACTCCATTCCGTCAATATGAAGTTTTACAAAGTGGACGTCACTGGTATAAACAAGTTTTAGAAAACTGTTCTCATGAGTCGAGAATTGTATATTTTCCTTACCTCCATACAAAATACATGGTACCATGTTTGATTTTCTCAGTATGGCTGCATCTTTTTTGCCTGAAGATTTTCTTAATGAACCATTGATTTCTAACGTTTTCATCTGTCTGTGAGTTGTTATAATGCTAAAAGTTCTTACGCCGGTAAATAACTTCGCTATATATATTTATATTTTTAAAATCGGCCTGCAAATTTATTATAAATGAATTAAAATACAAAATTAGTGCTTATTGATTGGTTTGTTGCAACAGCATAAATTGTATTGGCAAAAATTTTTGCAATTGATAGCACTTTAATCTTTAGTGAATTATTATTAAATGGCAATGAATCGGTTACAAAGAGCTCTTCAATTGAGGAATTATTTATTCTTTCAACGGAGTTGCCTGAAAGGACAGGATGCGTGGCGAAAGCCCGTACGCTTTTTGCACCTCTTTCTTTTATCATCTGGGCTGCCAGAACTACCGTACTTCCAGTATCAATCATATCATCTATTATCACAACATTTTTATCTTCGACATCACCGATTATCGACATTTCTTCCACTACATTGGGTTTTTTCCTGAGTTTATAGCATAGAACGAGCTCTGCTTGCAGATTTCGAGCGTATGCATTTGCACGTTTTGAACCTCCCATATCAGGTGCAGAAATTACAAGATTTGGAAGGTTAAGAGATTCAATGTAAGGAGCAAAAATTGCAGAACCGAACAGGTGATCGACTGGTACATTGAAAAATCCCTGTATCTGGTCGGCATGCAGGTCCATAGTTATTACACGGTCAACACCTGCAGCACTGAGGAGATCGGCAGTGAGTTTCGATCCTATGGATACCCTCGGCCGGTCCTTCCTGTCTTGTCTTGCAAAGCCATAATAAGGAATGACGGCAATTACTTTATATGCCGAAGCTCTTTTGGCAGCGTCAATCATAAGCAGAAGCTCAAGAAGATTTTCTGCAGGCGGATTGGTCGACTGCACAATAAAAACCATACATCCGCGTACCGATTCGTCGTAACATGGTTGAAATTCCCCGTCACTGAATTCGGTAACCGAACATTTACCCAGCTCTATGCCAAGTTCCTGGGCAATTTTTCCAGCAAGTTCTATTGAAGATCTGCAAGCAAAAAGTTTCATTGGTGCTTTTCCAAACATTTTGACTATTTTTTATTTTTCTAAACCGTACAAAAGTAAAAAATCAAATACAATTCATAAATCTTTTCGTGATTTGTTAACAGTTTCTTCTATAAAATCAAGAATTTCATTTCTGCCTGCCTTTGTTACAGAGGATGTTACAAATGTTACAGGCAATTCTTCCCATGTTTCAAGCATTATTTTGTCATATTCCCTTATCCGTTTTGCGATATTTTCGGGTCGCAACTTATCGGATTTTGTGAATACTCTTACAAAAGGAATACGATTAGTGCCAAGAGTTTCCATGAATCTGAGATCGGACGATTGCGGCTTTATTCTTATATCAATAAGTACAAAAATGCAGAAAAGATTTTTCCGGTTAATGATATAATTATAGGTTTCTTTTTGCCAGTTTTTTCTTGTTTCTGATGACGTTCCGGCATAACCGTAACCCGGCAGATCTACAAGATACCACTCATCGTTAATAAGAAAGTGATTGATTGTGCGGGTTCGTCCCGGCGAACGTGAAACTCGCGCAAGTTTATTTCTTGATGTCAGCATGTTTATAAGAGACGACTTGCCAACATTCGAACGACCTGTAAAAGCAAAATCAGGTTTATCAGGCAAAGGACAACCGGATAGATTGCTGCTCGAGGAAATAAACTTTGCCGACCTGATAATCATTATGTTGAAAATATTTATCTATAAGTTCAACTTTAATACCCTTATTTCAGATCATTGTATGGCAGGTTGATCTTCTTGTTTACAAGTAGTTTGTTTCCCATGGGTGTTGAAATCTCTGCGATAATTTCAACATAATCAGGTTGCTGGGTACCTGTTTTTTTTAACCGGATTATTCCAGTATATTCCGAATCATTAATTTTTGTAACCTTCTGAGGGTCAAATAGTCCGTTTACATATCCACCCCTATAGAAATTAACTTTGACATCTTTCTTGTTCAGGCTTAGTTTGATTGTATAAGTTCCATTGGTTTTGTAATTATCTATAGTTTCAATTACAACCTCAGGATAATCTTTTATTGGAGTGCCGTCACTATTGAACTCTTCAAGATAAGGTTTTCTTAAGCCCTTTTCAAATTCAAGTTTTGCCTTTACTCTGCCCGATTTATAATATTGAATCTGTGTCCCATGTATGGTGTCTCTCCTGTAAGGGGTTTTGCGGAATACTTTTCCATCCTCATAATACCATACCGCAGTATCTTCTCTCAAACCGTTTTCATACCAGAAAGTCTGACGTAATTTCCCTGAAGGATAATAAGTTTTCATTAAACCATGTCTCACTCCATTTCTGAATGTAATTTCTGACGTGAGCATATTACCGCTGTACAATTTTTTGATTGTGTCGGGTACAAAAGACACTTCTGTCGTGTCGACTTCATTGGCTTTTTGCTTGCTTTTGCCATGACACCCTGAAAAATATATCAGAGTTACAAAGGCGATTAAAAAGATAATAGTTTTTTTCATGATATATTATGTTTATTAGACTTAATAAAAACTTCCAGAATTTTTGCCTCCGGCATTGCTTCAAGAATCACTTCCGTAATTGCAGCCGGAAGTAAGATAGTCTCACCTTTAACTGCCGTTTCAATGCCTTTATCCCAATAAATATTGAATCTGCCTTCCACACAGATATAAATCACAAAAGAATCGATGAAAGTATAATCATTTTTCAATGATGACTTCAGATATATAATATTTGTTACAAAATATTCTGATTCAACAATATTTACAGTTTTGTCGGCAACAGGTTCTTTTCTTATTAATGCATTGCCGCAGGCGTTGTAATCAAGTGATTCTGCAGCAAGTTCTATATGTAATTCCCTTGGTTTCATATTATTATCATTTCTATTCCAGTCGAAAATTCTGTAAGTTATATCGGAAGTCTGCTGAATTTCGACCAGTGTGATACCTCCTCCTATAGCGTGAATGCGGCCCGCCGGAGTGAAAAATGCATCTCCAGGTCTGGGGTATTCTATATTTAGCAACTCCGGTAATTTTCCGTTGTTCAGAGCCTTTCTGAATATTTCTTCGTTGATTGGCTCTTTGAAGCCAGAATAAATCCGTGAACCAGGTTTTGCCTCAAGAATATACCACATTTCCGTCTTCCCCCATGCATTATGTTTCTCCCTTGCAATATTATCATCAGGGTGAACCTGCACTGACAAATTCGAAGAAGCTTCTATTAACTTGATAAGCAATGGGAATTCTATTCCGAATTTCTCAAAAACCTTTTCACCCGTTATATCGCCCATATAAACTTCAATTATTTCTTCTATATTATTGCCTTTGAGAAAACCATTTGCAACCACCGAAAGATTGTCGGATACGGCCGATATTTCCCAGCTTTCACCTATAAGCCCATGATTACCGGCTTTTTTACCGTAATTTGTTACCAGAGATTTACCCCCCCATATCTTCTCCTTAAGAATAGGTTCGAACTTAATAGGATATAATTCATTCATTTTCTCTTATGAATAATAACAGGAAACCCGCTTTCATAACCTTTCAATAACTTATTCACTACCTTCCTCGCTTAGCAATGGTTCAAGGAATTCAAAGTTTGAGTTCGAAGTTTTAAGAAATGAAATCAATATTACTTTTTTAGGTTTCCAAATTTTATTAGACAATTCTAATTTATTATATCGTTTCAACCTGATTTATTTATAATTTTAACGTGTGAAAAGAAAAGCAATACAAAAATAAGAAAATATGATTATTATTGAAACAGTTTGGGTCTTGTTTGAGGCAATCAATGTTAGCGACGTCAGGGACAAAATGGGATTATAAAATAAATTATCAATAGGAAAAGAAAATAATATTGAATCTCAATTAACTGTTTTAATGGAAATATACCGTGTTTAATAATAAACTATCATATAGTTATGTTTGAAGATTTAAAACTCGAGAACGTTCTGTTTCTTGATATTGAAACAGTGCCTTCCGCCGCTTCGTACGAAGAGTTAAGCCCTTTAATGCAGTCGCTGTGGGATAAAAAATCAGCTTCTTTCAGAGAAGTATCTCAAAGTGCCTCCGAAGTGTATCAGAGGGCAGGAATTTACGCTGAATTCGGGAAAATAATTTGTATTTCCGCAGGTTTTGTAAAAGAGAAGGAGCCTTTTGGCTTCAGACTGAAATCATTCTTTGGCGATGATGAAAAAACTATTCTTTCAGAATTTTCCTCTATGCTTAAAAAAATTTCATCGAGCAGGGATGCTGTTCTATGCGCCCATAATGGAAAGGAATTCGATTATCCATATATTGCCCGCAGGATGATAGTCAATTCCCTCTCTATCCCCAACATACTTGATAATGCGGGTAAAAAACCATGGGAAGTGAAATTACTCGATACAATGGAACTCTGGAAATTTGGAGACCATAAAAACTATACTTCTCTTGAAACTCTTTCGGCTATACTGGGCATTGACTCATCAAAAGATGATATTGACGGAAGCATGGTGTCCGATGTTTACTGGAAAGAACACGATATTAAGCGAATAGTAAAATATTGCGAGAAAGATGTTATTTGTGTTGCGCAAATACTTTTGAGATTTATGAATACATCAGCGATAAGCCTTGATAAAATAGAATCTATAACTGTGTTCTGAAGTTATTTATAAGGTTGAGCAGGTTAATTGCCTTTTGTACATTTGAATCGTATTTTCAAGTCCCAGGTAGAGAGCATCAGAAATAAGTGCATGGCCTATTGAGACTTCATCGAGATATGGGATTTTTTCTGAAAGGTATCTCAAATTTTGCAGATTAAGGTCGTGTCCGGCATTTATGCCGAGTCCTGATTCTTTTGCTTTTTTTGATGCCGCGATGTATGGTTCTACTGCTTTTTGTTTGTCTGACAAGTAAATTCTTGCGTAAGGTTCGGTATATAACTCAACTCTGTCTGCACCTGCAAGTGCGGCATATTCTATATCTTCAGGGTCAGTTCCAACAAATATCGATATTCTTATGCTGGCATCCTTAAAAACAGAAACAATATTCTTTAGAAATGAAAAGTGTTTTTTAGTATCCCAGCCGGCGTTTGAAGTAATGGCATCCGGTGAATCGGGGACAAGTGTAACCTGATCAGGTTTCACTGATAAAACAAGGTTGATGAATCTTTCGGAGGGATACCCTTCTATGTTGAATTCGGTAGTAATTATAGGCTTAATCTCAAATACATCCGAATATCGAATATGCCTTTCATCGGGGCGAGGGTGAACGGTTATCCCGTCAGCACCAAATTTCTGACAATTGATTGCGGCAAGTCTAACATCAGGAATATTTCCTCCCCTTGCATTGCGAAGAGTTGCTATTTTATTAATATTTACACTTAATTTTGTCATCAAAGGTTTACTTATAATTAATTAACAAAAATATAATAACTATCAATTTTTTTCGCTATATTTAAATTAAAAACAATTATTTAAGAAAATAATATATGCAGGCAAAAGATCTTATATCTGAAACGATACCACCATTAAAGACATCCGATACAGGGCAGACCGCTCTCAACTTGATGGAAGCCTATAAGATATCTCAGCTCCCTGTTGTCAATAATCAGGATTTTCTTGGTCTCATATCCGATGCAAACATACTTGATATGAGTCAGCCTGATAAGCCGATAGGTGAACAACAACTTACACTTTTTAAACCTTATGTTAAAGCCGATCAACATATTTTTGAAGTAATAGCGCTTGCATCAAAACTTAAACTCAGTGTTATTCCTGTTCTCGACGAGAAAGGTCATTACAAGGGCGTCATAACAGTGAATAATCTGATTATGAATGTAGCGAAGTTTTTATCATTGGATCAACCAGGGGGTATTATAGTACTTGAATTGCTCGAAAGAGATTATTCTCTTTCCCAGATTGCGCAAATTGCCGAAGGGAATAACTTGAAAGTTCTCAGCATGTTTATTACCTCGCCTCCGGAATCAACTAAACTCGAAGTAACACTGAAGCTTAATTCAAACGATCTGGCTTCAGTAATTAAAACCTTTGAGAGATATGGATATAATATTAAAAAATGGATTTCAGAAGACGATACACTTGACAGGTTCTATTCGGAAAGGCTCGATATGTTGATAAAATATATGAATATCTGATAATATAGGAAAATGCTAAAAAGCGTGGCAATATTCAGTTCTGAAATTAATGAACGGACAAAAAAAGTTATTAATAATATTATCAGGGGGTTTTCAGGGAAAGCGATCAAGATTTATTTTTATGATAGGGCAGGTCAGTTAAATGATATTGGAGAAAAAGGTTCGATTGAGAAATTTCTGAGTCCTGCAGACCTTTCAGAAAAGCCTGAACTGATCATGAGTATTGGTGGAGATGGGACATTTCTTGAAACTATGATGATGGTTAAAGATTTACAGGTTCCGGTAGCCGGGATTAATACCGGCAGGCTCGGATTCCTTGCAAACATTTCCGAAGATGAAGTATGCCAGGCACTGGAGATGCTTTATAATAATGACTTTGATATAGTAGAAAGATCACTTCTTGAAATAAATGAACCTGCTGGCAAATTTGGAGGTTACGATCCTGTGGCACTCAATGAGGTTACAATTCAAAAGTCGGGACTTAATATGATAACTATAACAGTATTTGTTGATGAGGAATACCTTAATACTTACTGGGCCGATGGACTTATTGTTTCAACAGCAACAGGTTCGACTGCTTATAACCTGAGTGCGGGCGGACCTATTCTGCCTCCGGGCGATGAAAGTATTATCATTTCACCTCTTTCGGCACATAATCTGACGGTAAGGCCAATAGTACTTCCAGGCCATAGTAAACTAAGAATGTTTGTTGAAAGTAGAAACAATGAATATCTGGCAACATGTGATTTTAGAGTTGAAAAACTCCTTTCCGGCCAGCAAATCCAGATAAAAAAATCAGATACAAAACTTAAAACTGTAATGCTGAAAGGACATGATTTTTATAGTACCTTAAGAGATAAGCTTATGTGGGGAGCCGATAAAAGAAACTGATACAATTCTGTATCGTTTTATCCGTTAATAAAATATAGATTATTATATTTGTATAAGAAAAATTTAACAAATAAATCAGTTGGTAAATACATCTCATTTTTATATACTGAAAATAATTAAGATAATTTTATTGACATTGGAGTTCCTGTAAATAAATATATAATTTTTACATGAAAAAATTATTCCTTTTGGTTTTAATTTTTGGTTTCATACCGCAATTTGTTGCCGGACAACTCTGGGAAAGAAAAAGATGTGAAGCTGTTGCAGGCCTCGGTACAACTCATTTTTTTGGCGATATTGGAGGTTACTCCCCTAAGGAAAACGTTCTTGGAATAAAGGACTTCAGTTTTCATCAAACACGTTTTAATGTCAATGCCGGACTTAAATACAGAATTCTTCAGAACTTCAGTGTGAAGCTTGGATTTTCTATCGGAACTTTACATGCCACTGATAAAAGAGGATCGAATGAAAATAGAGAAATGGAAGCTACTTCGACTATCTTTGAACCAGCACTCACAGGAGAATATTATTTTATAAAAAGCCAGAGAGAAAATAGTTATCTATTCTCTCGAGGAAGAAAAACAAGATTCAACAGCATAATTTCTTCACTTGATGTTTATGCATTTACCGGAGTAGGTGCACTATCTTATAGTGTGAAAGGGAACGATGAACTTTTATCAAAAGGAATGAAGGATGGTGGTTTAACCGCAATTATTCCCGTTGGTCTGGGAGTTAATTTACTTATTATGCCCGATTATAATATAGGTCTTGAGCTTGGAGGAAGGTATGCCTTTTCCGATTATCTTGACGGATATACTTCAATCTATTCACGTTCAAATGATATATATTATTTTTTTAATTTCACTCTTACTTATAAAATTCCGACAAACAGTAGTGGAATTCCTTTATTCTTAAGCAGCCGAAAATTCTGAACAGGGATTGATGTTAATGAAAAAAGTTATTCTATTTTTTTTAGTTGCTTCAATATATACAGGCATCAATGCACAGCGTAATGCCGATTACGGAGCAACAGGTGGAGTTACTTCATATATCGGAGATATCAATCCCGGGAAACTCCTCTATTCCATTCAGCCTGCAGCAGGTTTATTTTACAGGTATAATCTAAACCCCAGAGAAGCATTCAGAATAAACTTTCTTTTCGGAGGTATTGAAGGAAATGACCTTGATTTTAATAACTCTTTTCAACAGTCAAGAGCAAACTCATTTTCAGGTACAATTGGAGAATGGAGCACTGTATTCGAATTTAATTTTTTCCCTTATCATACACAGGGTAAGAGATGGAAATCAACACCATATCTGGCAGCAGGAGCAGGATTTGTTTTCATAAATACTATCGATTTTACCTATACGCCGGTATTCCCGTTCTCATTTGGTTTAAAACTGAATATTTATAATAATCTTGGTCTTGAAGCGGAATATGGTTTTCGTAAAACTTTTTATGATAATTTTGACGGCTTAACTGACTTTGTTGACCCGGATGAACACGGCTGGATTCATAATAACGACTGGTACTCATATACCGGAATTTCGTTTACATGGAAAATATACAACAAGCTGGCAGGATGTCCCGTTTACAATGATGTTAAATCAGGAAAGAAAAAGAAACGCTGACCGATGACTCTTTTGGAGCAAATAGATACCGATAAGATGCCGCAACATGTTGCTATTATAATGGATGGCAACGGCAGATGGGCACGTAAGCACGGGCTTGAAAGGAATATGGGGCATCAGGAAGGCGTTAAAGTTGTGAGAGAAATAATTAAGTGTGCAGCCGAATTAAAATTGAAATATCTCACCCTGTATGCTTTTTCAAAAGAAAACTGGAGCAGACCTGATTCCGAAGTCGTCGCACTGATGAATCTTATGATCGAATCTCTTAATAACGAGACAGAAACGCTGACTAAAAACAATATAAAACTCCTTGTTATAGGAGATATTCAGCAACTAGGATCCAATATAAGAGCAAAGCTACTCAATACAATTGATATTACATCAAAAGCCGATGGGCTTACACTTATTGTTGCATTGAGTTATAGTTCAAGATGGGAAATTTTTCAGGCTGCAAAGAAATTTGCTGCCGATCTAATGAATGGAATAATTGACCCGTCAGCCAACGATGAAACTATTTTTGGAAATTATCTGGCCACTGCCGGAATCCCTGACCCCGAACTATTAATACGTACAAGCGGGGAGATGAGAATAAGTAATTTTCTTCTCTGGCAGATTGCATATACTGAATTATATTTTACCGATATTCTTTGGCCTGATTTTCGCAGAGAAAATTTTTACGAAGCTATAATTGATTACCAGAAACGTGAAAGAAGATTTGGAAAAACAAGTGAACAAATTCTGGAATAGAATAATGATTATGAAGATTAAGATTATCGGAATCGTTTCGATATTTATTCTGTTTTTGTTACCTGCCGAAGTAATATCCCAGGAGGATACTACAGAAATTTATGATTACCGGAGAATAGAGGATTATATTATTGGAGATATAACAATTTCAGGCATTAAATACCTTGATAATAATACACTTATAGGAATATCCGGACTTAAACAGGGTCAGGAAATAACCATTCCTGGAGAGGAAATAACAAAAGCAGCTAAAAATCTCTGGAATCAGGGTCTATTTTCAGATATCAGAATATCTGTAACCAAAATATTGTCCGATACTGTTTACCTCGATATTTTTCTTCAGGAACGACCACGTTTATCAACTTTAAAAATAACAGGTGTAAAGAAATCGGAAATTAACGACCTGACTGAGAAAATAAAACTTCCAGCCGGATCTCAAATAACATCTTTTGTACTTAATAATACTGAAAGGACTATTAAAGACCATTACCTTGGGAAAGGATTCTTAAATACAACAGTAAAATTTATACAGAAAGATGATCCTGACAGACCTAATAATGTGATACTTACAATTGAAATAAATAAGAATGAAAAGGTTAAAATAGCAGATATAGATTTCGTGGGAAACGTTCATTTTGAAGATAGCAAGCTAAAAAGAAAAATGAAGGGCACAAAGGAAAAGAATTTGAATTTCTTCAGATCCTCGAAATATATTGCAGATAAATTTGCAGAAGATAAAGAAAAAATTTATACATTTTATAATGATAACGGATTTAAAGATTTCGCCATACTTTCCGATTCACTTTACCAGATTTCTCCTGATCGTGTAGGACTTATTATCAAAGTTGACGAAGGGAAACAATATTTTCTGAGAAATATCAAATGGGTAGGAAACAGTATATATCCGACATCATTACTCGACCGAGCTCTTAACATAGAGAAAGGTTCGGTTTACAATAAAACTCTTCTCAACAAAAGACTTAAACAGGATGAAGATGCGGTCAGCTCACTTTACCTCGATAACGGATATCTTTTTTCAGACCTGACACCTGTTGAAGTAAATGTAGTGGGAGATTCTGTTGATATTGAAGTCAGAATATATGAAGGCGACCAGGCTTACCTGAATGATATAATTATAAATGGAAATACCAGGACCAATGAGCATGTTGCACGAAGAGAGTTATACACTCTTCCGGGAGATCTTTTCAGTAAGGAGAATATTTTACGTTCAGTAAGGCAAATTGGAGTTCTTGGTCATTTTGACCCCGAAAAAATAAATCCTCAACCTATCCCCGATCCAATGAATGGAACAGTAGATCTATTATATAATCTTGAAGAAAGGGCAAACGATCAGTTCGAAATATCCGGAGGTTGGGGTGCAGGTATGCTGGTAGGTACTGTTGGAGTAAGGTTCAATAATTTTGCAATGCGTAACTTTTTCAATCTCAACGAATGGAAACCATACCCATCAGGCGACGGACAGTCATTGAGCATAAGGGCACAAACAAACGGCCGTGTATATCAGTCATATAACGTATCATTTATAGAGCCCTGGCTTGGTGGGAAAAAACCCAATACATTTTCAATATCTTTTTATAGATCTGTTATGACAAATGGCCAGAAAAAAAGTGAAGATGGAAGACAGTCAATGATAATTGACGGAGCTTCAATAGGACTGGGGAAGAGACTTGAATGGCCAGACGACTGGTTTTCATTGTACGGGGAACTGAATTACCAGAGATATGATTTGAACAATTACAATGTTTACCGTTTTTTGTTTGAAAATGGAAGTTCTAACCTCTTTAGCGTTTCTGCCCGAATAATGAGGTTCTCTACATCACCTAATCTAATATATCCACGAAGTGGCTCGAGCTTCTCACTCTCATTGCAGGTAACTCCTCCTTATTCTCTCTTTAGCAACATCAATTACAAGGATGCAACCGACGACGTAAAATATAAATGGATAGAATTTCATAAATGGGTTTTTAAAGCTGATTATTATTATCCAATTACAAGAAATGACAAACTGGTTCTTAACACAAAGTTTGCTTTTGGATATCTTGGATTCTATAATAAAGATATAGGTCCGTCGCCTTTCGAAAATTTCTATTTAGGAGGCGATGGCATGACAGGCTATAGTTTTTACGGCCGTGAAGTGATTGCATTGCGTGGATATACAAATGGTTCACTGACTCCATTGGACCCAAAAAAGTCTTCTCCTTCAGGCAATGTTTATTCGAAACTAACATTCGAGATAAGATACCCTATTACCCTTAATCAACAGGCAACTATATATGGCCTTGCCTTCCTCGAAGCAGGTAAAGCATGGTATGAACTTAAAGAATATAACCCATTCAGGATGAATCGTTCGGCAGGTGTAGGACTCAGAGCCAACCTCCCGATGTTTGGTCTTCTTGGAATCGACTGGGGTTACGGATTTGACCCTGTCCCGGGTAATCCCGATGCAAATAAATCGCAATTCCATTTTGTTATTGGACAACAATTTTAATTGATAAGAAACTTAAAAACAGAAAATTATGAAAAAATTAGCAGTATTTATCGTAACAATAATTCTGACTTCATCATTTGCTGCTGCACAAAAATATGCTTTTGTCGATTCAGAATATATCAGAAAAAACATCCCGGCTTTCAATTCAGCCCAGGAAAAGCTCGATAATCTTTCAAAGCAATGGGAGAAAGAAATAGCAGACGGCTATGCAGAAGTTGAAAAGATGTACAAAGCTTACCAGAATGAAGCTGTGCTTCTTTCTCAGGAAATGAAAACTAAAAGAGAAGAAGCTATTGTTAATAAGGAAAAAGAGGTTAAGGAACTTCAAAACAAATATTTTGGAGTTGAAGGAGAGCTTTTCAAGAAACGTGAAGAACTTATAAAACCTATTCAGGATGAAATTCTAAAGGCAATAAAAGAAATTGCAGTCGAAGGAAGTTATGCAGCAATATTCGACACTGCAGCCGGAGGATATATTCTTTTTGCAAATCCAAAGTACGACGTGAGCGACCAGGTACTTGAAAAATTAGGATATAAAAATTAATTGTATATTTTTGCAAAAAAGTAAAAACACTAATATTTTTAATAATGAGAAAGATATTATTGATTACAACTGTATTTGTAATTTTTTCAATCCCTGGCCTTAAAGTTGAAGCACAGGCATTGAAGTTTGGTCATATCAATACCGATGAACTTATTAGAGCAATGCCTGAATATGATTCGGCCATGGCAAAACTTACGAGAATTCAGAAGGAACTTATTAATGAACTCGAATTGATGCAGGTTGAACTAAATAACAAGTATGAAACTTACAATAGGGAAAGTAAGAATTATACTGAACTTGTTCGCCAGACAAAAGAGCAGGAACTTGCCGATATGAGCAAACGCATTCAGGATTTCCAGCTTCAGGCTCAAAACCAGCTTCAGGAAGAACAAACAAACCTGACAAGACCTATTTTTGAAAAAGTTGACAAGGCTATAAGAGATGTTGGAAAAGAAGGAGGATTTATTTATGTTTTTGACGCAACACAATTGCGCTATTTTGATGAAACAAAAAGTGTAAATGTCATGCCCCAGGTTAAGGCAAAACTTGGTATTAAATAAAAAATAGGCTGACAACGCGGGGCATCTGCCAGTAATAATTGGTGGATGCCCTCTTTTTTGCAACAAGTTAAATAGTTTATTTTATCAATATTTATATAGAATAATAAATTAATTAATGTAGCATCTGGCTGTGGACGAAAGACCAATTGGTATATTTGACTCCGGCGTTGGAGGTTTGACCGTAGCCCATGCAATCAAACAAATATTACCGGGCGAATCTCTGCTTTATTTCGGCGACACTGCACATTTACCCTTTGGCGACAAATCGGCTGAAGCTATAAAGCAATATTCCGAAAAAATAGTCGAATATCTTCTAAGTTTCAATGCTAAGGCAATCCTCATAGCCTGCAATTCAGCTTCAGCTTCGGCTTATGCTTATCTGAAAGAAAAATTTGGAGAACGTACGGTTATTATGGATGTTATAACCCCGGTTATTGATTATATAGTTAGCCGGAATTATCGTAAAATCGGCGTAATAGGTACAAAACGTACAATAACTTCAGGAATTTACAGAAATACACTGGCTGAAAAATTACCTGACACGGAAGTGATTTCTCTGGCCACACCTTTGCTTGTTCCTATGATTGAAGAAGGCTTTATCTATGATGAAATTAGTAATTTAATCATCAGAGCCTACCTTTCAAATGAGGCTTTCAACGGTATTGAGGCTCTAATTCTTGGCTGTACTCACTATCCTATAATTCGAAACCAGATAAATAAATTCTTTGATTTTAATATTGAAATCGTTGATTCATCAAAGATTGTATCGGCTGCTTTCAAACAAATGCTCCATTCGAATAACCTTATCAATGATGGGGGCTACAGTAATGACAAATTCATGGTCTCAGATTATACTGATTATTTCGGTAAAATAGCAAGAATGTTTTTTGAGAAGGATATTCATCTTGAAAAGGCCGACATCTGGGCATGAAAAAATATCTATAAACTTCTTCGTTTTGAATAATAACCAAGATAATATTATATGCATTTTGGTTTCGTTAAAAAACTAAAATAACCTAATTTCGCACATAAAATGAAGTTATGTCTGAGCGATAATATATTTTATTGCTTCAGAATGTTTAACCTGTAAATCAAACAATAATACTTTCGGTAATTGCATCTTTGTTTATTTTTTTTATCAGACCCTGAAGAACATTTCCCGGGCCTACTTCTGTGAAACTTGTTGCACCTGCTTTTATCATGTTAATTATTGTTTGGCTCCATCTTACAGGCGAGGTCAATTGCATTACCAGATTGGCTTTTATCTCTTCCGGATCAATTGAAGGTTTTGCATTTACATTCTGAAATATAGGGCACAATGATTTGCGGAATGAAGTTTTGTTTATAGCTTCTTCGAGTTCTTTTCTTGCAGGTTCCATTAATGGCGAGTGAAAAGCCCCACCTACCGAAAGTTTCAAGGCACGTTTAGCTCCTCTCGATTTAAGTATTTCAATAGCCTTATCAATTGCCTCATTAGTGCCTGAAATTACAATCTGCCCTGGACTATTATAATTTGCCGGCACTACTTCTCCATTGAATCCAGCACATACTTCCTCCACTATATTATCGTCAAGTCCAAGGATTGCCGCCATTGTTGACGGGTTCATTTCACAAGCCCTTTGCATGGCAGAAGCTCTGGTCAAGACAAGCATCAATCCATCCTCGAAAGTAAGCGTACGATTGGCAACGAGTGCCGAAAACTCTCCCAAAGAATGTCCTGCTACCATATCGGGCATAAAAGATTCGCCAACGACAGATGCTATTATTACCGAATGAAGAAATATTGCAGGTTGAGTTACTCTTGTCTGCTTTAGATCCTCCTCGCTTCCGTAAAACATTACATCAGATATCCTATAACCAACAATTGAGTTTGCTTTTTCAAAAAGCTCTCTTGCTAATGGATATTTTTCATAAAGATCTTTCCCCATGCCCGGATATTGTGAACCTTGTCCGGGGAAAACATAAGCTTTCATATAAATTCCGATTTTGAGTTAGAAATATTACAAAGCTGCAAAAATAGAAAAAACTAATGCAGTTTTGTTCCAATAAGATGCATGAATTCTTCTCTTGTTCTGAAATTATCGAGGAAACATCCCGTGAATGCTGATGTAGTAGTTACAGAATTTTGTTTCTGAACCCCTCTTATCTGCATGCACATGTGCTCGGCTTCGATAACTACAGCAACTCCCATCGGCTGAAGGCATTCCTGGATACAATCCCTTATCTGAACAGTTAGCCTTTCCTGTACCTGTAACCTGCGGCTGAATGCTTCAACTACTCGTGCTATCTTACTTAATCCCGTTATATATTCATTAGGTATATATGCCACATGAGCTCTGCCAAAAAAAGGTAACATGTGATGCTCGCATAAAGAATAAATATCTATATCTTTTACAAGCACCATGTGTTTGTATTCTTCCCTGAATTTTGCCGAATTAAGTATCTGACGTGCATCCTGTTGATAACCCATTGTCATGAAATAAAGTGTTTTTGCAACCCTTTCAGGAGTTTTCAGCAAACCTTCTCGATCAGGATCTTCACCAAGTAAACTTAATATTTTACGATAATAACCTGCTATTTCCTCAACATTTTCTTTATTCCATTGCTCGATTTTCAGGTAACCCGATTTTTCTTCTTCAATGCCGTTTTCAATTTCTTTAATTTTTTTTGCCATAATATTAATTGTTAATATTTTATCTCAGTTAATTGTGCGAGAAAATTTTAAAACTTATAAAAGTAGTTTATATCAAATTGATTATATTTTTAAACTACGAACTAATCCCCTTCAATGCCTCCCGATGCTTAGGTCGGAGGAAAACCTGAGCTTTGAAAAGGAGAAGATAAGTGCACATTTATGAGTAATTCAAACCTTATATCCATATTATTAATTCTTTTTATAATTTTCCCAAAGTTAAATACTCTATATTTTTTAAAAGTCGAAATATTCAATGATATTTTTAGAATTTCAGGAAATATTGTTGATTTTGAGGGGCTAAAGTTTATTTATTTTCGTAAAAAAAACAATAAATTGCAATTTTAAGTTTTAACAATAAGAAGTTAACCCGTGAAAATATTAATAGTATTTGCAACCAATGAAGAGTCCGATATTCTGAAAAAACCTGGTTTTACCGATTCAGATAAAATTATTTATGGGCCTCATGAAATTTCGGTGCTGGTTACAGGAGTAAGTTCAGTTCAAACAGTCTGGCACGTGAAACACTATTTTTCCATGTCTAATAAACCCGACCTGGCGATAAATGTCGGTATTGCAGGCTCTTTCACCGATGAAATACCTGTTGGAGACGTGGTGATGCCTGTTTCTGACTCTTTTGCGGATATTGGAATTGAAACAAGGGAAGGTTTCATACCTCTCAAAGACATGGGCATAAGAGATGAAGAATGTCCTTTTATTACCGACAGAATATACTGTATTAATAAGTATACGAGGAAAATAGCTCATAAATTAAGAACTGTCAGGGCAATTACTGTAAACACGGTAACAGGTACAGATGAGAGAGCAGAAAAACTACGGTTCCTATTTAATCCAGATATTGAAACGATGGAGGGTGCTGCATTTTTTTATACATGTATTATGGAAAATATACCATATATAGCTTTAAGAGCTGTTTCAAATTTTGTTGGAGAAAGAAGAAGTGAGAGCTGGAATATGCCTCTTGCACTAAAAAGAGTTAGAAATAAGCTTAATGAAATATTACTTCTAATAAAGTAATTGAATGAAACTTTCTCTGGGTTTTTCTCCCTGCCCGAACGATACATTTATTTTCGGTGCTATGGTACTTGGAAAAGTAGATACTGAAGGGCTTGAATTCGATTATTTCCTTGCCGACGTTGAACAACTTAACCGTAAAGCCTTTGAAGGTAAAACAGATATTCTTAAATTAAGTTATCATGCCTATACATACGTAGCTGAAAACTATCTGATATTAGATGCCGGAAGTGCCATCGGCCGAGGTAATGGCCCCCTTCTGATAAGCAAGAAAGAAATCAAAATGGATGAAATACCGCTTCTTACTATTGCTATCCCTGGGAAATATACTACTGCAAATTTGCTTTTTAGTATTTGTTGCCCTGAAGCGTTAAATAAAAAAGTCTATCTTTTTTCTGAAATTCCTGATGTAATACTTAAAGAAGAAGCTGACGCCGGAATTATTATCCATGAAACAAGATTTACCTATCATGAAAAAGGGCTGAGAAAAATTGCAGATCTCGGAGAATATTGGGAAAAACTGACCGGCCTTCCTGTGCCTTTAGGTGCAATAACAGTAAATAGATCATTACCAGAAGATATTTCTCAAAAAGTCAATAGAATAATAAAAAGAAGCATAGAGTATGCATTTAAAAATCAGGATTTCTCTTTCAATTTTGTACGTCAGTATGCAAAGGAAACTGATGCCGATGTGATAAGAAGTCATATAAAACTTTATGTAAATAAATATACTTATAGCCTGGGAATGGAAGGCAGAGAGGCTGTGAAAAATTTTTTTTCGACAGCCATGAATGCTGGCGTTATTCCTAAATTGCCGGAAAGAGTTTTTCTTTAACTTGCTTTTGTTTAATTTTACAATAAAAAATATTAAAATGGATTTTTCAGAGTTAGTTGCTAAATGCAGAAGCTACCGCAGGTTTGATGAATCTGTGAGGATTGAATATGATTTTTTGAAAAGGCTGATTGGATATGTAAGACTTTCACCTTCGGCATCAAACAAACAGCCGTTGAAATTTTTGTTATATAATTCACCCTCCGACTGCGATAAGATATTTCCATGTACTAACTGGGCAGGTTATCTTTCCGACTGGCATGGCCCTGAACCAGGGGAAAGACCAACTGCCTATATTATAATTCTTGGTGATACTAAAATTTCAGACTCTTTTGGAATTGACCCCGGAATAGCAGCGCAGAGTATAAAGTTAGGAGCAACCGAAGCAGGTTTCGGCGGCTGCATGATAGCTTCAATCGAAAAAAAACAATTGCGAAGCGAACTTCAAATACCTGAACAGTATGAAATACTACTTATAATAGCACTTGGCAAACCCGTTGAAAAAGTTGTTGTTGAGGATATAATAAACAACGATGTAAAATACTGGCGCGACGAAAATAAAGTTCATCATGTTCCAAAAAGAACAATTGATGAACTTATTCTTAAGTTATGAAAAAATCTTTTTTATCCTTTATAAAAAATTGCTTTTATTATATGACTTGCTATTTTTGGATTTTCTTTCAGACGGCGAGTCGAATAATTAAACCATTCTTTCCCGAAAGGCACATAAACACGCATTGTATGTCCCTCATTAACAATGCTTTCTCTTAACTTTGGAGTTACTCCGTAAAGCATCTGGAACTCATACATGTTTTTCGGTACATCATATTTCTTTATAAGATTATATGCTCCTTCGACAAGTGGCCTGTCGTGTGTGGCAATTCCAACAAATATTTTCTTACTGAGCATCAGCTCAAGATCTTCAAGATAATGGGCATTTATTTCTTCATACTTTTTATATGCTATTGAAGCCGGTTCAACATAAATACCCTTACAGAGTCTGAAATTCAAAGGTGATTCAGGCGTATGAATATCTAACAATTTTTCGATATCGCTATAAGTGCGACGAAGATATGCCTGAAGAACAAGTCCGACACTTTTTGGGAACTCGGCTTTTAGCCTCCTGTAAAGCTCGATTTCCATATCAGTACATGTCGAGTCTTCCATATCAATTCTAATGAAGCTATTTACTGAAGCTGCTTTTGCAACAATCTCACGGATATGGTTATAGCAGAGTTCCCTGTCAATAAGAAGTCCAAAACTTGAAGGTTTAAGTGAAAAATTACCGTCTATTCCATTGCCAATTGTAAAATCGATGAGATTTAAATATTCTTTCTTATTCCTTTCAGCCTCATCCAGATTTTTTATGAATTCACCAAGCACGTCGAGCGTAACTTTTATTTTCTGATTGTTAAGCTCTTTAGAAACACGTATGGCATCTTCTATAGTTTCACCGGCTATGTACGACCTTGAAAAAATCCAGATGAACTTTTTTGGAAAGTAGGGCAAAATAGATGAAATGAGTTTATTTATCATGTCAAGTAAGCTTTTAATGTTAATAGTAAGTTGCGAAGGTAAAAATTACTTTTAAATCTCAATGCAATCAATTTTTACTTATAAAATTTATCAATGTAATTTTATAATTTTTCCCGACCTTTGTTATATTGAAATAATGAGTTGAATTAATCCGTTAATTTTATAAACATTTTTTAAACAGTGCAACCATTGAGGTTATATGATTGTCTTAAAATTGTCGAAGGCAAATGTTGAGTGACGTAGAGATAATTGAAGGTTGTTCCCGTCACGAGAGGAAGGCACAACAGATGCTATACGACAGGTATTCACGCCTGCTGTTAGGTGTTTGTATGCGCTATGCAAGCGACAAGGCGGAAGCAGAAGATATGCTTCAGGAGACTTTCTTGAAAATATTCTTTAATATAAAAGATTATTCAGGAACGGGTTCTTTCATAGGATGGATAAGAAAAATTGCGGTAAACACTGCGATAACCTCGTATCATAAAAATTTGAAGCATAGATATAATATTGATATTGAAGAATACGTGTCAATAGAAACAGGAGCAGAAAGTTTTGAGGAAGATATGTTTACTGCTGATGAGCTTATCAGAGTTTTAAATGAGCTTTCACCTGGCTATAGGATGGTATTTAATCTGTATGCCATTGAAGGTTATAAACACAAAGAAATTTCGGAGATGCTTGGCATCGATATAAATACTTCCAAATCACAATATAGCAGGGCAAAAGCTGCTATACGCGAAAGACTCGAGATACTGAGAACAATAAAGAAGAATTATCCAGCTTCCGAAAACAATAATAATAAGTAATTGGGAATTGGGCAGCGAAAGAAAAAATATGGACATTGAGGAGCTTTTCAGGAGCAAGCTTGAAAATGCTGAAGTCATTCCTGATGCAGTAGTAAAGCAGACACTCATGAAGAGGCTGGCAAAAAAAGAGTTTATGCATTTTAATCCGGCAAAATTAAATATCTATTATCTGGCCGGAGCTTCAGTGGCTATTGCTGCTCTTGCATTTCTTCTTTTGACCGGATCAGCTAAAAAACAATTGGACAACAATATAGAAGTTAATAAAGAAATCAAAACTGACTCTATTTCGATAATAAATGCCCCATCCCCTGAACAGGTCCAAATTAAAGAAGGGACTTACAAAAAACACGAAGCGTTTGATACTCTGAAACGTGTGAAAATGTCTTCAGAAACAACGACAGTGGATATGATTAAGGCTCCGGCAACAATGACCGATACATTAAGAAAAACGGAAGCATCGGTGAATATATCGGAAGGTTTATTAAATACAAATCTTCGTATGAACATATCTGCATCTTTTACGGCTATCCCTTCGGAAGGCTGCATACCTTTAAAAGTTAAATTCAGTAATACCTCAACTGGTTTTAATTCATGTGAATGGTCCTTTGGCGATGGCGGAACTTCATTCGTTAAAGAACCGGAATGGGTATATAACATACCGGGAGAATATACGGTTACACTTAAAATATTCGGAACTGACGGGAGTTCATCCTATGCGACCGGAAAAATAAAAGTTAATGCACCTCCTTCGGCTCGATTCGATATCCAGGTATCAGAACGTGAGTCTGCAGATAATGAAATAAGACTTATTAACTATTCTGATAATGCAGTAAGATATAAATGGGATTTTGGCGATGGAAAAACTTCAACAGTATTCGAACCTGTTCATCAATATGAAAAATCAGGTAAATATAATATCAAATTAATTGTATGGAACGATAAAGGATGTGCTGATACAGCTTCAATTATATATTCTTCCGGAAGTTCAGCATATTATATTGAGTTTCCTAATGCTTTCATCCCGAATATGCAAGGTCCCACAGGTGGATATTATTCCGCCTCGAGCGATGCTTCGGCTCATATTTTTCACCCTGTTGCAAACGGAGTCGTCGACTATAACCTGAAGATATTCAGCCGAGCAGGAGTACTGATATTTGAAACCAATGATATAAACATAGGGTGGGATGGCTACAACAAAGGGAACCTCTGCGAACCTGGTGTATATATATGGAAGGTAACCGGACGATATAAAAACGGCGAAACCTTCACTAAAACAGGAGATGTAATTCTTATAAAATATAGATGACTATTTAAGAAAGTTTTTCTATCCGAATTTTTATCAAAGAAATATTCGCTTTCGTCTATAAATAATGAATATTAGTTAAAAATATTCATTTTTTTGTACCCTTTATTTAGAAAATACGTTTAACAAAGTGGAATAAATTCAAACAAATGATTACTTTCGTCATATAAATACACAATGTATCCTGATTTGCTAAGAAGGTATAAATATTTTTTAATACTGTTTTTTTATCTCTTTGCAGGTAATGCATTCGGACAGGATCCAACATTTTCTCAGTTCTATGCTAATCAGCTTTACCTTTCTCCATCATTTGCTGGCTCTACAGAAGATTTTAGATTGGGAATAAACTATCGTAATCAGTGGCCTTCAATCCCGGGCGTTTTTCATACTTATAGTATATCATTCGACAAGGCAATGCCAAATTTCAACTCAGGTGTGGGTTTACTTGCTACATACGATGTGGCCGGATCGGGCGACCTGAGTACAACAAATATAGGAATACTTTATTCCTATGATTTTAACATTTCACAGGACTGGCATATCAGGCCCGGCGTTCATTTCAAGTTTTATTACCTTGGGCTGGATATTTATAAACTTGTTTTTGCAAGCCAGATAACAGGAAGCGGTACTACGCCGCCCGTAACTCCGCCTCCTTTCGATAAAGTTGCAGATGTGGATTTTGCTACTTCAGCACTTGCTTATAACGACCAGATTTGGGCAGGTTTTACACTCGACCATCTTTTTACACCAAAACAATCATTTTATGGTGACGAATCAAAATTGCCAATAAAATTTAATATGTATGGAGGAGTTAGAATTTCAGGGAAAACACGTCTCATGAAAAAAATGGTGGAGGCATTTTCAATAGCTGTAAATTTCCAGACACAAAGTAAGTTCTATCAGACCGACATAGGCCTTTATTACTATAAAAGCCCTATTATACTGGGATTATGGTACCGCGGAATTCCTTTTATGACATCTCAGGCAGGCGATGCAGTAATCGGTCTGATTGGGATAAAAACCGACAAACTACATATAGGCTATAGTTACGATTTTACAATTTCAAATCTTATAACCTCTTCAGGAGGAGCTCATGAAATTTCAATTATTTATGAGTTTACTTCATCTTCAATAACAGGGAACAAAAAAAGAATCAGAGCAATACCATGTCCTGAATTTTAAACTACTACCCTTTTAAATACAAATAATAAATTTTTTATTTCCCTGTTATACTCAGTGTTGCCTTTTTCTTCTATTATTATTTATATTTGCCGATGATAAACATTGAAAGAAATTAATTAATATAATGATGAAGAAACTGTCAATAATTCTGTTCGCCCTGCTTTTTGTCGCAGTAGCAGCTTTATATGTATTACATTTTACAGGTAAAAAAACAAAAGGGGTAATGGAGCCTGTCGGTAGTACCGTAGCGGAATCACATGGGATCGTTTATGTTAACATTGATACAATTATTTTTAACTTCGATATGTTTGCCGATAGAAGAAACGATCTTCTTGATAAACAGAGAAAAGCCGAAGCCGAACTAAATTCAAAAGGATCACAGTATGAGAGTAGTGTAAAAGATTACCAGGAAAAAGTGAGCAAAGGTCTGATTACCAGAGCTACTGCCCAGCAAATGGAACAATCTCTTATGCAACAGCAACAGGAGCTGATTTCACTCAGAGATAAACTACAGAGCGATCTCCTGGAAGAGGAACAAGTAATGAACAGACAGATAATTGATTACATCACTAAGTTTTTAGAGGAAAACAAGAAAGAATATAATTATCAGTTCATACTGGGAAAAAGTTTCGGTGGCCCTGTTCTGTATGCCGATAGTGTGCTCGACATTACTTATAAGGTACTTAAAGCTCTTAATGACAAATACAGGGCTGAAAAGAAATAAGGATTAAGTTTACTTTACTGTTGTTGATGCTTCGTGCGTTCCTCACGGGGTGTAATAACAATAAATAACTCTTCATCTTCTTTTTTCATTAGATATTTTTCCCTTGCAAATTTCTCGAAGTAATCATTGTCTTCCTTCAGCTTCTCAAGAGTTTTTTTGTCTTCATTAATTTTTTTCTCATAATACTCTTTCTCTTTTTTAAGCTTCCGTATTTCATTCATCTGACCGAATCTGTCAATAAGGTTGTTTGAATCGAGAAGAAAAATCCATACAAGAAAGATTGCAACTGCCAGAAAATACTTATTTCTTAGCAGCGGAGGAATATGATCGGCATATTTTAACCTTATCTTCACAATACAAAATTATAATATTTTAATTTTATATTCATCCTCTAATTTTTGAATAAATTATTTGCAACATAAGCATTATTTATTGCATCCGCCGAGATTTAAATAAAATTTTAAAAGAAATGAATGAAAATCAAAAATTTTCTTTTTTTGAGGAATTTGCTATAGCGGAACCTATAAGCCTGTCGAACCTCTCTCTTGGATTACGGTAGTAAACAAGAATAAGATAGTCGTTTTCGGTTTCATAATGATTTCCTTCGAAAAATGAAGGTGGAGCACTCTTCTGACCATCTTTTAGAAAGATATATTCATAATCGTACCATCCCTGTTTTAAAAGCATAGTACCTTCATAATGAGATTTTTCATAATTATACGACATACGGTTTTCTGTTGTAAAAGACCAGTTGCTTAATGCACCGGAAATATACATTTTTCCACCAGGTATCTCATTGGACGACGGAAGAGTGAAATAAACATAAGCATAATCTGCTTCAGTATCCATGTCCCGGCCCTCCTGAACAGCTACATAATATTTCCCATTAAAATCTTGCCGGAAAAAATAAGGTTTAAACTCTCTGTTATCTGAAGGCATGAGAAAAAAGTGATACAGACCATTCACATAATCAATTTTTCTGACAAATTCAGTGGTATAATGAATTGACCTGATATCGAAGTATCTGTATTCGTTACCTGCATAAAAAATATTAGTATTTGATAATGTGTTGAATTTTAGTTCGTTCCCGATAACAAAATCGGGTTTAAGATTTTCCTTTGCCTCGTTGAAATTACCATTTCTGAAAATAAAAGTGAAAATTTCATTATATGGATCTCTGACTGAAATTTGTGTAATTTTTACACTTAATCCCACTTGCTGACATGTATTATAGAATTCTCCAGGAAGAGGCCTCTGAATATAAGCCTTTATTCCAGCTATTTCTTCTGATACCATAAACCTTTTTGTAAACGCAGGTTTTCCAGGTTCACCAGTCGGGTAAACCTTTATAACGTAATTTCCTGATAGTTTTATGCTTATATGTTCATTAGGAATTACCACACTGTAGTGGTAATAATTGACCTTTGTATTGAAAGAGGAACGATAATTTTGAATCTGATCATCCATAAAGCCTGTAAGATAATCAGAAGGAAATATTGAAGATTCGTTCCAGTCTTTGTCACAGTGAATAATGGTATAATAATATGACTCAGGGATGTCGGCAAGCAAGTCGAAATTTAGAAAAAGCCTTTCCTGACCATTAAGTTTTATCACAGGATAACAAAGGTTCCATCCTTCACGGTACAATTGTAATGTCTTTATTCGCTTATCAAAAATCATGTCATATAGCGGTTCCTGACCTGAAACACCTGATTTGAAATACAAAATAAAAATCAATATTGATACAAAAATTTTGATATGGGATATTATTTTCACTTTATAGGATATTGAATATTTTATAATGTTAAAATTACAATCATAATCAAAATTTAAGAAAAATATTTACCAGATAAGTTTAAATTTGAAAATTTTATTTTATAAAAAAATATAAAAATGAATTCACTGTAAATATATAAGCTACAATATATAGGATGTCAAAATTATACAAATTAAAAAAAGGATTTGATATAAAACTTGCAGGGAAAGCTGAAAGGCATTTAAATGGGGAAATATTATCTGCTTTTTATGGGATTAAACCTCCTGATTTTCCTGGACTTACTGTAAGCCTTTGTGTTAAACCTGGCGATAATGTGAAAATTGGCACTTCACTTTTTTTTGATAAAGTAAGGCCGGAAATAAGATTTACTTCTCCGGTTAGTGGCAAAGTTATAGCGGTGAATCGCGGAGAGCAACGAAAAATCCTTGAAGTTGTTATTGAGAGAGATGGTGATGAATATGAATATTTTGGGAAAGCTGAGGTTTCCAAACTCACGCGCGAAGAGATAATACGGGATATTATGAAGGCCGGCCTATGGCCTGCAATACGACAGAGGCCATATCACATAATTGCCTGGCCTGAACGTAAGCCGAAATCAATATTTATCTCTGGATTCGACACTGCCCCTCTTGCACCTGATATGAATTTCGTGATGGATAATACTGCCTCCAGCTATTTTCAGACAGGGCTTGATGTTCTAACAAAACTTACCGACGGCAAAGTAAATCTTATTTTAAATAGTGACACTGAACCATCGCCTGTTCTTAAAAATGCGAAGAATGTAGTTATCTCATATTTCAAAGGTCCCCATCCCGCTGGTAATATAGGAGTACATATCAATCATATCGACCCTGTGAATAAAGGTGAGGTAATATGGTATGTGAATCTGCAGGATATTGTTACACTTGGAAGACTTTTCGAAGAAGGGATATACAAGAATGAACGTATAATCGCTCTGACAGGCTCCGAAGTCCAAAGCCCTGGGTATTATAAGGTAAGGAATGGAGCCTGTATAAAAGATATAGTTGCAGGCAATATAAAAGAAGGTATTGTCAGATATATTAGTGGTAATGTGCTTACAGGTACAAATGTAGGTATTAATGGATTTCTTGGTTTCTACGATTCGATGATTTCTGTAATACCCGAAGGAAATTATTATGAGCTTTTCGGATGGGCTTTACCCGGTATTAATAAATACAGCTTTTCCAGAGCATTTCTGTCTTCTATATTCAAAAAGAAGGAATACAGGCTCGATACAAATTTGCATGGTAGCCATAGACCTTTTGTAATGACAGGTCTTTACGAAAAAGTACTGCCTATGGATATTTATCCAATGCAGCTTTTAAAAGCAATACTTGCAGAAGACATTGAAATGATGGAAAATCTCGGCATTTATGAAGTTGCCGAGGAAGATTTTGCACTTTGCGAATTTATTTGCCCCTCAAAAATGGAAATACAGACAATAATACGACAGGGCATAAACATGATGATAAAAGAAATGAGTTAATTATAAACTGTTTAGTGATAGAATGAAATCTTTAAGGGAAAAGATTGATAATATAAAAATCCACTTTACTGAAGGAGGCAAATTCGAAAAATTAAGATCAGTATTCGAAGGTTTTGAGAGCTTTCTCTATGTGCCCAATACTGTCACAACTACAGGAGCTCATATACGCGATAGCATCGATCTTAAACGCGTTATGTCGGTTATGATTTTAGCGCTTTTCCCTCCATTACTTTTCGGTATGTGGAATACCGGTTTTCAGCATTACCGGTCGGTTGGCGTTGAGGCAGGCTTTTTACAGACGTTTTGGTTTGGATTTGTGAAATTGCTTCCGCTGATAATCGTCACTTATGTTACCGGACTTGCAATTGAATTCATTTCTGCACAGATAAGAGGACATGAAATTAATGAAGGCTTTCTTGTCACCGGAATACTTATTCCGATGATTGTGCCGATAGATATCCCTCTCTGGATGCTGGCTCTGGCTACTGCTTTCGCCGTCATATTAGGTAAGGAGATTTTTGGCGGGACGGGTATGAATATATTCAATCCTGCACTCATCGCACGGGCTTTCCTATTTTTCAGCTACCCTAAGTGGATTACGGGGGATAAAGTATGGATCGAGGGTCTTACTCAGGGGAAAGGCGTAATTGACGGTTTTAGTGGTGCAACACCTTTGTCGCTTCTTGCTCAGAATCACACTGAATCGCTGCCCTCATTCATGGAGATGTTTATTGGAACAATCCCGGGTTCCGTAGGCGAAACATCCAAAATTGCAATTCTGATAGGCGCTGCACTATTGATTTTAACTGGCATCGGAAGCTGGAAAATTATTACAAGTGTATTTGCCGGAGGTATTTTTATGGGGATACTTCTAAATATTATCGGAGCAAATGAGTATATGCAATTGCCATTTTATTATCACATTGTTATGGGCGGGTTTGCTTTCGGTGCAGTCTTTATGGCTACTGACCCTGTGACTGGAGCTCAGACTGAAACAGGAAAATGGATATATGGATTCCTGATAGGATTGCTTGCAATACTTATACGTGTTGTAAATCCAGCATATCCCGAAGGAATGATGCTTGCAATTCTGCTTATGAATGTGTTTGCGCCTCTTATTGATCATTACGTCGTGGAGGCAAATATCAGAAAAAGACTTAAAAGAGCCAAAGTCACACTTAACTCCAATGTCAGATGAAACAGTTCAGTAACAGATATATCTTCTTTTTTTCATCAGTCTTGGTTATAGTTGTGGCTATAATACTTTCTCTGGCTGCAACTTTGCTTCAGCCACGTCAGGCCCGGAACCTCGAACTCGAAAAGAAAAAAAGTATTCTCGAATCAATAAATATTTCTGCCGATTTCAGCAATGCAGATGAACTTTATTCAAAGTATATTATCGAAAGTTTTGTTATTAACTCAAAAGGAGAAATTAAATCAGGTATTGATGCTTTTAAGGTAGAGATGAGGATTGAAGAAAAAAAACCTGTTGAGGAGCAAAACCTGCCTGTTTTCATTGCAAAAAATGATGAAGGTGAAAAAATAACAATTGTGCCTCTCGAAGGGAAAGGACTATGGGGCCCGATCTGGGGCTATATTTCTTTTAAGTCCGACATGAATACTATCTATGGAGCAACATTCGACCATAAGGGTGAAACACCAGGTCTTGGAGCAGAAATCAACACTCCGGCATTTGAAAAACAATTTGCCGGATTGAAAATTTTTGAAGATGGAAAGTTTGTTTCCGTTAAAGTATTGAAGTCGAACGAAAAACGTATCGAGAATCACTCTGTTGATGCAATTTCAGGAGGAACAATTACAAGTAAAGCTCTTGAAGCAATGCTTTATAACTGTATAGAAAGATATGTTGATTACCTTAAGAAAAACGCTGAATAATATGGATACAAAAATAAAAGTAAAAGAGCCGCTCTTTTCGGCAAAAAACATGAAACTAATAACCTCACCGATAGGTAAAAACAACCCTGTTATAATACAGGTGCTCGGTATCTGTTCGGCTCTTGCTGTAACTGTTAAATTAAAACCTGCACTTGTTATGGCGCTTTCGGTGACTATTGTTGTTTCAGTCTCAAATCTTATCATTTCTTCGATGAGGTCATACATTCCCGAACGTATAAGGATTATCGTTCAGCTTGTTGTCATCGCCACACTGGTAATTATTGTTGACCAGATACTTAAGGCTTATGCATTCGACGTGAGCAAACAGCTTTCCGTGTTTGTGGGGCTCATTATCACGAACTGTATTATTATGGGCAGGCTCGAAGCTTTTGCATTATACAACAAACCATGGCAGTCGTTTCTCGACGGATTGGGGAACGGAGCAGGTTACGGCTTAATTCTTATCATTGTCTCTTTTTTCAGAGAATTATTTGGTTCTGGCACTATACTTGGTTATCCTGTTATCCGGAAATTGGGACTCTATTCCATCGGTTATGAAAATAACGGTCTGATGATTCTTCCACCTATGGCCTTGATTATTCTAGGCCTTTTAATATGGTTACAACGAAGCCGAAATAAGAGCCTTATCGAACAAAAATAAACCGCAGTTATATGGAAAATATTCTAAATATTTTTATAAAATCGGTTTTCATCGACAACATGATCTTCGCATACTTCCTTGGTATGTGCTCTTATCTTGCAGTTTCTAAAACTGTAAAAACATCGGTTGGATTGGGTATTGCTGTGACCTTTGTACTTGTGATAACAGTTCCGGTTAATTATCTGATCGATACTTATATTTTAAAAAAGGGCGCACTGGTATGGCTGGGGAAAGGATTTGCCGAAGTCGATCTTAGCTTTCTTTCTTTTATGATATTTATCGCAGTGATCGCCGCAATAGTTCAAATAGTTGAAATGGTTGTCGAAAAATTCTCTCCATCGCTTTATAACTCACTTGGTATATTTCTTCCACTTATTGCCGTAAACTGTGCTATACTCGGCGCTTCTCTCTTTATGCAGGAACGTGAATACAACAATATGGGCGAGGTTATATCTTTTGCTTTTGGCTCTGGCATCGGCTGGTTGCTTGCTATTGTGAGCCTCGCTGCAATACGCGAAAAAATGCGCTACAGCAATGTACCGGCACCACTCAGAGGACTGGGTATTACATTTATTCTGACAGGACTCATGGCAATAGCATTTATGGGATTGATGGGAATTAAACTTTAATAAAATTTAAGAACTGTAAACAATTATGACTTTTATAAACACAACGGCAGGAACAATTCTTTTAAGTATTGTCGTTTTTCTTCTGATTACTATCCTTCTGATAACTGTACTTCTCTATGCCCAGAACAAGCTTACCCCGTTGGGCAAAGTAACTATAAAGGTCAACAATAGGGAAATAACAGTAACACCTGGTTCAAATCTGTTATTCACTCTTTCTTCAAACGGAATATATCTGCCTTCAGCCTGTGGTGGGAAGGGAACCTGCGGCATGTGCAAATGCCAGGTTTTATCAGGAGGAGGAACAATATTGCCTACCGAGACAAGCTTTCTCAAACGTAAGGAACAGCTAAATAACTGGCGACTCGGATGTCAGGTAAAGGTAAAGAGCGACATGGTTGTGAAAGTACCTGAAGCATTACTTGAAGTAAAAAAATTTCAATGTGAAGTTATTTCAAACCGAAACGTGGCAACCTTTATTAAAGAGTTTGTCGTTAAACTTCCCGAAAACGAAACATTTAATTTCGAACCCGGAGAATATATCCAGATTTATGTTCCTGAATATGAAGCCTCATTCCGTGACTTTGACATCGAAGAACAATTTAGAGACGAATGGGACAGATACGAAATGTGGAAGCTGAAAGTGAAAAACAATGAAGAAACATGTCGAGCATATTCAATGGCAAATTACCCGGCCGAAAAAAACATAATCAAGCTTAATGTCCGTATTGCCACACCGCCATGGGATGAAGTAAAGAAGAGATTCATGAAAGTTCCTCCTGGAATCTGTTCGACATATATTTTTTCAAGAAAACCGGGCCACAAAGTAATGATTTCAGGCCCTTATGGCGAATTTCATATTAAAAACACGAATGCTGAAATGATATATATCGGAGGTGGAGCAGGTATGGCCCCATTGCGATCACACATATTCCACCTTTTCAAAACATTGAAGACGACTAGAAAAGTTTCTTACTGGTACGGAGCAAGATCGCTGAGAGAAATATTTTACCGCGAAGAATTTGAGGAAATACAAAAAGAATTTCCCAACTTTAGCTTCCATATAGCTCTTTCCGAACCTCTTCCCGAAGACAACTGGAACGGATATACCGGTTTCATTCATCAGGTTCTTTATGATAATTACCTTTCAAGACATAGTGCTCCGGAAGAAATTGAATATTATTTCTGCGGGCCACCAATGATGAACAAGGCAGTAATCAAAATGCTCGATGATCTAGGAATCCCGAAAGAAAATATTGCATTCGATGATTTTGGAATATAAAACGATAAACTGTTTATATAGGTTTTTTGCCTTTTTTATTTGAGTATTTTTGGATTATATTTTCTTGATCATGTTTTAACAGAAATGAAACAGAATTTCGGATTTATCTTTTTATTGACTGCACTAACTTTAGCAGCATGCAGTAAAAAGGATAATTTTATTCGCATTTCCGGTTCCACCCAGGGTACATCATATAGTATTATTTATGAAAAACATCGTGGCATATCCAAAGAAAAAGTGGAGTCGGGCGTAAAAAGAATTCTGCGCGACATTGACTATTCCCTTTCGATTTATAATGATTCTTCTGTTATTTCGAAATTAAACAGAGGTGAGAATATTGAAGTTGGAAAATATTTTAAAGAAGTGTTCGATATCTCTCAGGAGATATCGGAACTTACAGGCGGAGCTTTTGATATCACATTAGGCCCTCTTGTGCGTGCCTGGGGCTTCGGACCCAATGAGAAAAAAGAATTTGACTCCGATAAACTGGATAGTTTGCTAAATCTTGTTGGATACAATAAGGTAAGGATAGAAAATAACAGGCTTGTAAAAGATAATTCCGGAATTATTTTAGATCTAAATGCAATAGCACAAGGTTATACTGCAGACGTGATAAGCAGGTTTTTCGATTCACTCGGAGTTAAAAATTACCTTGTTGAAATAGGAGGAGAAGTAAAAGTAAAGGGCACAAAGAATGGAAAACCATGGAGAATCGGAATTGACAAGCCTTTCGACAACAATATTTTTCCTGGAGAAAATCTGCAGGCAATAATTGAGATGAGCGGAGGGGCAGTAGCAACATCAGGTAATTATAGAAAATTTTATATCGAGAATGGAATAAAATATTCTCATACCATTGATCCGGCGACCGGATATCCTGCACGTAACAGACTTCTAAGTGCAACCGTTGTTGCCGATAAATGTTCGGTTGCCGATGCAGTGGCTACTGCCTGTATGGTTATGGGTATAGAAAAATCAATTGAGTTTATGGAAAATCATCCGGAATTCGAAGCTTATTTTGTTTACTCTGACGACTCCGGTAATTATGTAACATGGATGAGTGAAAGCCTGAAAAATAAAATCGTTGAAGAATAGATGCTTTTACAATGCATTCCGGCAATTGCTGCATATAGACTTATCTATCTCGCCCTCTGATAACCCGACATTTTTATAACATTTTCCTTCTGTGTTTATTTTTCTATCGTTATAACCAGAATGTCTATCCGGGAATTTACCATCTTTCTTTAAAAGTATGTTTATGCCTAATCCGGCAAATGCCACTGTAATTAATAAAATACTTATTATCAATATATTCAGAAACATCGAAGTAAGAAATTATAATTAATTTATTTATAGTCAAATTTATTCGACTCAGAATCATCAAGCTTTATAGTTCGTTATCACTTTTAGCAATTCAGCGGCAGCTTCGCGAGGACCTGATGTTTCATGTCCGGGTATGCCAAGTTTTGTTCGCATCTGGCCTACAAAGATACCGTTTCTGAAAAATGACTCGAAATACCTTGAAGCAATTTTATCATGAAGTTCTTTGTATTCCGGTGGGCCGAAAATATTTGCAAAATAGGACTTTACGATGCCGGTCGAGGTTGTCGTTCCTTTGCTCATCACTTTACCTTCACTGAAAACATTTAGAGCTTCTGACGCAGAACTGAAACGCTCAATCACAGGATGTTCGGCATCTGTGTCTTCATAATTGTTGGCATAAAGGACAAAGTCAATTTTATGACCTTTTATTATTGTTTCATAGGTGGTTACAGGAATCACAATTCTTGCGTTTACCTGGCTGGGATTCATGATGATTGATCGGTCGAGATGCCCGTAAGCATAACCGGGCTGAAGGTCGTCGAGTCGAAGAAAAGCACCTGTTTCGGTTCCATACCCTATTGGGAATCCGTCGGCATCTAGCTCTATCGAACCCATGTCGTCAGCTATAATAGTAAGCTGGCGTATATCTTTTTCACCTGCTATCCTCAAGGCTTCGAGTGTTTCCGATTTTCCTGCTCCCGTATCACCCATCATTAGTACCGTAGCTTCCTTGTTGCCCTTTAGAAGTATTTTAACCATAGCTCCATGGAACGGGAGAATGTTCTCATTAATCTTGATAGCATTATGAAGTGTGAGAATCATCTTTTTTAGATAGCCGAAATAACCGAATTCAGGTTTGGCAGGAATGGCTCCTACAAAAATACCATTTTCTGTATCTCCATAAAACACAGTGGGATAATCGGCAAGATTATTAAGTATTTCTCCGGGTACGCCATAAATAAAGACAGCATCGGGTTTTCTTGAAAGATCCTCGTTGCTTGCAATTTCAAAAAGGTTACATAGGGAAAACCCAAGTTCGAAAAATGAAATATGAAATACTACCATTATAAGAAGCTTTCCAACTTTCGCAGGATAGCACATGTATTCATCAGGATGGATTTGGAAAAGCTCCAGAGGATTCGCTGAAATCTTCCTGAAATATCCGGTCCTCTTATTCATCGGTTGCTGGATAACCAGAGGGGGATATATGAGCATTTGTCTGATAATAGGAATATTAATGAGCTTATTATAAATTTCACCTATATAAGATATTTTCTTTGGAAGAGATATAACCGCTATCTCAGCGCCTGCCGCCACCTGACGGTAAACCATCGGAGGGCAACCTGTAATATTTTCCTGAATATGCCTGTAAACGGTACGAACTAAATGAGTAAGTTGCTCAATAGTCTCGTTAAAAGTACGGTATGGCCTTTTATCAAGTCTGTCACCTTGAGAGTCATTAATTATAAATCTGTCAAAATGTCGCCAGAAATTATACAGATATTCGACAAAACTGTTGAGAAGCTGTCTGTCACGAAAAAAAACAGTTGACTCAGGCGAGATGTGCTTTATTACATCGTATTTATATTTTTCGAGATTTATCAGCGTTTTAATAAGATTCACTACGCCTTCTTCAGTAACACGACTATCTTCAAAAATTTCCAGTAGGGGAGAATCATTCTTTTCCAGCTGTCGCAGACAAAGTTCCAGAGTTGTCCTGAATTTATTCGTTCTTAGCAATTCTTCAGGAGTTTCACACATTCTCTCTCTTATGTAAAGTATTGCTTTGTTGCCTTCGATTCTTAAAACATTTTTTTCCATTGTTACTATAAAATCAGACAAAATTAAAATAAAAAATAATAATTGAGGGAAATCAATTAATATATTATCAAAAAAAAGCTTAATTAATTATTTATAATAAAAAAATTAACTATTTATGTTTCAATCATTAAGTTAAATATCATTAATTCTTAAACTATATTATTTACTGTTTTAATAAGTTGCAAAAGTTTATATAATGTCTATTTAAAATGTTTTTTGAATGGAATGTAATTTGTAGTATTTTTTTGCTTATATTTATAATTATAAAGGATTTTTTTTATGCAGAAGGATTATGATTTTTTCAGTATTTTACCTGAAGACAAAATAGCAGAAAGAGGAAGAGTGTTAATATCAGAACCTTTTTTACCGGATACTTTTTTCAACCGCAGTATTGTATTTCTTACTGAGCACACAAAGGAAGGCTCTGTAGGATTCATTCTCAATAAAATGCTTGACTTGAGGTTATGCGATGCCGTGGACGGTTTTGACAACTGGAAAGAAAATCTGAGTATGGGTGGTCCTGTGGCTCCCGATACTCTACATTATATTCATACCCTCGGTAATGTCATACCAAAGAGTATTCATGTATATAAAAATATATACTGGAGTGGTGATATTGAAACAATTAAAGATCTTATCTCATCTAAAAAAATTAAACCTCACCAGATAAGATTTTTTCTCGGTTATTCGGGCTGGTCTGCGGGGCAGCTCGAGCGTGAGCTGAAAGAGAATTCATGGGTTATTGCTTGTATCAACCCCGATATTATTATGACAAGCAAAGGACCCGATACATGGAAAAAAGTTCTTAAAAGCCTTAACAATAAATACCGTATATGGGCCGACTTCCCTGAATCGCCCGAAATGAATTAGAATGACTGTTTTTATTTCAGGATATTAATCCCGGCTTTACAACCAGATCCATTAAATTTCCGTTTTCGGGGATAAGAATACATTTTATTCCAAGCTTTTCAGCAGCTTCAATGTCAATATTACTGTCGCCTATCATCCATGAGGCCTTAGGATCTATTTTATACTTTTCAATAGCTTTTTCGAAAAGAAGTGTCCCGGGCTTGCGGCAATTACACGGAGAAACATCAGGGTGATGAGGACAATAGTAAACAGCAGTAAGCTTTATGCCGTGAATTTTCAGTATATCGATCATATACTCATGAATTTTCTCGACATCTTGTTCTGTGAAGAGTCCCTTAGCAACACCCCCCTGGTTTGTAATTACAATGAGTAGATATCCTTTTTCCTGAAAAAATGAAAGTGCAGGAATTATGCCGTCGTTGAGTATAAAATCTTCTTTTTTATAGATATAATATGGACCTCCCTTATGGTTTATGACCCCGTCACGATCTAAGAAAATGGCCTTTTTTATCATTGGATATGTATTATTTTGAAAACAAGCTCTTTAAGCAGATCCCCGGGAGAAGAGTTCGTGTCGCCAAAACCCTTGCTCTTCAGGTCATATATCCTGAGCAGGTTTATAATTTTCTCTACTTTACGGGCGCCGTAATTCGATGCGGCAACCTCGTATTCCTTCACAAAGTATGGATTTATGCTGAGAACTGAAGCCACATTGTTTTTCGATTTGTCGGATAGATAATGATATTTCATAATTTTTATGAAATAGCCGGCAAGGGAAGCAATACTTAAATTTATCGGATTGTCTTTCGGATTGCTGTCGAAATATTTGACTATCAGCGCTGCTTTGAATACGTTTTTTTCTCCTATAGCCTTCTGTAGTTCGAAAATATTGAAATCCTTGCTTATACCAATGTTTTTTTCAATATGCGTTATTGTTATTACGGGTTTACCGGAAGGAAGTGTAATAATCAGCTTTTCGAGTTCATTCGAAAGTTTATGCAAATCCGTTCCAAGATATTCTGTAAGCAGTCTGCCGGCATCGGGTTCGGCTTTTATCCCTCTGCGCATCAGATAATTCTCAATCCATCCCGGGACTTCATAATCGCGCATTCTATTCGATTCGAAATATACTCCCTTTTCAATAATTGCTTTATAAAATTTAGTTCTTTTGTCAAGAATCTTATACTTGTAATTGATTACAAGTATTGTGGATTTCTGAGGATTTTGTATGTAGGGTAGCATCTCTTCGATATTTTTTATGTTCTGAGCTTCTTTCACTATAACTACCTGGTGAGCAGCTACCATTGGATATCTGCGGGCTACATCGACCACCTGGGCATAAGTTACATCATTGCCATATAATGTTATCTGATTGAAAGCTTTTTCCGATTCATCCAATACATTGTCTTCTATATAGTTTGTTATTAAATCAATATAGTAGGGTTCATCTCCGGCAAGAAAATATGTTGTGCTGAAAATCCGATTCTTCAGATCTCTGATGATTTCTTCATAAGTCTCCGCTTTCATCGTCTGAATATTAAGTTTTCAAATTTTAAATACCATTTTTTCTTAAAGGCGTTTATTTAAAAGATTATTCAAAACAAGAAAAATCTTATCTCGATATATTTGTTAAAAATAATCTTTTTACTTCTTTTTGATAATTTATTGGAATAGCTGAAATATGATTTTGTAACTTTAAACATGATATACAAAACGGTAAATTTTAATATAAAAATCAGGCTGAAAATACAAAACTTAAGTGAATCTACCGGAACTTAATTTACCCGCATATAATTTCAGGATTACTGGTCCGCCTGGAAGTGAAATGATATTTGATACTATAAGAAGAAGATTTGTAAGACTTACTCCCGAGGAATGGGTGAGGCAGAATTTCATCAAGTATCTTCATGAAGAAGGTAATTACCCTGCCGGACTTATGGGGGTTGAGGTGACATTTAAAATGAACGGTATGAAGAAACGGGCCGATATTCTGGTTCACGACAGGAAAGGTCAACCAATTATGATAATCGAATGTAAATCGTATAATTCCCGTCTGGATGAAAGAGTTTTTGATCAGATTGTTACGTATAACATGCGGTTTAAGGTGCCTTACATCGTGGTAACCAATGGCATGATAAATTATGCATGCAAAATTGACCACGAAAATAAACGATGGGAATATCTTATGGCTATTCCTCAGTATGAAGAACTTATAAAGAAAACTGGTGAGATTTAATCCACTCGCAAATTATTTCCAGAACTTCCGGTGATATCGTTTCCTCGATCTGTCCGTATTCGGAGGGGAGTCCTGTGCTGCAATGCTGGAAAAGATGATTTAATTCCGGAAGTTTTACGGTTTTTATTTTATTATTTCCGCCGGCCTTTACAGCTTTCTCAATTGCAGGCAGGTTTATATCTGCAGCCACTTGTGTGTCTTTTTCGCCATTTAGCGCAAGAACCGGACATTTTACTTTTTTCCAGTAAACTGAGGGATCTGTAGTGAGGAAAAACCTGAGCCACGGATATGCTGACGCATTGAAGCTGGACTGAAGTTGTGACATTAATTTCTCTCTCTCCTGAGGTGATATTTTCTGTTTACTGAGTATTTTGCTATAATAATTCATTACTTTTTCTTCGGCTTTGAGGTCATCTTTTTCTTTCGTTATAATATCAAAAAGTTTGCGGTTAATAGCGGCAGATGTTTTGATATCCTCTTCCTTTATGCCAGAGAGCCTGCTTATATCGGCCTGCTGCCGAAAAAGTATCTCTTCCCCCTTTACTCCTGGTCCGGCCATAGATACAATAAAAGCTACATCGTTATTTGATGCGGCAACTATGGCTGCAATAAGTGCTCCTTCACTGTGACCGAGCAATCCGACAGCAGAAGGATTTATATCTTTGTGTGATTTCAGAAATTGAAATGCCGCCTCGGCATCAGTGGCGAGATCAGCTGTAGTGGCTTCAGCATTAGTGCCCTGCGACTTCCCAACGCCGCGGTCGTCATAACGTAACACTGCAATTCCATTCCTTGTAAGCCGGTCGGCGATAACCAGAAAAGGCTTATGGCCCATAATAGCTTCATCGCGATTCTGGGCACCAGAACCTGTAATCAGAACAACACCAGGAAATGGACCGTTACCTTCAGGAATTGTCAGTGTTCCTGAGAGAAAAATATTGAATTTTTTGTTTGGTATTGTAACTTCTTCAACTCTATAAGGATAAGGCGGGTGTGGCTCCTGAGGCCGGTTGAGAACAAATTTCGATAAGAGTTTTTTCAGATTGACATTAAACGACATGCCGCTTTGTTCCCATGTACCGTTGATAAGTGTATCATTTACAATTATTCCATGGTATAAACCTTTTAAAAGAGGCGCTTCTATTTCAAGTGAATCGTTCCTGACTGACACTTTCCCAAGAGGAATATTCTTTGCTCCCTGATCCGGACTGTCGAGAGTGGCTGTAAGAGAATCCATATCATTCAATGTCAGATTAAAGACAAGCCTGAGATTTATGGCTCCTGTTTCCAGGTTCCCGATCCATGAACCGGCAAGCATCTTTTTGTCGATCTGACAACATGCAAAGGAAGGTTTCAGAAGAAGAAAAATAATTAAAGACAATAAGGGTATTGAAATTTTTTTCATTTTGATAAAATTTATATATTGTATTTCAATAATACTACACAGACTTTCCCGGCCTAAAATTAAACGATTTTTGATTCAATTTATTTAAGGGCATCTCTAAAAACCCATTATTGATATAATTATTTAAATGTTAATAACATAAGAATAATATAATAGAAATATTTACTTAGTTTTCCAGTATAAAAATAATCAAAATGAAAAACATTAATCCACTTGGACTATTTGACGATCATTTTTTACTGGAAACTCTAATACCATTTTACAAATGTATTCATCTGCAATACAAATAATTATATCATATTTTCTCTAATGGCAGTCATTAGAAAAATCCCCTAATGACAATTCTGGGATTATGTTAAGTTTGTTACAATTTTGTAACATATATGTAATCTGCATGTAACAATTACCTGAGATTTTTGCAGTGTCAGACCATCAGACGGTTCATAATGAAAAAGACAATCGTATTCTTAGCAACGATCATTGCGCTGGCAGCCATTTCATGCGGTGGCGGCGGGCAGAAATCAGGAAAGGCAAAACAGGTAACTCTTTCGGCTGCAGGAGCCACGTTCCCCCAGCCTTTTTATAACCTGGCATTCAGGAAATACAGTGACGACGGCGGCTCCGTAATAAACTACGGTGGCATTGGCTCCGGCGGCGGCATCAGGAGTCTTCGTGACCAGGTGGTGGATTTCGGGGTCACTGATGCTTTCCTCTCTGATGCGGAGATGGCTGAGATGCCCCGGATGGTAGTGCATATCCCCACATGCATCGGCGCAGTGGTCATTGCCTATAACCTCCCGGGAGTGACCGGCCTGAAACTGACTCCCGAACTCCTCGCAGGCATCTTTCTCGGCAACATCAAAAAATGGAATGATCCGGAGATAGCACGCATAAACCCGGATATCACTTTTCCGGATATGAATATCACTATCGTCTACAGATCAGATGGCAGTGGAACGACATATATTTTCAGTGATTACATGTCTAAGGTAAGTCCTCTATGGAAAGAAAAACTCGGAACAGGCAAAGCCCTGAACTGGACTACAGGTATAGGGGCCAAAGGTAACCCGGGTGTGGCGGGAACCATCAGCCAGAGCCAGGGAACAATCGGTTATATTGGTTTTGAGTACGCGTTTGCCCAGAGGATACCAATGGCACTGATAATGAACAGCTCCGGTAACTTCATTGAGCCAACCCTGGCATCATTTACCAGCGCGGCAAATGTCGAGATCCCGGATGACACAAGGGTAATGATAACCAATTCGCCAAACCCTGATGCTTACCCCATCACCAGTTTTACATGGATAATATTATACAAGGAGCAGGCGTATGCCAATCGTACCCTTGAGGTTGCAAAGGCAACCGTTGAAGCTGTCAGATGGCTCACCATGCCTGATGCCCAGGCTATTGCAACAAGCGTCCACTATGCTTCATTGCCTCAGCAGGCTGTGGAGAAGGCAGAAGCTCTTCTCCGTGGAATAACTTATGAAGGAAAACCCGTCCTGGAATAGTACATGGACGGCGACAGGATCACAAAGGCACTGCTTTTCATATCGTCACTGATAATACTCATTCTCAGTGCAGCGATAGTTCTGTCTCTTGCCGTAGGAGCTGTCCCGGTATTCCGTGAATACGGGCTCAGGTTCATCACCTCAACAGTCTGGAACCCCACTGCCGGCCATGAGCAGTACGGTGCTCTGCCTTTCATCGCCGGGACGATGATCACATCACTCCTGTCCCTCGTAATATGCATACCGATGGCATTTTCCGCATCTCTGTTCATAGCAGAATACTATAACTCAACGCGCGTTGCCACGATATTGAGAGGTCTTGTTGATCTGCTGGCCGGGATACCATCAATTGTTTACGGCTTCTGGGGGTTCTATGCACTCCGTCCTCTTCTTATCAGGACAGGTCTTACAGACCAGGGTTTCGGTATATTCACGGCATCACTCGTACTGGCCATAATGATTGTGCCTTATGCCACATCACTTAGCAGCGAGATCATCTCCATGGTTCCTGCCGAGTTGAAGGAAGCCGCATATTCACTCGGTGCCACAAGGCGCGAAGTCATATCAGGGGTTATAATACCTTCAGCCCGCTCGGGTATCGTGGCAAGCTATATCCTTGCCCTCGGAAGAGCACTGGGGGAGACAATGGCAGTGACCATGCTTATTGGCAATGCCAACCTTGTACCAAAAGGGCTCTTTTCTCCGGGTAACACTATGGCATCAGTTATAGCAAACCAGTTCGGTGAGGCTGACGGGCTGAAGATGAGCGCACTGATAGCTATAGGTCTGCTACTGTTCGTGATAACGGCTGTAGTGAACGGTTTAGGAAAACTTATTATTAAACGCTTTGCCTGAGACAGCCATGGATATCATTCTGACAGATAACATAAAACGCCGCAAGCGGTCAAATGACAGGTTCAGGTACCTTATTATTGCCGGCGCCATATTAACAATAATTCCCATCTTTCTTATAGTAGGTAACCTTGCAGTCAAGGGGTACCGCCAGATTAACTTTGCATTTTTCACAGAGTCTGCCCCTGACACATTACAGGCAATGATAGCTTCTTCTGCCGGTGAGGTCATCCCGGGTGGCATAGCCAACGGCCTCACGGGATCACTGCTTATGGTGCTGCTTGCTTCACTGGTGGCAATACCGCTCGGTCTTTTCACGGGTATTTACCTTTATGAGAGCGGTAACAGTCGCTATGCCGCTTTTATCCGCAGCCTGACTGAAATCCTCCAGGGAATGCCTTCAATCATTCTCGGAATTATCTCCTATCTTTGGATAGTTAAAAATGTCACACAGGGTTATTCAGCCCTGGCAGGCAGCGCAGCACTTGCCATCATGATGCTTCCGCTGATCATAAGATCAACGGAAGAGACTATGAAGATGATTCCGGTCACCATCAAGGAGGCAGCCTTCGCACTTGGGACGCCATATTACAAGATGATTTATAAGATCCTTATCCCTGTGAGCTTCAGCGGCCTGGCAACGGGAGTGCTCCTGGCCTTATCGCGGATCATGGGCGAGACTGCCCCACTTATGTTTACTGCCCTGGGAAGCCCGTCAGTGAGCTTTGACATAACCAAACCTGTGAGTGCAGTGCCTCTGCTTATTTGGGACTTTTACAATGATCCAAACATGGTAAATATGGTATGGAGCGCTTCGCTCTTTCTAATGGTCTTCGTTCTTTCCCTGAACCTGCTTTCAAGGAGCATTTCCTCAAAAAGAAAATATATCTGATGAGTAACGCCGCAATTAACGAACCTGTCATTAAAATTGAAGGCCTTTCAATAGCTTATGAGGCCGGTCGCTATGCCGTAAACAATGTGACGACCGCCATCAGGCGTAACAGCATCACTGCCATTATGGGCCCGTCAGGGTGCGGGAAGAGCACCCTGTTACGTGCCATTAACCGATTGCATGAACTTTATCGCAATATCGAGACAAAAGGAGAAATATTGCTTGACGGTCGCAGCATCTTCTCTATGTCAGTCATTGAACTCCGACGCAAGGTAGGAATGGTCTTCCAGCGACCCAATCCGTTTCCAAACATGACCATCTATGAGAACGTGGTTGCAGCTTACAGCCTCAATGATATAAGGCTAAAAAAGAGACAGCGTGATGAAATAGTTGAGAATGCGCTCAGAAATGTCGGACTATGGGATGAAGTAAAAGAGTTTCTTTACCGGAAAGGCACTTTCCTGTCAGGCGGGCAGCAGCAGCGCCTCTGTGTGGCACGTGCAATAGCTTTCAATCCAGAGGTACTTCTTCTTGATGAGCCTACCTCAGCCCTTGATCCTTTAGCCACTTCCAGGATCGAAGATTTGCTCGGCGAACTGAAAAAAAACTATACAATCGTTCTGGTTACCCATAATATGTCACAGGCCGCCAGGATATCAGACGACTCAATATTCATGTACCTTGGTGAACTCGTTGAGTCGGGTCCGACTACTACCTTATTTACCAACCCGAAAGATGCACGTACAGAAGCTTATCTTACTGGCAAATTCGGTTGATTGAGGCAATTAATTACTAAATTTGTTAAAACTTCCGGATATGAGTGAAAAGAAAGAACAGGCATTGAATGAAGTAATGGCCAGCTTCAACGAGATGGCCAGGCTGGTAATGAGCCAGCTCACCCGACTTGAGAAGATGATGAACGCCGCTGATGAAGAAGAATTTTCTGACCTCTTTGCTGAAATGGAAACCGATGAGAACCTCATAGACAAAATGGAGGTGGTCATTGGGGAACAGTTTACCAATACTATTGTATTGTTTCATCCCGTTGCCTCTGATTTACGGCGTCTGTTAGCATGCTATCGCATGAGCATTAACCTTGAGCGTATAGGCGACCGCATTATTAACCTCAGGAGAATAATAGCGGAAATAAGAAGCAGTGATGAATATGCTTCAATCTCCTCCCTGTTAGAGAACATGCTATCTTCCAGTACAATGATGGTTGAGAAGGCACTTCTTTCATTCATCAATTCTGATCCTGACTTTGCCATCTGGACTATAAAAAATGATTCGGTGGTTGATGAAATGAACCGAAGACTGCTTATAAGCCATATCATGAAATCAGAAATGGATGACCGCATGCGCTCAATGGTGATGAGCTATGTAGAACTCAGAGATATGATCTCAAATATTGAGCGTATTGCCGATCATGCAACCAACCTGGCAGAAGCATCAATATATTCGATGCAGGGAACAGACATAAGGCATACTGGGATAGGTAAGGAGGGATAAAGGAGAAAGGATAAAGGAGAAAGGAGAGACTTCAGACTCTCAGACTTTCAGAGGGAGCGAATGTATATGAGTGACAAAAAAAGGATACTGGCAGTAGATGATGAGGAGGACATCCTTGAGATACTCTCCTTTAACCTCACGGGAGAAGGTTATGAAGTTGACACTGCTGCATCTGCCGAAGATGCACTCAGAAAGAATCTCCATAATTATGACCTTTTTATCCTTGACGTGATGATGAGTCCTATGTCAGGCTTCCACCTGGCTGAGAGAATGAGAAAGGACCTCAGCCTGACAACCCCGATAATTTTCCTGACTGCCCGCGATACTGAGAATGACATGATAACAGGTTTCAATCTCGGGGCTGATGATTATATCGCCAAACCTTTCAGTGTGAGAGAACTGGCAGCAAGGGTAAAAGCAATACTGAGAAGATCCTCGCCGGCACAGGTCACAATAGCCACAACCTCAGGCGACTTCAGGATTGATATGGAAGGCAAACAGATTTTTTCTGACGACAAGCCTGTTGAACTGACAAGAAAAGAGTATGATATACTGGTTATGTTCATACAGAATGCCGGAAAAATATTACCCCGCTCCGAGATCCTTTCGCGAGTCTGGGGCAACGATGTGATAGTAACAGACCGCACCGTTGATGTTACAATAGCCCGCCTGCGGAAAAAACTCGGCGACAAAGGCATTATGATAAAAAACAAAATGGGATACGGCTACTATTTCGGAGACTGAAAACAGGATTATATGGCAGAAAAAAGCAACTTCAGACGAAAACTATTCATTTATTACTTCAGCATATTCCTGCTGTTCATGGTGATAGTGATTGTTTTCCAGTATCACCGTGAAAAAGAGATAAGGCTCGATGCCCTCGACAACAGGCTTAACGACATGTCTGAACTGGTTGATAATTATATCAGAGCCAACGCACTGGAAGCAAATGACAACTTTATCCTGATTGACTCTCTGTTTAACCTGATGCCTGTTCCGGATCTGCGTATCACTGTCATTGGCATAGACGGCAGAGTGCTGTATGACAGTTCAGTAAATGACTGGTCTTCAATGGAGAACCATCTCAACAGGCCCGAGGTGGGCAAATCATTGTATTCGCCGTACGGAACCGCTGTGCGCCGGTCTGCCTCAACAGGGAAGGAATATTACTATTTCTCAAGGTTCTTCAGCCGGTATTACATCAGGATCGCTGAAGAATACAACATAAGGATACAGGGATTCCTGAAGCATGAAAAAATGTTCCTCTTGTTCATGGCAGGGATCTTTATAGTCATCTGGTCACTTCTAGCCCTGGCAACCCGGCAGCTTGGGAAAAGTATAACAACCCTGCGCGATTTTGCTGCAAGGATGAGACGGGGCGAAGGCAATGATCCGAAAGTGATCTTCCCGAAAAATGAGATAGGCGAAACAGGGAAAGAGATTGTGAGAATATATAACAATCTTGCAAAGAAGACTGAAGAGCTTTCGCTACAGAAGGAAAAGCTTTTCAGACACCTGCATGTGCTCAATGAAGGAGTGGCGTTTCTTTCCCCAGAACGCCATGTGACACTCTCAAACAGCCATTTCATGATCTTCCTTAATACCATTACAGGGTCACACTCAATAACAGCGGAAGGGTTTATTGACCACCCGGTATTTAAAGGTGTGAAAACCTTTCTTGATGATCATCAGAACACGCAGGATGGCGGGCATGAGATACCATCAACGGAATACCAGGTCGAAAAATCAGGCAAGTTCTTCGTCATACGCTGCATTCTTTTCAATGACAACAGCTCTGAAATAATTCTTACTGATATAACTCGTACCGAGCATAACAAGGCCATGCGCCAGCAGATGACCTCAAATATAGCACATGAGCTTAAGACACCGATAGCCTCCATCAAGGGATACCTTGAGACCCTCCTTGTAAACAGCGGTCTTGACGAAGAAAAAAAACAGTATTTCCTTGAAAAGGCTCTTGCACAATCAAACAGGGTCACTGACCTTATTAATGATATCGTAACTCTTAATAAACTTGATGAGGCAGGCAGCAGCTTCGCCTTTGAAGAAGTGGATGTCGCTTCCGTTGTAAATGAAGTGCGTGATAACCTGCTTACAGCCATAAACAGGAAAAAGATAAAAGTGGAGAATGAAATAGAACACGGAACAAGCATCAATGCCAACAGGTCACTGATAGTCTCGGTCTTCCAGAACCTGATGGAGAATGCTATTACCTATGCAGGCGAAAACATAACCATCACAGTAAAGAGTCTCCCGGCTGAACCGGGTTACTGTAGCTTCTCTTTTGCAGACAATGGCATCGGCATACCTGAGGAGCATCAGCCGCGTATCTTTGAAAGGTTCTACAGGATAGATGACGGACGATCAAGAAAAAGCGGGGGCACAGGTCTGGGTCTTGCCATCGTTAAGAATGCAGTGCTGTTGCATAAGGGAGAAATATCTGTCAGAACACGCCCGGGTGGCGGCACCGAGTTCATCATTACACTGCCGAAGTAACACGGAACAACCTTAATTACCCCGGCATTCGAGGTGGTTAAAATACCGGATTTTCTTACTTTCACCCCTTGATTAACCTTATGGTTATGAAAAGAAACACTTTCATTATCATCCTTTCATTTCTATTCCTTCCTGTCATATCTGAACAACCCCTGTCATTTATTTATAATCTCTTTTACATTCATTATGTTACAATTTTATTACGATTTTTTCCAGTTTGTAACTTAAATTTTACAAAACCTTTACCGGTTTGTAACCGCTTGTAGGGCATTTGTTTCTCATCTTTGTACTGTTTAAACAATGAAAAAATCGTAATATTTTGTAATATATGAAAAAATCTGTTTTTGTATTAACCATTTTTCTGTTTTCAGCCTTAGGATTAGTTAATGGCCAGACAGGTTCAATTGCTGGTACCGTTAAAGACCTGAAAACAAAAGAACCGCTCATAGGTACAACAATTATCATTGACGGAACCTCTACAGGTACAGCAACCGATGTTGACGGGAATTTCAAACTGTCGAATCTAAAACCCGGTAATTATAATTTAAAAGTGACGTATATTTCCTATATGCCGGAAATTATTGAAAAAGTGAAAGTTGAATCAGGCAAAATTACTATAGTTGATGTTTCGATGAAAGAAAATATAATAAGCCTTGCCGACGTTACCGTGACAGCGGTTAGGCGCACAAACACCGAAATATCAATGATAAGTAATATTAAGTCAAGTGCCTTTGTTTCGACAGGCATTTCGGCACAGCAAATATCAAAAACTCTCGACAAGGATGCTTCGGAGGTTGTAAAGAGAGTGCCAGGTATAACGATTCAGGATGACAGGTTTATTATTGTTAGGGGACTTTCCGAAAGATATAACAATGTATGGCTTAACAATACCGCTACTCCAAGTTCAGAATCAGATGTCAGAGCTTTTTCTTTCGATATAGTTCCCAGCTCAGTGATAGAGAACATTATGATAATCAAATCGCCTGCTGCTGAACTTCCTTCTGATTTTTCAGGAGGATTCGTAAAAATTACAACCAGAAATATGCCGGAAAAAAATAATACGGCTGTTTCATATAGCACAGCCTATAATGAAAGTTCGACTTTTAAGAGCTTTTATAAGTATGACGGCAGCAAAAGCGATATTCTGGGGTTTGACGACGGTAGCAGAGCTCTGCCGGCAGGAATGCCTTCTCATCTGAATGAATATGAGTCGGCCACTAATCCGGCAGTCAGGGAAAAAATAAGTTTACTAGGCAGGACGATGAACAAAACATGGATTCCATTGGAAAGAATTGCTTTACCCGATCAGAAATTAGTACTGGATTTGAGCAGAAAGTTCAAAATAGGTAAGATTCAAACAGGTAACTCAACAACCCTGACTTATAGCTGGTCGGATAACATTGACCGGATTCAAACCAACGATTATACGATATATGATTATGTCAACGACAGACCTTTGTATCTTAATCAGTTTAACGACATGCGTTATACTAATTCAGCCAGAATTGCAATTATGCATAACTGGGTTTTCCTGACCGGGGGCAGAAGTAAAATAGAGTTCCGAAACCTTTTCAATCAGGCAGGTTATGCAAGCAACATAAGCAGAAGCGGAAGAGAATGGTATAATGACGGACGTTATATAAAATCGGAAGAACTGAGATACCTCAGTAGATCGATTTATTCGGGGCAGCTTGCAGGAGAATATTCGCTTAATGAAACCGGTTCTGCCCGACTGGAGTGGGTTGCAGGATATTCATATTCGTCAAAAAACGAACCAGATACCAAACGATACCGTTATATACGCAGCCAGCAGGATACAACCCGATATATTATCCTGTTTGGCGATCAGGCCGATCTTTCTTCGGTATCACGAATGTGGATAAAATTGAATGAAAACACAATTTCCGGTCAGCTAAATCTTTTATTCAGACCTCTCTTTTTCGGAATAAATCCTGAAGTCAGAACTGGAATCTATTACGAGAACAAAAGCAGGAATTTCAATTCCAGAAATTTTGGATATGCTAAAGGCAGCCTTTCATCTTCATTCGGGCAGACCAGCCTTCCTGTGTCAGAAATATTTACAAATGAGAACATTAATCTGGACAATGGCATTAAACTGGTGGAAATGACGGCTCTCTCAGATTCATATACGGCCTCGAATGCACAAGTGGCAGGTTATGCTTCTATGAGAATACCTTTTACTCCGAAACTCAATTTATATACAGGCATACGCATCGAAAGAAATCGTCAGACCCTATCGAGCTACAGGCAGGGAACAACAGTCAAAGTTGATGTCGACCGCGACACAGTCAATATCTTTCCTTCTGCTAATTTAACATTCAATTTTTCGGATAAAAGCCTTGTAAGGGCTGCATACGGAATGAGTATTAACCGTCCGGAATTCAGGGAAATAGCACCTTTTTATTATGTTGATTTCGAGGCAAATGCAGGCATCTACGGAAATCCGGAAATAAGCCAGGCTTATATACATAACTATGACTTTAGATATGAGTATTATCCGGCAAATGGAGAAATATTCAGCCTGGGAGTTTTTTATAAGAACTTTATTTATCCTATTGAACAGGTTATCCTTGGCAACAGCCCTACCCAGTATTCATTCAGGAATGTAGAATCAGCCTACAGCACAGGAATAGAAACTGAAATGAGAAAATCGCTTTCATTCATTCCGGGTTTTGATAATCTGTCACTCGTCATGAATGCTTCACTCATAAAAAGCAGGGTACATTTCGAATCCGGTTCACTCTTCCGCAACAGGCCGCTCGAGGGACAATCGCCATATATTATAAATACCGGAATTTATTACCAGAACAGCAATAAGGGATTTATGATGAGCCTGCTGTATAACGTAATAGGCAAACGAATAGTAGCTGTCGGAAGGCCCTCGCCCAATCAGTGGGAAGATATTCCGGATATTTATGAAATGCCGCGTAATGTACTTGATTTTACATTTTCGGGAATGATTGGAAAGAATATCGAAATAAAAGGAGGCATAAAAGATATTCTTAACCAGCCTGTAAGAACGACACAAAATGTGAATACTTATATTGATATGAGCAATTATGCTCAGGGAGCGGATAAAGGATTAAAGTATTTCGACAGGGAACAGGTAACAAAATTCTATGTACCGGGCAGAACATTTTTAATAGGGATATCTCTGAAGCTTTAATAAATCAACTATTAATATAAAAAATAATTTACTAACCAAAAAAAATGAATTATGAAGAATTTTAAAAAGATGATGACTTATGTTGTTTATGTTATTCTTTTTGCAAGCGTTTTAACATCGTGCGAGGAGGACATAAAAGTGACAGCAATTGAACTTTCTCAGACTACTGCAAATGTCATGGTCGGGAACACGCTTTCTTTATCGGTTATCTTTACGCCGGCAGATGCCACCGATAAGGGTGTAATATGGAGGTCGTCGGACAGTAATGTGGCAACTGTGGAGAACGGTATAGTTACGGGAATAGCAGTGGGTTCGGCCGATATTATTGCTGTGTGCAAGTCGGATACAATAATAAAAGCGGTCTGCCAGATTACAGTTATTCCTTCGAGCGGTCAGCAGATAACATTGAGCGGCGATATTACAAGCGATATGACTTTATTTTCTAATGCCCGCTATTTCCTTTCAGGTTTTGTATATGTTAAGAATAATGCTACGCTTACCATTCAACCCGGGACAATTATCAAAGGAGTTTCTGGTACAAAAGGAACTCTTATAATTGAAAGAGGCTCAAAAATAATGGCTGCCGGAACAAAGGAACAACCAATAGTTTTTACTTCCGACAAACCTGCAGGACAGCGTGCAATGGGCGATTGGGGTGGAGTTGTGATTTGCGGGAAAGCTAAAACCAACAAGCATGATTCCGGCACAGGAGTTGGCGTTGCCGAGGGAGGTATAGGATCGCTTTACGGCGGTAACGATGATGCCGATAATTCGGGAGTATTGCAATATGTAAGGATAGAATTCCCGGGAATTCCTCTGACATCAACCGCAAATAGCGAAATAAATGGCCTTACACTTTATTCTGTAGGTAGCGGAACAACAATCGACCACATTCAGGTTTCATTTTCGGGCGACGATTCATTCGAGTGGTTCGGTGGAACGGTAAATTGCAAATACCTTGTTGCATTCAGAGGATTAGATGATGAGTATGATACCGACAACGGCTTTACAGGCAGAATTCAGTTTGCTCTCGGTATCCGTGATCCTAATGTATCGGACCAGTCGGGATCGAACGGATTCGAATCAGATAATGATGCCGATGGCTCGACTCTTACTCCTGTAACGAAGCCAGTATTTTCAAATGTTACTCTTTTTGGACCACTGGCCGTAACAAATAACCTGCCTGCAAATCATCTCTTTAAAAGAGCAATGCATATTAGAAGATCTAGCCAACTGTGCGTGTACAATTCGATATTTGTCGGATGGCCAAAAGGACTATTTATTGACGGTACAACCGGAAATAGTCCTACCATGGCTTCAAATAATGCACTTCAGATTGAGAAATGCATTCTTGCAGGCATGACGGCAAATTATGAAGTTGCAGGTGGCACACCGGCCACACCATTTTCAATTGGAGAAGAACAGTCATATTTCGAGGATGCCTCAAGAGGTAACGTTGCAAATGCTTCGATTTCCGACATTATCGGTTCGAATATGCTCAGTCTTACTTCGCCTGCTCTTATTCCGGCTGCCGGGGCTTCCTATCTGACAGGAGCATCATTCTCAAATCCTAATCTGAGCAGTTCATTTTTTGATGTGGTTACTTTCAAAGGCGCTTTCGGAACAACTAACTGGACGACAGGATGGTGCAATTGGGACCCACAGAATACGGCATATTAAGAAGAAAAGAATTAATGTAGTTGTCGTTCTATAAACACACAATAAAACCCGGTAATATTAAATGCAGGGTTTTTGTTTACATATTTTGTGTATAAATTTTCAGCTATTAAAAAAATATTAAAATGATATTAAATAAATATTAAAATTTCTTGCATATTTCAATTTTCAATTATTATATTTGTGCCGTATTTAAAGAGAAAAGTTTAATTGTTTAACTATAATAAAGTAAAAAGGTAAGAAAATGAAAAGTAAAATTTTAACAGGGTTTGCAATCACGGTTATGGTTGCATTCCTTTCAAGTTGTGGGAAGGTGCCTCAGGCACAGATTGATCAAGCCAATTCAGCAATAGATTCTGCCAAGGCAGTTCAGGCAGATGTTTATGTACCTGCTGATTTTGCAGCTCTGCAGGATTCGATGAGGGCCGTAAATGCCTACATTGAAAGTCAGAAATCGAAACTTTTTAAGAATTATGGCCCTGCAAAGGAAGACCTGACTAAGGTTGTTCAACTTGCCAGAACAGTTCGGGAAAGTGCTGTCACAAGAAAAGAGGAAGTGAAGAAGGAAGTTGAGACATTGATGACCGACATCAAAGCAGTTATTGAAGAGAACAACAAACTATTTCCAAGAGCTCCGAGAGGGAAGGAAGGCGCTGCAGTTCTTGAGCAGATAAAAACAGAAATGGGCACAATTGATGCAGCTGTTACAGAAGCACAGAGCTTGTACGACAAAGGAGACTATATGAATGCGCTTAACAAGATTAAGTCTGCAAAGGAATCGGCCGATAATATCAATAACGAACTTAAAGAGGCTATCAAGAAAGTTGGCGGACGCATCTGAGAAGAAATTTTATTTAATTTTGAAAAAATCCCCGGGAAATACAACCGGGGTTTTTTATAAAATTTATGAATTTCTTGAAAGAAGCAGCAAAGGTTTTTCTTACTTCAATAACTATTATTGCAATAATTGCTCTAATAGTATTTATTAGCTTTAAATTAATTCCGGTTCCTCCGACAGAGGAAATTGAATCTGCAAATTCGGCACTTTCCAACGCATCGGCCAGGCAGGCATCGGTCTATTCGAATAAACTATTCAGCGAGGCAGAAGCAGCTTATGATTCGGCAATGAGCAAATGGAAAAGGGAAAACAAAAAATTCATTTTTTTCAGGAATTATAAAGAAGTCGCCGAATATGCAAAACTTTCCCGTGAAAAGGCAAATGAGGCAGCAAAAAAGTCCGAAATAAGCAGCAAAGAATTGGAAACGAAAATAAAAGAAAAAATAAGCACTCTAAAGGCAACATGCTCGGAATTTGGAACTATATTTGGCCGCTATCCTCTTCAAAATCAGATGTGGTCCCGTTTTTCAAAAGGGAAGCTGCTTTTACAGGAAGGCGAAGTAGCTTTCAGTAAAAACCAGATTCTTGTTGCAAATAGAAAGATTACCGAAGCCGAGAATTTGATCCTTGAAGTGTATCAAAATGCAACTGCAGAACTTAAAAATTATTTCAATTCATATCCGGTTTGGAAAAAGTGGTACGAAACATCTGTGGCACAATCAGCAAAAAATAATTCATATTTGATTCTGGTCGATAAATTTGCGAGGAAATGTTATCTCTATTACAACGGTAAGATAAAATACGAATTTGATGTCGAACTTGGAAAAAATTGGGCAGGAGACAAAAGGAGAATGGGCGATAAGGCAACACCTGAGGGTAAATATGAAGTAGTAAGAAAATATCAGGGTAGGGAGACTTCATATTATAAATCTCTTGCAATAAATTATCCTAACAGTGAAGACATTGCAAGGTTCAAGGGAGAAATTGCCGGAGGTTCTTTGCCTTCATCTTCAAAGATAGGCAGTGGAATTGAAATACACGGTGGTGGCGGTAAAGGAGTTGATTGGACCGATGGATGCGTTGCTCTTACAAATGCAGATATGGATAAAATTTTTACTATAGTAAAAATTGGCACACCTGTCACAATAGTAGGCTCCTTAAGAAGCTTTGATGAAATCATGAATTTAAAAAAATGAGCGATGACATTTCAAATAAGAACCAGAAAGAGAATAAAGGAAGAAGCTTTGCCGAATCTGAACTTGTACAGCTTATTACAGGCTTCGTTAAGGCTATTATATCCAATAAAATTGTCAGGAGAACTTTTTTAAATGTATTTAAAGGTATAGCGATAATAATATCTATTGCAGCTTTCTTTGGATTTTATCTTTATCTTACACCGTTTCTGCAGGATGCAGGAAGTAAAACGGACTATAAACCGGTTACATACAGGATAAACACAAATAATCGTGAGTATAAGCGACAAATCTCGGCTCTTAAATCGGAAGTTTCACTTCTTGAAAGGAAATACAGGTCATTTACTCCCGGACAGTCTTTTCTTGTAATTAATACTACCGGCAACAGGTTTTACCTTTATCGCAACAAAAAAATTATAAGAGAAGGCTTTTGTAGTTCGGGCAGTTATACAAGACTTGTTACTCCAGAAGGCTCCCGTGAGTGGGTGTTCAAAACCCCTAAAGGCAAATTCTGGATTCAGGAAAAAATTGTAAAGCCATTATGGGTAAAACCCGACTGGGCATTTATCGAGGAGGGACTGCCGGTTCCGCCGCCAGGTGATGAATCGCGTTATGAACGCGGCGTACTCGGCGATTATGCAATGAGCCTTGGCAATGGATACCTTATTCACGGAACTATTTACAAAAGATTGCTTGGTATGCCTGTTACTCATGGGTGCATCAGACTTAACGATGAGGACCTGGAGATAATTTTTAATACCCTTAGCATAGGTTCGAAAGTATATATTTTCTAATCTGGATTATTTATTATGGAATTACAGAATCAAAACAGAATTGTGAAGAAATCTAATGTAACGATTAAAATAAGTGCAATCATTGCTGTTTTATTTACAGCTTATTTTGTTATTCTTTCCATTATAGCACCATCTAAAAAAATTGCCTATATAAACAAAGAATTCGGTTATAAAAAACCTGAAAAGGGAGCATATTATGATTCGATTTTTTTTGATTCGACATTTATTACATTGAACAGAGAAAAGTCATTTTATCAGGCGCGTATTGCTATGGCAACCAGCGATTCCGTATCACTTTCAGTTAACCTTCCCGACAGCTCTGCTATACTTGAAATTAATGGCGTGCCGGTTTATAATATAAAAATAATCAGGGCAAGAATCAGCAAAGTTTTTGCAAATTCCGATGAATATGCCGTTTCTTCGATGCTGTCAACACCTTTCAATATTATACACGATTATTCAACAATAAAAAAAGAACCAGTTGTTCATAAGGTGGCGCCGCGCGACACTACCGAATATAAACCGGATGCACCGCCCGATACTTCAAAAACAGAATATGTCAACGTTATCTTTGAAACCAGAGAAGGTGTACGACTTCATATCTTTCAGGAAACGAACGGGAATTCCAGTGCTTTTTTCCATCGTTGTATTTTTGATCTTAACGACAGATTCAGGAATGCATTTTATATTTTGAAATGTATGGTTAATTTCAAAACTCCTGATTATCATCCTTATATAAAATTATACATCCCGGCAAGAGAAGCAAGGATAATTTACAGGGCACTACCTCAAAAAGGACAATTTGCAATATTTCGATAACCGGCTCTATTACACTTATAACTGTAGTTAATATTATCTTAAATATTTCCATAATAAAATCTCTTTTTTTGAAGAGTATTTTTCTGGGTAAAAGAGTTGTGGAGAATATTATTGTTTGATTTTAACCACGGGTTACACGGGTTTGCACTGATATTAATGGTTAAATTATCCGTGGTTATCCGTGCTTTCCGTGGTGATTTTTTTATAGATTTGATATTTATATCAAAATTTAATCCTATGAAATCAAAATTTCTGCGACTCGACAGGAGAGATTTCATTAAAAGTCTCACTGTAACTATAATTTGTACTTTTATTACTGGTACGTACCAGTTGATAGCAGAAGGAGGGGTTATTAATTGGGTGACGCTGAAACCTGTTGTAATTGCTGCTATAGGCGCTGGAGTTTCTTACCTCACAAAAAACCTACTCACAAATTCACAGGGTGAAATGTTTACAACAGAACCCGCTCCTAAAGAATCAGGACAGGCGTGATTCTTACGACTTAAATACCTAATACTTTTTAATAGACTATATTTAATTATATGTTAAAATTTTACGATATCCATTATCATCTTTTCGATCTTAGTCATCCCAACCTCATTGCATTTCTTCTGCGTGATGATATGATTACCAGGGAGTCAGTTAAAAAAGTGGCAGGCAAACTTCCTTTTTTAATGAATTTTGTACCTGCCGGCGTTGTGAAATTTCTACCTCAGTTAATCGCTGAAAAGATAAAAGAATATATACGTGATGATGCTGTAACTCTCAGAAATTTACTGGCATTAATGGAAAATGCAGTTGAATACCATTTTCTCCTGGCCGATTATTATCTGAGAAAAGAAGTCATATCACAACAAGGTGATAACACACTTTCATTCAATAAAATAGTTCTTTGTCCGCTTCTTATAGATTTCGGATATAAGAGTCTGAGAAACAGTGGCTGTTATTATGATTTGCCTCCTGCTAAACCTATTGCCGGACAGGTTGCCGACCTTCTAAATGCAATCAGATTCTATTATAGCTATGATATTATCGGCCACCCGGTGAAACAGGGTCAGTTAAAACTTATTAAAACTAACTGTAAAAAAGAAGACAAGCTTTTTGAGATTTATCCATTTCTGGGTATTAATACACGCAATTATGACCTGCTCGAAATCAAATCTCTTATTGACAAATATTTTCCGGGTTATGAGAATGACGAATCGCCTGCAGATCGTTACAATAAACTCTATTCTAAACTTGGCACTATCAATGTGAGTCTGGAAGACCTTATCTTCAAAATAAAAGAAAAGAAAGATCCTGAATATTACTCTTATATTTTTGCAGGTATAAAACTTTATCCGCCTTTGGGCTTTGATCCGTGGCCTGAAGATGAACCGGACGAACTTGATAAAGTAAAATTTCTGTATAGTGAATGTGTAAGAAAGAAAATTCCATTAACCGTTCATTGTAGTGACGGCGGATTCAAAACTACACCTGAGGCCTTTCGTCATACTAATCCTGAAAGGTGGATAAAAGTGCTTAATAATTCTTCGTTTAAGAACCTTAAAATCAATTTTGCTCACATGGGAAGCATGGCAGGAGGAAATGATAAGTGGCTCCAGACGATAATGAAGCTTATCAGTAAATACGATAATGTTTACACTGATTTTTCGTTCATTACTCCTAAACCGGATAATTATGAAAGAATCAAGAAGATTATAAATAATAAAAGTCTGACCCGATTACTTTTCGGATCAGACTTCATTATCAACCTGCTTCGCTCAGGCTCCTATAATGAATATATTTCCGCATTTCTCACCACTCCTTATCTCACAAGCGATCAAAAGGCCGATATCTGTAACAATAATCCGGAGAAATTTCTTTTCGGATAGCGAGGTTCGGACTGAAGTCGTGGCTTCTATTTTATTTTATACATTATGAGTGTCTCGGCGTCTTTCACGTAAATATTATTGTTTGTAATCAGTGGGAAAGCATACACTGCTGTTTCAGTAACTTTGTATTTTGCAGTTTCGTTATATCCGGTTGCAGAAGGATTGAAAACAAGCAAGTTGCCAGTACTCGGAAGCCCGATAAATACCTGGCCGCAATCATTAAGGGTTGCAAAATCACTATGTACTGTCTGGTCTGTCCATGCTGTTTCACCTGTGGAAGCATTGATGCAGTAAATTCTTCTGGTATCAGTAAAGCCGTAAAGGAATCCATCCTTCAAAACGGGAGTGTTCCATTTTGCTCCGGTTGTAGTATTATTCCATAATTCTCTTGGAACATATTTATCTCCCTTTTTTTCCACGATAAGCGCCTTCATTCCTGAGCCGAGACCTGTCAGATATATTTTCTGTCCGTCAACATAAGGGCTGACACAATTGTAAAACCTCTGTTGAGGTATGGCAGGTACGCTCCATTGAAGTTTTCCATCGGTAAGATCGAGTGATATTAGATTTTTTTCTGTAACAAAAATTATATGTTTTTTACCGTCAATATTCATCACTGAAGGTGAAGCGTATGCTGGTCCATCTCCTGTCCATTTCCACTTTTCATTTCCCGAATTGATGTCGAGTGCTAAAATTGTTCCATTATCTTTTGTTCCCAGATGCACTATACAAAGGTTGTTTATCACAAGTGGCGACATTCCTGTATAGTATTGTGGGACAAGATTTTCGGGATTGTCCTTGCGCCATATTAATTTACCTGTTGCTGCGTCGAAGCAGCTTAGTATTCCTGCCACTCCAAGTGTGACAATTTTCCCTGAGGCAATAGCAGGAGTGCTACGTGGACCAGGATGTGAAGTTGAAGGACCTGTAACGGCAGGCGATGAGTAAGAGCTTTTCCAGATTTCTTTTCCTGTTGAAGCATCAAGGCATATTGCCGTTTCTTCGCTTCCCTGGCGGGTGTGGACATAAATTTTGTTGCCCGAAATAACTGGCGAGGCATCGCCGGTGCCCACAGTAACTTTCCATACCTGCACCAACTCTGAAGGCCATGAATCAGGAGCTTTAAAACCCGTTACCCTGCAGTCGAGGTTAGGACCCCTGAACTGCGTCCAATCCTGACAATAAAGTCCTGTTGCCGTAACAAAACTTATTGCTAAAGCAACTATACAATTAAAAAATCTCTTCTTCGACATATCTTTTGATTTAATAATAAGGCTAATTTAAAAAAACTTCTATAAAGTTTATCAAAGGATTAAAATATTAGCATATTTTATTAAAAATTAACATATTCTATTCATTTTACGTTGAGTCCGGATTTAGGGATTCTCGACTTTTTCAACGCCTATCCCTGGTTTTGAAACAGGCAATGTAACTTTTCCGTCGGTAATTTTCAGTCCTTCGAACGGATCGTTGCTTATAAGCAGATTGCCGTCGAGGTCGCACCAGTCGGTCAGGGGGCTCAGATGAGCCGCTGCGGTAACGGCACAGGATGTCTCGGTCATACAACCGATCATGGTTTTCATTCCGAGAGCTTTCGCAGCTTTCAGCATTATAAACGCTGATCTTATTCCTCCGCATTTCATCAGTTTGACATTTACGCCCGAGTATATATCTTTATACTTAATCAGATCGGCAAGGTTTTGTATTGCTTCATCACCAATAATAGGTAGAGGGCTTCTTTCCTTTAACCATGAGATATCTTCGAATTGTTCTTCTGGCAGGGGTTGCTCGATAAAGATAATTCCCTTTTCTTTCAACCAGTGAGCCATTTCGAGCGCATATTCCCTCTCTTTCCATCCCTGATTTACATCGGCACATAAAGGTTTGTCTGTTACCGAACGTATTACATCGATCATTTCTCTGTCGTTATTCCTTCCAAGTTTGACTTTGAGTATTTTATATGGTGCCGCCTCTTCAACTTTTTCTCTTACAATTTCAGGAGTGTCGATACCGATAGTAAAGCTTGTAAAAGGAGTCATCTCAGGATTGAGTCCAAGAAGCCTGTAAACCGGTTCCCCTGAAAGTTTGCCTATCAGATCGTGCAAAGCAATATCAACAGAAGCCTTTGCGGCATAATTATTCGGCATTAAACTATCCACATAGTTGAGGATATCCTCTAAAAGGAAAGGGTCATTAAACTGTTTCAGATCGAGTGATGATAGAAAACGTGAAGCAGTTTCATGGCTTTCGCCAAGGTAAGGAGGCATACTGGCTTCACCGTATCCTGTAATACCGTCGTATTCTATTTCGGTAAACATTACCGGCGTTGTGGTACGGGAACTGATTGCAAGATTAAAGGAGTGTTTCAACTGAAGGGTGTAAGGCGTAAATTTCATGTTAAGTGTAGGTTTTACACTTTTATTTTTATTTATCATATTTTTTTCGTTTCTGCACATATTGAATGTTCCTCCAGTAATCAGACCGGCTCCTATTAGTCCGGAATACCTTATAAATTCTCTCTTATTCATGGGAACGAAATATTAATAAATTACAACGATTTCAATTTATGTGAACAAAATTTTACCTGTAAGTAATTCTTATATTATAATCCCATTTATCATAAAAGAGGTTACCACCATCCCATTCGACTTCTCCCCTTTGGAAATCGAACGGATCGCTTCTTAGAAACTTTTTGGTGGGATATAAGTTTCCGGCAACTCCGTCATTTACAATCATTCTGTATGAGTCTATTCCGGTAATATAGAATTCACGAACTTTATTATCAGTTGAGTATTGAAGGCCATATGAAACATCAACCGGAACCCATCCTGTTCCTTCGTAATATACTTCGCACCAGTCGTGCAGGTTTTCCGCACCGGGTTGTATTGTCCATCCGCTTTGCCATCTTACGGGTATTCCCTTATATCGCAGCATTGACATAAGAAGAAAGGTTTGCATACCGCAATCTCCTCTTCGGTGCTTAAGAGTATATTCCGGGATATTAGGAATTATTGAATATTCAAGCGCATTAGTCCACGGAATATTATTGTTTATCCAGTAATAGAACTTTTTAACAATATTATATGAATTTGTTTCATTGCCTGCCAGACTGTCGGCAAGATGTTTGACATCATCGGTAAAGCAAATATGAGGAGGTTGTTCTTTTGTAAAGATTTTATATATCTCTGAGTTTTTATTATATGACGATATTTTTAATTTTTCGGGATCAAAGTATTGACCGGAAGTGACATAAGAATATGCAACTCTGAATATAGCAGGTTCTCCAGCTCTGGCTTTTTCTTCCATATAAATAGTGCGGTGTACCACAGAATCGGGAGAAAGCAAGAAATTTTCTTCATTCGAGATTCCAAGAAGATAAACATCTCTTTGACGCTCATGATTTTCTTTTGGAAATGGCAGCCAGCATCTTATTGTTTCTCCCGGGGGTACAATATCGGGTTTTACAGTAATTGTATATAAGATTTCAACATTTACAGAGCCGGCAGGCGCGCCCGATTCAGATGATTTTTTTATTATTTCAAGGATGTTATTTTTTCTTAAAAGTAATCGTGGATTAGCAGCCAGTGCAGAGTCGGGTACAGCCCTGTTTTCATTGAATTTTTTTAAGAGTATCAAATTTGAGGCAGCCCGGTTAAAATACTTTTTCTCATTATCAATTATTCTATATTCGAGCCAGCCGATGTTTTCAAATTTTTCAAGTTCGGATGGAGTGAAATTTAATCCTGTTTCTTTGAGAATACTGTCAATGTCGTGTTGCGATAGTGAAAAGCCAAGTAAAATTCGAGACGAAATTTGGGAAAGAGAATCGGCTTTCCATTTTATCGTTTCATTTTTTGTAATGCGGCTGAGAGAATCTGCAAGAGCTTTCGCCCGACTGAGATTCCCATCTGTTATTAGATCGGCAATTGTGTTTAGTGTTTCATTATTTTCCGGCGATTTGTTTTTGCATCCAGATATGGATATAATGCATATTAAAAACAACAAAAGCAATTTTTTCATGATATATCTTTTTTTTAAGATTTGGAAAATAATTTCATCTGCCATTTACAATTTCAATTTTGGATGAGATGTTTCTTGTACATTATTGTTTTATTCTTGCGGAAACGATGATTTTTGGATTATTCAGAATAGTTTTTTTAACCAAACAAAGATCTGCTACACTGATTACTGCATCCCTGTATTTTTCAGGAAAGTCGGGTGGAAGTTCTATTTCGATTTTAAAAACTGAAGGTATTTTCTTTTCAGGATCGATTTCCATTGTTTCTAGTAATCGTATTCCTTCGGAAGGAATTTGCCGGTTGTCGCAGAAAGATTTTACATATACCCCGGCACAAGTACCGATTGAGGCAAGGAACAGATCGAACGGAGATGGAGCACTATTAGTGCCTCCATTTTCAATGGGCTGATCGGTTCTTATGGTGTGGCCGTTAACATGGGCAGTTACAACTTTGCCGCCTTCGAAGGTGATTTCAATCATAGTATTTTACTTTTTAATGTAATAAAATTTTCAAGTTTCGCATTTAAAGATAATGAAATGTAAATAATATATTATGTTTTTCTTTTTTCTCTGACCATTCCAAAAACATAAGAGATTCATATATTTTCAAAATGCTAATCTAAAGGTCATCGGAGTTCTATCCGGAAAAATCCAATTCACCACGGGAAGCACGGGTTAACACAGATTTTCCCGGTGCCAACCCGTGCCATCCGTGGTAAAATTAAAAAACATTTAACCATTAGTTTCGCAAATTTACAGGCCGCCGTTACGCGGCTCCCAAATTTAAAATGTGCATTTTTTGCCGTAGGCCCGGCATGTTTAAAAATTTTTATACAAACCGAGTAGTTTAAGAGAGTAAGAAATGTAGATGGGGAGATTGATGATGGATGATTGTCGAGAGGCGAGAGATGATTGGATGATTGAATTGCAAAAACATAAGAGATTTATATATTTTCAATGGCATGCTGATTAAGAGGATTTACACTGATCCATTAAAATATGTTGCCTTTGGTCATCTGTGATCTGTTTGCAAATAATTTAAAATTTTCTGAAATGGGAGTGGAAGCGCCCTAAACCAAAAAGGCGGATACTAAAACATCCGCCTTTTAATTATGCATCTCTCCAGTTTATTTATTCAGGAGTTTCTTCATTATAGTCTCTTTTGGAAGAGGCTTTGTACAGAAGAACCAGTCGTAGCATTTCATATTTTTATCTTCCATTCTGGCTTTTGCGGCGCCGCACGATCCTGCGGTTGGTACGACGACATCGTCGCCCGGCTGCCAGTCGGCAGGTAATGAAACAGAGAATGCATCGGTGGTTTGAAGCCCTATAAGCACTCTGTAAAGTTCACTGAAGTTGCGGCCAAGGCTGAGCGGATAATAAATTATAGCTCTTATGATACCATTAGGGTCAATGAAGAATACAGCTCTTACAGCTTTGGTTGTACTTTCTCCGGGCTGTATCATTCCATATAGCCTGGCCACATGCATTGTGATGTCTTCAATAAGAGGGAATGTAACTTCAACATTTTTCATCCCCTTATATTCTATCTTTTCCTTTATGGTGCGGAGCCATGCTATATGGCTATATAGTCCATCTACAGAGAGGCCGACGAGTTTGCAGTTTGCCTCGTTGAATTTTTTTTCCAGTGTGGCAAAGGTTATGAATTCCGAAGTACATACAGGAGTGAAATCGGAAGGATGGCTGAAAAGAATAACCCAGCTTCCATTGTAGTCGGATGGGAAGTTGATTTCGCCCTGTGTTGTTACTGCCTTGAATTCAGGTGCTTTGTCGCCTATACGCGGCATAGAATAATTTGTTTCACACATTTTATTAGGTATAAATGATTAGATAATTAAATTTTTTCTATTAAGGAATATAAACAATTTATTTCCTTTTTGCTAACATAAGTTCCAGGTCTTCTTTAAGAGCTGCAAGGTCTTCCTCATGTTCGACCTCGTCAGATAAGATCTGTACAATTATCTCATACGTTACAGGGTCTGATTCTCTTGTAACATCGAGAAGAGAACTGTAAGCTTTTATAGCACACTGTTCGCCTTTGATATTCTGTTCGAGCACTTTCTCTACATAAGGATCGGTCGGTGCATCATAGCCACAGTTTGTCATTTTGAACCAATCGTTCGGCGTCAGAAGAGGAGTACCTCCAAGCTGAATGATGCGCGTTGCAAGAAGTTGTGCATGGCCAAGCTCCTCAGTGGCATGTAGATTTAGTTCCGATATAACTGCATCTTTCATGGGGCCTTTTACAACTTTTGCACCTATCCAGTACTGATAATAAGCCAGCCATTCATCGGCCAGAGCTTTGTTCAGGAGGTTGATAAGCTTACCAACATCCATTTTTACGATTGATTTTCCAATTTCTGCCATAGTAGTAAAATTTAAAAGTTAATTTATTATTTTTTTGTTTTATTTGAAGTTTCAATAGTTGATTTTCCACTTATCTGGAGTGACATATCATTTATAATTATCCCTGGGATTTTTTTCTCCGAAAAATAATTTTTTAGCATCTTATCAAGTTCGTCGTCAAAGAAATCTTCTATTTTTTCAGAGTCTGTGTAATAAATATGATGATGTTTCATCTGCCCTGAATCATATCTTATTTTATCATCGCCAGTGAATACTTTTTTAATTATGCCTTTCTGGACAAAAATTCGCAAAGTATTATAAACAGTTGTCATTGAGATATTCGGATGATTTTTATTAAGTAATTCGTATATTTCTTCTGCTGTCGGGTGACTTTTCATATCCATCAATACTTCGAGGATTGCAATTCTCTGAGGAGTTACTTTCAGGTTATGATTGAGTAATATATTTATTACATCCCTTGTTGCCATTGTTTTATGGTTTTGCTGTACAAATTTGCATTTAACGAGTAAAATTATTATTACACATACAAAAGTAATAAAAATTTTTAATTGTAATAATTACTATTTAGCAATAAATATCATATAATAATAATTACAAATAAAATATTATTCCTATATCCTAAAAATAAAGAATTTATCCGTAATGGAATGCCTAAGTTACTTTTGATTTGTCGGCCCGGAGGGACTCGAACCCTCGACCCCATGATTAAGAGTCACGTGCTCTACCAGTTGAGCTACGGGCCGGAAACGGGTGCAAATTTAATAAATTATCGAATCATTGTGTTAGCCTCTATTTTTCATGCAGGCTATATGTCAATATTTTTTAGTTTATTCTTTTTCCACTGCATGGTGAATAACCCTTTGCGGAAAAGGTATTTCGATGCCTTCTCTGTCGAAAGCAATTTTTAGTCGTTTTCGTAGTTCTCCTGCAACCTCCCACTGTTTAAGAGGCTTTGTGTCGCCAAGAATCTTTACCATTATGGCCGATTCGCCGAATTCATTAACTCTTAGAAATTTTGGCGGACTTACAATGAGTTCTCCGAAGTACGGGTCGGAGGCAAGTTCTTCACCTGTTCGGTTGATGACGTTGATAACATGTTCGAGATTGGAATTGTATGCTATTCCTATATCAATATTTATTCTTGCAAAATCCTTTGACTGGTTCGAAACAATTTTTATTTCGCCGTGCGGAATATGATGAACTGTGCCGTCCAGATCTCTCAACGTGGTTTTTCTTAAGCTTATGTCTTCAACCGAACCTCCTTTGCCATTGATAGTTATAACATCTCCAATTCTGTACTGGTTTTCAAGGATTATGAAGAGCCCGGAAATAACATCCCTTATAAGGTATTGTCCTCCGAAACCTACTGCAATTCCCACAATTCCAGCACCGGCGAGCATCGGTCCGATATCGAGTCCGCCTTCTTTAAGAATCATTAATAGAGCAATCAAAATTATTACTACCTCTATCGTTTTGTTGAATATTCTTATCAGAGTGTTTTCACGTTGTATTTCAGCTTCCGCCGTCATCGTTTCATCCCTGATAACTGCTATCCTTACGGCATTTTCAATTATTCTACTGATAATCAGATTAATAATGAATGCGCCAAGTGCAATAAACAGAATCTTTATACCATGATTAAGTAACCATGGTATAATATTGTCAATCCATTCTTTAAATGAGTGTTCCATAAAAATTATTTTTATATTTCGCAATATCTAACGATAATAGCTTAGCGATTTAAATATGTCTGAGTAGAGCCGGCGTGCAAGATAGTAAATTCTCTATTATTCCGGTTTTTATAAATCTGAAGTAATAGGTAAATTTATAAAAAAGATTTAAATTTGCGGCCTTGAACTGCTCCATTCGTCTAGGGGTTAGGACGACAGATTCTCAGTCTGTAAACGACGGTTCGATTCCGTCATGGAGTACCAATATTGAACAGCTTTTATATGTCTGCACAATTCAGTAGTTCAATTTTTATTTGGCTTTCCGTTTGATATTTTCTGTTTCCTGCAGTATAAGCGAGGCGGTTTTCTCAAAAGCATCGGCTACCGATTTGTTATTCAGGCTAAAAACACTCAATCCTTTTTCTGCCGCCTCTCCAACTTCGAGCACAAACGGTATCTGCCCGAGCAGCATCGTATTGAATTCTTTTGCAAGTTTCAATCCGCCTCCTTTTCCGAAGATATAATAAACCTCATCTGGATGTTTTTCAGGAGTGAACCACGACATGTTCTCGATTACCCCCAGAATGGGCACATTCAGAGCGGGGTTGGCAAACATCGAAGCCGCCTTACGAGCATCGTTCAGCGATATCTCCTGCGGTGTCGTCACTATTATGGCACCAGTAAGATCGAGTTTCTGGACAGTTGTAAGCTGGATATCGCTTGTTCCGGGAGGGAAATCAATAATCATATAATCAATGTTTTCCCATTGAGTATCCTCAAAAAGCTGTGTAAGAGCTTTTCCTGCCATCGGTCCTCTCCATATCAGCGACTGACTGCGGTCGATGAAAAAACCTATCGAAATAATACTTACTCCATACTTTTTCACAGGGAAGATTAACTGTTTATCTCCAACTCCCGACACTTCGGGCATTGCGTCTTCGATTCCAAACATTCTTGGAATAGATGGGCCAAAAATATCGGCATCGACAAGTGCAGTATTGAGCCCTTTTGCTGAAAGTGCGATTGCCAGGTTTGCCGCAACGGTTGATTTGCCGACACCACCCTTTCCGGATGCAACTACGATAATGTGTTTCACCCCTTCCATCGGGATTTTTTCAAAAACATTACTCATAACTGTTCATAGTTTAAAATTGTTTCATAAGATATTATGTATGAATCATATATAATGAAATAAACTTTTCATATTTTCAAATTTAAAAACTTATGAAATTTAGTTCATTTATGTAATACAAAAATAGAGAGTATATGTTCATTAGAGTTTTATATTACTGACCGACTGAAATAAAAAATAAAGGGTAACATAAAAAATTGTTGATTTTTAATGTTATATGTCTTTTGTTAAAAAACAATATCCAGTAACCTATTAACAATACCTCCCAGAAGGATAGCAAATAAAATTTCGAGAATACAGATAGCCAATGCTTTTTTCCATCCGAATTCTTTCCACAGAACGGATATTGTTGCAACGCAGGGTATATAAAACATGCTCACGACAGATAGAGTAATCATTTGCTGGGCAGACAAAATATCGGCGAAGTTGGCTGTTCCCATAAATGCCGCCAGCATGACAAGTATCAACTCTTTTCTCAGAACTCCGAAAATAAGGAGGATACCTGTAATTGAAGGCAGTCCGAGCCACTGAACGGTAATCGGACTCAGGAAAGAGGCTATATACGGCATCCATCCTGCAAGATTGATTGCCTGGATGACAACTCCGGAAATTATTACCAGCGGGGCTGCTATGAAAATAAATTCCTTCAATGAGAACCATGTCTGAAGAATTATTGTTTTAAAATGGGGCGTTTTATAATCCGGCATCGGCATAATCAGTTCGACCGGTTCCCCAATCAAAAGTTTTGAAGATATTTTTCCTGTAATAAATATGATGATCAAAGCCAGAAGATATAATCCAAATGCCCACAAGATGCCGACATATTTTCCGACAAGTCCGAAAATTATTACAGATACTGCCGAACATGGTATAAGCGTTACCAGCACGGCAGTAATGAATCTTTCGCGCTTCGATTCCATGATACGGCAGGAAAGGCATCCGGGAACATTGCAGCCGAATCCCAGAATGAACGGAATACATGCTTTTCCATGAATGCCCATCTTATGCATCAGGCTGTCCATCAGGAAAGAGATGCGCGCTATATAACCCCAGTCTTCCAGGATATACAACAGGATATAGAACGGGAATATATATGGCAGTGCTATCTGAACGAGTGCGAGGATGCTTTCTATTGCCGACCATAGGAGAGAGGAGAGGGATGAATCTCCTGCAAATTCGTACCATGAAGTCTGCCAGTCTTTGAAAAGCATATCGAGTTGTGCCGAGAGCCAGTTCCCGAACTTGAATACTGTGAGGAACATCCCGCCCAGAATAATTATCATTATCAGATAGCCAGTGAATTTATTTGTTGTAACGGCGTCGAGCCTGTCGCTTGAAGTGGTTTGTTTTCTTGAGCCGATTTTCGTTACCTCTCTGGTTATTTGAGCGGCAACATGGCATCTTTCATCTGCGATAACTATAGAAGAATCGTGTCCGTGAATTTCTTCGAGTTCCCTGCAAAGCTGCATCACCTGTTCCAGAACTTCAGGTTTCTTTTGACTGACTATTTTTGTTATCTCGTTATCTTTTTCAAGAAGTTTGATTGCCACCCATCTTTTTGGATAAGGCAAGTCAATATCCTTTATTGATTCTGAAATTTGACTAATGCGATTTTCGATTTCCTTTCCGTAAATTGGTGTATTGTAATCCGGTCTTGTTCCTTTAAGTTCTATTGCTTTGTCAATAATATCGGTCAATCCCGAGCCTTGTAATGCAATTGCCGGTATTACCGGGATATTCAATATATTCTGAAGCTTTTGGGCGTCGATGATGAGTCCCTTCTTTTTGGCAAGGTCAATCATATTCAAAACCAGAATAACCGGACATTCGAGTTCAAGAAGTTGTAGAGTGAAAATAAGATTTCTTTCGAGATTAGTAGAATCAACGATATTCACTACAAAGTCGGGGCGTTGATTAATAATATGTTCACGTGATATTGCTTCTTCTTCGGAAAATGTAGTGAGAGAATAAATACCCGGAAGGTCGAGCACGTCAACCATATAACCGTTATAAAACAGTGTTCCTTCTCTTTTTTCTATTGTTGTGCCTGGCCAGTTTGCAATGTGTTGATGCAATCCTGTAAGGTAATTGAATATGGTGGATTTTCCGGTATTTCCCTGGCCTGCAAGAACGATGCTAATCTTTTTTTCTTCGTTCATTTTGGTGTTACCATTATTTTTGATGCCAGTCCTTTGCCCAGCACCAACTTCGAGCCGTTGGCTTCGATTTGAACCGGACCCGAGAATAAAGTTTTTCTAACGACCTTTATCTCTGTTCCCGGTGTCAATCCCAGGTCGGCAACTCTTTTTGTTGCTGTTCTGCCGCCGTCTATTTCGAAAATTATTCCTGACTGGCCTTCTTTCATGTCAGTTAATCTCATTTCTTCTTTTTTATCGTTATTATTCATTATAGTTGATATATGAACATATATTCAATTGATTGATTAAAAAAAATTATTTTTCTTCCACGTGGCGTAGTCCTTCTGCGAAAAGGTTGTTGATATGAATATCATCGAGGGAGTAGTAGGTTATTTTTCCTACCCTGTTGTATTTTACCAGTTTCATATTGCGTAATGTTCTCAGTTGATGGGAGACGGCTGAAGTTGTAGTTCCGATGATAGAAGCAATATCGCGTACGCACAGTTCGTTTTCCTGGCATAAGGCATAGATGATTTTTGTTCTTGTGGGGTCGCTCATTGCCTTGAATGTTTCAGCCAGATAGTGAAAGAAATTTTCGGATTTCATCATTTCCTTCACCTTATTGACTTTTTCTTTTTCCACGCATGAATTTTCGGTAGAAAGTGATTTTTTTGTTTTCATTTCATATTCAAAGATGAACAATTGCTCAATTATGCAACAAAGTTAAGAAATATTTTATTATTTTTTATTTTTTCTTGCGATGCTTACGGTCTGGATCTCTACCGTCTACTAATGTGGTCTAACCCCCTATAACTTGGACAGGTTTTTCAAAAGAATATAGAACTTCTTGTTTACTGTTTTTGTTATTTTCATTCATCAACCTATTAGCAAAGTTAGCCGTATCTTCGGATTTGTCAAGAGCAAGACCAGTGTCCGCACAACCCGACACTCTTGACAACTCCTCCGACACTACCGCTGTCTGGGGCTTATCGGTTGACAATGACTGATAATATTCATTCCACACCCTCATCGGAGTTTTTCTTTTCAGGCTTCCATGCTGACGCTTATTATTGTAGAAATTTACATAAGCATAAGTGTTAATTTTGCCTCGTAATAGCTTTCGAATTCAAACCTTTGGATCACTTCTCTTTCGAGGATGCTATTGAAGGCTTCAATGTACGAGTTTTTCACGGGAGTTACGATATGAGTGAACTCCTGTTTGGCATTAAGAGTACGAAGATAATGTCTGACTTTATTGGCGATAAACTGTGATCCGTTATCGTTTCTGACAGTAACACCTTTTAGCCCATGAAGAAGGTCTATCCGGGCAATAAGTTTTATCAGGTCGATTTTTCTAATGCTTCCCTGGAACTTATGATAAAGTATTCGGCGGGAGTATATATCCATCAGGGAAAGCATGTAATAATTTCTGCGTTCGCCTTTTACCCAGATGTACTTTATGTCCCGGCAGATATATTCCATGGGCCTGTTAGCAGTAATCTTCCTTAGCTTTACCCATTCACGTTTGCCGTGAGTCCTGATAACCTTACCAAGCAAGAGTTCATTTTCCAGTTCAAGTGCACGGATATCTGGATTAATCCGTTTATTTTTGTCTTTCAGACCATTAATCCCTTCCTGTAGATACTTCTTCTTCCATCGGGCACAGGGATGGTGCTATCTGATACTTTCGCAAAGTCTTTGTATGACCTTCACGTTCTCCTTCCTGAAGTATTGACAAGCGATCCTCAGGTGTAAATTTTCTTCTTTGTAGTGTCATGATTCCCAAATTTAATTAAACCTAATTTGTTTTTCAAATTATGTCCAGCTATTTGGGGGCTAAGACACCTTTATATTTATAAAAGGATTGGGGAAATGCTAAAGAAAAGATACAAACGATAAGAATTGTAGTCAAAAATCTTTTCATATACTAAGAATTTATTTTTTACAAAACTCTAACCGGGCTGTATATTTTGGCCATAAACAATTAGCATAGGCTGGTCCTACCCAATCTTCATACTGAATAATCTTAAAGTATACAACATCTCCAATATTTATTTTTCCCCTATATGATTCCGGATTGAAAGTTAATGTTGTACCTGTTGATAACTCCTCATCATAATTAGTAGGAGTCTCTGTAATCTCTATAATATTATAGCATCCGTCTCCATAATTGAGGCTTATAACCTTTCCTTTATAACATAGAGGATCACGTTTATCATCCTCACATCCAGTTCCCATTATTAATATAATCAAAATGAAAAATCCAGTTTTAATGATTGGCATTTTCATGGCTTTTATTTTTAATTTTTTGAATTAGTTATTCAATCGTAAGGGCACCTCGAAAAACTATTTTTTGGTGCTTCTATTTTAACTAAATATACTGTTTAATTTTCGAAAAACAAAATTTTACATTCATATTTTTTAGTTACTCAAGTTTAGGAGTTAAATAATATGTTGAAAACACATAAGTCCTTTAAAATTTCTGTTTTTCTTCTTCTGGCAACAGGTAATTTAATGTCCGGTTCCAGATTGTAGTTTTTAGTGTAAATTCAAGTGCATACCTTTCAGATTTACAGTAATATAATTTCGCTGAAATCATATTTATAGGAGAAATCGAAAAAACCTTTCAATAATCCGTCAAAAGAACTGCGTATTTTTTGTTTGCTTTATGCTATATTTATATATCTCATTCGGCCGGCGGCCCAAACTCACGACGCTTACGGTCGGAATCCGAATATTTGCCCTGAAAATATTTAACTTTTTTCATTTTTCTCTCTGACTTAGAGAATGTCGATATTTTTAATATTTATATAAAATATTTTTTGTCCTCCCAAAACTGGTGCAGGTAAATCTTTTCCTTCAAAGAGGTCACCAGACACTATTACTTTAAGATTGATTTTTTTGAATTCTTCAGCTAATTCGCAGGGATAGGCAGTAATAATTTCATCAATTGTGCCTTCAACATGAATTTGAATAAAATACTTGCCTATTTTCTCATCAAAACCTATTAAACCTGAATGTGAAGATAAAGATTCAATTACCTTATAAGGTTCAGCACAAGGGTTATTTTGACTATTCTCTTTTTTACATCCTGCTCCCATCATCAGGAGAAGCAAAATAAAAAATCCAGTATTAATAATAAGTGTTTTCATGGCTTTTATTTTTAATTTTTTGAATTAGTTATTCAATCGTAAGGGCACCTCGAAAAACTACTTTTTTGGTGCTGTTGTTTAAGATAAATTTACTATTTGATTTTCTAAAAACCAAATTTTACTCCCTCTATTTTATCTAATTAACTATTAGATATTTACAAAATTATTTTTTCACTTTCAGGCATAACTATCCCCTGGAAATTACTATTCTTAATTGAGTACAGCGACAAATATTTTACGTCAGGTTCATCATTCCGATTTTTGCTTTAGCCCTTGAAATTCCAATAGTGCGTATAAACGAACCGTTCATGCTGTTTTCTACAAATCCCAACAAGTGCTCGACCCTTGCACATATTCTTGATTTCTCTTTATTTCACGCTTTCTGTTCTTCGGTTAAGGGGTTGTTATGGTTATACAAACTTTGAATTATAAGGGCTTTGAACAACATCAACCGGTTACATGCGAGGTGGACTTTTTGAAGCGGATAACCAGGTTTAATTAGAGTTTACAGTAAAAAATGATCATCAAATAGTCCGGTTGGGGAGTACCATCATTAAGAATCGTTCCATAAAAGCCTCCTCTGGGATCAGGTGCATTCTTTTCCCAAAAAGGAAGAATATTTTCCTTTAAATCCCTGGTAACTTCTTCGACCAGTAAAGGAACACTTTCCTGAGAAGAATTTTGAGCTTTTATAACCAAAGGAAATGAAGCGAAACCAATTAACAAAACAATTAATAATTTTTTTATCGTTTTTTATTTTTGATTAAGCAATTGTTGGGCAGCCAACACTAAAAACATATAATGAGAAGAACCACCTCCCATTACATATTCCACCTGTTGCCACAGAAATGGAAATCGAAGTAATTCAGGAAAATCGGGACGTATCAAGGCTGTTCCTGAAACAACACCGCCGGGAATATAAGTCCAGTCAGCTCGATTAAATCCATAGGCTACCGTTGTAGACCGCGTTCCAACGCCGGAAGCAAAAGAAGAAGTATTCTCCCCTGGATGACAACCCAATACAAAATTCAAGGCATCATAAATATATTCCTTGCCAAAAATATCAGGATAAGCAGTATGAAGAAAATAAAGACGGAAACCTAATGACTGAATATCCCATCCAGCTCCCCAAATATAAGGACGATAAGGTATTCCATAAGGAGTTTCCGCCGATTGTTTGTCTATTTGAGTATGAAATTCAACCAGTGCTTGCCGAATAACCTTCGAAAAATCTGGCTGATTTATCTGCTTTTCTGCCCTTGCTATAAACCAACCAACATTTTCTATATTGTTGACAATAAAATCTTTTTCAGAAAGAAGATAGTTTTTATATTTTTCTTCTCCTGTCGTCAAATACAATTCCGTAGCTGCCTGGATTTTGGCAGAACGGGAACGTTGATTTACTTCCGTTATTTCATACAACTCCCTCGCACAGTCGAGTGCTTGCAAACTCAATGTATCGTTGAATCCTTTTAATACCCGGGATGACGCAGCTAACTCGGCCGCAGTGGTGAGCTCACGTGAAGCGTTGTTTTCCGTAAATACCCAGCGATCATCTTTGTTCCCGATAATTTTATCGGTCATATCTGCTGCATCCCCTAACATCACATATTGGCGCAAATTATTGCAAATAATACCGCGATAAAGACGACCCAAAGTTCTATAAGCTCCAACTACAGAAAGAACACCATTCTCAACCTGCTGAAGAAAATCAGGTTTTCCATCTGGTTGATGAATTTCCGTAATTCTTTTATGCTGATCTATTGAAGTAACATCATAATCTACCTTAAATGCTTCATAAGCAAGTGATAAAATATATGCTTCACCAGCCTGCGATTCTACGCGAAGATCAAAATCTCCAGCATCATGCCATCCGCCAATATTCAAACCAGGAACCACATCACCGGAATTATACTTTGTTAACGTTGAATGTCCTTGAACATAACCATCAATATGATTGAAATCAACCGGCGCCATACGCGCATCATCCATATGACAGCAATCATGCCAAACTCTATATTTTTCATTTACTCGCATGTGGCACATTTGTACAGGCAAAAAATATTCCAGCACTGGTTGCCAGACTCCACGTTCATATACATCTTTTGCTATACGAAAAATAGAAGAGGCAGATTTTCCATAACGAACTTGATAAAGTCCTTCTTCTTGTATGTTGGAAAAATCAAATTTTAAATAATTATAACGCAAGAATTGTCCCCATTTCGTTCCTTCACCGGAAAAAACTTTCTTTTCTCCCTCCGTCGTAATGCGATAGAGTATCGGACGCTCTCTCTTTGTATCCATTTTATCCAGCTCGATAATGGCTGTCTTCGGTTGAGCAGGGTGATAACCCACTTGCGAGACTTGCACTACCGGAGTGTACATCCAATCATCGACAACATTTGGCGTGATCACCCACCGGATGGCTGCCGTGGTTTTCCCTGCCGGAATCTCACTCCTGACCACAAACCAGCCGTTGTTATGGTTCATGCGTCCGTCATATAGCTTCAGTTCACTCCCTTTTGATTCAATCGTGAATTTGCTGTAAGGATCATCGGGACAAACAACCAGGCGTTTCCCTGCAGCATAGGGTTCGGAAACAATATCATCCGCAATGATAGGACTATATCCTCCATCGCCTGCCAACTGCCTCATAGAAGCTTTCCCCGCAGGGTTAAAATTGCCCACAGAAGAAAAATTAGATGGTTCATAACGAGTGGGACCGTTAGGTTGTCTCGGGAATATTCCTGACTGATTGTCCATTATCCAGGGCTTTCCGAAAAGTGCACCAGGAAAAAGTTCAAAATTAAAGCCGACTTTCCCAATGAACTTCTCAGGTATCGGACGATCCAAATCGACAGTTATAACGATTGATGGACCTTCTCCTTTTACCGTAACAGTGTAATTAAATACTAAATCAGGATAAATCATAGGATTAAAATCGGTCAGATGTCTCGCAGAATCGGGATAACTTAAATGGACCCTAATTATATTGGCTTTTTGATCCACTTCCCGTTCTCTTTGCTTGGGAACAGGTTGCCACTGCCCCGGTGTCGACTCTAGACGGATATCTCCATTGGTTGCTAAACGTTTGCCATGCATGATGAGAGATACCCCTCCCTGATGACCTTCCGGATAAATATCGTCATAGGCCATTACATTGACTCCCTTATTTTCAAAATATCCATTCGAAGTCAATACAAATTCCTGAGCACGACTCGAAAAATAAAAAACCATAAATAAGAAAAAGAATAACACTAATCTTTGCAATTTCATATTAATATATTTTTAATCATTACTGTCCGACTAAAATAATAAAATAAGAGATACTCCCGAAATTCAGATTTATTGGGAACCCAAATGTTGTAATTTGGTTTTTGGTTAAAATCAAATACAACATGGGTAAAGATACAGAAATAAAATTAGTCGGACAGCCAAGCCTCTGGACTGACATTTAAAGAGGTATTAATTGTTGACTCAACAACCATCAGGTTATTCAGTGACATTTTAAAGGGTGTTGTCCGTAATCCCAAAGGAGAAGGAAGGAAGAAAGAAGGGAAGTTTATATGCTTATTAGATCGCCCGTGCAAAGAAAGCCTTCTCGGTAGTAGCCTCGTTGGTTCGAATCCATCTGATAAGCAATCTGGATGTAAATGAGCTACTGCGAAGCACGAAAAGAAGATTTAAAAGTAAATCCATACCCCCGGGTTTACAATTATCCTTTAATCTGTAAGGGAGTCAATTTTTAAATGAAAAATATGATACTTGATAATCTGATAGTTATAAGATTAAATTACGAATCTGAATTATTAATCGGACAATAGTGATAAATAATTAATGACGGACAATGTGCCCTAACGGGAGTCTGTCTAAAAACGTTTTTTGTATCACTTTTTCAGAGGGTATAAAACTGTTTAAGGGCACAGTTCTTATTTTGCATTGCGAAAGAAAGCTGTATTGAAATACAAAGGTCTCAAAACTGCTCAATTTTCATCTGAGGAAGGCAAAAAAAGTCAAAAAGGAGAGCAAAAGTACGCTCATGTACTCTTTTAGCCTATTGCAGGTACATAGCAATAAAATACAGGGAATAGTTGTTAACAAAAAGGGGAAGTTTTTAGACAATCTAACGGCCCGGCGGTATAATTAGGAAGGTACGTCGTGGTTTTTGCCATACAGTACAGAATATAATCGGAGCCGGCATCATGTCACGGTATTGATTTACTGTCATTATGAGCACAGAGCAAGTTGTAAATATTAATTGAAAAGTATACCACATTCTCGTTGAAAAGTATACCACTTATAATGTTAAACCAGTTGCTTTGGGAAATAAAAAGCAACACAAAAACATATGATAAGTATGAATACAAAACAGG
>Ga0208940_1000151_pt1 | contig 92374 bp, 122 predicted proteins | sample AD_JPNNA6_MetaG_FD_184445 | JGI IMG/M metagenome (GOLD analysis project Ga0208940, IMG submission 184445) | Active sludge microbial communities of municipal wastewater-treating anaerobic digesters from Japan - AD_JPNNA6_MetaG (SPAdes) (version 2) | ecosystem: Engineered > Bioreactor > Anaerobic... | reverse complement strand
GTTCTTTGAGATTCTTTTTCTTTAATAGATTTTAATAAAGACTTTTCTGTATCGTTGGAAGGTTTTAATGTAGTAAATGTGAAAAATTCTTTTGGTACTAAGAAATAATCAGAGTCTATAGAAGGTTTTACTATTCTAGATTTTTCAGCAACATACATTAAAAATCTTACAAAACCTTTCTTCTTCAGATCTATAATTTTCTTTTTATCATCTTCATTAGAAAGGTTTAATACTGTAAAATTTGACGCTTTAGAAATTTCCGGAGCTTCTTCAAATGATTTCTCAAACTGCATCTTTCCATTAGATGTTAGATTATAAAATCCCTCAGATGCTTCAAATAAGTTTTCAAAGACTTCATTAATTTGTTCTAACTTTGAATCTACTACAGAAATATAAAAATTTTTGAAAGACATGAATTACCTTTTTAAGAGTATTTATTTTAACGAATTCTTCCACCATATTTCTTTTTAATATTATTGATATCAGTTTCTGTTAAAATTTGTAAAGCTTGTTTAGTATCTCTAGAACCAAATTCAAAATATTTTGCCACAACTTTTGAATCTTCATCATTTGATTTTTTAGCTTTAGGATATTCTACTGGCAGATATTTTTTAGGAAGAAGATTGTAAAGATATCTATAATGAACCTCTTTTGGAAGATCATATTTTGTTAATTCTGCTACTTCTGGAAGATACATATTAATACTAGACAAAATTCGATTCATTTGATAAACATTGTATCCAGACAAATCATCTTCTGATAAATCGTCTGGATGTAGTTTCTTTTGACATAAGACTTTCCAAAAATACCAGATATCTTTCTTCTCTTCTTTATCAGCCATTTTTAGTAATAACCTTTATAGGAAAATTTACACCAGCACCTTTCCACTTGTTAATGAACTTTTCTTTATTAATTTTCCAAGAATCTTTCATAACACCAACCCCAGCAGATTTATGTTCAAGAAGAATATCTAAAACAGCAACTTTATATCCATGACCCATTACAGAAAGACAATAATCTAAATCATACATATCATAAGATTCTGGAAACGTTTGATAATCCCATCTAAGATTTTGTGCAATATGGCCGATAACAAACATACATAAACCATCTACAACACAACAATCTGTAAAATTTCCTTCCTTACGAATCATATGATATTTGTTTTCTTCCTTATCATCAACCCATTGCATAACATGACCTCTATGTAAAGATTGATCAGATAACCACCATCCTCCAGTTTCGTGAAGTTCAGTAGCACCAATTACACCAGCTACACCAAGACCTTGAATATTTTGGAAAGCATATTTAACTTTTTCTTCCCAATCAGGATCTATAAACTTTACATCAGCATGACAGAAACAAACTACATCATCTCCATTTAAACCTTTTTGTACAAGTCTATTTACACCAATATTATACTTTTCAAAAATAGAACTTCCTTCATCGTTCCAAATAAATTCATGTTCATAATCTTTTATAGTCTCTGATAAAAATCCTTCAAAATTATCATTCTCATATCTTGCTACTACAAATTTAATATTCATTCAAACTCCTTTATTATACTTTTTAAATTCAAATAAAATCTAATCGTCTTTAAACTATTAATTCCTAAACTATGATAAAACTCTTTTTGTTTATACCAGTATCTAGAAAGTTCTTCATATTTTTCTTTACAATCATTCCCATCTTCATCATCTGGATAATCTTCTAAAATTGATTGAAGACCATATTGAGGAGCATACATTTTCTTCAAAGATTCTGCTACAAAATTTGGAATAAGATTTTCATCAGAAGAAATTTGTTCAAGTTCTTGTTTATTATTTTTAACAATCTCTTGAATTTGATTCTTAATGATTTCTAACCTTTCTAAATCTTGTTTTCTAAGTTCTGATAAAAAAGAATTCCCATTATTAGATTCTATAAGTTTGGAATAGTTTATATAAGATTCCCATAATTTTTGTAATTGATTTATCATAAAAATTTTCTCATTTCATCTAATTGTGTATCGTAAAGAACTCCCTCTTTTGTCCAAATCAATTTATCATTTTTATAGATTCTTGTTGTAGGTGTGATTCCAATTTCTATAGAATCAAAATATGCAGGATCTTCTAAAGTAGATATGATATAAAATTCCGAAAAGTGTTTAGAAAATTCTTCTATGTGATATGAACAAGTAAAACATCCAGGACTTTCGAAAATATAAATTCCATGTTTCTTTTGTCTTTGAAAACCTTCTAGAGAAAGATTATAAATCAAATGTAACTCCTTAAAAATTGTAGATCTTCTTCTGAAACAAAATCAACCTTAGACCAAACAACTTTACCAGATTCATATATTCTAGTCTCTGGTAAAGTATCTATATTATGATTTGAAATAAAATAGTTAGGATCATTATCACAAACAATGGTATCATATTTTAAAGAAACTTTATCAAACAATTCTTTCTGCTTCAAACAAATTTTACAATGATCTGAAACAAAAGTAACTATTCCCGAAAGTTCTTTACCATTTTTTAATTCTTGTTCTGTCATCCTTCTTCTCCAAGTTCTGACATAATTTCTAAAAGCATTGTAGCAAATGGTATTTCTTTATCAGTACAAAATGCCGATCTATAATTCCATTCTCCAATAGCTCTGATAACTGATAATTGTGCTTTTTTATTCTTAATCTTTGGAACTAAGTTTTTATAAAAGTCTGTATACAATCCATCAAAATCATAACCATTATCTAAAATGTATTGTCTAGCTGCGGTAAACTTTCTAGATAAAACTAATTCATAAAGCTTCTCATCAGATTCAGTAAAGTTTAAAATATTCCTATCAATCATTCCAGACATGTTAGAATATTTCTGAACCATATTATAGATTTTTCGAATATCTGGAAAATGTAGTTCTACTAATTCTTGAATAGCAGATAGATCAAATTCAATTTTCTCTACTTGTAAAACTCCTTTAATTCTATTAACAACTTTAGGAATCATTTCAGAACGAATTTCTTGAGTATTCATATTAAAATCAAAATCTTGAAATCTAGATCTTAAAGGAGAAATGATTTTATTTACATGATTACAAGTTGCTATAAATCTGCATGTATTATGAAACTCTTCTATAGCACCTCTCAAACCTTTTTGTAAAGATGTATTTGAATTTGCGTCCAACTCATCAAGAATAACTATCTTCTTTTTTCCTACAATACTTCTTCCAGATGCGAATCTTCTAATTTCATTTCTTAAAACATCTACACCAGAATCTTCCGAAGCATTAATATACATAAAATCTGCACCAATATCATTACATAAAGCTTTTGCTAAAGATGTTTTGCCAGATCCAGGATAAGAGGAATGAAGAAGAAGATGCGGAACTTCACCCTCTTCTACCATTTTCAAAAAAGCATTCTTGTAAGTCGTTGGCATAATAACATCTTTTACAGAAATTGGTCTATACTTTTCTGTAAATATTGTATAAGACAACTGCTTTTTAGACATTAAATAACACCTTCTGCGGTTTCAATAACAACTGATTCTGTTTCAGTCACTGGAGTATTCTTTCTAAGATTTGATTTAGACTTTTGAATAATCATTTGCTTCTTAACTTCTTCTTCAATAATATTTGAAACATACTTCTTATATTGCTTTTCATACATTCTCTTCTGCTTTCTATTCATAGGAGGATTGTAATTTTGAGCAGTCTTTTTAGATTCTGGATTAGCCTTATAGAATTCTTCAAAAATACAATCACATGGAATTGGTGTACCTTCTAACTTAATTGCAGTATAACCTCTTCCGAAACATTTCTTACAATTCTTCTTAGGATCGTTGATATGATGTCCAGTAGATTTTGCAGTAACTCTAATTTGTTCAAGAGGTGGAAGCTTAGATCTTTCAACCATTTCTCCAGTCTCAGGATTCATAAACATTTGAGTCTGTTCTACTTCAGTCTTTCTATATTGTTCTGAAAGATTGTTTAACTTTTGTAGATCTTCTGAAGAACTTGACTCATCTTCGTCTTCATCATCTCTAGTATTTTCAACCATTCCTAAAGCATTATATCCAACTTGTGTGGTATCTTGAACTGGTTCTTGAACAACTTCTTGAAATTCAGCTTCTTCAATTTTTTTCTTAGCCATTTTATTATTCTCCTGTTACTAGAATTGAACCCTTGATAGATTCAAATACAAAATTAAAAAACAAACATTGATATTCTTCTGAAGCTTCTACTACATAATTTGTATTTAATAGATGCTTAAAAACTTCGTGTCTAATTACAATTTCAAATTCCTTTTCAATCTCAATATCTAATTCAAATTGATCTTCATAAAGAGTTTCTATATTTTCTGCTTTGATTGAAATATCTACAAACTTTCCTGAAAACTTTAATTTGATTAATACATCATCGCTATGGAAAAGATTTATGATCTTCTTTAATTGAACAAAGTTTTCTGAATTAAAATTGAAAGACGTTGTAGGATCTGGATGCTTCAAACTCTTCATACTTCCAGAAATAGTTTCATCATCTGAGGTTTGATATGAAATCTTCTTACGATCTTTTGTAATAATGATTCCTTCAAATTCTCTTTCTGATCCTTCATTGACTAATCCAAAAGATAATGTAGCATCTGGAAAAGTTGTTACATACTTATAAAATTCAGAATAATCATAAAAAGATAATGTAGGATTTGGAATATCAAAACTCTCTGAAGGTAAATCTACAGCGAACACAATTGTCTTAGCAGAGTTTCCAGAACGAACATGAACTCCTTCTAGATCCTTTACAAATTTAATTGGTGTATTTCCATCTTTGGTTTTTGAAATTGAAGATAAATCATTTATAATCTTCAATGCATTCAAATTATATTTTATCGGTGTCATTTTAGTTCCTTTACTATATTCTTATTTTACAATCTTTAATTTGAATAGTCAAGATCTTTATAAATTTAATTTTTTCCAGTACTTCCAAATCCACCTTCAGATCTTTCAGTATCTTCAAATGTTTCTGTAAATTCATAAGAAACTTGCTGAACTGGTCTTAAAGCTGCTTGAGCAATTCTATCACCAATCTTTATAATGAAATCTTTATCAGTAGAATTGAAAAGAATAACTTTAAGTTCTCCTCTATAATCTTCATCAATAATTCCTACAGATGAGCCGAAAATTCCTTTAGCTCTAAATCCAGAACGATCATATAAATCTAATCTAAAACCATTTGGAATATATGCTACCTTTAATCCAGTGGAAACCATCACAGTTTTTCCAGGAAGTATTACAACATCTTCTACAGAATAAAGATCCGAACAAGCTGCTGATTTTGATGCTTTGTATGGTAACTTTGCATTATCATTAATCTTAATAAATTTTACGTTCATATTTTAATTCCTTTTTGTGCGATAGCTATTTTCTCATTCTTCAAAAAATCTTTACAAAACTTTTTCATGATTTTTTGAAACTCTTCATATGTCAAATTTTGTAAAGGTTCATAATCAACATCTTCAAAATTTGTTTTATTAAATGTAGTATCAAAATTAAAGATATTTTGTTTCTTCAATTTAACATCAATCATTTTCTTAATGTTTTCAAATCTATCTTCATTTAATTCTAAGCTCTTAAATAATTCTTTTACAACTTTTTTAGTATCTTTTTTATTCTTATTTTCACATTCATAATAGACGCAGAAAGGTTTTATATTACCATCAAAAATTGTATCAGCACCTACATAATAAACCAATCCATTTTTCTCTCTTAACGATTGATATAAAGGTGATGATAAACCGCTCGAAAGATATAAAGAAATAAAGTCTAAAAGATTTGTTTCAAGATCTGTAGTAAACCAATGAGAAATAAGAGGATGAATTGAAGATGTATTAAATTCTAAAAACTCTTCTCCATAATCTTTTTCTTCATAAGTTATTGTAGTAAAATCTGAATAAACTAATGCTTTATAATATTCTTCAAAATCTGTTTCACCAATTCTAGAAATATATGTAGGTTGTTTAAAATGAATAGAAATAAAATCTAAAAATTGTTCATAAGTAATTTCTTCTATATCTTTCTTATAACCAATTGCACCAAATCTATTAAAGTATTTTCTTAAAATATTTGGAAAAATTGCGTTTTGTTTAGAAAATACATTTGAATATTCGCTTAAAACAATTTTCTTTTCCTTTTCAAAATCTTCTTTAGAAGGAATATAGGAAAGAATTTTAATAATATCATTTTCAAATAGTTTAAGACTTTCATTTAGACCATTGAAATAAAAATATACATAATCTTCGGAAGTCAATGCATTAAACTTTATTCCATACGCAGATAATTTTTCATCTATGTGGTCTACGGATTTGAATAAAAGATGTTCTGCTAAATGTGAAATTCCTCTAGTGCCTTCTTTCTCAACTTTTCCACCAGCATTATAGAAAATATTTATAGAACCAAATCCTGGAATGTTTGAAGCTATTTGATTAAATCCTTTCTTCATACAGATTCAAACCACTTAGTTTCTTCATTTATTTGTCGAATATTTCCATTATTATCAAAATATTCGACAACCATTCTAGACTCATCTATAAAATAATGTTCTGGTTTTGCATAGCCCCAATAAGGATATACTCTAATTCTAAGTGGATGAAATTGAATAACCCCCATTTTAAAATCATTTGGAATCTTTGTATATTTTACTACATCACCAATTTTAAATGTCTTTTCAAATGGTAATCTAGAATCTATAATTTCCTGTAGCTCTTTACATTTTTCACCAATGAGTTTATCATTTTCTTCTCGTATGCGTCTTTCTTCTTCCTTCTTATCTATAATTGGTTCTTGTGGTTTATCTTTTTTCAAAAAATTTAAAAACATTTACACTCCTTTTTAAATTTTAGTTTTACTTAAAATATACACGAATGCTAAAACAAATAAACATTTTTTCTCATAAACATCGAGAGTTAAGTCTTCATATTTTTCAGATATTGGAAATATAATCCGTTCTAATAAGTCTCGTTCATAATTCAATCTATCTACACCTTTCAAAGAATTTAATATGTTTATATTTTTATCCTCCAACGAGAACATAAATATATCTTCTAAAAATACTTTGTGAGATTTTTTATGATCATATTTAAATCTCGAATAATATTTTTTATAATAATGATACATAGATTCTCTGCGATTATTCATCTACACTCCTTTTAAAAAATCTATTATTCTTCTTTCACAAACAGTTTTAGAAAGCCAAGAAGATTTTACATAGATTCTAAATTCATCTTTCTTATAAAATCCTACATAATCTTTAGACTTTTTAAAATTTATCAACGCAGTATCTAAAACATCTTTTGATTCTTTTTCTAAAATTGTATATTCTAAAGAGTTTATAATCAAGAGTTCACAAATTTTCTTAGGAACTTCTCGAATCTTTTCTATAGAATATTTCTTTAATTCTTCTTCAAACTTCATTAAGACTCTCCAAACACTTTATATAATTTTCATTCTTAGTTTGGAAATCTTTTAATGTGCATAGTCTATTAAAAATAACCTTATCGTAAATGATACTATAATCAGAATGACTTTCTAACTTTGCAAAAATATCTACATCTCCATTATAAAAATTTGAAACATCTACTTTAATTTCTAAAACTTTATACATATTTTCAGAAACAACATCTACTAAAACATCATTTACTTGAAATTTATAATAATGTTTAATGTTTGTTTTGATATGTCTTTCTAATTCTCTTATGATATTATCTATCTTATATTTGTATGTTAAAAATTCTTCTCTCATTTTATTCTCCTATATTCATCTACTAAAATTCTTGGTGAAATTCTAAACTTTTGGACTAACTTATAATTTTTAGGAATCTCTGGAAAGTATTCATTCCCTTCATACTCATCATCTATTCTTGAAATTAATAACTTTTCTGGAATAGATTTTTCTAAGGATTGTCTATAAATCGATCTTCCTCCAATTATGAAAATATCTTTCTTACAATTGAAATATGGATTTAACATATCTTCAAAAGAGTTTATTACTACAATATCATTTTCATAATCTGATAAAGGTTTTGTAGTATCTAACGTTTTTAAAATACTTTCAGAAATTAAAACATTAATTCTATTTGTTAAAGGTTTTCCTATAGATATATAAGTTTTTCTTCCAAGAACTACAATATTTCCTGAAGTAATTTTCTTAAAAAATGCCATATCTTCCGGAACTTTCCAAGGTAACTTTCCATTATCTCCAATTAAATTATTTCTATCAGTTGCCGCAATTAGTGTTATCATACAGCGATCTCCAATTTCATTTTTTCTAAAGGGTTATATTCAATCAATTCAAAATCATCTGCGGTATAATCATAGATAGAGTTTTTGGGATTCAATTTTAATATAGGCGAATCTGGACAATCTCTATTCAAATATTCTCTTAAAGAACTTTCGTGATTATTATATACATGAAAGTTTCCAGAGAAATGAAATACTTTACTTGGTTTCATATCTACTTGTTGACAAATCATATAAAGTAAAAACGCAGCACCTTGAAGGTTTGTAGATAAGTTTCCGACAAAGCTATCAGAAGATCTTTGGGTTACACATACTGACAGGTTTGATAAAATCCCATTTGAATCAGGTTCTGGAATAAATTGATATTGATTATGACAAGGTGGTAATATAGTATCATTTTTCCCGGACTTATCTGGCCTATAAAAATTAAATAAAATTCTTCTAGAGTTTTTGTTATTCTTCAATTCGTTTATCACATAGTCTAATTGATTAAATCCAGGATTATTTTCCATATCATTTAAATCGCAACCATAATTAATTAAATTTGTGCCATAACCATATCCTATAGAACCTTCTTCAAATCCATTTTTTAAAGACCATTCATCATCTCTCCAAAAATCCCAAACCTTAGATCCCATTTTATTCAAATCTTTTATATTATTAGAACCAGAAATAAACCAAAGATATTCTTTCAACATAGATTTCCAAGCAGTTTTTCTTCTGGTCGGGACAGGAACTCTTTTAGAAACATCTACTGTGGTCAAAATCCCTGGAAGAAATTTACATCCAACTCCAGTCCTATCATTTAACTGAAATCCATTCTCTAAAACATTTCTCATATTCTCATCAAAGTTATGTAAAATGTAATTAGGATTTTTGTTATAATATTCTTTTGTAAAGTTTTCGTTAAAATGACTTATCATAGGTTCCTCACTTATTCTATGATAGCATCTTTAATTTAGATTGTCAAGGATTTTATAAATTTAATTTCTCACAAGCTCAAAATTAAAATAGTCTTCAAAAATTTAATTTCAAGTTAAGCGTTGATATCTTGATTTAACATAGTAAGTTTTTTATTAATTTCTTGCATTTGAAGAATTAATGGCTTTCTTTGTTTATCTAAATTATCTATTCTCTTTTGTAAACTAGCTTTTTGATTTAATAGACTTTGAATTTGTGGAGACACTTCTTCTTGAATTTCAGTTTCTCCTAAAAGTCTTCTTGCTTCTTGTAATGCATTATTATATTTTGACATATTATTTCTCCGAACGATATCCAACAGTTATCTTACAACCTTTATTAAAATATCCAAACTCTATAAAATATTTTCCTATAACTTTATCTTGATCATCTAAAGCATCATAAACCAATTCTATATCTGGAGATTTATTTATTTTCTTTAATGCTTCATCTTCTGTAGTATTCTTTAAAGATTTTATTAACCCTTTTACATCATCTACATCTACATCTGATTCTAACTTTCTTCCAGACTTAGATCCTATACCTTTTCCTTCAAGGAGTGGTAAAACATTATTCTCTAAAACAAATACGAAAGGAGAATAAGCCATAGAGTATTGTTGAGATTTTGTACCAGGACGAACCTTTACATTAAAATATGCTTGGTATTCGTTGTCGTGGAAATTTCTATCTTCAAATTTAACAGGTTCTATAATAAAATATTTCTCACAAGTATTCTTAATCTGTTTATATAAAGGAAATAGAATAAGTTTTAATGTTTTAGATACATCATCACCTACAGACATTTTTGTTAACATCTCTTCTAAAATATATTTCTGATATTCAAATACAGTCATTCCAGTAGACTTTTGACCTAACCATTTTAAAATAGCTTCATCCTTTTCAGTTCCACCAATTCCTTTAAACATATTCAATAAAAGAGTTCCGACGAAATTTGTAGGTTTCTTTTTTAAAAATTGTTTCTCAACTTCTACAATAGATTCAACCTTTTCTAATAATCTCTTTAATCCTGGAAGATCATTTTCAAATTTAGTATACAAATAATCTTGAATTTTTTTGGTATAGTTTCTAAAAGTTACTACACCTTTTCCTCTCTTATTAAATGGATAAGCAGATTTTGTAACACTACTCCAAGGATATATAATACCTTTTTCAGAAAGACTATCATTTACATCTGGAACTTTTAAATCTTTAGGCCAACCCATAGAAACTGTTGTGGCATACCATTTTTTTCTAAACTCATCATACTTAGGGAATTTCTTTTGTTCTATATCATTAGGTGCTTCTTCAGTATCTGTTCCAGTTGTAGTGATAGAAGTTTTTGGACCAGTTTTCTTTTCAGTATCTGGTTTTACATTTTTTAAATTTGCTAAGATTAATCGATTAGCATTATTAGCTTTTGTTCTAAGATCTTTTCCAGGAACATCTAGATTCATTTCGGAAGCAATATCTACAACTTTTTGCTGAAGATCTTCTCTAGATTCATCTGGATTTGGATAATTATTTCCAGTCTTTTTATTATAATATTGATTCAAAACTGTTAAATAAGTATTTGAAGCTTCTGTTAAATAATGATCTGCAATGTTTAGTAAATTTTCGTTTATCATATGAGTATTTATCCAAAAAGAAAATGCTAAAAGAGATTAATCAATTAGCATTTTGAAAGAGTTTTATGAAATTTTTAAATCTTTTTTACAGAAATCTTGAAAGAACTTAACATAGGAGTAGTACGAAGCATTTCAAGTTTCTTAGTATAGTTTTTGTAAGAAGGAGTTTGTCCATCTGGTCCCATTCCGAGGATTGCCGCCAAAATTTTAATTCCTTCACTACCGCTTACAGACTTCTTTCCATCATCAATTTTCATAAACAATGGTTCGAGTTCTGCTAATACTTTCTTCTGATCTTCACTAGCATCTTTAATATTTTTGAAAATCTTCTTTAAAGCATCTCGACCTTGAGCAGAAACTTTTACGAACTTATCTTTAGCTTCTTTCGCGAGTTCAGATGTTTTCTTTCCAACAGCTACAGCAATCTCTTTATGACTCTGCGCAACTTCTTTAGCATCCCTTTTAACAGCGTCTACAGCATCTTTAGCCATTCCCTTGACCACATCTTTACCCTTCTCTACAGTCTCCTTAGTGGCCTTCTTGACCTCTTCGGCTTTCTTATCACCTTTATCAGAAAGCTTCTTAAGAGCGGATCCAACTTTTCCTAGACCAAGAAATTCATCAAGTCTTTCTTCACATTCTGTTAAAACTGTTAGAAGTTCTTGAAAATCTTCTTTAGATTCAACTTCTCCAACATAAGATTCAAATAACATAGTATCTTCTACATAATTTCTAAATTCTGACATAGTTTATTTCCTTTAAGGTTTCAAGTATTTATATAACGACTAATAAACAAACTTATTTAATAATGTGTATGGTTTGTCAAGAACATCTAAACAAATTTCAATCTCTGCTAAACATTCATTCTTTCCACCACACAAAACAATATTATTATATTTTTTAAGCATATCTAGAACATCTGGTATAAAAATTCTATTAGGTGCAGGGTCTTCAATTTTTAAGGTCTTCCATTCATCTTCTTCTAAATCTTCAGACGTATTATAATTTTTACTTAACATATATTTAATAAGTTTTACAATGTCTTTATAATCATAACCAGAATCCATCATATCCCTATAAAATGCATATCCTTTTTCATAAAATGTCATATGAGGCATTTGTTCAACTTTTTCTTCATCATAATCTAAACCATCTTCAATAAGAAAATCCATTATATCATCAGAATTTTCCATACCCAAATCTGGTCCATTATATAAATATAGAATCTTAGTATAATCTTCTTCAATTAAATGATCACAAAAAGATTCTATAGAAAATTTAATAGCCTTTTTATAAGAAGGTTGTATATCAACAATTATTAAATTTTGACCAGATGCTTCTTTCAAATAAAATTCTTTAAATCTCATAATTTTAATTCCTCATTCGGAAGATGCCAAACATTATTATTAGAATCTTTTCCATGAATTGTTAGTCCTTCCATTCTAGCAGATAAATATGAACCAGCTACTGGAAGAACTGATGATGGATCGATTTCTAAAGTCAAAATTGTATTATTCTTTCCACCATGAGAAGTAGCATATTTTTCAGCAATTGATTTATCCAACGCAAACCACGGATGTCCTTTAAATTTTCCAGTTTTTAAAATGTTATCTGCATTCTTTTTTGAAGTTCCATGATAAACGATTATTGTATTTCTTGGAGTGATGGATTTAGAATATCCAAGATCCTTCACAAAATCTAATGTAGTTTTCGAAAAAAATTTAATATTCTCTTTCAAATAAAATGTTTTAAATCTCATAATTTTAATTTCCTAGCAAATTTTAAATCAATTATTTTCCCTTCATAATCATCTGGACCAAGAGATTTATAAACGACATCACCATGAATTTTCGGACCTATATAAAACCATTCTCCAGGATTTGATGCTTCTGCTAATTGATTTGTAGGAACTATCGCTCTTATTACAATATATTGTTCATCATTATATACATGATTTGATTCAGCATGTTCTAGAGCAAATTTTGAAGACAATGTTACATAATCTTTAGAATCAAATTCATCACCTTTAGAATCTCTTGCTCTAAAAATCATAACTGTTTTCAAAGAAGGTTTTAATTCGGATAAAAGTTTTCCATGAGTTCTTTCTTCAGATTCTTTTATATCTTCTTTTCTTACTAATAAAATATGATCTGATTCGCCATAATCAGAACGATCAACATAATATTCCGAATAATCATTAAGATTTTTATTAATCAACTTTCTAAATAAATCAAATCTAATATGTTTATTATTTCTATTTAAATCTGATCTATGTTTTGGATTCAATTCGATTCTTTTATATTTCTTTTTATTAACTTCTCTTAAAACAACATATAAAACATTTTTTAATACATTCACATCGTTTAAATTAGAATCATCAAAAGAATCATTTACTTGAAAATCTATTTTAATACCATCATCAAAAGTATCTTTAAATGTAACATAAACTTTATTTCCGTTTTTTGTTACGAATTCTTTATATCTAAGTTTATGTGCGGTATTTGTCCCAGCGTTTTTAATTACGCTTTTTGAATATACTTTTTTTGGCTTTTCTGGAGAAACAACTTCTTTTAAATAAAATGTTTTAAATCGCATGAAATTATTTATTCAAGTATTTTCATTCCTATAATGTTCTGTTAAATTTCCTTCTTCATTTATGATTCCAGCGTTGATTAAAACATTCTTTATATAATTAGGATCATCTTTAGATTTCATTTTTAGATTATATAATGCTTGAAATGATTCTACAACATCTGAGTTAAAATGATTAAAATCTCCAAACTCTTTCTTCAAATCTTCTAATGTTGGTTTATATTTCTTCTTAGACTTTTTACATCTTTTATTAAACTCTTCATCAGTTTCTTCTCTTTGAATTTTTAAATGTAAAGTAGAGTATTCATCATAATCATAATTTGGATCATCTATATAAAATTGACATTCATATAGATTAACTTTTCCATATCTTTGATTTATAATATCTAAAATTTCACCAACAGAAATATTTTCTTTAAGTGGTTCATTAAAATTTAATAGTTTCTTTTTCATTCCATTTCTCCGAGATTAATTTATCAATTCTTCTAATTTCATCAACCTTTTTAAATTTAAGATTGACTAATTGAACAGAAAGAAACTTTTCAGCATATTCATTTAACTCTTCTTTAGTAAATTTAGAAATCGCTTCATTATATTCTTTTTCTATTTCATCTAACTCTTCCAATGTATATTCTTCAGAAGGTTTACCATTAATATAAAATTCATCAGTTCCGCAATTTTCTTCATCAAATCTATAATCACCAACGACACAACCTTTAAAGTCATTTTCATTTTGTCTAATACCATATGGAACTAAAACATTAGGATGAAAAAAAATCTAAAAACACATCAGTTCCTTCTACAAACCAAGTTCCATCACTAGTGAATTTATATTTTTTAAAAATATCATATCTAGAATCATTCATTTTAATTCCTTTTTAATTTGTTTGTATTTTTCTGTAAGTCCTTCTATATCATTTAATAACATAGAACAATTTTCTTTATCGTCAGAAGAAAGTTTTGGAATCTTTACAGAACTTACAAAACTCTTTCTAGAAACACATTTACAAAACTCTACTTCTTTTAACTTTCTAGAAAAATTATAAATCTCAGAATTTAGAGAATCACAATTTGTAGAAAATAATAGTAACAAAATATTAATCATTTTTCATCCTTTAAATTAGATTTTTCTAACATATCATTATATATTTCTATTGCAAGTTTTCTACTATATTCTTTTACAGTACATTCAAAATTTCTAACCATCTTATCATTACAATTATGTTGACACCACACCATATCACAAGCATAGTTTATAATCAAATCAGATTTCCATTTAAAATTATGTCCTCGAAATTCTGGATTTAACATATTACAAAACATTCCAGAAATGCTAGACCAAATAGTTATTACAATATTTAATCTCTTTTGCTCAGATATATAGTTCATTTTTCATATTTCCTTTTCAATTTTTCTAAAAGTTTACGTTCAGAATTTTCTTTATTCTCTTGATCTTTCTTTAAATTTTACAAACAATTCAGGATAAATTTTATACAACTCTTTGAAATTTCTTATCTTAAGTAATTCTCCAAAACTCTTTCCACTTTCTAATCCAAATTCAAATTGATTTAAAATAGCTTCCTGTTCATTCTCATCAGCCAACCACAAATAATAATCATCTTCAGAACTTTTAAAACTTACTGTATATTGTTTCTGATAACAATGCGTAAACTCATGAATTAAAACTGATCTTAAATAATCTAATTCTACAAAAACTTTATCATTATGAAAGATAGGAATTCTAATAAAATCTGGTGTACAAATTCCTCTACAATCATCATATAAAAATAAATCACCATTTCGAAGAGTTCCAGAAACAAATTCAATCCAAAAGTTTGTTCTAAAACCATAACTCTTCATATTAAACGTATAACCATTTTTATTCTTACAATTTTTATATTTCTTTCCATCGATCAAATTCTGAACGATTTTAATAACCTTTCCAGAATAAAATTTAGAAAATTCATAACTATTCATAGAAACCTTTCTTTAAATTTTACAATAAATAACATCTGGAAAATATTCTTCTATCATACTAGAAATTTTATTCCAATCACCACCAGCTAAACCAGATCCAAAACCATATGGGAAATATATAGGTCTATTGTTTCTAATTTTACTTAACTCTATAAAACATTTTCTCATTTCTGGATAATTATTATAATCTATTCTAGTCTCTTTAGAATTTCCATAATAAAGTTGTGAGAAAATATTCACTACAGATAAATTTTTATTAATATAAACTTCCTGAATCTTTCCCAATCTATCTTTTGGAAAATTATGTAGCGAAGAAAATTTTAAAAACTCATGGTAAACTTGCGGAAACTTATCTCGAATACTTTTAGCTAAACCTTTTCCAAACTTGTTCTGACAATTACAAGCATGGCAAATCAATCCATCAGAAATTTCTAAAATATTTTTATTAATAACTTTCATGAAACCTTTCTAATAAAAAAGACTGACATAGCTCAACCCATCAGCCTAAGATAACAGTTACGTAGAATATAAGTAAATCTTTTGATTAGTTATATTTTTACGTTTTTATGGATTGAGGGACTGTAATCTCCTCACCAGTCTTTGAAAACAAACCATTCTGATTCCAAAAGAAACCAACTAAGTTTTTCTTCAATGACCTGAACCCAAAAGGTAACTCAAACAACATATGTCTATCTAAGATGTTTTTAGATGCGTTAGCATCTGCATCATCTTCATGATGACAGTGTTTACAATGAAACACTTTTCCCTTTCTGTTTGATTTTTGGACCCATCCACATTTGTTACATCTCTGACTATTAAATTCGTTACCTACAAGAGTCACTAGGACGCCTAGTTCCTCACCTAGTTTAATTAACGAATCTCGAATCAATGGATTACTCCAATGCTTCAACAATCTAGAAACACACACTCCATATTTAATATTCTCTATGTTCTCTAATTTTAACTCTTTGACATTGCTTAAGTTTAATTGTTTAACTAACCAATTGATGTGATTCTTTCTATGCGCGGAAGCGCGATCAAATCCCTTTGAGCCTAACTTGCAACTAGATAGCTTCTCTAAAATTGAACTCAATGTATGACCATGTATATCTAAAGGAAACTCATCATTCCTTGAAGTTGTCAATAAAGTTGACAAGCCTTGATCAACTGCTATGACATCTCCAATCTCTTTCTTAGGCACTCCTGCAACTTCATAACGCAAAGTCACCGTCTCTTTAGAAACTGAAATCCCATTTAGAATCTCTCCTTGAGACTGCCACTTCTTCGCTCTAGTGAAGTTCTTCAAAGGAAGAAAAACTTTCAATCCACGAACATCCGAAAACAAAGAATGCAATTCTAACCAAAAATCAAAAGTGTTTTGACCTTCGGTCAAACTGCACAAAATAGAATTCAAATCACAATGAATATTTTTTAAATTTGGCTTAGTTGGAGCCTTTGAAAGTTTCTTCTCTAACCTTTCATCTTTCATCCCTTTAGATTTCTTCCACTCTAGACGGTTCTCGTCTCTTTCTCTTTTATTCAACACTGATCTTACAATCGCACTTGCTTGTGTAGCTGCACATTTTAAAGCTCTTGCGGTCAATCGTGAAACCTTTGGTTTCACTTCCGAAGAAATGAACTTAGGACATACATAAAACCCTTGAGCAACATCTAACAAATAACCATCATGTTCAATTCTAGAATCCCACAAATAAGAAACATAAAATTCTAAAGCATCTTTGTAACAATCTACAAACATGGAAAGCAGTTCTTGCTTTCCACCATTTGCGAATTTCACACTATGTTTAGAACTTCTGATCATTTACTTCCTTAGATTTATATAATTATTTATATTTTCTTTAAAATAAAAATTTATATTCACTCATGTTTATATATAACATCATATAAATGAATTTACACATTTAATTTAGTTTGTCAAGGGAAAATTTTCAAGAACATCGTGACCATCCGCAAGAACAGCTAACACATCCATCACCATATATCAGTTCTTTACTACTACACACAGGACATTTCATTCCATTTGCAGTTTCACCATCTTGAATATATTTCTTCAAAACTCTACTAACTACTGATGTTAACGAAGACATATCTTCAGCAGATTTTGCCATTTGTTGAACAATAAACTTTACTGGAATTCCATGACGTAAAGATGTTGAAATCATTCTAAATAACATTTGTTCTTCCGCAGTAAAAATTTCTCCAAAATTGTTAACAACTATATCATCACCAATTTCTAATGTATAATGACCTTGTGAAACTTTTGTCATTTTTCCATGTTTGTGTGTGAACTTAAAAGAAAGATTATCTGGAATTAATCCACCAAAAATCTCATAAAGTTTACCATCTTGTTTACCAACAGAAATAATATATTTTTTTCCTTTAGACGTTACAACATAAACATCTTGATCTAAAGTTTTATTTCTCTTTGGTGCATCTGAACTAAATGATTTTTGTGAACCAGCTTTAACAATACCCAATTCTTTCTTTTCTTCTTCAGATAAATTACCATCATAAATTGCGACATTTTCTTTAGTCAACTTTACAGCAAGATCTCTAAAAGGAATGAATGAAATAATTCCATACATTTTCTTGTCTGGGAATGCTGCAATAGACTTGACACCCTTTTCATAAGCTCCTACGATAAGATCATAAGTATCTTTCCAAGTAGAACCTTCAGGAAGAGTATAAGTAACTGAAATTGAAGAGTCTACATCTTTCATTAACCTAGACATAAGATCTAATTTATCTTGAACTGGAACTTCTGTAGCAGTTTTAAATCTGATTGCTAACTTTTCTCTAGACTCATCAATAAACTTTGCGATAGGTGCTCCTAAAGAACCGTCCCATGTATCTTTTAAGCAATCCACTGTCATTGGAATTTCATATCCGGATTGTTTAAAATATTCTCTAACAACATTAGGAACACAAAAGTAATATTCATACTTTCCAGATATCCTAGTTCTTTTCCAGAAATATAATCCAAATGCTGGCTCTACACCATATGACATAACGAAATCTCTAAACATGGTAGATAGTGTTCCTGCTGGTGCGATTGATGAACAAGTAACATTTCTCATTGTTTTAAAATTTAATCCCTTTTTCATAAGATTTTGAATGAATGGAGATTTAGTATATTTTTCTTCTGAAAACATTCCAAATGAACCTTTTTCCTCACCAAGTTCAATAGAAGATTTATAAAGGAAATAATTATATCTTTCATTAAATTTTTCTAAAAGTTCATTTCCTTCTGTAGATCCATAAGCAGCATTATTCTTAAATAACCATCCAGAAAGATTTGTTAACCCTGCGCCAGTTCTTCGTAAAGCTTGAATTGCAACTTTTTGATGAGGTGTCGCATATGTATTATCCCTAACTTCCATTTCATTTACATTATCCAAAAATCTATTTACAGATGGCGCAATAATAGAAAGTTCTTCTTCGTATTTATTTGTAGAAAATTTACCACAATTAATTGATGCTAGAACACATAAGCTTTCTCTTGATAGATATTGTTCTGAACAATTTGATGTTACATAACCATCATCTACTAAAAATGAATGATATGTCGGAACTACAGCACAATACATATCTTCAAATTCATTTAATTTTTCTATAGAAATAATCTTAATTAATTGTGTCTCTAGACCAGAAATTAATACAAAAGAATCTCCAGCAATTAATTTATAAGTTTCTTTCATAGAACCATCTACATACCACTTATGTTCTCCGTTACATTTAAATATTTTTCCGTTTTCAAGAATAATTTTCCAAACTTGTTGGTTTTCAAATTTCTTAAATTGTGAATTAATTGTTAATATTTGTGGTGCTTTTGATGCTATATTATAAACAAATAAACTAGCATTACCATTATTATATAAATCTTTTATAGTGGTTTTACCATATTCTATAGAATTTACTATAGTATCACCTACTAATGGAGCATTTGTGGAAATAATTCTTGGATCGTATTCTACATTTTCTTCATAAAGATAATCTGAATTACTCCAATACTTCGCCATATCTATAAATTGAACTCCTGGTTCTGCATTTTGTAACATATTTTTTGCGAGAAGTTCTAACAATTCTTTTGCGTTTACTTTCTTTACAATCTTTTCATAAGGACGATTTTTTGTAGCAATTTTATAATACTTTCCAGATTCATCTTTTAAACAATCCATATCAATAGAATGTACATCCACATAAACTTTATCGCCTACTTTTACTTCAGGAATTTCAAAAATCAACTCCCAATCAGAATTTGTCTTAACGGCTTCCATAAAATCATTTGTAATTTGTACTGAAATATTAGCATTTTGAATTTTTGTATAATCTGATTTGACAGTAATAAAATTTTCAATATCTGGATGAGAAATATTTAATGACATAAGCATAGCAGGAGTTCTACCAGATTGACCAATAAAATTTCCAATAGAATCAATAAATTTCATCCAATGAATAACACCTTGAGATTCTTTACTGCTATTCAAAACATTCAAACCTTGTGGACGGATTCTAGAAAAGTCCAAACCGAGACCTTGTCTGTATGCTGCGGTCTTAGCAACAGTATAAGCTGTATTTTTATAAATAGATTCTAAATTATCCCATTCAGAATCTTCATCATTTACTCCCAAAGAAATTGTAGTACAGTTAGCCATTGAAATTTTTTTACCTGAATTTGCTCCTTGCATAATACTTCCAGCAGGGTGCCACCAATCATTAAATATTTCATCAAACCATCTATCAGACCAGTATTTTCTTTTTTCTTCAGTATCTTCAGCCGATGCGATATAATCACAAACTCTCTTTAATGTTTGAACATATGTTTCACCGTTCAAAGAATATTTCTTATTAAAAATATCTATACTAAAATTATTACCATTAAAATATTCTTCTGTAGTCAAATCCTTCACATCATCATATTTAACCATTCTTTCATTCTCCTTCAATTTTATCATAATTTTATCTCAAACTCTTTCCAACAAATTTCGTGTATTAAGTAAACAAATTTCTTTCTGTCAATACACTAAACAACATTCCTCGTTCTTTAGCAAATTTTCTAGCAGCTTCCCATTTTTTAGCATTCTTTAAAAATTCTGTTAACGCATTTTCAAATTTTGCTAAAGCTTTTTTGGTTTTCTTTTTAGGTTCTACTGGTTTAACTGTTTGTGAGTATGGTTTAATTTCAAGAATATAGTTTACAAGTTTTCCATCATTATCTTTAACTTTAATAAAAATATCTGGATAGTATCTATGAGAAAGTTTATCTGCTAGACTTTTTTCATAATCTGTCCAAGTATTATCACCTTCAAAAATATATTGTATAGGATACGCTTCGTAAGACCATTCTATAATATTTTCATTTACATCACACCACCAAAATATTCTTTCTTCAAATGATGATTTATATTTTGGTGCTTTAGATCCTTTATACTTTCCTGGATTAACTAATTTATATTCACCAGTTTTATATACTCTATTATTAGCCATGTAAATAATCTCTCTTCAATTGTTTTAATATTTATTAGAGAAATTTACATGGAAAATTCTTAGTTTACATATTCTGTTTCACCCCAACTTACATAGATTGTTTGATTATTATTTAAGAGAGTTGAATAATAACCTTCTGATCTTAAATAGTTTACTAGTTCAAATCTAGTTTGTAAAGAAACTTCATTTGAGAAATCTCTTTCAGTATTAAACTGTTTTAGATTTGATTGATGAGTGATTTCTTTTTTGATAGAGTCTTTTAAAGTTTCTATTCCTAAGAAAATATTATCTGTTGTAAATTTGTTCATTTCTTTTGCGTTCATTGTTTTCTCCATTATTATAAATCCCATGAAATAAAGATATATCTATTATCATCTAAAAATTCTACTTTAAATCCTTCATATTCTAAAGCGATTTTAATCATCTCTAATTGAATATACGAAAGATGTGATTTAAACTTATATTCTAGACTGAACAAACCTAATTCTGCACTAGTTTTGATAGAGTCTAGGATTCTCTTTTTTAAAATATCTTCATGATTATTTTTAGATTTATCTGCTAGTATATGCATTTGTTTTGCTAAATTCATTTTTCCTCCCAGCTAATTATTCCTACAAGATCATTTTCATAAGTTATTTCAAATCCTTCTTTGATTAGAAAGTCTGTTAGAAATTTGCTTCTTAGAAAATATGCATCGATTTTGAGATAAAAGTTTCCGTTTCTTGCTTGATGTTTTATTTCATCTATTACAAAATCTACTACAGACACATTTTTATAATTTTTTGTTATTTGTTTTACTTATTCAGATAGAGTCATTTTGATACCATATCCTTCCTAAACTGTTTGTAAAGTCTTGAGCACGTTCTAGAATTGGTTTAAGATTATGTTTTACTACAAATGTCATAAACTTTCTTCCATCAAATTTTTTAGTAACTGGATTATTAAGTTCATTTAAAATTCTATTTACAATTTCTTGAGGAATATGTTTGAAATCAATTAGTTGAGTATTTCTTACATAATTTTCTAGAATTTGTTTTGGTTCAATTTTACATTTTTTAATAATTTCAGCATAGTTTTTTTCATCTTTTATATACTCTTCATCATGTAAGTTATATATAAAATTATTCTTAATAGCAGCTTCTACAGATTTTGGTCCACATCTTGGATATATTGCTGGAATGTTATCGTTTTCATCTCCACCAATAATTTTTGTCTGTAGATCATTCATAGGATTTAAAGATTTTTTCATAACTCTTTCTATAGGATGATACTGACTAACATTTTTGAAAATTTGTAATTGATAGAAATCTTTATCTACAGAAACTATAGTGATTCTAGACTTAATATTTTGACAAGCTACCGCAATAACATCATCACCTTCAGCTTCATCGATCTTTAAAACTTCTATATTTTGAAATGCTTTTTTGAAATCTTCTAAGAAAGGATCCAACACTTTAAAGAATGCCTCAAAATCCACTTTAGAAGAGTCTCTAGCAGCCTTTCTCTTCGCCTTGTACTCTTTGTATACTCCCTTTCTCCAGCCGTTTTTAGGGTCTATAGCGACGATTACACGAGTAGGATTGAACTTCTCAACTAAGGTTTTCAAAGCGTTCATAAAGTAAATTTTAAAATATGTAAACTCTGGATCTGTCATTTTTTCTTTGTCTAGTTCTGATTGTGCTGCATTAACAACTCTGAAAATTAGACTATGTCCATCAACTAACAGAACATGATCATAAATTTCTTCTTCAAATAAATTAGGTTTCATCTTGTTACCTCATAGTTATATTACAATCTTTAATTTGTGTTGTCAAGGATTTTAGAAATTTAATTTTCCCGATAGACTAAATATATCCAAAAGAGGAATTTATGAAAGATATTGAAAAAGATTTACAAGAACAGATTCAAAAAATGACTCAGAGCATAGGACAAAAAATTGAAAGGAAAGTTGACAAACAACAAACTGAATTAGAAAAACAAGTTATAGAAATTCAAAAGAGTAAAGAAAATTTAACAAAGAAAAAGTCTGAAGAATTTACGGAACTTACTTATGATATTATTTTTGATCTTTATAAAGTTGCAGATGAATTATTAGAAAACATTTCACAAGGAAGAGTTGGACAAAATTTAAATCTAAAGCTTTTACAATTATATAATAGAATAGTTGCCTATAGAAAGTTGATGGTGAAAGGTATCGCTATGGTAGAAAATAATAATAGACTTGATGCAATACAAATTAGAAAAGATTTTAAAAGAAACTTTAATACAAACTTTGTAAAATTAAGAAATGAAAAAACTAGAAATAGAATGAAGAAGTTTTAAGATTTCCAATGTTTCTTTGCAAAATATTTAACAGAAAAATATACAGTCCACCTATCTATAAAATCCATTCCAAAATCTTCTAAATTTCTTCTTAACATTACATCAGCATCACTTCTAGAAAAGTTTAATAAACAATCTTTAGAATAGATATAGTCATGAAGAAGATAACATTTATTAAACATAGAAACATTTGATATAACATTTCTAAACTTTTTCGGAACAGATGCAAAATTAGTTCTAAATCCTTTTGGAATAGTCACTTTATAAAGTTTATTTCTAAAAGAAAATTCTAAATCTACATCACAATAAAGTTCAAATAAAATATCATCTGGACCTGAAGATAAATCGACTAAAATTAAATGTTCTGGAATAGTTTTTATCATATAGTTATTTAGAAAACATAAATAATCATATGAACTTTACTACATTTTTAACAGAAGCATCTATTCAAATTAATAAATCTATGGAAAATTTTGCGGATGAAGTTATTAAAAAACTTTATGAACTTATAGATTCTCATGTTACTTACAATTATTTTCAAAAGAAACTTGATCAAAAAGAAATATATTCTGGAGAAATTCAATCTAAGTTTGGTGATAAAGAAGTTAAAGTAAATATTAATATAAAAGATAGTAAATATCACTTTTGGATTAAGGATGATGTTCTTTGGATAACAGTTTCAGAAGATCTTTACAATGATTTTAAAAAAGGCGGAAATGAATTTAAAAATGTTAGAAGACTTATTTTACATGAGTTAATTCATTCTATAGATCCAAAATTAAACAAACCAGAATTAAAAGAAAAGTCTGATAAAGTTATAAAATCTTTTAGGGATAATGTAGAAAAGTTAAAGAAAATTATTATCTATTCTAAAGATTTTGACGAGAGACAAAATGCTAAAAAAGATTTAGAAAAATTATTTAAAGAGTATTATAAATTTCCTTGGGAACTTGATGCTTATATATCTACAGAAGCAGAAGAAGTTTTTAAAGATATTAAGAAGAAATCCAGATCTAAAAAAGACGCTTTGAATTATTTGAAAAACTATACTCCAGAAAATTCTTTATTAAAATTTTATCACGAAGATCCTAAAGTTTGGAAGAGATTTATTCTATCTATAAATAAACTTATTGATAGGGATTTTCAATGATTTCTTTTAGAGCACTTTTCGAATCTACAAATTTAATGACTCTTTCTGATGATATGAAAGACTATGCAAATCAAGCTTATGAATTAACTTCTGAATGGTTGAAATTACAAAAACGTGAAGGTTATTCTCCGGAGCATATTTTAGGAAACTTATCTCATGATTCTGTAGACATTTTTAAAAGAAGAATAACTCATGATGTTTATGAAAATTCTAACAAGATCATTTTTACAATTTCACAAAAACCTGAAAAAGATTTGATTAGATTCGATGGTGGATTTGATGTAGGAAAAATGAATAGAGTTACAATTTATTTTATGTCTCCAAAGCAGATTAAAAACTTTTCAGACAAATCTATCAAAGAAGATTTTATAGATAGGGTTAGACATGAAATTTGCCACGCATTAGACCCTATTAATAACGACAGGACGATTAGAAAAGAATTAGATGTCGATGGTCAAATGCAAGATCAATTGAAGTCAAAAAATTATAAACAATACATTTCATTCCCTTGGGAGAAGAAGGCAAATCTTTCTACAATGGCCGAGAGAAATATAGAGAATATGATTTTAAAAGGTATGGAATATTCTAAGATATTAAAAGAAATTGATCAATGGATTCCAAAAATTTCACATTCAAATTATCAAAAAGAGTTAGATTATTTTGATGATAAAGAAGCATGGAAGAGTTACAAAGAGTTTATGAAGAAGCTATTATTAGATAAAGGAAGGAGTAAGAATGTTTAAAAGTTATCTAAAAGAAAAAAGACAAAATCTCATGGAAAGTAATAATGGGGATTTTTCTAAATTAAAATTTGAATTTTCAGAATCAGATACTATAGAAGATATTTTAAAATATTATCTAAAAGAGAAAGGAATAGATCCTAGAAAAGTTCATACAGTATTACAAGATATTGCAGTGACTTATGATGACTATGGTTTAAATGATCATGAAGAACTTTTAGACTCTGGATATGTTTTAGGATTTATTCATGCAAAGATGGGCGGAAAGGTTTTTGGAATAGAGTATGATAAGAAGAGATATTTCTTTATGGGAAATGAATCTGAGATTGCCCATCAAATTAGAATAGCATTAAATCAATTAAAATAAATAATGATAAAAGAGGATTTTCCAATGGATTTATTTGAATCAGTAAACAAACTTTTACAAGATAAACATACTCTAACAGAAGCGAAAACTGTTTTAAGAGTTACTTTTGATAATGGCATGAAAAAAGATATAGAGTTTAAAGGATCTTTCGAAGCTGGTAAAAAGGCGTATCTAGGAAAGAATGTTAAAGCTATGTCTAAAGATAAAACTCCAGTTATGTTAAAAGCAGTTAAAGTAGAACCTATCAATGAAAATATTAAAAATAAATTATTAGAATCTGTTAAAACCTTTGAAGTTGGTATATATCCTAGAGAAGATGCCGATGATGCTGAATATGCAGTATATGATAAAAAATCAAAAACTTGGTCAGACTTTCAAGGTGATATTTCTGAAAAATCAAAACAAACTGCTAAAAAAATTGCAGACAAATATAATAAAAGCATTAATGAATCTAAAGATGATAGTAAAAGAATTACAGTCTCTTATGAAATTTGGGATGAAGATTCTATAGAAGCTGGTGAAACTGACGATAAGGGTTGGGAAGATGAAGAAGGTGAAGAATTTGATTCTGTAGAAGATGCGATTAAATTCTTAAAGAACAATTTTGCTAATAATCCTTCAAATGGATCATATCATTCTGGGACATATTATAAAGATGATGGTGAAGAAAATTATAAGACTGGTGAAACAAAATATTTAACTTATCATTTATCTGGAAATTGGTCAGAAGAAGAGAAGAAAGCAATTTACAAAGCTATTACAAAGAAGGGAGCATAAAAATGAATATAGATTTTACTAAGACAAATTATTTACTCGAAGAGAAGAATACTATTTCAAAAGACAAGGAAACTAATTTTAGTGATAAGGATTATATTAAGTACGAGTTTTCTAAAATAAAACTTTCTAAAGATTTTAAACCTCAAATTAAAATTATGGGAGAAAAATCTGAAACTCGTTGGTTATCTATTACCAAAGAGCAGTTCGAAAAGATTCAGAAGATTTTAGAAAAATAATTCTATAGTTTCGATAAATAATTTTAATAACAGGAGTTAAACCAATATGAAAGATGTAGATTTTGATAAAGTTAATAGATACCTTACTGAAAAGGCTACTATTTGTCCTAAAGAAATGAAGAAAGAAGAAAAACCTTCTAAGAAAGTTCAGAAGGATGAAATGGAAGACGAGAAGGAAGAGAGAAAGGTAAAGAATTTCAAAGCTTTAGATACTGTTGTTTCAAAGCTTGCTGAATATCTTACCAAAACTGAAGATGAAAAGGCTCTTAAAGCAGTTCAAAAGATTGCAGAACTCGTTGGTACAGAATTAGAAACTGAAGAAGACGAAGACTAATTAATTTTATAGATTGATTATCGAAAAGCTTTAGAAATAAAATTCTAAAGCATTTTTATATAAATATTTCAACAAATACCAGGAATCATATGTTATTTACAGAATTTTTAATATTAAATGAAAGCATTGATGATTATAAAAATTGGAAGAAAAATAATGTTACATTGCGTGGAGTAAAAGAAGGAAACAATGATAATCAAATATATGGATCATTTGGTTCTGGATTATACACAGTTCCATTAAGCAATAAAAAATTCATTAAACAATATGGAGAATTAAGATTTGTAGTAAATGCAATTCCAAAAAATCCAAAAATTGTAAACTCCTTGAATGATGCTGAAATTTGGAGACAGACAATAATTAAAAAATTCTGCGACAAACATAATGAATCATATAACATCGGATTCTTTGAAAATAATACATCATTCGAAAAAGAAATGTTAAATATTGGATATGATGGATTTATAATTAAAGGACGAGAAATAGTAAATTATAAACCAAAAGACATATTATATTTCAAAACAGAAGATCAACTAATTAGATATTATGAACAAATGATAAAAAATAATTGAAACTATTATCTATAAATATCATAAACAATTGAAGGAATATATGAATATACTTGGATTAGATCTTAGTCCCACATCGTCAGGACTCGTCAAATTTATTTTAGACGAAGAAATGAATATACTTGAAATTAAGAAACTTGGATTTTACGCATATGAAATTCCAAAAAAGAAGAAATTCGAAATACCAAAATTCAAAGATATAATTTCTTAGAGCTTTTCTGTTTTTACAATTTTAAGAATATCTTTATTAAAACATATTAGATGAAGAACTCCGAATCTTTGTTTAACAATAATTCCATCAATTCCTTCATCTACTAATTTCTTTAATAATTCTTTTTCATATCCTTTATAACATTCACCCCAAACTTCATTTATAATATCTCTAAGAGTTTTAGTCGTATCAAAAATAGATTTCTTTAGATCTCTCATAGCAATTTTTGGATTTTCGTCCCAATTTGATAAAACTATTTCTTTATCTGGCATATCATCTACAAGTTTTTCAAAAAATTGTTTATTAAATTTTGAAGATCCTAGTTTTATATTTGATGTTTTTAAAAGTTCAACAGTTTTAATATAACCTCTAGCATAATTTCCAGCATCTTCATCTTGATTGGTTAAATAAAATCCAGGACCATCAGCAGCATTTGATTTATCAGTTATTATATATTTTAGATCAAACTCTTTAAAATCCACAGAAGTCCCATGATACCAAATCTGAGGAATCGTTTGTCTAGCTTCTAATAAAAATTGTTTAAATCCCATTTTAGATCCTTATAAATAATCATAACTATTTATTGAAAGGAAATTTATTTATGATCATTTTAGGAGCAGATTTAAGCCCTACCTCATCAGGATTTACTAAATTTATTTTAGATGAAGATATGAAAATTTTAGATATACAGAAATTAGGATTTTGTGCTTATACAGTTCCTAAGAAAAAGGAATTTAAAGTTCCTGAATATAAAGATATTATAAGTTACGAAAAAGAAAAATATGATTTCTTTAATAGAACAATTATGATGGATGAATATATTTTTGATTTTATTAAAGATGTAGACTATGCAATTTTGGAAGACTATGCGTTTGCTGGGAATGGTGATATCACTGAAATTGCAGAGTTTTGTTCACAAGTTAAATTTCAATTATTAAGACAAGGAACTAAAATAAGATTGATCAGTCCATTACAAGTTAAACAATTTGCTGGAAATGGTAAACATGAAAAACCAGATATGGAAGATGAATTTAATAAACTAGATGTTCAAAAAATTGATGTTTCATATTTACCAGAAATTCCTATTCATAAAAGAGGAAAGTTTGTAAATTTAAGAGATCGTAATGGGATATCTCCTCGCAGTGATCTCATAGACTCTTTTTGGATGTGTTATTTACTTTACAATGAACTTTTGGTAAAGACTCATACAATTGATGTAGAATGTTTATCAGAAAAATATAAACACGTTCTTACACATACTACTCCAAAAAATAAAATCCCTTTGATTAGAAGAGACTTTATCCAAAAGAAAGTTTGACTAAAATTTTACCAATACGTCACACAACAATATTCTACATCATCTTCTGTTTCTAAAATATCGTCATAGTATTTTTGAGTCACTAGATCATGATGAAATCCTAGAGCATTAAGTTTATCAACAATAATACTCTTAACAACTTGATATTCTTGTTTGTTATTAAATTCGAATTTTTCATAAGTATCATCGCATACAGGTTCAAACGAAACATTTTCAATATTTGATAGAGAATTATTATACTTTTCGATATCAATATAGTTTAATATTATCCCATCTTCTGGAGTATAGAAGAATTTATATTCATTTGGATCGATAAGATTTTTAGACACTAGAGTTTTAATAGAGTAATTTTTCATAATTGGTTCCTTTTCTAAACATAAGATAGCACATTTAATTTTGGTTGTCAAGGGATTTTTTTAAAATTTTCAAAAGAAAGTTAAATTAATATATTTGAATATTGCGGATTAAATTTAAAGCTATGAAACCCAAAAGATTCTCTAGAAATACTTGGTATATTAATTTCTGTTGAAAATTTGGAAGCCAATTGTATAGGCACATATTTTATATTATTATCCAAAAATGTCTTCAAATTATACGCACAATAATTAATATCTTCTACTGGATAAGGCATATCATTAGTAGATATTAATTTAATATTCTTTACCGATGGAAGTTCTAATATTTTTTTAGATCTAAGACTAAACCACCATTTCCAACTAGATTAGCATTTGGATTATTAGAATTAAACGATCTAACTCCTATAGAACAACATGTATTAACTCATACTACAAAAACAAACAAATTTCCTTTAATCAAACAAGACTTTATAGAAAAGAGATTATAGAATTTCTTTATCAGATGGAATGCTTGGTGTTTTTATCACAAGAGTTATACAATCTTCTAAACATTCAAAACTTGTAGGAATGCCTGGATCAATTTTCACAACATCGTTTTCAAAAAATATTTTATCAAGCATTTTAACTTTTCCTATCAATATGATTGTGTATTCTGTTATGATATTGTGAACATGCGTATTTTCAACATCTCCTTTTTTATATTTTTTTACACCAACTTCTATATCTTTTGAATTTATAATAGCTGGAACAAAATCCCCAACCAACCATCCTTTTGTAAAATCATTTAGGTTCATAATTTCTCACAAAAATTTCAAGATCTTCTGGTGTTCCAAGGCCATACATTTTTTGAACAGTATATGGTTTCACAATTTTGTTTTCTAAAAATGCTTCATTGTATACAGGAGCTACATAAAATTCTCTTCGTCCATTAAATAATTGTCCATATCGAATATCTTTAGAAATCATTTGTTCTGCATATTTAACATAATCTTTACCAGAAGCCCAATAATAAATTCCTATTGTTGCTAAATTACTAATGACTTCTTTCTCTTTAACTTCAGAAACATTTCCATCAGAATTCAATTTAACATAAGACCATTTTGGATTAGTGTTCTCGAAACATAAAATTGCACCATCTATATTTGGATTGTTAATTGTATGATAAAATTCTCCAGATTCCCATTCTACATATTGATCCGAATTAGCAATAAGAAGCTCCATATCATTGTCTATAAACTCTTTTGCTAATAGAGTTGTATATGCTGCTCCTTCTGTGAGATAGTCTACTTCTACGATCTTACAACCAGGAGTAATTTGATTCAACATACTAGAAATTCCAAACTTTTCATTGTGTTCTTTTCTAATAATATAAATGTAATTGGCATCTAAGTTTAGGTTTTCTACAACCAATTGAATCATAGGTTTTCCATTTACTTCTATGATTGGTTTTGGAAATGTATAACCAGCTTTTGAAAACCTAGATCCTTCTCCTGCCATAGGAATCAACACATTTAAATTTTTGTTTGTCCATTTCATTTTATCTTTTTTCCTATCTATGTAATTATAAATTCTTTCAAATGTTACTTCTTTTGTATTTTTTACAGGACACACAACAGCCCCAGAATCAAATGCAGCCTGTCTACCAACAAAAGAATCTTCTACTATAATTGTGTCCCTTGGAGAAATCCCGAAAGTTGTCATACACTTTAAATACATCTGAGGATTTGGTTTTGGAAATTTAACATCTTCATTAGATACAACCAAATCAACCAAATCATAAATTTCTTTTTGTTTCAATATAAGTTCAATTGTAAGTGCGATAGAATTAGAAGCAACACAAATTTTACAACCAATTGATTTAAGATTATTGAAAATATCTATAAGTTTTTCGTCTTTAACAACGGTATGTTTAATTGATTCAAATGTTTTTTCTTGTTTATCTTTCCATATTTTTGAATGAAGTTCTTTAGACAATCCTCTTTCAGAAGTTAGTATTTCTAATTTTTTGTTTGTAGGAAGACCATCAAATCTTTTGTTATGATCTTCTGTAGAAATGACAAACTGTTCAGATACTTCTCTTAAAGCATTATTTAAAGCATCAAAATGAAGTTGTCTAGAATCAATTATAACACCATCAAGATCGAATATTATCAATTTTTTGTTCATATATCACCTAAAAATTATCATAGTTATACAGATGTCTTTCATAAACACCAACACCACAATCCATCATAGAACATACTTTTGGACTTTTTGTACCTATCCAAAATTCAGAACGATGTCTTGGAGTTAATGACGAATATGTTTTTTCTGGTTCTTCTAATTTATTTAGATACTGACAATTCGCCCACCAAAAATTTCCAGAAAAATGCGACTGAGGTTCCTTTCTAAAATCAACACCACAAACATCATGATCATATAAACTTAATAAACATTCTTTGTAATTATTGATCAAATATCTGCACATATACTTTCGCCAAGAATCTACATTTTCGTTTCGATTAACAGCACCTTTAGTATGAATATAAAGAATTTTATAATCTGCATTTGCTTTTGAGAAATTGTGTAACTGATTTAATGTATCAAGCTCATCTATATTATGACTAAATTCAATTTTCTGTTTTAATTCATTGTCAAAATATGATAACATTTCATCAACAATATCTTTTGATTTTGGATAATCATATATGTGAAAAAATACTTTTATATTATTTTCTAACAACACAAACCTTTCCAAAATATTCTACATTATAATTACTTGCTCTGAAGTATTCTAATGTTGTTGGACCATGTGGTGTATAGTTTTTAAAATCGCATGTATGCAAATCTTCTATAACATACATACCATCTTTTTTTAAGAAATGAAATAGAATTTCAAAACTTTTAATTGTTAAGTGTGATATATGAGAACAGTTGTCTATAATGATATCAAAATCTCCTGAAAAATTATGAATTTCTGACAATTTGTTCGAATCATCTTGATCACATATTGTAAAATTAATCCTATCATTTTCAAATTTTTCTGGACACAATTTTTCAAAATCATTATCAATACACCATATTTTAGAATTAGGAAAATATTCTGCCCACATGTTAATAGACCAACCTCCTCTAACACCAAGTTCAAAAAAATTTAACTCATTTAATCTTATGTCTTTAAAAAGATCATTGTATAATTGAGTATATCCATGACCATTTTTAATTTGCTTGTCTGTTCCATATTTTATAGCGAGTTCTTCTAAAATGTTTTCCATATCAACCCCTTGTCAAATTTTTGTAATTATCGTCTATCAATTTCAAATCAGTTTCATCTATAAAATCTAAAGCAAGTTCTTTGTATTTTGTAAGATAAACTTCACATCTTTCGTTCATTGTAAAATTATATTTAGACAACACATTCATAGACCAATAAACATCTTCGCCTTGACCCCAAACTAAGTTTTCGTCTAAAGGAAATTCTTCCATCACATACTTCTTAGCCAAAAAATACGAACCAGATATGTACATGAATTTGCTGAAGTTGTAGTTATAAGGTATTATCATATTTCTATTATAAAGTTTCATACCGATATATCTAAAAGTATTCATGTGTAATTCATTCAAACACCAATCTCTAAATCTTGTCTTATCAGAATTCAATATTCTATTACAGCAGATATCATAATTTGTGTTATAGTTTTTGTACCAATCTTTTGATAATAATATATAATCATGCATATAAACAATATCTTCATATTTTGCATATTTTGTTATTAAATTTTTCTTTCTAGTTATCCACGCTGGTTTTATAGACTCATCAAATTCAATATAAGTAACTTTAAAATTTTCATATTTTCTAAATCCACCAACAACTATTATTTCAAAATGTTCTATGTTATTATCCACTATAGACTGAAGAACATCAGAAATATCTCTATCGCCATTTGTTATTATTCCGAAAGTAATCCCCATCATAACCTCGATATGTCTAAATGTGATGCATAAAATTTTTCAATTGGAAACTGCCAAGATGTGTTAAAAGGGTGTGGATATGATTTTCCTCCTAGAGATTCATGTTCTAAAATGTTTCCATAAAGAGAACACTTCATTAAATCAAAACCTTCTTCCTCAAACACGGCACCAAATGCACCTTCCATCCAACCAGTTTCTTGTTTGTTGTTTGGTAATATTAAATGAAAATCGTTATCATACAATTTATTCATCAATTTTCCTTTACAAAAAAACATAGGACCATAACAACCAAACCCAAAATCTTTTATATTTTTGTACTTTGTTTTTTGTCTGATTTCTTCATTCAATCCATTAAAATTACCAACACTCTTATCAAACGTTGCGATTAAAGTTAACTCGTCTGTTTTCAAATAATCTAAAGAAGCTTTTATTTTTGTAGAATCGTGGATGAAATAGTAATGCTCTTCGTTTGGATACGCACCAACCATCCAATTAGTATTATTCACATCTAAAACAATAGCATCATAAACTTCCAATTCTTCGAAATAAGATTTATCTTCTGAACAAGAATCAACGACAACAATCTTTTCGTTTTTATGAAAATGTCTTATTTGTTTAACTAATTCAATTATGTTATTACTTGTTTTATTATATTTACAAGGAATACAGAACATTAATAAAGGCTCTCCAAAAAAGAATATATGTTTGTTTTTATCACATCATTTAAATTATTTTCAACAACATAATTATCAACCCAAGAATCTGTTCTTACATAATGACCACAAATTTTTATAAGTTCATTTTTGTTGTTATGTGGATCAAAATCTTCATTCACCCATTTTTTCCATTTGTTTGAAGAATAGCAAATATCAAAATATGTTTGAAACTCATATTCTTTCATACTTTCTAAAATAGTTTCTGTTTCAATAAGACCAAATTCTGGAGCGATGTTTATACAATCTAAACCATTTGAAAATTTTTTATATTTAATATCTTTTGTAGTATAATCTCCATTGTGTTCTTTTGACATCAAACCATGTTTTTTTACTACGCTTAACATATCTATAAGTTTTGTTTCTGAATAATTTCCAGTGTTGATGTTTGATTTTAAAGAAGTTCCGCATTGAATGACCGCATATTTCACTTTACAAAAATCGTCAGCAAGACCATTTTTAACATTTTCTATAAAATAATCTAATTCATCGGCACTATATTCTCTAATTGATTGTTCTGTTCCAATTTCAAAAAATAGATTATCGTTTATGGTCAAGCAATGTTTTATATTTTTAATTGTAGATAAAATTGCATCTTCTAAATTTTTATTCTTTTTCCAGACATCAACATGAATACCATCAACAAAAACAGAATCTATAAAAAATGAAACAACACCATCATCTTCAACACTTCCTTGAAATTCTCCACCATGATCTCTTATAATTTTTATATTATGTGTTTTAGATTTAACATAATCTACAAAAGTTTTAGTGTTCCAATGGTTAACATATCCACCAAAATAATCAACTTGTCTTCTAGATGGAATCAAACCAATTTCTACATTATTATTATTAACGAAATCAATAACAGAATCAACAACATTTTTACTCATTGGTCCTATACAATATTTCATTTGATGATCCTTACAATCTTTCGTTCGTGTCCACAAGCAGTATTGTCTACGAAATCAACAAATTCAAAAGACCTATCAAAATCAGACACCCATTCATAAAAACATTTTTGTTCACAATCATTTTTCATAGTTCCATCAATACCACAATATAACCATTCATCAAAACAAATTATTGTTCCTTCTTTTATATATTCATTCAAACCATATAAAACATCTTTTGTTGATGAATATAAATCACAGTCAATATGAAGCAATGAAATGTCTTTTGGGTCTAATAGATATTCTTTTAGAGTGTCAGAAAACAACCCTTTGAAAAAATGAACACCTTTAATATCTGGAATTAATCCATTTGTAGAAAAGAAACCTTTATCACAAACAGTTCCTTTCCAATCTTCTGGCAATCCTTCAAACGTATCAAATCCAAAAATTCTAAACCCATTTACACAATCAACTATTTTTCTGATTGTTGTTCCTTGATATACACCAAATTCTAAAATGTCTTTATACTTTTCGTTCAACAGGCCACAAGAATATTCTATACTACTTACCATACAAACTCCTATATAATTTTAATTTGCCCATATTGAAAATAAATTTAGAAAAATTATCATCGTGTAATGGAGACATATTCAACCAAATTAACCCAGTGAGAATTTCAACTCTATTTTTATCATAATTATTTTCGTTCAAAAATTTGTCAAAAACTTGTTTCAAAGAAATATTCTTAAAAGAAACATGAATATCAATATCCACACCACTATCAGTATTATTTAATGTGAACAAATTTCTATAAACAATCGAATGGTCTATGATTAAATTATGATTCATTTTCGCCAAATCATAATACAAATCTCCATATTCCAAACATCCACCAAAATCTTGTCGCCAATCAATCAATGCTATATATTCACCTTTTATAATATTTTCTAAAATAAAGTCACCATGAAATTTTGAAGATTCGATATCGCAAAATTCTTCAAAATTTATATTAGATAATAATTCTTTTGTTGATGGTACAATAATCCCATTAATTTCATATGATGTGTCTTGTAAATTAAAACGAGAAAAATACTCTTTCAGTCTATCATTTGTTTTGTTTTTATAAAATTTCAAACACTCATTCTTTATATTTGGTCCTTTAATTTTCCACAATTTGTTATTAGTGAAACTTAACAATTCTAAAAAATTATCATCGTTCACTATATGGGAATATTCATCACCAAACACGAAAGAATACTTATAAAAATTTTCAGTTTGTCCTATTATGTCGGGAACAGTTCCATTTAATGATTTTGTTCGATCTACTCTATTTTTGATCAGATTTTTATCATAGAAATATTTAACTACGAAATCTTTAAAAATGTAAATACTTTCTTGTAATTTGTCTAGAATATCAAATCTATCTTCTATATTTTTCCTAGCACGATTTAAACTTTCTAAATTACCAACATCAAACCATTTCTCTACAAATTTATAATCAAACTTTATACCACTGTTTAGCATTGCATTAATAACACTACAATCACTTTGTTCAAATTCACCATTTAATGTAACTTGAAGAGATTTCCAAAAAGATTTATAATCATTTATAGAACAAACTCCAATGTAAGGATATGAATTAGCATGATTTGATTTTTCTAGAATTATATTTTTATCTATATTAACTGTTCTGTATTCATTTATGTTTTCAAAAGATTTACTTAAATATAAACAATTTCCAGAAAATTTAATATCATCTGTTATAGTGTCGCAAGCATGAAAAATAAAAGGGCATTGTAGATTTTCTTTAGCACAATTTATAGAATACAAAAGACTGCTACCAGTTCCTTCATACTTGTCAACATAAACAAACTCAAAAAATCTATCAGAATAAACCAATTCTAAAAATTGCTTAACAACATTTCCCATATGACCAAGAGTAATAACAAATTGTGTTTCTTTAGGATACGATTCTATAATGTATGATATTGCTGGCTTCTTCCCGACCTTAATTAAAGATTTGTTAATATACTTTGTCAAATCTCCTAATCTTGAACCCAAACCACTAACAGTTATTAAAACTTTATATTCTTGAGTAGACATCAGAAATCCTAACAACATCGTCCAATTGAGTAGTTGATGATTCTAAATAAACACAATCTGTAACACCTTCCATTCTATGAATCATATTGTTTTTGATAGTTACAAAATCTCCTTCATGATAGTTTTCTTCTTTAATATTTTCTAAAGATTCTCCAATATAAATTTTCAAAGCTCCGCTTAAAACATATATTGTTTCGATTTTATCTACATGATATTGCATAGAACATTTGTGTCCACATTTCATATACAATCTTTTAACGACATAAAAATCATTTTTTTCTAATAACTCTTCTTTACCCCAAGGTTTTTCAATTATTTTTATATCAGATTTCAACATTTTCAATACCTACATTTCTATCTATATTTATACCAAACGCAGTATCCAAAACAGAATCTACCTTTCTGTCATTGATTAAAACTCTATTGCCATTACTAAGACCCATAATCAACAAATCGTAAAATATACCAGCTTCTAACAGTTGTTCTTCTGTTCTTTTTCTAGTACTTTCTCTTCTTCCTGTTGTTAAGATAATTCTATAACCTTTTTTGTCCCACTCTTTTAATTTTTGTAATGTTCCTGGAAGAAGAATTACGTCACCATTTATTTTGTGTTGTTTTGAAATATCACCTGTATGTTTAAGAAGAGTCCCATCAATATCACAAAAAATTGTTTTCATACAGATTCCTCCAAAATTTTATTCCATTCAATAGACAAAGAATTATACATACCTTGATTAAAAACATCTACTGTATTATATACTGGATGAATACAATTAGCATTTCGCACAAACAAAACATTCTTATCAAATTGTTTCATATAAAGATTTAAAGGAACTTCGTCATATTCATCTCTATACAAAGAACCATTTGTTATAATCTTTTTCCATTCATCGGTTTTTATAACAAACAACGAATTACAAATATAAGGAATTTGTTTTGACTCTGTATAATATTCTTGTTTTTCGTATAATTTTTGTTTTTTGTTTTTGATTACATTTAATAGAAAATTTTGAATACTAACATTTATTCTTATTGGATGGATTCCTTTATAATAATGATCTAATTGATTTACTTTATCATAATATTCATTAGCACACCAACGCGATTTGTTATAATTTAACGAAGAATAGTTTGCTCCCCATAAATTACAAACATGTGTATCACAAAACATTTTAAAAATATTTTCTTTTTCTTCTGGACAAAAATCATCAACAAACATTTCGGTGCTTGGGATTCCTGTAGATAAAATAGGAGATAGTATAAAATTCTCATCAGAAATCAAATTTAAATTGTCTAATACATATTCTAAAACATGATGATTCATAAAAATATCTTCATCAATTTTCATAGAATAAGCATGATGTAAATTTATAGCATAGTTTATTTTTGTAATATAATTGTGTGTTCCATGATTAACAATTTCATAATTTATGTCTTTAAGAATATCTTTTACATAATCGTTGTCAATATTATCATGAATATAAATCTTAAATTTGTTTTTGTATTTTTCGTTTGTCTTAGAAAATTCTTTCAACGTATGTAACATCAAATATCTTCTGTTGTGTGGTAAAAAATTAATCGCTAGATCCATCAAATTTTCTCCAATATATTGCTCACTATATTTAAAATATTATAATCTACCATGATTCTTCTTTTTTCTTCTTTGATATCTTTTACATAATCTTTCCACAAATCATTTGATATGACATCTCGAATCACATTGAACGATTCTTCAAAGTTTTCAAGATTAAGTTTTATGAAAGAATTTGGGTTTATGAATTTTTCTATATTAGGACAACCACCATAAAAAGTTAAACATTCGCAAAAAATTCCATCCAAAAGTTTTTCTGTAAAGTAATTATTTTCTATATCGTTTTCATGATTGAATGTGTATTTATAACCAATCAAACCATCATATTTATTAACCAATCTTCCTTTATAATTTTTATCATTTGTTGGAAATCTACCAAACAAATCATATTCAATTCTATCACACATATACTTTATAAAATTATTTCTAATAATATGCCCAGATAAATTATTAAGATTTGAATTTATAACACTAAAATTTTTATTCTTTTGAAACATTTCTTCATTATTTAATTGATCAAAAGTTAAACCATGATACCAAAGATCTACATTAAAATGATTTTCGGTATCATGAATATAAAGAAATTCAGACTCAATTCCCTTATAAAAAGTAGAAAGATTATCTCTTGTGCTTTTTGTTTCGCAATTAAAAACTATTGTTCTAGATCTATCATAATTTTGATGAGTAGGACAATTCAATATGACAAAAATATCATAATCATCATCAGAAACAACTTTAATATTTTTCCATATATTTTTGTTATTTGGTGACATAGATAAAACTTTATAGTATATCTGTTCGTCTGCTTCAAAATTTTGATGAAACTTAACTCTGATCATTATCTAGCTCTCAATAAAATCTTTTCGATATCAGAAACATTCCACAAACACATAGACTTATCTGCGTTGGAGTTATTGTTTTCTGTACAACCCTCATTTATAATCTCTAATGGTTTTGGAAAATTGAAAGGAGATACCAACAAATTTAACTGTCTCCATTCACCAAAGTTAATATCATAATTAACATTTCTATTAACAAATGTAGTTGTCATCAAATATCTAATGTCGCTTGAAATAAGATTGAACAAAAATTTATATATAGATTGTATAGGAAAATGAACCAAACAATCTCTAACAAATATGACATCTGCTTTTGGTAATTTGTCGTTAATGATATCCAATTCCAAAAAACTAATATCATCTGTTTCAAAATTCTTTTTATTAGAAGATATTACATTAGATACAATATCACCACCAATATACTTAACATTTGTTTTATCTACAAACTTCATCCAATGAAAATCTCCACAAGGAGCATCTAAAAATGTTTTAATATCATGTTTCATAAAAAGTCTTGGAAGTTCTTCTATCAAAACTTTCGTCTGTTCTAAATCACTTCCAGGACCAGATTTACTAACACCACCCCAAGAATGATTATTATAAATGTTTGTGAAAATTTCTTTACTCATACCTATTAATGTTTCCTATAGAAATGTTTTCATTTCTCTTATTATCATTTATATAAACCAAATTTTTATTATAATTCGGTTGCCAATTTCCTTCATTATGATTTCTTTCATGATTCATATGAATTCCAACTGAAGTAAACGAAAAAACATCCAAACCAAGTTGAAGTATATGTTTGTGCATTTCATCGTCTTCACCACCCCAACCCTCAAATCTTTCATCAAATCCACCAAGTTTATTGTAAAAAGAATCTGTTCTAAAAGCACAAATACCACCAGACAAATTAAAAATGTTGACTAGTTTAAATTGTTTGTCTAATGTCCTTTCATTTGTTTTGAAAAGTTTGTCCGTCGCAGATTCATCATAATAAGAAACAACACCATTAAAAGGACGAACAACATCGTAAGTATCTAAAAGTTTTATTGTGTTGTAAATAACATCTTTGTCTAAAATTATATCATTGTCTGCTAAAAATACCTTATCGCTTTTTATGAAATTCCTGAAGCAATTAAATCCCCAAGCTCTATTAAACAAACCAGAATTTTTAATAAATGCATATTCAACATCCAAAGATTTGCACAACAATTCTATTTTCTTTTCTGTGTCTTGTTCAATAACTAAAACATTAAGACCTAAAGAACGAATATATTTGCATGTATAAATTAAATTTCTAGTTCTTTTTTCGTCACTATCTCTATGAACAATTACATAGTAAACATTTTCAAACATTGTAACTCCATTCACAATCTCTACAAATGATATCAGAATCATATGAGTCACACAACTTTATATTTTTAATTCTATTTTCATTTAATTCATTGCTAGAATATATATCTTCATTCAAATTACCAATCTTATGTTTTAGTAACCAATCAGAACAACACATATATAAATCACCATTTGGCAATAAAACATTATTGAAATATCTATTTTCGACACATCTAATTTTTCCAAGTTTGTGATGAACCTCAAACAAAGAACCACCTCTAGACATCGGATTATCAACTCTAACAATTCTATGATCTAGACTTTTTACATTTTCTCTAAACATAACTTCAGAGTTGTTAAAAACTTCTCTATTAAAACCAACACCATCAAATTCATGCATTCTAGTTTGTTCAAAAATCATTCCAGATTCTTTCAACTTCTTAGCTTTCTCTAAAGTAAATCCAACCAATGTAGTGTACAAAATAACACCAAAACCAGAATTGAAAGCGTGTATCATCATATCAACACTTTCATCATTAATAAAAGATTCCGAAAAACCAGAAAAATGAATTTTTGTTTCTTTGTTATTAATTTTTGAAAGGAAAAACTTAAAATCGTCTAGTGTCATTAATTTCTTAGTGTCTTTATATTCTTTCAAAAACTTAGTTTGTGGGCAATAAGAACACATATTCTTACACCCAATTTTAGTTGTTATTTCAATCCAATTCACAGTATTTTTCTCCATTTTTCAATTATTTCATTCTTAGACATGAATTCAAAATTACACATACCAGTACTATGATATTTAGTCCCAGTTAATTGACATTCCCCAGCAACATAACCCCAAGTTTCTTTAATAGAATTTTGATAAACATCAGTAATCATATCATACATTAATTGTTTACTCTCACAATATCCATATAAAATAACTTTATCAGAAATTAAAGATTTTACATGATTATTAAAATAGTTTTCATCAGTAACCTTTCCAAACAAATAAACTTTTTCACAACCATCTTCTAAAGCTTGTAATATAGATAAATGTGTTTGTTTATTATAATCTATAGAACCTATAACACCACCAATTTTAATATTGGATTTTTCATTAGGTTTAAGATCTTCTAATACATTTGGAATAATAATATACGATTTCTTTATGTTATGAAATTGCTGTTGCCATCTACTAACATAATGAACTTTTGAATACATAGATAAATCCTTTTTCCATAATGGATCTAAATCTGATTCGTGACAAGAATATATCATTTTTTTACAATTCAACTTTGGTAAATTAATAAAATGCCCAATTACAATATCACTCTTTTGAATATTAACTTCTTGTAAACTTCCAGAAGGACACTTATCAAAATGGTATGTATGAGGTGAATATAATTTTGCTTCTAAACCATATTCATTAAAAGCATTTACTAAATTTATATGTGCGGTCGTACTTCCACCTGGATTTCCCCATCCAGTTAAAATTTTAATCATATTTACTCCAATACAAATACATCAATTTCATCATCTTCATCATCTGGTGTAGGATTTTCTAAAGCATGAATTTCAAGCATAGTAATCCCAAGGTATTTAGAATCTATTGGATCGTATCTCATAAATTCTAAATCACCATATTTTGAGATTTGTTTCTGTAACTCTTTTATCAATTCACTTGCTTTCATTTTATCCTCGATTTATAATATTTGAAATACAATTTAAACAACTTAATACAATTTCTATTTGATGAGTTTTTAAACTATTTCTATAAAAATCTTCACCAAATCTTTTATAAGAAAATTCTATATCAAAAAATTTAGCGTTTTCATAATAATCTATATTTATATAACATCTATCATCCATAACTAACCAAAATTTAAAAGTCTTCATTGAACTATTATTAGAAAGTTCAAATTCATCATATTCAAAATTCCAATTATTAATACAATGCAATAAAACTTCTTCAATTAATCTTTGAGAAATTCTATCTTCAAATAATTTTGGAATGCTTCTAAAATCTTCACCATTTATATTTTCAATCTTCATTTACCAAACCTTATAATCAGAAATTACTTTTAAAGATTCTTCGGAAAGTTCTAAACCAATAATCTTTAACTTCTCTATAAATGTTTTAGAATTTTCATTAATTTCTTTGAGATTTTCACCATCTACTAAAAGATAATGAACAATATCTCCGGAATAAAAATTTCCACCAGAAGTAAAAGAAATGTTAAACTTTTCACCAATTGTTTCTAAACAATCTTCATAACTTTCATTCCATTCATCCTCTGTAAAATATTCAGCAGCAATAAATCTTTGAATGATTTCTTCGGTTAATTCTATACCAATTCCACCAACTCCATCATAATCAATTCCCATTTTTATCTCCTTAAAATTTTGTTCAATTTCTTATATGGTTTCATTTAACAATATCCATTATAATGTACATATACATAAAATACAAAATCCAACTGTAATAACACACATTATAATCATCCACAAACAAAACTTATTACTCATTTCAATCCAATCACCCATTTTTATTTCCTTAAAAGTTTGTTCAATTTCTTATATTGTTTCAATTCATCTTTTGTTAAATCTTCCAACCAATCTATAAAAACTATTTCTTTCAAAGTAACTTTTTTATATCCATTTTTAGTGAAAACATTTAACAAAGGATTTTCTTCATCATACTTTCCGTCAGTTAATCCAATTTCTTTAGTTTGTATTATTTCTACTATTTTCATCTCGTATTATAATCTCATCAAATGTAATAGTAAAACAACCAAAATCTTTTTCTATTAATACCTCAAATTCTGGATCAAATTTTTTTAGATAATCTATTAAATCTTTTACTAACATTTTTATATTTCCTTTTTACTACTCTTCACTATACAACATTATAATATTATTTCTACTATCATAATAACGTCGTCATTTTACAAAACCACAATTTTTACATTTACAAGAATCCGTTTTAAATTCACTCTCAACGATAAATTCAAACTTATTAAACCCAAACAAACAACATATAAAGTTAAACATCGTCAACATCCTCACCAAATAAACAGTTCAAAGTATGTAAATCCGTTTCCCATTTTAATATTAAATTTTCAGATATTGCATTAATATTTCCAGTATCTGATATTAAAAATTTACATCCATTTGTAACTATACTTTCTGATTTCCCAGATTCATTATAAACAGAAATTTTATCTTTTAATATAGATGGATATGTTCCAGAAGCTTTATAAACTTTAGAGCCATTTGGAATATACTTTGCTTCAATTAGGACTGTCAAATTCATTTTATATTTCCTTTAGATTTACATTTACAAATCTTTTTACCACATCCTAAGCAAAGACCTTCTAATAATCTTTTAGTTAATTTAGAATTTGCTGGTGAATAAATTCCAATATCTTCTCTTCCAAATTGATGACTTAATTCAAATCTTAAACTTGATCCAGTAGTTCTTGGTTTTCTAGTCTTCATATTAATAATCTATTTTATTTGCAATCATTCCTTTTAATACTCGATTTTTAAATGGAGTGTCTGGAATAAAATTACTTTGTTTAATATCTTTTTTACAATTTTGTATGGCTTCTAATTCATCTTTACCATAATAAATACCAATCATTTCATCTTCATAACCGACTTCATATCTATTCATATTTCTTTTACCTCAATTCCTAAATTATATTCTAACCAATCTGCTACTAAAAATCTATGACAAAAATCGGTTTCTTTTTCATAACATAATAAAATCTTTCCATCAAGTTCTTCATAAACTTTCTTAGGATCTAATTGTGATAAAACTTCTGCATAGTAATGTTTAATATAAAAGTCTTCATCATGATCTTCTTTATACTTTTTGAAGAACCAATATTTCGGAGCAAGTTTCTTATATTCTTTACCAAAATACCATTCAGGAGACTTTCCACAAATAGCAACAGCATTTTCATTATAACCATTCTTAGAAAAATTACTAGTAAAGATCATGAAAAGATCCAAAACAAAATTAATAATCCTATCATAATTGGGAATAACAAAACATTTCCTAAAACGCTTTCTTCAAATTTTTTCATTAAAATGCTCCGCTTTGGATTCTAGAAATTGTATCTGAAATCATCTTATACCCTTTTTCATCTTCTAAAAATTCTATAGGACATCTTCCTCCCAAACAAGGAGTAGGAGAATTTATCCAATTTTTAACCCAAGACTCTACATCAAAGCCTTCTATATCACCAGATTCTAAAATTATCTGAGTAACTTGTTTTGTGATTTCTTCTGCATAATTCATCAAAACCTCATTTGAAATATATAACATCTATATAATCATTCGTGAAATATTTTTCTAAATCTTTAAATTCTAAAAACTCCTTTCCAGAAGCTAAAATAAAATCATTCACATCTTTAATCTTACCAACAATTTCATGATCTTTTAAAAATCTAGTCCAATTAAAAACTCTCTCACCATTTTGTAATAATTGAATAGAGTTTTTCTTACCCTCTTCATCATTATCTAACATATAAAATTTCTTCAAGTCTTTAATCTGTTCATAAACATTTTCAGACATTCTTTTACCAATCAATCCTACAATAGCTATAGAATTTTTTACAAAGGATGAATCAATCGGACCTTCTACAATAATTACAGGAAGACTTTTATCTATATTGAAAATGTTATATATAGCCTTATCACCAACTCTTCTATTTAAATATTTTGGTTTAGAGTTTAATAAAGTTCTTCCTTGATAATAATAAATTTTATCTTCAGCATCTAGAAAAGGTATAATCAATCTTCCTTGAAAAAATCCACCAGTTGCTACAAAAAATTTCTTCCAAACATTTTCAGATAGCTTTCTAGAAACACAATATTCTATAGCAGTTTGAAATAATTCTCCTTCACCTTTTAGAATAGGAACGAAAAATTTAACATCATCTTTTTCTTCAATCTTTTTTTCTACATATTTTACAGTTTGCTTCTTAGGAGATTTTTCACAAAAGTTTAGAAAAGATTCTCTACGATATTCTGAATACATTTGTGGAAAAAATTCTTTCAACCAATTTTGTCCAGACTTTCCAGAATTTAATACACAACTTGCTTTATGACAATATATCGTAATCCTATCATTATGTTTGTAACTATTTTTTAAAACATATGCTTTCTTATCTCTTCTATTATTTTCACCACAACAATTACACTTAAAGTTTATATAATTTCTAGAATGATGAGCATTTGTATCAAAAGATTCTATAGCTCTTTCTACAAACCTTAATAAAATTTCTGGATCTTGTTCTAACATAAACTTATAATAACACCTTTAATTTGTTTTGTCAAGCCTTTCTCAAATTAAAATTAAAAAAGCTCCAGATTTCTCCAGAGCTTTCCAAAAATTAAATTTCTAAATTATCCACCCAAAAGGTTCTTCAGAAATTCCTTGTCATCGTCTTCATTAGTTGCTGCATACTTATCAGAGCTTGTTTGAGCCATAGTCTTTTCAAACCCATCGGAATGTTCAACAGACTCGTCAGAACGTCCTAGAACCCTGTTTAAACGCTCCTGGAGAGCACTGTATTCCTTCTGATCATCGAAAATATAAGGCTTGAGTGGGATAAGATTTTGCTCAACCTTTTCTTCAATTTCTTGTTCTGTAAAAGGCTTCTTAGGATCAATTCCAATCTTTGTAGGAACGTCTACCCAAGTTGAGCCATCATATCTAGGAACAGTATAAGAATATTCTTCTCCATTTCTCTTTTCCTTGATAAGAGTTTCAGAAATCTTAAGTTTAAAGTTAAGACCTTCTTCATAATCAAAGATATTTACAGGAGTTGCACCAAGTTCCTTATCCTCTTCTGAAGGAGCCATCTTATCCTTAATCTTCTTGAATAAACTCTTACCAAGCTTTAGTACAAAAATCTTTCCATTATTTTCTGGAGTATTGATGTCATTGATGATAAGAACATTTACATAATATGAAACTTGATGGAAAAATTGCTTCGCAACTTCCTTGTCACCATTTCTCCAAAGCTTCGTTCCATATTCACACACAGGACACTTATTAGTCTTAGACATAGATTGAGGACACTTTTCTAAAAGAAGTTTCCCATTATTCTTATATGAGTGATGAAATACTTCTGCGTAAGGAAGCTCAATATCTCCTACAGGTGCTGGAAGAAATCTTAGAAGAACTGTAGATTCTCCATTCTTTGCCTTATACTTGTAAAGATTTGCATCAACCTTCTTTTCGAAAGCAGGCTTCTTACCAACATTTGACATTTCACTTGCAACATTTTCCCAATTAATTTTTCTTACTGCCATGATTAGTTTTCCTTATAGTTTTGTAATATTTCTTTTATTATTTTAGAAATTTTTACTAGTTTTTTGTGTTTTTCTGTCTCGTTTTCTGATTCAATAAAGTACATACAATACTTTACCAAAAAATGGATTGAAATTAGTCCCTTCTCATAAAAAGAAGATATCAAACTCTCTCCATTATTATTTATATCGAAAAATATCTGAGGGTCTTTAACACCTGAACTCTTAGATACTTTCAAAATGAATTCTTGATCTTTTACAATCATTTCAGTCATTTCTATTCTCGATATCTTTTTCACATCTCTAACATTCCATAGACTGCAATTTTCTAAAAATTTCTCATTCTTTAATACATTCTCTAAAAAATAAAGTTGAAAATCTAGTTCTGTAAAATGATTAGATCTGTAACATGCATAAAATTCCGTAAGTTTTTTAACAATCCACGGAATACTTCTTTTTCCAACAATTCCTTTTTGAAAATCCCATTTTACTTTATATCCATCTAATGCTTTTTTTACTTTTGTATAGAATATGTAAAAATGATCTAATTTAGCTTCTGTCATTCTTCCTCAATCAATAATTCTAATTTGCTTCTTTTTTGTTTTCTATGATACTTTATCTGCAACTCTTCTCTTAAAATAAAATAATTTTCTTCATTTAAACATTGCAAAACAGACTTATAATCAAACCAATCTTCTTCTAAAAACTGTACCATATCATGCATTAAAATTCTATGTTTCTCATACATCATCTTAATGAATAAATTAAATCTATGAAACTGCTCATTTCTATTTCTCTTACCATTAGAAACAATATCTAAATCTAAATTTTCTAAAGAAAGTTTATCGAAAAATCTTGTCTTCAAACATGATCTCACAATATCATTCTCAGTATTCTTTTCGAAATTGTTCTCACGTTTTGGTGTAAGAGATGGTTGATAAAATTCTGTTAAATTGTCCATAATTGTTCCTTATTCTATTCCTGTAATTTTCTTTCTTTTTTCATTTACATTTGATTGCATCGTTTTCAAAACTTCTACAGCAGCTTCATCTACAACTGATTTTGGCTTGTAAATTTCTTGCTTACTTAATTCATCTTCCAAATCAAATATCCTCATTTTCGGATAATCTACACCAACATAAAATGAAAAATTTGGAGTGCCATATCTATTCTTCAAAATTGTTGCTTTATATTTTCCAGCTTCTCTCAACTCATCTGAAGAAGTTAATGCAAATAATAAATCTAATGTATGAAGAATTTTTGAACTTTCGGCAATACTGTCAATTTCGATGTCAATTTTTGTCATATTTCCTCTGTTGGATTGGTAGGCCGTCCATACTGGAAATGAATGTTTTTTAGCACATCCTCTCAATTCTTGTGAAATCAATCCTAGTTCATGATAAGAATTTACATCTCTCATTTTAGTATTTGTACACATCAATGCCATATAATCTAAAACTAAGACATCAAACTTTATATTCTTCTTTGTCTGGAATTCTTTAACAATCGCATCAATTCTATTTGCTGAAATTGTTTTCTCTGGATACTCTACAATATGTAAATTTGCTTTAATTCTATTCTTTAATGTTTTGTAATATTCTTTATATTGAGCTTTAGAAAGATTCTTTAAAGATGAGATTTCTATATCAAATAAGTTAGCTAAAATTCTTTCTTGAATCTTCTGCTCACTCATCTCTAAAGTAATATATAATACATTCTTGTTCTGTAAAATAAAATTACATGCTAAAGAACATAATGCTAAACTCTTTCCTACACCAGTTCCAGCCAAAATTCCATTCAAAGTCTTCTCATGACATCCACCATCAATTAATCTATCCAATGTCTTTATATTAGTCGGTATGAAATTTTCTTTATTGTGAAGCTGTTCAAAAAACTTATCTTCATCATCTATTAAAGAAGTTCCAATATTAGTATCAAAAGTAAATGATAATGCATTCAATAACTCATCCGGTAAATCCTGCATCTCATTAGAATCTTTATTTAACTTTTCATGAGATTCTATAATAACTTTTGAAATCAAACTCTTCCTGTAAAATTCCTCTAACTCTCCTAAAATAAATTCCTCATCATATTCAGAAGAATCAGTATTCATTATCTCCATCAAATGTTCATATAATTCATTAGATTTTATATATAACTTCATCTCATTAATTCTAGGAAAATGTTCATGACTCTTTATAAATCCTAAAATACTTTCAATAACCTGAGAATTCATTTGATAAAAAAATACAGAACTATCTAAAAACGGAACTAACTTTTCTCGAACTCTCTCATTATTAAACATGTACTGAATTAATAACTTCTCATATAATGCTTTAGTAAATTCTTCTTGCACTTATCGCACCTCTTATATACATATCTTACAATCTTTAATTTCAAGAGTCAAGACCTTTAGAAATTTAATTTATCCGATAAGTCTTTAATTAATTTTTAAGATCTAATATAAGGTCTATAAAAATTAAAAAATAGACCCTATATTAGAAATATTTTATTCTGGTTTATTCAAATCAATTACTACAGCATTTTTAATAATTTCATCGACTTCAGAAGAATCGAAATGAACTTTATCTTCAGAGTGTTTTCCAAATTGATATAAACATTCTACTCTATATTGAAAATCAGTTTCCTTAAAAATCCTTTCCCAAAATGCATCATCAACATCAACATCCTTTTCTAAAACCTTAAAAATTTCCCCACTAATTGATTGATATTGATATGCCGATGATCTTCCTTCTTTACATTTTTCAATAATACCTAATTGTAATGCTAATTCATCTAATCCAGACCATTTAGCAATACCGCCTTCAAATCTTACGGTAATTGGAAACATAGCATTATCTTTAATATCTCTACTCTTATACATCTTGATTAGAAATTTATAACCAGTATGTTCTTCCTTTTCCTTAAGTTTATTTTTACCAATTAGCCAAATAGTATTCGAACTATAGATTCCTCCATTTCCTCCTTTCGGCAAATCGACAGGATAAAAATCCATCGTCTTCATTGTATGATTAACAATAATACAAGGAATTCTTTTAAGATATAACTTTGGAGTAATAATTCTAAATAAACTAGCAAGCGATTTTGCTCTCGAAAGGTCTGCGACAGACTTTTGATCAATGCTATCTTCAACTTCTTTTTTTGAAGCAGCATTACCAATACTATCCACAAAACATATAACATCTTCTCCCAATTCCACATTTGTTAACTGATTTGCCATTTCAAATTTTAATTCCTCGATATTTTCGAACGGCAAATGTAGGATTTTGTGGGTTGGTACATCAAATTGTTCAAAATATGATTTCTTAGCACCAAATTCTCCATCAAAAAATAAACATACCGCGTTTGGTTTTGCTTTTAAATACGCCGAAATCATTTCTAGCGAAAAACTTGTCTTGAAACTTTTAGACGGACCTGCTAACATTGTAAGTCCACGTTCGATTCCACCATCAATTCTTCCATTAAGTGCCAAATTTAACATCGGAATTCTTGTCGGGACTGCTGGAATTTCATTTAATATTTCAGATTCGTCAAGTCTTGCAGCATGTTTTAGTGTACTATTTTTTAATAATCTTTCCATCAAATTTGAAGCTTTATTCAAATTGTTTCCTAATACTTTTTCTTTTGCCATATTTTTCCTTTATGTTTTATTATGATTTTTAGAAATGATCTAATAGAATTTCCATAGATCAACTATATTTATTCCTCTTCAATTAGCCTCAATAGTTTAGAATCTTTTAGGGTAACTTGTCCAAAACCTAGAGTATCGAAGAATCTTTGGGCGATATTTAGATACTGAGTGTTAAATTGTTCTTCATAATCTATAGTAAAAATTGATTCGAATTCTTTTGGATAGTTTCCTATAAATCCTATGATATTTGATTTATACTTATTATTTTCTTTTGTATAGATATATTTCAATTTAGTTCCATTAAAGATTTCCATATATGGTAGATTATTATCTTTTATAGTTTGGTTATAAATGATGGAAGCTCTATTATGAATTGGTGTATGTGGTTTGAAATTTGAATAAGATTGATCAAGTTCTATGCTATATGCATCATAATCTTTAACACCTTTTGGGGTAGATATTTCATTTATATTATGAGTTTTGAATTCATTAAATGCTTGTCGGATATGATTTAGCATATTTTGTTTATTTGGCCTTTCTCCTTGGAACATTATTTCACAAAGTTTACCAAGACTATCTTTAGAGAATTTACAAAGATCTGATTTATTAAGTTCGATTCCTGTAATTTTCACTATAGGTTCTTTATAGATTTTCTTTTCGTTTGCTATAATTTGTGTTATATATTTCTTTTTACATTGCACATATTGTTTTAGAATTATCTTTTCTCTTTTGAATTGAATAAGATTTTCTGTGTCATATTTTTCTGCAAATTCTTTCATAATTTTATTCAAGAAAGGCTGTAGGATTTTTTCCTCAAAGTCTAAAGTAAAATGTAGGAAATCTAATCCAGTATTACATGATATAAAAATTTCTTCAAGATTAATATAATTTGAATTATGTACTAAGATATTGTTTGCAAAAAAGTTATGATTATTATCTACTTCAATATCATAAACCCATTCTTCTTGAATTCCCAAATCTTTAATTTCAAAATCATTAGAATGTATTAAAGAAGATTTTATTATTTTATCTCCTTTGATTAAATCTTTTACTGATATATCTAAGTATTTTCCGTTACGTTCAATTATTATAGAATGATCTTCTGTAACTATAACTTCATCATTCATATGTTTGACTTTGAATAATCTTTTTTTAACTTTATGTTTCTTAATATATTTTATATCTTTATATTCAGACTTTTTAGTATCTTTATTGAATGATAATGTTTTTAAATTATCTACAGATGCTATAAAATTATCTTGAGATTTTTCTTGTTTATTATATGAATAGTTATCGAATATATCCTCTATCTTAATATCACCACTATCAGTATTTATTAAAGAAGAACCAGCGACCGAATCCGTATCTATAACCGAAATTTTATTCTTTTTTGTGATACTATTTTTAAAGTTGGGATAATGTTGTTTTGCAAATGTAGGAAATTCATTTATAAGAAAATTATTTACATTTTTTGCAACATATTGAATAATTTCTCTTCCCATTGATGTAATACAAGATCCATTATTAATATCAAAGAAATGAAAACTTTTTTCTAGAAAAGCCCCATAGATTGAGTTGATGAAAATTTTATAAATTAATTGTTGTGAATCATGATATTCAAATTTTTCTACATCTCCTTCTAATTCATATTTTGATGCCAATTCTTTGTGATACTTTCTTAGGTTAAACATTTCCGTAACAATTTCTGGAATGATGCCTTGTTCTTTTATATAATACAATCCATCCATATTTGTTTTAATAAGTCCTTCAATATCTTTTGGATAGAGTCTTTGAGTTTCTGGACTGATATTAAATTGTCTCATTAAAGAAGGATAAAGACTTGTAGCATCTATATTAATTGAGTATAGATAAAATCCTGGAATAGCTGATACGAAAGCTCCTTTAATTTTTTCATTTGAAGTAATTTCTTTTCTATTTGGGATTACTAAATTTCTTCTCATCAAGAATTTTTTAATATATCCTTCAGCAACTGCCACAGTAGAACATACTTTATTTGGAGGAGTTCTAGTAAGAGTATAGAAGTTAATTGCTTGTTCTATTAATTTCTTTTTCTTTTCAATTTTAGAAACTAGTAAAACGTCTTGAATATTATACTCTACAAATAAATTCCAATCTCTTTTCCATAAGTCTTGGATAGAACCTTCAGTATCTAACTTTCCTTCATTTACTTCTAAGAGTCCAATATAGTTTAGAGAATATGATGGTTGATTTACATATGTATATTTCTTATAAAGTTTTAGTAAATCAAAATCTGCAATACCAGGAATTTCTATATCACCATTATATTTTTTAATATGTTTATTCATAGGTGATAAGGAACAATCTAGATTAAGTCTTTCGATACGATTTACTATATAAGGAATATCAAAACCACCTAAATCACCACTCGTATTCCAACCAGTGATAGAGGTAACTTTTTTGTGTTTTAATATTTTACATAGATTTTGTATTAATTGTTCTTCAGATTTACAATGAAGGTAATTTACAGATTTATCTAATTTATTTCCTGTATATGGATTCAAGCCTAGAGTATAAATTTCTCCAGTTCTTAATAATTGAATTGTTACTAGATTAATTGGAAATAGAGCTTCTTCAGGTTTTGGAAATACTCCTTCTGTTTGAATTTCTATATCTATATTTGCTATAACGAATTTATTATAATCAACTAATAAATCTTCTTCAGGATCATATCTTTTATGTAGAAATTTAACTTCTTCTGATAGATCTGATTCGAATAATTTTTCCCCAGATTCTTTAAGTTCTTTTAATTTATCTTTAGACTTTGTGACTCTTCTTATTACAGGATCACCATAGATACTTTTTATAGAACTCTTTCCAGATTTATCTAAAACATAATATTCAATTTCATGATCAAATTCTTTCATTTCAGTTCTATCAGTATCCGAGTCATATTCCCAAAGATACATTTTGTTTTTCCAAGAGTCGTAATAAATGTTTTTAAACGTTCTCATTTTCTAATATCCTCATAATTGTAATAAAGGTATTTCTCAATCATATCAATTTTTGTAGATGGTTCTTCATTTTCTAAAAGTCTAAAACCAGCACTTTTTTTATGTCCGGCACCAAGTCCTAAAATTTCTAAAACTTTTCCAACATCTAGACAATCTTCTTTGGTTCTTACTGAGCAGGATCTTGATTTAGGATTTATACAGATAGTTAATTGATATCCTTTTTCTTCCATCAGTTTGTGACATATATCATTTACGAAATTTGTAGAGATAAAGAAACATGCATTTATAGAATCAAATTCATATATATCTAATTTTTCATAAGTTTCTTTAAATTGTTTCTTTCTTTCTAATACATAATCAATTTCTTCTTGAGTAAGTTTTGTATTTCCATTTCCAAACCTTCTTCGAAAATCTGATTCATACATTTTAAAATAAAGTTCATTAAAATATTTTGATCTTGGGTCTTGAAGTTTCCATAAATCAAAATCATCTATTATAGAAATTAGATCATTTAAATAATAAAGATCTAGATTAAATAACTTTTCAAAAAACTCTTTCACAAAAACTGATGCAGAATTTTTCGTGTTGACTAATAAATTTCTTTCAGGATTATGATATTTTACTGCGGATTCATGATGGTCTAATAAGAAAATTTTATCAGACAAATCAAATGTTTCTTTAAACTCTGGAGATATGTCTGTTAAAATCACACAATCATAATTTTTGAAATTTACAGTTTTTAAGAAACTATCTACTTCACCATATTTTAAAGATTTGAATTCTATATTTTTATAAATGTTTTGGAGTACTATAGAACAACCTACACCATCAAGATCAGCATGTGAGGCACTTAATATTCTTCCATTTCTATTTAATATTTTTTTCCAATTATCTGTTAAAGACATTAAAACCTCTTTCCATTAATCTGATTATCCAATATTTAATCAGGAATGTCAAGAGGTTTATAAATTTAATTAAGATGTGAGATTAAATTTCTGATTAGTCTGCTTGATTTAGTTCAGATAATTTCTCTACAATTTTTCTTGCTTCGTTAATGAATTTCTTAAAGTTCTTTTCCCAAGCACTATCTTCAGTATTAATTAATCTTTCCGAAAGAGTTATGATCTTATTAGAATCTACTGGTTTGAGAGAAATAGTCACAGCAATATCTTTTTCAGAATTTGGATAGATGTTACAAGAATAAGCCCCAACTCGTTTCACATCATCTAGTTTAGCAATTGCTGTTTTTCCTAAAGCATCTTTATTAAAAGTAATATATGGTAACTCTTCTAAAACTTCTTTCACATCTGGGTGAAAATCCTTGGAATCTGCTTCGTTTAATTTCCCTTCAACTAAAAATTTTAAATGTTCTGAAAATGTACTCATATTAAAACCTACTTCCCCAGACTTTAAGAAATTTAGTTTCTTCATCTGCAAATTTTTCTAAAGATGTTACAATTTTACTTATATTAGAAAGTTTGGATGTTGGGATTGTATACCCTTCTAAGTATAGATTATCTTCATCTAGCTTATAATTATAAATTTTTAGTTCAACTTCATCTTCATCGTCTGTAGGAGCTATTACAAGAATTTTTGAAATTTTAGAATCTGCAAAAACATCTTTAGAAAAAACTCCTTTACTACCGTTAAACTTAAAATTCATTTTCTTAAGTTCGTCAAAAGCTGTATCTGAAAAATCATTAGTAGCTTCGTTTAATTTTCCTTCAACCAAAAATTTTAAATGTTCTGAAAATGTTCTAGATTCTTTTATAAGTTTTTCACCACCAGGAATAACAACAATATATCCTATTGGAACTTCTTTAATAATTTCAGATTTTTTCATAGAATCAATAATATCAGAAAATCGATCTTTAAAATCAGAACCCTCATCTTCAAATCTTTTAATCCCATATTTTTTAAGTAATCCATCCAGAAGATCTCCAATATGAATAGCTTTCATTTTCTTCTTCATATGATCTTTAGAAATGTTAACAATATCTTTTTGTATTTCAGAAGTTTTCATAATAATCCTCTTTTATAATTATTTATTCCAAAGTTTCATCGGACATTTTGAGTTTTTCATTCTGCATTTATTCCATAATATACTGTCAGGAAACGCTTTTGAGGTGGGACAAAAACAACTTTTACAATATGCTAAATTTTCTTTTTCAATTTTCCATTTACAATCATTGCATTTATTCAATCTTTCTAGATAAGTTTTGAAATCTGTTCTTGGCCCAAATTTAGCAGAAAGATATGACCAAACATATTTCAAAACAAATTCTAATTTAGATTTCGATAAGTTTAATATTTTTTTCATGTTTATAAATCCTATTACAAGCTATATCAAAATATTTTTCATCATTTTCTATACCGATAAAATTTCTATTTGTATTAAGGCAAGCAATTCCAGTAGAGCCAGATCCCATACAATTATCTAATATTGTTTCATTCTCTTTGGTATAAGTTTTTATAAGATATTCTAAAAGTTCTACTGGTTTTTGTGTCGGATGAAATCTATTTGTTTGATCAGCATTACTAAATTCCAAAATTGTAGAAGGATATTTATCAGTATATATTTTTTCTAAATATTTTTTATCAGAAAGTCCTCCATTAAAAATTTCTGGAGTTTCATTCTTTCCTTTTTTAGCATGTCTTCCTGGAACTTTCACCATAATTGGATAATAAATTTTAGAATTAAACACGGATATATTTTCATGATATTTCATTGGTTGAATTTTTGCTAAAGGAAAATTGCTTGGTTTTTTCTTATCCCAAATCCAATCATATTTATAGTTTTTTATATTACTAACTCTAAGATTTGAAGAAAAAGGTTCACTGCCAAATAAAACAATAGCATGATGATCTTTAATTATTCTATTATAATGTTCCCATAATTTATTAAAAGGAATTATTATATCCCAGGAACAGTTTGTAGTCCCATAAGGAAGATCACAAAGAATCATATCAATAGATTTATCTTCTATATTTTCCATTTCTTTAAGACAATCATTTTTAAAAAGTCTAATCATTAGATTGAGATAATTTGAGGAATGATTTGAATAGTTTCTGGATCTTCATCATGATAAATTAAACCTATTTGTTCCATAACATTTCTAACATCTATTTTAATTCTTTTCATAGAGAAATGTTCAGGCACATCAAAAATATTTACGCCTATGAAATAACCATCTTCAATTTCTTCATTATCATAGAATTTTACATTTTTAGAATGGATCATAACAAAGTTTTTAACATGTTCATAATCTTTAAAATCAAATGCTCCTATGAATTCACTATAAAAATCTTTCAATTCAATTTTATCATTAACTTCTTCTAAAACTTCTTCTTTCAATTCTTCCAAAAATTTTGTAGAAAAAAATGTTCCACATAGACCGATTGGATATTGTTCTTTCTTTTTTCTAGCCATTTTAAATTCCTTTTTGAAAAGAGGTTGTGAAAAATTAATCTCACAACCTTTTAGAATCTATCTCTTAGAAGTAATTATCTAAAAGCATTTGAACATATTTTGGAGATTCTAGATATCCTCCAGAACGATCCATCCAGTCATATTGTTTCTTCATGACATTATTATATTCATCTATATTATTAGAAAGATTGAATACTATTTTTTCTATGTCTTCTACTTTACAATTATCAGTAACTTTTAATTCACAAATATCATAAGGAGAAGGTTTTCCATTTGTAAATACTGATCCTATAAATGGAACGCCAATTGCACACATTTCTTGATATTTGATATAAGATTTAGAGTAATTGAAATTGTTTCTTACAAGAGGTCCGATAGCAAAATCTGCATTAATAGCTTTTACACCAAGATGATATTGATAAGAATTTAACCAACCTATTACTTGAATTTTGTCTTTGATTCCTTCGAAAAACCAAGGACAATCCCCCATAACAACAAATTCAATTTTATTTTCAAGTACGTTTTTAATAATAAATTCTTTAAATGCATTTTCAAAATCTCCTAAAAGTCTTTCTTGGTTTGAGTAATGTGTTGGTGAACCTGTATAAACTATTCTTGGTTTTGTGATAGGTTTCTTAATTTGTTTTCTTTTAGTATTTCCCCAAAAGTACATAGGAATAGCATTTGGAACAATTTCTACTGGAACATTTACATCAAGAACTTTATTAATATAAAATCTAAGATATTCGCTTGTTACAGTAATCTTGTCCATAAGTTTCATAATTTCTACAGAATACTTTTTAACTGGTTCTGTAATTCCATGCCATCCAAAGTTATAAGAAGGAACGCCATCTTCTTTATCTCCACCTTGTTTCTCATTATGTCCCCAAATAAAATCATCTATATCATAAACCATTTTGAATCCATATTTTGGTTGGAGTTCTTTATATCTTAGGATTAGATTATAATGTTCTGGAGCCATTTGTCTTTGGAATAGAATTGATTTAGTTCTTGCTAGGATATCTTCTTGCCAAATAAAGATTGGTGAAATAATTGGCATAACTTGTTGTTCTTTTCCAAAAATAGCATTAAGATATGTCATAGGAAAAATATTTCTAATATGTCCACAACCAGTTGCATCAGATACATAAGACAATAAAATATTCTTTTTTACAGAAACATAATTAGAAGTATTTTGTGATCTTACTACTTCAACTTTTTGATCTTTAATTTCATCTATAGATTTTTTATAATCATTTAGGTTCATTCAACTTTTCCTCTTTTTTAAGTATTCTCATTATTTTCCTAAAATCTTTTGCTTCATTTAAGTTTTTTTCTTTAGCAATTTTTTGAATATTTTCAATCAATTTAGAAGCAACCATATTAGCAAATTCTTTTTTCTCTATATCTTCTTCTGTCTTTACTGGATACTTTCCCATAAATTCACCTCAAAAAGCGTTCTTACAATCATCATGGAGTTCAAATAAAAGTTTTAAAATATCTGATTTATTCTCAATAGACTGCTGTAATACATATTGTTCAATTAATTCTCTACCTGAAGTAGCAGACATTTCTACAGGAGAATCACCATTTAACATATTTATGGTCTTCTTATTCAAAGGAAATGCTGGTTCAAATTTCTCAAGCCTTTCGAAATAAGCATCTACTTCTTGTTCGTTTAGATTTTGATCTAACTTTACATATATATCTACATGATTATTTCGAATATCTTTTTCTTCTAATTGTTGTGGATAATAATACTTTACAAACTTTATAGATTCTCTATTTTCTATAAATTCTAAATCAAGGGTATCTAAGTTTAGTATAGAATATCCTCGTTCATCATCTATATCGCTTCTAGTAAAATGAAATGGATTTCCTGGATATATGATTTCAGACTCTCCAACCTTTTTAGAAGATCTTGTATGAAAGTGTCCTGAGATTGTTTTCTTAAATTTTTTGTAGAAAAGTTCTGGAGAAAGTCCATGATCTGATTCTTGATCTTTATGCATTAGAAAATTTGAAAAGTTAAAATGTCCAAAACAAACATCATGATTTTCTAAAGTTTCTAATTCTTCTAAGAAAACTTTATTATCAGTAATCCAAGGACACATAAAGATTTTTCTATTTCCTAAAGTTATAGATTCATTTTTTTCATAGATTTTTACATTCTTATAAAATTCAAATACTCTTAAAGAATTAATATGAATAGAACTTTTTAAATATGAATCATGATTTCCTACAAGAATATGAATATTAAAGTTTTTAAATTCATTATCAAAAAGATCTAAAATATGTGTTAAAATTTTATTATCTAACGCAATTCTATTATCAAAAAAATCACCTGGAATAATTATAGTATCAATTTTTCTTTCAATTAATTCTGGTATAAATTGATTCCTAATAAACTTTAATTGAGATTGTAGAAAAATTTCAGAACCTCTTTTAATACCAAAATGAAGATCGTTAAATATAGCAACATTCATTTCTTAATCTCCAATAGTATCATCACAACCATCAAGATTTTCTACATGTGAGATATTTACCATTATTCCTGTTCGTTTTTTCATAGATTTGATATTGAGGATAAATGCATTCCAAGATATTTGAGAAAAGTATCCAAAAGGATTTTTAAAGCTTACGTCATATCTTTCACCTGCTCTTAGACAATTATAAACAGCATCTGATATCATTTCTGCTTTTGTTGCTGAATCATAGTTACAAAAATTTGGTCTATGTAACATTCCTTCGGAGATTTTAAAAAATAGAATTCCGATCTTATTTTCTATTTTCTTAAGTTGTAAATTTTCTTCTTTAGTTTTTTCAGAAATTTCTCTTAGTCTATTTCTTTCTATAAACAGATCTAACATTTCTTCATTATTAAAATATCCAGCTTTCTTTTTTCTTTTGGTTACCATACATTTGTTCCTCTTTTCTATACTTATTTATCAATCTCGATTTTTGAGAATCCGTTTGTCTTTTTGATTTTAATGATTCTCGAATAGATGTCTTGGAAACTATCTCTATGGGAAATTACATAAGAGCATAGTTGATTATCATTTAAAGTTAGTTGTTTTATAGATGATAACATTTTTTCCAATCCATTTAGATCTGTAGCACTATCTAAAATTTCATCGAATGTTAAAAGATTACAATTCCAGTTTGAGATTGTTTTTGTAGTGCTTATGAAAGAAAGTAAAATTGCAATATCTATTCTTTTCTTTTCACCTTCAGAAAAACTATTATAGGAAACATCTTTATCAGAAGAGCCTATGATTGAAATTGTTTCTTGCATTGTTTCATCAAAAGAAATTGCAACAGGAAGATCGAAAATATTTAAATATTCATTAATCTTATTATTTAAAATTGGAACGAGCATTCTGAAGAAGAAAGATTTAATACCATCTTCTGAAAGCATCTTAGAAACAATTTCATAATTCTTTTGATCATTATTTAAAGTAGTAAGTTTTTTAACATCTTCTTTATATGTTTCAATTTTATTTGAATATTCTTCTTTAATATTTGTAAGATCTATTTTCAATTCTCTAGATTTTACATTTTCAATTTGTTTATCTAAGTCTAAAGAAGTTTTTTCTAAATTTGAAAGTTTTATTTTAGCTATTTGAATATCATTTTTAGAATCATCATAAATCTTTTTAACTCTTCTTTGTTCAGATTGTTTTTCATTTATCTTAACAAGTTTTTTCTTATTTGTTTCAATTTTTGTTTCTGATTTTGTTATGATGTTATTAAGTTTTTGAATTTCTTCTGTCTTATGTTCTTCTGTAATATCATGAGAGCATAGAGGACACTTTCCACCTTTTTCTAAAAATTTAATTTGAGATTTCTTTTCTTTAATAGTGTTTTCTTCAATCTTAATATTTCCAGAAGCTTCAATCTGTTCTTTGGAGTAATCATGTTCATCTAAAGAAATTTTGGAAAACTCTTTTATTAAAGTTTCTAAAGAAGAATTAATCTGTGAAATTTGATTTTGAATATCATCTTTCTTAGTTTGTAAAATATTAATTTCTTCAATCTTCTTTTCATCAAAGTCTTTCATAGAATTTTCAGTATCATCAATTTGTTTCTTTAAAGTTATTATTAATGATTCTACATTTTTTATAGAACTTTGATAAATTGTTTTGTCAGTTTTGATTGAATTTAATTTTGCTCTAGCTTTCTTCAACATTTCTCCGAAGACCTTGATAGAGAAAATCGATTCCATAACCTCTCTCTTTTGTGGTAAGCCTAGAGAAAGGAAAGGACGATTAGTGTTTGGTGCAAGTGCTATGATAAGTTTAAACAAATCATAATCAATTCCCAGAAGCTTTGTAATTTCTTCTTGATCTAATAGTTTTGAAGAAGCTGATTCTAAAGCTTTATCAGAACCATTTTTATATATGAATAACTTTTGTGGAGCAAGTGTTCTAACAATTTTATAAGAATCTTTTCCATCAATTTTAAAAGAAAGTTCTGTATAAAGATTTTTCTTATTCTTTCTATTGATCAATTCATTTAACTTAACTTGTCTATAAGGTTTTCCATAAAGACAATAAGAAATCGCATCTAGTAAAATTGTACTTTTTCCTAAACCATTTTCAGCAGTAACTAAAGATAATCCTGTTTGAAAATTAAATTTTGTTTCTGAATTCCCATAAGATAAAAAGTTCTTGACGATGATATATTCAAATTCTATGTACATGTTCTAACCTCTACTAATAGTATCTTACCATCTTTAATTTGTATAGTCAAGAACTTTATAAATTTAATTATTATTTTCATCGATTTTGGAAATTCTCGTAATAAATAATTTTAATGGATCACTTGAAAGCATATAACGAAATAATTAAATCAGCTAAATTAAAAAATAGATCTAGAAAACTTGGTTATTTTGAAAAGCATCATATCATTCCAAAATGCATGGGTGGGAATAATTCTAAAGAAAATCTAGTTTTATTAACAGCAAAAGAACATTATATTTGTCACCATCTTTTACATAAACATTACAAAAATGAAAAATACTTATTTCTAGCATATCATTTAATGACATTTTCTAAAAAAGACAATCTACAAAAAATTACACCAAAACAATATGAAAAACTTAGAGAAGAAAATTCAAAATATAACTCTGGTGAAAATAATCCTAACTACAAAAATGCTTTAAATTTGTCTGGAAAAAGAAATCATAAAAGTAAAATGGTAAAAATTTGTGGAAATATTTACGAAAGTTTAAGAATTGCTGCAAAAGAACTAAACATTCCAAAATCAACTTTACATAGATGGATCAATAAAAAAGAAAATTTTTCATATGTTTGAAATTAAATTTAAAAAATACTTGACAACTAAGATTAAAGATTGGAAGATACTATAAATAAATTTGAAAGAGTAAGTTAAGAAATTTAATGAATCTCTTGATCTGCAAGGATCGAATGGTTGTGATACTCTGAGGCGCCACTTCTGAAACAAAAACGTGGAAAAGAACCTCTGGTAAGAAATAAGCTTCATACTAAAAAATTGAAGATAAAGTTACTAAAGAAACTGAGTATCACAACAAGAATCAATTTTCGATGAATGTCGTTAGTTGCAATTCTTAAAGAAATTATGTTGTAAAACTCTATTTCTTTTTGGAGAAAACTGTAAAATTGGTTCTAGGGGCATGTTACTATTTTTCCTAATTTCTTTACATTAAAATTGAAGAAAATTTTGGGGACAATAGGGGCAACTGTATCTAAAAATAAATTTCTAAAAAATTATTCAATCAAAAATTAAATCAAACTCTTTAGATCGCGATGCATCGAGCGATATTGATCAAAACATATACAAATTGAAATAATTACTTTAAATAAAACTTTCTCTTAATACAAATAAATTTAAATGTTTTGTAGAAAAGAATTTAAATTAAAGAAATGTTTAAAATGAATTTTATTTTGTAGCGCAGTGGAAAAATAAAATTCTCTCCGCAGGAGATTGAATAATAACTTTAAATTATCATCATTTTGGAATAAATTAGTTTAATACTTTTAAATTTAAATATTTTCTACAATGCTCGTTGACTCGCATGAATCTCCTTTCAGTCGATTCAGACAAAATAAATTAATCTGGAAATAGATTCTTTGATCAAAATTTTATTTAAAAATATTTCTACAATTTTGATCAAGCTGCGCGAAGAACTAAAAATCTTCCTTACAGTCAGATTTCCAGTTCTTCATTTTCGTTAATTTTTAAGTTGAATAATTACTTAAAAGGAATTTTTCACTATAAATGATTATTATGTTTTCGTCTTAAGACAAATTGATATTAATAAAATTATTTCAGTAAAAGTTGGATGTAACTATAACTATCATCATTTTAATTATGCTTTCAGTAATAGATATTTTTATTCAAATTTTTCATTTTCAGAGTTTTTATCACTAAAGGAACAAAATTTAATTAAAACTGAAATAATAAAAGTTAATCTTTCTAAAGAAAAAGCTAATGCATTAAAGAGACTAATAACTGTTACCTACAATCTGCCTAAGAAGCCTTGTAATCGATCTAAATCAATTTTACCTAGAAAGTCTCCTTCAGAATTTGATCACTCTCAAAACGTCTCTAAACCAGAATTTGAGCATAACTTAAAATCTTTGAATGTTTTGAATCAAGTGTTAAATTCAAACTTTTCCAATCAAGATGAGTTCCTTCAAATTTTTGATCAACAACTTGAACAAACTAAATAACTCTAGAAGGAATTTAAACATGACCAATCAAGAATTTGAACAGATTAAAATTATAGCAGAGAAGAAATTATTTTTCAATGAAGATAATTTCCAAGGAAAGTTATCTGAAGTTCCTTTGATATATGACACTTTTCTGAAATTGTTTATAAAGGAACATAAAGTTTTACAGAATATGAAATTGAAAAAAGATATTAAGTATGCTGATTTATATAGGAATCTTAAATTTAATTCAGATATAAGATTAGAAAATAAACATGAAATAGAGAATCAAATGTTTTCAGATATTTCTTATCAAAGGATAGTTTCAGATATAAATGATCAACAGGAGATTGTAACTTTCTTAGAACAAACTTTAGAAAATGTTAAGAATCTTTCTTTTGCAATTAGAAATTATATAGATTGGAGAAAGTTCTTAGAAGCTGAAAGATAAATAATTTCATGAATAAGTTCAAAACATTTTTTACTAAAGAGACAGGAAAAGAAATTAAAACAAAAGATAAGACAGTTGTAGAAATTCTTGTACAAATTGCTGGAGAAATCTATTCACAAAATCAATCAATAGATCCAGAAACTTTAGGAAGAATGGCAGCAGATACTTATATTAAAACTGAATTAGAACAATTGAATAATAAGATTGATAATTCTTTTGTATATGTAGTAGAGGAAATTGGGCAAAAGTTTCCTCAAAAGATAAATAATCCAAACACAGATGAGGAATCTAAAAATGGGAAATAATATTAAGTCGCTTGTAGAAAATCTTTTAGGTGAAGAAGTTGGAATGCTTGGTATCACTTCAGTTAAACCAGAATTTACACAAACTGATACTGGTGTAGAAACTGTTGATCAAGTAGATGAAAAGAGTAATATGGAAGTTTTCGTAATTACTAATAATGGAGAACAAGTTTGGGAAGGTTCGGCAAAAGATAAAAGAGATGCTATTAATAGAGCTATTGCAGAACTCGGAGAAGAACAAGACAAAGTTACTTCTGGAAATGTTGTAGTAACTATGAAGAAAGAAATTAAAGAATCTGAATTATCACTTTCTCCAAAATCTTTTAGAACTCTTTACAATTGTTTTATTGCAGAATCTATGATAAATGAAACTGTAGAAATTGATGAAACTCTTGAAAAAAATGGTCTAATTACTGAAGGAAAATTAACATCAAAAGGGAAAGACTATTTGAAACTTTACCTTCCCACGATTTTTGCATCATAAAATACATCAAAATGCTAGTATTAAATTTTACTAGCATTTTTTATATCTAAAATTATAAATTTAATTAAAAATAAATCTGATAAATATTGATAAATGGAGTTTAAGAAATGGAAAATCTATTAAAATACTTAGAAGAGAAAGTAGAAGAGAAAAGATTATTAAACGAAGCTTCTGAAATAGAATTATCTAAAGAAGTTTTTGAATTATATTCTTCTGTATTTGAAAATTTATCAGATGCTTTTTATGATATGTCTAATAAATCAAATGTAGATGGAAATGGAAAAGTTACGGAAGATCTTAGAAAGGCCGAAGTAGCTATTCAAAAAATAAAAGCAAAGTTAAAAACAATTTCAGCAAGTAAGAATAAAGAAAAATTTGATTCTACTATAAAGAAATCTGTTGGAGAAATTGGAAATAGTTTGAAGATTTTGAAAGATAAAGTTGATAGAGATTTGGTTCCATCGTTTGAAATAGAACCCGAGCCAGAACTTAATCCAGATGTTGAAGATGAAATTTTAGGAGAAAAGTAAAAGTTACATAAATAATTTTGATGGTAGATTTATTCTACTTGTCTCTTGTGGTTCATTGTTCCTTTCGGATGACTTTTGGAGATTTCTCTGGGAGTCATTTTTAGTTTTATAAATAGTTATAGATGATAATTTTCAGAGTATTGTCATTGGTTCACTCAGAAGAACGGCGCAAAAAATCCTAGAAGTTTTACTTTTGGGATTTTTAATTTATGTTCATACTAAATAACTATATAAAACTTGAGAAAATATAATGAACAAACAAATTATAAGAATTACAAAAACTGATGAAGTATATTTCAAAGCGCATATAGATCAAACTCAATATAGAGAAATTTCACCTAAACTTTCTTTCTTTGCAAATAATTATAAACACCACCCCCGATACAAGCTTTCAATATGGAATGGCAAGTTGACTTTCATAGATCGTGAAGGAAATTTCCCGATAGGTCTTTTACCAAATTTAATCTTAATATGCGATAAATTAGGTTATGACGTTTCTTTAGACTTTGATAAGAAATCTTTTGGTGATAGTATCTCGGAAGAGACTTTACAATCATTTTTTGAGATTGTGTTTCCTCAAGAGAAGAATATTTTTCCTAGAGATTATCAACAAGAAGCTGTATTAAGGGCAATCAAAGCTGGAAGAGGAATTTTAAATCTTGCAACATCTTCTGGAAAATCTTTAATCATATATTGTTTAGTCAGATATTTAATAGCTAAGAAGAAAAAGATTTTAATTATAGTTCCAAATATTTCTTTAGTAGAACAATTATTTTCAGATTTCAAAAATGATTATGGTTGGGATAATGCATTTCAAAATGTTTGTTTAAATTACTCAGGGAAAGAAATAGATTTAACCAAAAATGTTTTACTAACAACTTGGCAATCTATCTACAAATTTCCTAGAGAATTTTTCGAAAAATATGATGCATTAATTGTAGACGAAGCTCACTCTATGCAAGGAAAGAGTTTATCAGAAATTGGAAAAAAATGTTTTAACTGTTCTTTTCGTATAGGATTGACTGGAAGTTTACCACAAAATGAAGCAGACTTACATACAGTTTTAGGATATTTAGGACAAGTTATTCATAAAATTAAATCACACGAACTTATAGAGAAAGGAGTTATTTCAAATATAAAGATTAATAATTTGATTTTAAAATATCCAGAATCTATGAGACATGGAAGATCTACATACCAAAAAGAAGTCGATGATATAAATTCATATAAAGATAGATATAAAGCAATTGATTATATTATAAGTCAATGTAAACCAGAAGAAAATGTTTTGATACTTATTACAAAAATTGATTATCTTAGAGAAGTTAAAATGTATATAGAATCAAAATTTAAACAAAGAAAAGTTTATGAAATTTATGGGGCAACTGATGGTGAAGCTAGAGAAGAAATTAGAAAAAGACTTGAACAAGAATCTGGAGCAGTTTTAGTAGCATCTTACGGGACATTTTCTACAGGAGCTAATGTGAAAAAACTTCATCATGTTGTTCTATTTTCTTCTTATAAATCTCAAATAAAAATTCTTCAATCTATAGGAAGAGGTTTAAGAAAACATGAATCAAAAGAATGTATGATTTTATGGGATGTGGTCGATAATTTAATTTACTCGGATGGTAGAAAGAAATTTAAAAATTGGACATATTTACATTGGGAACAAAATAGATTAAAATATTATGATGAACAACAATTCGAATATGAAAATTATTATTTGGAAATTTGAGAAGGATAAATAATTTCATGAATATTTTAGAAAATTATATATCAGAATTATTGAATGAAGATATTCCGGTAGGTCTTAAAAATAAAGAACTTTGGTTTGATTATTTAAAAGATAATTTTAAAAAACCAGATAATCTTTTTGTCACTTTCGTATATCAAGATAAAGTTGGTATAAATCCTAAATCTATATATGATACTCCAATTGGTGTTTATACATATCCTTTAGATTTTATATATGATGAAGAAGATGTTCCATTTAGAGGTGAACAAAAACCTAATAAGATTAAAGTTTTAAAACAATTATCTAATAAAGTTCTTTCAAATGAAATTAGTGATAGTGAATATGAAAGACAAATTAAAAAAATTGAAAAGATAATGAAGACTTCTAGTAATTATACTCCTGAGATAAAAACTGATCCAGAAAAATACATCAAACGTTGGGAAGATGCTGCTAGAAAACAAACAAATTTTGGTTCTTTATGGAATGTTACTCGTATGCTTTCTATGGATTATTATTCTAGAAAAAATTTTAAAAAGGTATTTGGTCCAACTAAAAATAATCCTGTAGCTTGGACAAAACTTTTAATAGATCTTGGGTATGATATTGTAATTGATTATGGTACTGGAACAATTCATCCATCAGAACCAACTCAAGCAGTTTTCTTAAATCCAAAATCTTATAAAGTTGTTGGTGAAGAATTTGTAGACACTGAAGCTAGATATCATAAAACACAAAAAAATACTGATAAAGGATTAATTGATACTATCGAAAAAGGTTATAGCCAAAATTTAATAGATGAATTGATAAAACAAAATAAAATAAAACTTTTAAAAATTTCAAATGATAAAGATTTTGATGCTTTGTCATATTCTATTAGAGTTCAAAATTTTAATTTATTTTCCTATCTAAAAAAATATTTTGAAAGAGAAATTGATAAACACTTTTTAGATTATTTTAATAGATCTTTAACATTTTTAGGACCAAAAGATGTAGAGAATGAATTTGTAGATTATTTTATTAAACTAAATCATCCAAAAATGTTCGCTCCAGAAATTCCAATAAACAAATTATTAAAATATATGAAAAGAACTACTACAGAATTTAAGAATAAAAAAGAGATAATTAAAAAATTAGAAAATGATTTAAATTTAGACGATTTAGAAAATAGTTTGAAAAAGGTTGGTGATAAATGATAAGTAATGTTTCAGATTTCATAAGTTATTTAAAATTAAGAATGGGTGCTCCTGTAACAAATATTGAAATAGATGATACTCAATTTGTTCAGATTATTGAAGACTCTATTCAAACTTTTCATAGATATACATATGGAGAAAGTACTTACAGAGATGCTTTAACAATAAATTTATCAGCAAATGTTTCAGCATATCAATTAACATCAGCAATTGATTCAGTAGTTGATATAAAACTTTCTACAAATAATGGTAGTATAAATGAATTGTTCACGGCACAGCATAATTTATTATATCCACAATTTATGAATGGAACTTTGGTCGGTGGAACTGGTCAAGGTTTAGCTGGTCCAAGAACTTTAGGTGGAATGAATACATTATCTGAATATAATATTTCAATGATTTACCTAAAAGAAATATCAGATTTTTTCGAAAAGAAATATACCTGCCAATTTTCTCCAAATACGCATATGTTAAGAGTTTGGCCGACTCCTGAAGTAGACTGTGTTGCGATGCTTTTAGTTTGGAAAAAAGAGGAAGTGCAAAGTCTCCTAAACAGTTATCATGTAAAAAATTTAGCATTAGCGAAGTCTATGATACAATTAGGATTTCATTTAGGAAAATATGCGATAAATCTTCCTGGTGGCGGAAATATAAATTATCAAATATGGTTAGATCGTGGAACAGCTTTAGAAGAAAAAACAATAAATGATATGCAGATGGAATCTTTTCCAGTTCAATTTCAGGTAGGTTAAAAATGGATTTAGAAAAACTTTTAGCAGAATTAATTAAAAATGGCGATAAGAAAACAATTTCCAATATAATTCAATTAGTAACAATTATTAAAGGAGATTCAGAAACATTATCTAAGATCTCTTCTTTATTAAATGTTATAAAAGAATATAAACCATCTATTAAAGAATCAGTTTCAAAACCAGTTCAAAAACCAACACAACAAGTTCAACAAAAACCTGTTCAGAAACCTATTCAAAAAAAAGTTCCTTTAGAAGAAATGAATGAAGAACAAAGAGCTAATGCAATTTTAGAAGCACATTTTCAAGCTGGTGGAAATTTGAAAGGAAGAGTTTCTTATGGAACAGCAGTATCTAGAGAAATTCCAGTAGAGAAGATGGTAGAAGATGGTAAGATTTCTAAAGAAGATGCTGATGCTATGTCTTTTGCGGATATGTTGATGTAAAATTATGGCAAATTATACTGAATATTCTGATATGCCAAATGCTTTCTTTACAAAATGTGTTTCAGCATATGATTGTGAAAGAGAGCTATATGATGTATTAGAAATGGAAGCATATAATAAGTTTGGTGTTCAGATGAGATATTATGTTTTAGACATGACTAATCCAGATATTTTGTTTGGAGAAAATAATAATTTGACACTTACTAGGGCATTTGATTATATGGCTTATTATGAATTACCAAATGAAGGTAGAACTGTAGGATTGATGGGAATTATAGGTACTGACAATTTTCCTATATATATTTCAATTATTCATTATAACTATGTTTCTCAATTTGACTCATCTGGAACATCTGGAATTTATCCTGCATATGAACCTAAAATTGGTGATATTGTTTATGCTAAGTATAATAAACAATTTTATAGAGTTAATATGGTAAAAAGAGAAGATGATATATTTTTACAAGGAAAACATACTTATACATTATTTTTAGAAAATTTCCGAGATAAAGGATATACATTAGGACCAGAACTTTCAGGACTTTCAAATGATCCAATTCAAACAATTATAAATGTAGAAGATATTTTTGATATAGATGATCAAATTGAACTAGAAAAAGTTAATTATCTATATCAACAAATTCCTACAGAATGTTCTCCAAGAGATCCGTTTAATGATTGGACATAAATATATTTAAATAGGATTTTATATGAATATTAAATTATCACTAGATAAACTTGCTAACGAAGTATTTTCTAAAGATTATGTTCCAAGTAAAAAGGAAGTTAAAGTAGAACCATCAATTAATATTAAAAAGATTGATGAGTCTGTTATTAAACCTACAAAAATTGAAAAGAAACCTTTGAAAATAACAGAAGACTTTGATGTAGACTTTGATTCAAGTGAAGATAATTCTCAAAAAGTTGAACAATTATTTGACGGATACCTTGGTGAGAAGAATTTTGATCCAAATCCTTTAGAATATGGACCAAATGCGATGTACAGAAAGAATGGGACCGTCTATAGAAAGTCTGTAGATAACCTCTGGGAAGTTTACTTAAAGGATGGTGCTCAAGGCCCTAGAGGTGTTGCTGGAGGGTCTGGTGTCGGTGTTCAAGAAGTTAAAAGAATTATTTCAGAAACTGTTTCGGTGTCTGGAACTGGAGCGTCTACTTGGGAACAATTGACAAATAAGCCAATAGCGTCTACAAATACTTCAGGAGTTTTAACAAGTTCTGATTGGAATAAATTTAATAATAAAGCTGATTTGAGTGCCGTATCTGCAACTGATTGGTCAAATTTATTAGGACCAGTATTTACACCAACATATAGTGCATCAAATCCTTTAGTTAATGAGCTATCGATATCCGCAGGTGTTTCACAAAGAATTGCTATTCCTTCTGGTACATATGTTAAATGTAAATTCACTGGATTTGGTCCATTTAGATACAGATTAGGAACGTCTGCTGCTGTTGCTGTTTCTACAGATTTATATGCAGAGGCTGGAGATTCTATAATATCAAATAAAAATTCAAATACACATTTAGCAGTATATGGAATTTCATATGGAACAGTTTATGTTGAAGGTGGATCAATTGGCTAGAATACATGATACTGTTTGGTATTTAAATTTAAAAGATCCATTATATGATGTTGTTGGTAATATAAGTATTTTACAATCATCTGCTGCTCCTATATATAAAGATTGTATATATATTTCTGCAACAAGTTCTACATGGCATGATGCTAAAATGATATATTTAAAAAATCTAAATATGATTTGTGGAAAACATATGACATTTAGGTTTTTTTATAAAACTTCTGCGCTTGTTGCAGATACTAAATTTTTTATAGATTTTACATCACCAACAACAACTGCAACATATGTTACGATAAGTGTGCCAAATGGAACCTCTGATTGGACAGAATTTTCTCAAGAAATACTTGTTCCACATGATGCTACAATCTCAAGATTACGAATAGTAGCATCTCCATCGACTGGTCAGTGTTGGTTAAATGGAATCAGATTTACATCAATTCTTCACAATAAGGCTCGACCATCTATTGATCCAACATTTAATCCTCCAGGATTTAATATGAGAGGATTTTATATGCCATCCCAATTTAGAGATACTTCTGGGGCATATCAAAGATTACGAACAAATTGGAATACTAATGTTGTGAGGTTTGGATTAGAATATAATGAGGGGTTTGATTTAGAGATAACTGATTTAGATAATGCCCAACAATATGACGCTTGGATGTTGGATAAACTTTCTAAATTAGATCTTTCCATAAATTATGCTAGAAATAATAATATAAAAATAATATTAGATATGCATACGATGTTAGGTGGAAATAATAGATATCCAAAATCAAATTTAATAGTAGAATATAATGGATTATCTTATGATAGATATATATATTGGTGGAAATATATTGCTAACAAATATAAAGGAAATGATACTTTTCATGCATTTGATCTGATGAACGAACCTGCTGATGCTTGGTGGCCCAGATCGCATGGCCCATCTGAAAAAACTTGGTGGGATTGTCAAGTAGATGCTGCTAGAGAGATCAGAAAAATAGATCCTACAAGAACATTAATTTTCGAAACAAATAATTATGCTAGTTGTTATAGATTTGACGGATTAGATAAATTTCCTTTTGATAATTGTTATCCGTCAGTACATATTTACGAACCGGGAGAATTTACAGCAAATGATTCTACTTTAGTATATCCAGGTCTATTAGTCAATGGCGAAGTTGTAAATAAAGCATTTTTCTATAAAATATTACAACCATTAAGAGACTATCAATTAGCATATAAGTATCCATCAGTATTTGTAGGAGAATTTGCAACACATAGATGGAAAAATTCTACAGCACAATGGTTAAGGGATTTAATTGATATTTTTGATGAATGGAATTGGGTGTGGTCATATTTTGGATATTGTGATGCAGATCAATACGGTTCTCAAGGATGGGCAGCTATAGATCTTCAATTAGATAATAGACAAGATATAGATATAATTGCAAATCCACCATCAGATAGAGCTTTGGTGGTTTCTGCATCTATGACTCAAAATACTAATCCATATCTATAAAACTAAGACTAAATACCTATAAAAGGGTTTTAGTCTTATGCCAACTCCATTAATGAAATCATTTGCTGAACAATCTGGAAAAAAGCCAAAAACTGTAGAAAAGCTTTGGAAAAAATGTGAGAAGATTGTAAAAAAAGAATATGATATAGATGAGAAGTCTTCAAGATTCTATCCATTAGTGGTTGGGGTCTTGAAGAATCTTTTAGATTTACCTCCTAAAGAAGTCAAAGAAGAAGATATGGGTGTTCAAAATATAGGGGATTATACATTTGCTCAAAAAATGCAACCTCCATTCACTAGAGAAATTAAAGAAAAAAAAGAAAAGAAATCTAAAAAGAAAAAATTAAATTATTCTAAAGTATTTCCAGCTTTTACATATGTTCTTCCAAATTATCAAGATCAAGATTTAGATGATATAATGTCTGAAATGTTAAACTTTTATTCAGATAGATTAGATGATTCTGAAGAAATAATTGAACGATCTATAGAAATGACTGCTAAATATCTAAAGATAAATATAAGTGAATTTGAATCGGATTAAAGGTAAAAAATGAATTTTTCTATAAACATCTTTAGTGATAAGTTTATGAAAGCTAAAAATCGAAAAGATGAACTAGCTGACGAACAAATATCTAGAAACTCTCAAGGAACTTCTCAAGAAGAATTGATGTTAATAGATGCTCAAAATAATCTTTACGCAAATAATTATTATCAACCCGCTGGAAATTTCACAGTAAACCAAGCTCAAGCGTTTAGATCAATTTTCTCCAATAAATTTCAAAAGATTTCCATATATAGAGAAATGTCCTTTTTCCCAGAAATTGTAGATGCTTTGAATATGATTTGTAATGAAGCTATAACAGCAGATGATAAAGGAAATTTTGTAAAGTTAAGAATTAAAAAAGATATTCCAGCAAGAGAAGAAAAACATATTAGAAAAGTTTTTGATTATATAGTTTCTGAAGTTCTTAAATTTGATGAACGTGGATGGAAAATGTTTAGAACTTGGATGGTAGAATCTGAATTGTTTGTAGAAAAAATTATGAATGATGAAGGTACTAGAATAATTGGTATAAAAATTCTTCCAGCAACAAATACTTATCCAATATATGATGGAAATGTTATTAAAAAATTTGTACAAACAACTAAAAGGCGAACTTATAATGATGTTAGAAATACAAATACTGAAACTACATTTGAATCCAATCAAGTTTGTTATATCCATTATGATGATTATGTTCTTTCTAAGATGGATGTTAGAGGATATTTAGAACCAGCTATCAGAACTTGGAGTCAATATAAAAATTTACAAGATTCTTTAATTATCTATCGATTGGTCAGAGCGCCTACTAGAAGACTTTGGAACGTAGAAGCTAGTCGTTTACCTCCAGGAAAAGCCGAAGAGTTTCTAAAACAATTAATAGCCAAATATAAGAAAAATTATGATTACAATCCGGAAAAAGGAAATATAGATTCTTCAAAACTTTTCCAATCTTTAACTGATGATTATTGGTTTATTAAAAGAGAAGGTCAAGGAACAACTGTAGATAATCTTGAATCGACTATGAATATTGGTTCTTTAGATGATATCAATATGTTTAAAACTTCTTTATATAAATCTTTACAAATTCCTAAAAGTCGTTGGGAAGATAATATAAATTCAGTTACTACAATTGGTGCTCCAGGTGAACTAACTAGAGATGAATTAGATTTTTCTAAATTTGTAGGAAGACTTAGAAATAGATTTAAGAAACTTTTCATAGATCTTCTTTGTACACAATTAGAACTATCAAATCAAGTCGATGCTAAGTTTAGAAGAGAATCATTATTTGATATTGAATACTGTGAAGAAAATCTATTTGCAGAACAAAAGAAATTAATGAACATCAAATCAAAATATGAAGTTCTTTCTATGGCTACTGCTGATATGGCTTCTAAAGATAATCCTAATGGACTTTGGTCAAGAAGATATTTAATGAGAGAAATCTATGGAATGAATGAAGAAGAATATTTAAAACTTCAAAACGAAATCCAAGAAGAACTTTCAGAACAACGTGCAAATGAACCTGAAGAAAATGTTCCTGGTCCTGGTGATGAAGAGGAAGAAACTCAAGAACCAACTCCTAAAATTTCTCAAACACAAAATCAAGCAAACCAAGAGAAAAATGCTGAAGAAGAAACTGCACCAGAAACTCCAGAAGGATCTAATGAACAAATTCCTGGAGAAGAAGCTGGAACAAATCAAATACAATTACCATAAATATATTTAAATCATGGAGATAAAAATGGATTTTAAAAATCTTGCTAGTAAAATTATAGATGATGTTTCTGGTATTAAGTCTACAGAAACATCTAAACATGTTGAAGAAAATGATATCCTAGAAGGTTTAGATCTAGACTTTTCAGAAACAGTTTCTAAAGATCTTTCTGAAGATTTTGATTTAGATATTGAAGACGAAATTCCAGAAGAACGTTCTCAAAAAGTTGAACAATTATTTGACGGATACCTTGGTGAGAAGAATTTTGATCCAAATCCTTTAGAATATGGACCAAATGCGATGTACAGAAAGAATGGGACCGTCTATAGAAAGTCTGTAGATAACCTCTGGGAAGTTTACTTAAAGGATGGTGCTCAAGGCCCTAGAGGTGTTGCTGGAGGGTCTGGTGTCGGTGTTCAAGAAGTTAAAAGAATTATTTCAGAAACTGTTTCGGTGTCTGGAACTGGAGCGTCTACTTGGGAACAATTGACAAATAAGCCAATAGCGTCTACAAATACTTCAGGAGTTTTAACAAGTTCTGATTGGAATAAATTTAATAATAAAGCTGATTTGAGTGCCGTATCTGCAACTGATTGGTCAAATTTATTAGGACCAGTATTTACACCAACATATAGTGCATCAAATCCTTTAGTTAATGAGCTATCGATATCCGCAGGTGTTTCACAAAGAATTGCTATTCCTTCTGGTACATATGTTAAATGTAAATTCACTGGATTTGGTCCATTTAGATACAGATTAGGAACGTCTGCTGCTGTTGCTGTTTCTACAGATTTATATGCAGAGGCTGGAGATTCTATAATATCAAATAAAAATTCAAATACACATTTAGCAGTATATGGAATTTCATATGGAACAGTTTATGTTGAAGGTGGATCAATTGGCTAGAATACATGATACTGTTTGGTATTTAAATTTAAAAGATCCATTATATGATGTTGTTGGTAATATAAGTATTTTACAATCATCTGCTGCTCCTATATATAAAGATTGTATATATATTTCTGCAACAAGTTCTACATGGCATGATGCTAAAATGATATATTTAAAAAATCTAAATATGATTTGTGGAAAACATATGACATTTAGGTTTTTTTATAAAACTTCTGCGCTTGTTGCAGATACTAAATTTTTTATAGATTTTACATCACCAACAACAACTGCAACATATGTTACGATAAGTGTGCCAAATGGAACCTCTGATTGGACAGAATTTTCTCAAGAAATACTTGTTCCACATGATGCTACAATCTCAAGATTACGAATAGTAGCATCTCCATCGACTGGTCAGTGTTGGTTAAATGGAATCAGATTTACATCAATTCTTCACAATAAGGCTCGACCATCTATTGATCCAACATTTAATCCTCCAGGATTTAATATGAGAGGATTTTATATGCCATCCCAATTTAGAGATACTTCTGGGGCATATCAAAGATTACGAACAAATTGGAATACTAATGTTGTGAGGTTTGGATTAGAATATAATGAGGGGTTTGATTTAGAGATAACTGATTTAGATAATGCCCAACAATATGACGCTTGGATGTTGGATAAACTTTCTAAATTAGATCTTTCCATAAATTATGCTAGAAATAATAATATAAAAATAATATTAGATATGCATACGATGTTAGGTGGAAATAATAGATATCCAAAATCAAATTTAATAGTAGAATATAATGGATTATCTTATGATAGATATATATATTGGTGGAAATATATTGCTAACAAATATAAAGGAAATGATACTTTTCATGCATTTGATCTGATGAACGAACCTGCTGATGCTTGGTGGCCCAGATCGCATGGCCCATCTGAAAAAACTTGGTGGGATTGTCAAGTAGATGCTGCTAGAGAGATCAGAAAAATAGATCCTACAAGAACATTAATTTTCGAAACAAATAATTATGCTAGTTGTTATAGATTTGACGGATTAGATAAATTTCCTTTTGATAATTGTTATCCGTCAGTACATATTTACGAACCGGGAGAATTTACAGCAAATGATTCTACTTTAGTATATCCAGGTCTATTAGTCAATGGCGAAGTTGTAAATAAAGCATTTTTCTATAAAATATTACAACCATTAAGAGACTATCAATTAGCATATAAGTATCCATCAGTATTTGTAGGAGAATTTGCAACACATAGATGGAAAAATTCTACAGCACAATGGTTAAGGGATTTAATTGATATTTTTGATGAATGGAATTGGGTGTGGTCATATTTTGGATATTGTGATGCAGATCAATACGGTTCTCAAGGATGGGCAGCTATAGATCTTCAATTAGATAATAGACAAGATATAGATATAATTGCAAATCCACCATCAGATAGAGCTTTGGTGGTTTCTGCATCTATGACTCAAAATACTAATCCATATCTATAAAACTAAGACTAAATACCTATAAAAGGGTTTTAGTCTTATGCCAACTCCATTAATGAAATCATTTGCTGAACAATCTGGAAAAAAGCCAAAAACTGTAGAAAAGCTTTGGAAAAAATGTGAGAAGATTGTAAAAAAAGAATATGATATAGATGAGAAGTCTTCAAGATTCTATCCATTAGTGGTTGGGGTCTTGAAGAATCTTTTAGATTTACCTCCTAAAGAAGTCAAAGAAGAAGATATGGGTGTTCAAAATATAGGGGATTATACATTTGCTCAAAAAATGCAACCTCCATTCACTAGAGAAATTAAAGAAAAAAAAGAAAAGAAATCTAAAAAGAAAAAATTAAATTATTCTAAAGTATTTCCAGCTTTTACATATGTTCTTCCAAATTATCAAGATCAAGATTTAGATGATATAATGTCTGAAATGTTAAACTTTTATTCAGATAGATTAGATGATTCTGAAGAAATAATTGAACGATCTATAGAAATGACTGCTAAATATCTAAAGATAAATATAAGTGAATTTGAATCGGATTAAAGGTAAAAAATGAATTTTTCTATAAACATCTTTAGTGATAAGTTTATGAAAGCTAAAAATCGAAAAGATGAACTAGCTGACGAACAAATATCTAGAAACTCTCAAGGAACTTCTCAAGAAGAATTGATGTTAATAGATGCTCAAAATAATCTTTACGCAAATAATTATTATCAACCCGCTGGAAATTTCACAGTAAACCAAGCTCAAGCGTTTAGATCAATTTTCTCCAATAAATTTCAAAAGATTTCCATATATAGAGAAATGTCCTTTTTCCCAGAAATTGTAGATGCTTTGAATATGATTTGTAATGAAGCTATAACAGCAGATGATAAAGGAAATTTTGTAAAGTTAAGAATTAAAAAAGATATTCCAGCAAGAGAAGAAAAACATATTAGAAAAGTTTTTGATTATATAGTTTCTGAAGTTCTTAAATTTGATGAACGTGGATGGAAAATGTTTAGAACTTGGATGGTAGAATCTGAATTGTTTGTAGAAAAAATTATGAATGATGAAGGTACTAGAATAATTGGTATAAAAATTCTTCCAGCAACAAATACTTATCCAATATATGATGGAAATGTTATTAAAAAATTTGTACAAACAACTAAAAGGCGAACTTATAATGATGTTAGAAATACAAATACTGAAACTACATTTGAATCCAATCAAGTTTGTTATATCCATTATGATGATTATGTTCTTTCTAAGATGGATGTTAGAGGATATTTAGAACCAGCTATCAGAACTTGGAGTCAATATAAAAATTTACAAGATTCTTTAATTATCTATCGATTGGTCAGAGCGCCTACTAGAAGACTTTGGAACGTAGAAGCTAGTCGTTTACCTCCAGGAAAAGCCGAAGAGTTTCTAAAACAATTAATAGCCAAATATAAGAAAAATTATGATTACAATCCGGAAAAAGGAAATATAGATTCTTCAAAACTTTTCCAATCTTTAACTGATGATTATTGGTTTATTAAAAGAGAAGGTCAAGGAACAACTGTAGATAATCTTGAATCGACTATGAATATTGGTTCTTTAGATGATATCAATATGTTTAAAACTTCTTTATATAAATCTTTACAAATTCCTAAAAGTCGTTGGGAAGATAATATAAATTCAGTTACTACAATTGGTGCTCCAGGTGAACTAACTAGAGATGAATTAGATTTTTCTAAATTTGTAGGAAGACTTAGAAATAGATTTAAGAAACTTTTCATAGATCTTCTTTGTACACAATTAGAACTATCAAATCAAGTCGATGCTAAGTTTAGAAGAGAATCATTATTTGATATTGAATACTGTGAAGAAAATCTATTTGCAGAACAAAAGAAATTAATGAACATCAAATCAAAATATGAAGTTCTTTCTATGGCTACTGCTGATATGGCTTCTAAAGATAATCCTAATGGACTTTGGTCAAGAAGATATTTAATGAGAGAAATCTATGGAATGAATGAAGAAGAATATTTAAAACTTCAAAACGAAATCCAAGAAGAACTTTCAGAACAACGTGCAAATGAACCTGAAGAAAATGTTCCTGGTCCTGGTGATGAAGAGGAAGAAACTCAAGAACCAACTCCTAAAATTTCTCAAACACAAAATCAAGCAAACCAAGAGAAAAATGCTGAAGAAGAAACTGCACCAGAAACTCCAGAAGGATCTAATGAACAAATTCCTGGAGAAGAAGCTGGAACAAATCAAATACAATTACCATAAATATATTTAAATCATGGAGATAAAAATGGATTTTAAAAATCTTGCTAGTAAAATTATAGATGATGTTTCTGGTATTAAGTCTACAGAAACATCTAAACATGTTGAAGAAAATGATATCCTAGAAGGTTTAGATCTAGACTTTTCAGAAACAGTTTCTAAAAATCTTTCTGAAGACTTTGATTTAGACATTGAAGAAATTGAGCCTGAGCAAAAAGTTGAACAATTATTTGACGGATACCTTGGTGAGAAAAACTTCGATCCAAACCCATTAGAATATGGTCCAAACGCAATGTATAGAAAAAATGGAGTTGTTTATAGAAAGTCAGTAGACAATCTCTGGGAAGCTTATTTAAAAGATGGCGCTCAAGGCCCTAGAGGTGCTGCTGGAGGGTCTGGTGTCGGTGTACAAGAAGTCCGTAGAGAAATTAGCTCAAATCCTATAGTTGGAAATTTTTCAGCAGAATCTTCTTATGTAGCTTCTGAAAAACCAGTTCTTACAAAATATTCATTACCAACTAGATATCTAGACAGACCAATTAGAATTGCTACCTTCGGAGATAGTAAAGCTGATTGGGTTATGTCAGGGCCTTTGGTGAAAACTGATACTGAGAATTGGTACGTTCCAATAACTAGTGCGAATTCATCCATATTATTTACTAAAGACAAATTATGGTTAAAGCTTCGTAAAAATTATATTGCAGTTGCTAATGGTGGTCGTTCTGGACAATCAACATCTCAAATGATTAGTAGATCAAGATCAGCATATACAAACGATAGACGAGCAATACAAGATATAATTTCAAAAAAACCTGATGTTATGTTATTTAGAGGAAATTTAAATGATATATTACTATCAATTAATGGTAATAGTACTTATGAAGAAATTGTATCAGCCTCTAACTTTTATTTTAATCAATATAAACAATTAGTCAAATTAGTTACTGATTCTGGTATTCCAGTTATAGATACTGGTATTCTTGGATTTTCTAATCTAAGTGCTACATATACGGATATTATTAGGAATAGAGTTTTGTCATGTAGTATAATAAAACAATTAATTTTAAATGAAAGTTTATCCGACCCATTGTGGAGATTTTTGGATTGCGAAGGAACGATAGTCGAGAATTTCAGATTTTTACCCGGAATGTCTAATGATGGTATACATATGACAGAATATGGTGGGTTTAAGTTGTCTGAATTGGAAGATATCGAAATTCGAAAGTTGTATGTAGCAAATACATTAAATTTAACAATGCCATATGATACTATTAGAGATTATGCAAACTTTACAACTACCGCTGGTTATGCTAAACCACTTAATAGAAATATCAATTTAACTAATAGTTTAATTTTGTCATCATCTTCAGTAACTTTAGATAAATGGAATTTGGTATATGAAACTAGTTCTAATAGTAATACATTACAAGTATCTATAGTAAATTTTAGAGCCGAGGTTTTAAGTGCATTAACATCTGGTGATAATTTTTTTGTAAGATATAAGATATTTATTCAAAATACTAATGGTACTGCGGTCGATGATGTTTTATTTTCTAGACGTTTTAGACCATACACATCAGCAAATACTAATTATATCATTTATGAAGACACATTTACTAAAACTGTTAATGGATGGATTGATTATCTAGCACAAAATGCAATGCCAAATAATTCGTCTACGTTTGGAACTAGTACACATTGTTACTTTGCTATAGCTAATTTACCACAAGGAATTTATAATATAACTGTATATCCAGAGTATGTTTATAAATATGTAATATAACTTAATTTTAAAAAGCCTTTCCAAAAAGCCTATCCTAATAAGATGGGCTTTTCTTATAAATATAATTATGAAACTCCTAGAATTTCTAAAAACAAACTCTAAAGATCCTAAGATAAAAGAGATCATAAAAAGAATCCAAAAGAAATATAAAAAAGATTCTAATGAAACATTCCTAGATCTCCCTCAAGGAAAAATGAAATTCCCTAAAAATGTAAAACAAAATTAATAAATATAATTAAAGAGGATTTTAAATTATGGAAAAAAGACTTGTAGAACTAATGAATGAACAAGATTATGTAAATGCTAAACCTATTCTTGAAAAACATGCCGCAAACGTTCTCGTAAAATTGGTAGAAAAAAAGAAACAAGAATATACCGAATCTATGAAGAATAAGTTTGGCAAAAAAGTATAAGAAGGAGTATAGGAAATGACTCCTGGAAAACTATTGATAGAAATGACTGGATATGATGATTTAGAATATTTAACTGAAGGTCAGGGTGATATATCTTCCAAAAAATATTTCATATCTGGTCCCTTCATGGAATTATCTAAAAAAAATCGCAATGGAAGAATATATGAAGCCGAAGTTATAATACCAGAAATTAATAGATTCGTTAAAGAAAAAGTCAATACTAGACGAGCCCTCGGACGTTGCGATCATCCAAAATTGGAGTCTACGGTATTAGCATCAGAAGCGTCTCACGTTATAACTGAAATGAAAATTGATAATAATATTGTTTACGGAAAAGCAGAAATACTTGACACACAACCTTATGGTAGAAATGTTAAAGTTCTAATTGATGCTAAAATTCAATTAGCTGTCAGTACAAGGGGGGTTGGCTCACTCGACAGCCTGGGTAACGTAGGAAATAACTACAAATTTTTGACGGCTGACATAGTATCAGACCCTAGTTGTCAAATTGCATTTGTAGAAAGTATTTTAGAAAATCAAGAGTATATAATTCAAGATGATAAATTAGTAGCAATTAATATGGAAGAATTTAATAAGAATCTTTCTAAGAATGGTACCAGGAATTTATATGAAGATTTAAATAATTTTCTAAAAAGTCTCTCTAGAAAAATATAAAAAGACTTTAAATATTTCAAAAATGACCAAACTAAAAGTTGGTCATTTTTATTTTAATCAAGATATTCTAAAACTAATTTTATTTCCTATTTATTAATCTCTTTCCAAAAAAATTTCCCAGTATAAAAATTTATTTTTCAAATTGACTAAATATTTTCATAACCTTAATGGGGAGAAAAAGATGAAAGTATTAGATACATTTAAAGACTCGTTAACTCCTGAACAGTATGCTTCTATTGAAGAGTCTATTCAGAGTTTAATTGAGGAAAAGGCTAAGATCAGAGTTGAGATGATTGTAGAAGAGGAAAAGCTTAGACTTGAAGAACTTGCCGAAGAGTTTTGTGAAATGGAAGTCAAAAACCGTTTAGAAACTGAGAAGGCAAAACTTAATGAAGAGTATGAAGCAAAGGTAAAAGAGTTTAAGGAAGTTGCTACAGAACAATTACAAACTCTTGCTGAAAAATATGTTCAAGAAAAGATTGATGAAGCTGTAGAACTAAAGAATAAAGAGCTTGATGAAAAGTTTGAAGAAAAGATTCAATCATTAGAGGAATCAGTTCTTGAAAATCTTGATAAGTTCTTAGAGTTAGAAATTACTTCAAAGATTTCAGATGAGATTTTTGAATCAGTTGCTAAGTATAAAGCTCATGAACCTATTATCACGGGTATCTTAAGTCTTTTCGAAAATAACTTAGTAGCACTTCCTCAAGATGGTGAAAAACAAATCAAGGAAGCTCAAGAAAAAGTTAAACTTACTGAATCAAAACTGAATGAATCAATTTCAGAAAAAATTCAATTACAAGCTAAAGTAGATACACTTAAAACTGGTTTACTCATTGCTTCAAAATGTGATGGATTAACTGAAAAACAAAAGTCAAGAGTTATTTCTATGTTTGAAGGAAAATCTTTTGATGAAGTAAATGCTAAAATTGATACCTTCGTAGATGTCTTAAACGAATCTGAAATGGATTTTATAGACACTCCAGCAAAAGGTTCTAAAAAAACTTCAAAGAAACAATCATTAAATGAAGATATCTTTGCTGATCTAGATATAGAAGAAGAATCAGAAACCATTCAAGAAAATGCAGAAGATGATGATGAAAATGGTTCTGAAATTAGTTTGGTAAATCTGGAAAAAATAAATCGCTTAATTAAATAAATAATTTTAACAACTCTTAAGGAGAGATATAAAATGGATAATGTAAAAAATGCTCAACAAATCCTAGAAAAATGGATGAATGTTAAGGGAAAGCTTTCAGTAGCTTCTATCCCAGATGCCGATCTCAGAATGAATATGGCAGTTCTTTTAGAAAACCAAATGACTGCAAATACCGGAGATCTTTTCGAATCAGATACTGGCGTCACAAACTTCGGTTCAAATGGTGGTGATGGCGCTCGATTCTCACCAATCACTCTTGCACTTGTTCGTAGAAGTTATTACGAACACTTTGCACACAAGTGTATCGGTTTCCAGACTATGCAAGGCCCCGTCGGTTTAGCTTATGCTCTCCGTAAGGTTTATGACATTCCTGGTCTTCCTGGTCCAAGTTCATATCTCGGCGGATCCGATTCTTACGAAGCTGCTTTCCGTGCGATGAATGAATATTCTGGATATACTGGTTCACAAGCAGGATCTGCTCTAACCACTCCTACTTCTGCAATTTATGATCCAACTTCTTCAGCTTTTGGTATGTTTGGTACTGGTGCTGTTACTTCTGCTGCTCAAGCTTGGAAGATTGGTACTACAATGCCATCCCTTCGTCTATTCATGGACAAGGTTGCTATTGAAGCCAAGACTCGTAAACTTGCCGCATCGTTCTCACTTGAAGCTGCACAAGATCTTAAGTCAATGCAGAATATTGATATCGAACGAGAAATGTTAGAAATTCTTGCTGCTGAAATTCCTGCTGAAAGAGATAGAGAAATTATTGGTAGAATGATGCAAGCTTCTGTTAATACGGCAATTGGCGGCCGCGCTTACTACTTGCACGATTGCAGCGGCTCAGACGGGCGCTGGAGTCAAGAAAAGTTTAGTAACATTATAAACGTTATTACTCAAGTATCAAATGAAATTGCTCAAGCAACTTTCCGTGGTGCAGCTACGTTCGTCATCGTTTCCAACAGAGTTGCTACCGCCTTACAATCGTGCAGTCCCCAGTTCACAGCTAATACTGCTGATGTAAATGCGTCTACAACTGTTACTGAAATTGGTAAGATTAATGGTACAATGACTGTTTATCGTGATAGTCAGGCTCCTATTGATTATGCACTTCTAGGATATAAAGGTCCTGGTATTAATGATACTGGTATTATTCTCTCTGACTATATCACCGGATTAACTAATAAAGCAGTTCGACCCGATGACTTCGGGGTGAACGTGGGCGTCCTCTCGCGCTACGCAATTACTGACTCATTACTTGGTGCTGGTAGATATTACAGAACCATCAAGTTTACCAATCTTGATAAGGTTATTGGTGCATAAGTTATAAATTTAATCTAAAGAACCTAAAAAGTTCTTGACAAGTTAAATTAAATATTGGAAGATATAAGAGTCTAGAAATAGGCTCTTTTTAGTTTCTAAACAAAAATAACAAAGGAAAAATATGTAAAAATGAATTATCAAAGAATATATGATGAAATAATTGAAAATGCTAAAAAACAAAATAGAAAGAAAAATAAAGGAATATATTACGAAAAACATCACATCATACCGAAATGTAAGGGAGGATCTAATCATAAATCTAACTTGGTTTTATTAACTGGTAGAGAACATTTCTTAGCACATAAACTTTTACATAAAGCGTATCCAGATGATAGAAAATTATTTCTTGGATATTTTTGTATGTGTACTTATGATAATGGATTGAGAGATATAAAAAATTCTAAAGAGTTTGATGAAGTTAGAAAACAATTTGGAGAACTTAATAAACAAAGAGTTTATACACAAGAAATGCGAGATGATATATCTAAAAGAATGAAGAAATTTCATGAAGATAATCCAGAATTTAAAGATGTTATGTCTTTGTATATGAAACAATATTATATAGATCATCCAGAAGCGCTAAAAGAAATGTCTAATAGAGCTATAGAATATTATAAAACACATGATGGTTCTAATAAGGGTAGAATTTTTGGTCCTATGTCTGATGAACGAAAAGAAATAATATCTATAAGTATGAAAAAATTTTACGAAACTAATGATGGTTATTGGAAAACTCATGAATTTTCAGAAGAACATAAAGAAAAAATTTCTAATGCATTGTTAGAACTTCACAAAAATATGACAGAAGAAGAAAAGGAAGAATATTTTAAAAATCATAAACGTGGTGAAGATCATTACATGTTTGGTAAGCATCATACAGAAGAAAATAAAGAATATCTTAGATCATTATTTAAAGACGTTCCATTAAAAGAAGATCATAAAAAGAATATTTCTATCGGTTTGAAAATTTTCTATGATTCTTTGACTGATGAAGAACGAGAAATTCATATTGATAAAATAAAATTTAAACCAGAAAGAGCGTCTGAAGAACTTATGCGATATCTATCAGAATGTAAGATGGGAGAAAAGAATTCATTTTTCGGAAAGCATCATACAGAAGAGACTAAACAGACTTTGAAAGAATATTTTGGTAAAGGTATTTTATATGATGGTGTTTATTACGAATCTATTTCAGAATGTTCTAGAATGATTGGTAAAGCTAGAAAGAACATACGAATGAAGATGAAAAAAGAAATTGATTTAGGTAATGATAAATTTGCTTATGTGAAAGAATCTAAATCATCGTTTCATAATAAATAATTCCATATGAAGTTTTCGCAAATTTATTTCTTAAAAACAATTTTAGAAAGTGATGATATTAAATATATTCCTTCAAGTGATGAGATAAGAAAATTTAATCAAGTTCGTAAAGGTAACAAGATAGATTATTCTAAAGATTTTCACAACAGAGTTTTAAAGAAGTTTTATTCGATTACAATAAAAATATTAGACGAGAAATTAAGAAAGTCTTTTGCGGAAATTATTTTCAAGAATATGGGAAATTTATCTGAATTGATTTCTGAAGTTGAGAAGAAAAATAATTTAAACAATAAGCATAATAAATATAAAGAGTTGAGAGATTACATTGAAGATATTAAAGGAGAATTGAAATGATTTACAAGAATATTAGACCATTTGCTATAGAAATTGTTAATACTGTTTTGAATGAGAGATATATAATTCAACCACAGGGGCTTACACCAAATATGCCAGAAGGATTAGAGAATGGGGCTTATGCTGGGACATTAATTCCATTAGTTTCTGAGAGTCGTTTGGTAAGAGGAGTTGGTGAAAGAGATTCTGAACTATTTGAAACAGAGAATTCGAATGATGGTTTTTTTGAATCTGAAGAAATTGATCGTGGATTGATTCCATTAAATGAACAAAAACGTGGTAGAGGAAGACCTAAGAAGATTTAAAAATTTTTTGAAAATATTTAGAAAGGATTCAGTAAAATGAGTCCTTTTCTTTTTGAATAATTTTTTAATAAATATAAGTATGGCTAATTTTGATTATTTTACCAGATTACCAAGTGATGTATATTTTAATCATTTCAATCCAAATTATGATAATGAAAGATTATTATATGATTTATTAATTACTGAGGGATATAATAAACATGGTGTTTGTTGTTCGTATATTGTGACAACATTTAATACAAATTATGATAAGCTTTTTGGTGAAGATAATAATAGAAGATTTGAACGAAGATTTAAATTAATGACATATTTTGATTTACCAAAAGAAACCAGAACTTTTAATAATGGTGGAATTGGTTGGACTGATGTATTTCATATATATGCTTCTATCAGACATTTTAATACAGCTTCTAAATTTGATTTTTCTGGAACTTCTGCATATCCTTCATATATTCCTAGAGTTGGAGATTTTCTTTCTACAGATTATAACAATATGTTTTATGAAATTATATCTGTAAAAATGCAAGAGGAACAGTTTTTACAACATCAACATTCATATGATTTTGTTGTTAAAGTTTACAGAGACAAATCTTTTTCATTTAATCCTAGTACATCTGGAGATTTTAATGATTTAAGTCAATATGTAGGAAATGAAGATATATTTAATATTGGTCAGTTTATAAATGAATATAAAGAAGGGATAGTATATAAGCCAACTATTTCGGAATGTTCGCCTAGAGATCCTTTTAATGATTGGTTTTAATGGAGAGTATAATGAGTAAGTTTAACAAATTTTTAACAGAGAAAACAAATTCGATTCAAGAAGCTAAAGACAAAGAAGCTTTATTAAAACATAATATAATAACTTTTATGAATACTAAAGAAGTTTCTGAGGATGGTTTAGAAAGATTTGCTAAAGATAATGGTATTGGTATTACAGATTTATATTTAAAAATTGCAGAAATATTTAATAACTTTTTATATAGAGATGATGAATTTGATTTTGATAGGAAGCAATTAGAAAAAGGTATTGAACATGAATATGAACACACTAAAGATAGAGAAATTGCAAAGATAATAGCATTGGATCATATAAAGAAACTTCCAGACTATTATGATAAATTAGAAACTTTTGATAAGGATTAAGTTTTATGACTGACAAAACAAATATAAATAATAATAAATACGAGGATACTCAATTGTCTACAGACTTACTCACCAAATTTTTCGAGCAAATAAACAAAAAACTTGATGATATTAAAGATGAAGTTTCTTCTTTTAAAACTGAGACAAAACTTAACAATAAAGATTTCGAGAATAAAATTGAAAACCATGAAAATAGAATTGGTGTATTAGAAGTAGATAAGAAAGATAAAGAAAGTAAGATAAAAACTTGGAAAATACAAGTATCTGAAATTTCTTTTATTGCTTCTACTGCTACAGTATCTGTATTCGTCACTGCGATGGCTCTATTGGCTTTGTTTACAGTTCTTGGGGTAAATGTCGGGAATATTTTATCCAAGGTTTTTGGTGGGTAAGAATGGAAATTTTTTACTATTGTAGAATATCTAGAAAAATCTTAGTAGCATTCTTAGATTTTTTTAATGATATGTATGTGTACAATTATACATCAGGCACATCTAATACAGTAGAAAAAATTATAAAAGTTCCTATAAAGTTTGGATTAGCTTCTAAAGAATATTTGTTTAATTTACAACAAGAGTCTGGAAAAAAATATTATCCTAAAGTTCCTTCTATGCAAGTTTCTATGGATAATTTAAGTTATTCTTCTGATAGAGCTTCTTCTGTTAATGAAATAAGGTCTTGGTATGATACGAATTTAAATATATATGATAGTGATGAATTTTGGCAAGATGTTATTCCAACTCCTTATGATTATTTTTATACATTAGAATTGTATACAGAATCTTGGGATCATTTATATCAATTAATTGAAAATATTTGTGCATATTTTAATCCAACAAATCATTTAAGAATTAAAGAGTTTGATTTTTTAAATATAGAAAGAAATCTTAGAGTAGAATTGACTGATGTTAATATAGATCAACAACAAAGTTTAGCGGAAGATGAATCTAGATATTTCTCAGCTAAAATTAGATTTAAAGTTGATGGTATTATTCATAGACCAATTTCCCAAGAAAGTATAATTAAATTTATCAAGACAAATTATCATTATTCTGATATTGATAAAGAAACATATTCTACATCTGGTTTACCGACATCTGCAAATCCTCCTATAAATTATAATTGGACGTTTTCTATAAATCCTTCTGCAACTGCTTATGTAGAAGTTTCTGAATAACTTTTATATAAATTTATCATAAATACTCTAGATATTGCCTTCGGGCGTCCTTTTGGAGAATATTATGGCTGGCTTTTCTCAAGGTGCTATTGAATTAAAGAAAAAGAATTTACTTTCTGCTGCACCAAATGATTTTATAAAACTATCAATTAATACAGACAATATACCATATACTGTAGATGAAAATGGAGTTTATAGATATTTAAATTATTATGATAATGCTGGTATTTCATCTTACCCTTTAAGTGATTTAATAGATAATGGAGATGGTACTTGTTCAATTTTATCTGCAACTGCTAGAGTATATTCTACAAATAATTTTACTGGGACTCTTTTAGAATACTCTATACCGAGTGCAACATTTACTTTAACTGATGGAACAGAACAATATATATGCATTAAATACAATTCTGGAACTCCTATATTTTATGTAGAGAATGATAAAAATCAAATAAATGAATCTAATGTTATTTGTGTATATTGTTGTTGGAGACAAGGAAATGAAATTCATAGTATAGGTACTGATTCAAAGGCATTAGGATTACCAAATAAAATATCTTTATCGATTACAGATACTATTCCATATAGAAAATCTATAGATGGTGGATTAATTTTATCCGAAAGTATCATACCAAATCCTAGAACTGTATTAATTACAAGTGCTAATGTGTATGCTGGAGTTATTAGAAATGAAATTGGAGCATTTGATTCTTCTATAGATAGATTAACATTAGCTTATCATTCTGGTGGGGATTGGTTATATCAAGATAATTTAATCTATAATAATACTCAATATGATGATGGTACTAATTTACAAACAATTGGTAATAATAAATATGCTGTTAGATGGTTTTATAGATCTATTGGTGATATTAAACAAACTTTTTATGTATTAGGATTAAATCAGTATAATAATATTTCGGATGCGAGATTAGAAAATCCTAGAAGCGATTTACCAATTGTATTACGAAAGCATTGTATATTAATTGCTAGAATTATAGTAGAATATAATGCTTCTTCTGGATTAGTAGAAAATATTGCTGATGTAACATTTTCTACAACATCTATACAAAACCATAATGATTTAGCAAATATTCAAGGAGGATCTGTAGGAAATTATTATCACGTTTCTGCAAATACTTTTTCGTATCTTTCCGCAGTTTCCGCAGATATTCAGCAACAATTAAATTCTAAAGTTTCTTCCGCAGGATCTCCATCAAATCATAATAATTTGTTAAATCTTCAGGGTGGAAGTTCTGGAAATTATTATCACGTTTCTGCAAGTACATTTGGATATCTTTCAGCAGTTTCAGCAGATATTCAACAACAATTGGAATCAAAAGTTCCAAAAGATTTATTAAATATTTTACAAGAACCAACGGGATTTATAAACAGAACTGATACAAAAATTTTATTTAATGATGCTACAAGAACTTTTACAATATCTGCTTTAACAAGTTCTTTTGATGTATATTATAGAGGAAATAAATTTACAAAAACTACGGAAAGTATAGTTATTCCAAATATTTCTGGATTACATTTTATATATTATTCTTCTGCTGGCGTTTTAAGTCAATTAAATAATATTGCTTGGGATCTTTTAACAACGATTCAAGTAGCGGTTGTATATTGGACAGGAACTAAGTCTTTGGGATTATGTGATGAAAGACATGGGACTGTTATGGATTGCGCTACACATGAATATCTTCACAACACTTTTGGAACTAGATACGAAAGTGGATTTAATTCTACATATACATTATCAAATGATTCTTCTGCATATTTTGGTGTTTCTAATGGTATAATTTCTGATGAAGATTTAAGAATAAGTATCTCGCAAGGATCTTCTGGAAATTATTTCACACAACAAATAAATTATCCGGGTTATTTTCCAGTATTTTATAGATCTGGTTCTGATGGTCTAGGCACTTGGAGAAAAGATCCAGCAATTATTTTTCCATATAAAAATTTAGGAGCAGGTACAAGAGTAACATTTAATGAATTATCTGGGACTATTTGGAAACAAACAGAAACTTCAAATAATAATTTTGTGGCTTATTATATATATGCGACTGATGAAATGCATCAACCTGTTATAGCTGTTCAAGGTCAAAGACAAGATACTTCATTAATAAATGCTCAAAATAATAATATCCAAGGAACTCTTTCACTTAATGATTTTCCTATAGTAGAAGCTAAACTTTTATATAGAATAATTGTACAGACAAATGCATCATATACTGGAAATCCTTTTTATGCTAGAATTGTTGATGTTACAGATTATAGAAATCAATTAGTATCAACTGGAAGTATTATTGGTGGAACTGGTACTGTGACATCTGTAGGACTTTCTGCTAATCCAATTTTTTCTATTGCTGGATCTCCTATCACAAATGCAGGAACTTTTACAATAGATCTTTCAGCACAATCTTCAGGAACATTTTTAGCAGGGTCTATTTCTGGAGCAGCATCTATACCAACATTTAGAAAATTAACCTCTTCAGACATTCCTCCAATTTCAAATTATTATCTTCCTTTATCTGGTGGGCAACTTTATGGACAAATGCGAGGAACGTCTATAAGTGCTTCTGGAAATATTTCTGCTCAAAATTTAGTGATTCCTGGTTCACTAAATTTTGGAATAAATTCTTCGGCATTTGGTAGATTTACTGTAGGAACTCATATGTTTCTTTTTGTAAATCAAAACACTGATGGGAGTATAATTGACTATCCATTAATTATAGAAAAAGTCGGATCAAGAATCAGGCTAGGAACGGATGCAATAAAAAGACCTGTTGAAATGGGTGGTCCAGTAACTATTTTAAATCTTTCTGCTAATGGTTTTGTTCGATCAAATTCTTCAGGGTTGTTGACAAGTTCTCCATTGGTTTCTTCAGATTTACCGTCATTAGCATATTTACCACTATCTGGAGGAACTTTAACAGGACAATTAAAAGGAACTTCTATAAGTGCTTCT